>Ga0163144_10012233_pt1 | contig 18052 bp, 17 predicted proteins | sample OliLak19BULKMAT1_FD_123175 | JGI IMG/M metagenome (GOLD analysis project Ga0163144, IMG submission 123175) | Freshwater microbial mat bacterial communities from Lake Vanda, McMurdo Dry Valleys, Antarctica - Oligotrophic Lake LV.19.BULKMAT1 | ecosystem: Environmental > Aquatic > Freshwater >... | reverse complement strand
GTTGAGCGGGTTCGGTTGGGCGGGTTGAGCTAAGCCGCCGCGGGTCGGCGTAGAGTCGATTCACGGTTCTTTCGTGTTCGTGTTTCTTTATCGGCGGTCTGTGCGCGGGCCGGAATTCAGGGCGGAAGCATGGCTAGACTGATTCTGAGCCTGGACGGCCATACCATGGCCGAATACAACATGAACAAGGAGCGGTACACCATCGGCCGTCTCCCCGACAATGACATCCGTATCGACAATCCGGCAGTCAGCGGCCATCACTCGCTGATCATCAACATCCTCAACGATTCATTCCTCGAGGACCTGAACAGCACCAACGGCACCTACGTCAACGGCAAGCTGATCAAGAAGCATGCCCTGCAGCATGGCGACATCATCACCGTCGGCCATCACCAGCTGCGTTTCGTCGAGGACGACGAGCAGCAGGACGAATTCCAGAAGACCATGGTCATCCAGCCGTCGGCGCGCCCGGTCGAGTCGATCCGTCGCGCCGAGGCACGCGTCGACAGCGCCACGGTGCGCGGCGCCAGCAAGGCACCGGTGGCCGACGCACGCAAGCCCGCCGCGCTGGCCGATGCACAGCTGGCCGTCAAGCCGGCCAAGCTGCAGGTGCTCACGGGTCAGTTCGCCGGTCGCGAACTCGACCTCGTCAAGGCGCTGACCACCCTCGGCCGGCCCGGCTCGCAGGTCGCGGCGATCACGCGCCGCGCCGACGGCTTCTACCTCGTGCATGTCGAGAGCGCGCGCGACGACGATTTCCCGCAGGTCAATGGCGCCTCGATCGGTTCACAGGCCAGGCGCCTGCACGATAACGACGTGATCCAGCTCGCCGGCGTCAAGATGGGGTTCTTCCAGGCCTGACGGGCCGGCCGCTCAGCGCAGTTCCAGTGGCACCCGCTGGCTGACGCCGCAGATCAACTCGTAGGGAATCGTGCCCGCCTGGGCGGCGACATGTTCGACCGGCAGCGTCGGGCCCCAGAGCACCGCCCGATCGCCGACGCGCACCTCCGGCAGTCGCGTCGCATCGACGGCGATCATGTCCATCGACACGCGCCCGGCAAGTGCCACCCGCTCGCCGCCGATCAGCACGGGCGCGCCGGAGGGCAGATGGCGCGGCACGCCATCGCCATAGCCTGCGGCCAGGATCGCGATCGTGGAGTCCTGGGCGGCACGCCAGGTGCCGCCGTAACCGACCGTCTCGCCGCACGGCACCCGGCGGACCGCGATCACGCTGGTCTCCAGCGTCATCGCGGCCATGAGCCCGAGGTCGGCGCCGACCTGGTCCGGAAACGGCGAGACGCCGTAGAGCGCCAGGCCGGGCCGCACCCAGTCGCCACGCGCCGCCGGCCAGCCCAAAAGGCCCGCCGAATTGCCGATGCTGACGACGGGCCGTCCGCCTGCGCCGGCGAACGCCGCGTGCGGCTGCAGCGCATCTAGGACGCGCTGCAGCCGCGACACCTGCTCCCCCGTCATCGGGCAGTCGCGCTCGTCGGCGCGCGCCAGGTGGGTCAGCAGCCGGATCTCGCGCGGCGGAACAGGCAAGGCGCAGAGCCTCGCCAGGGCTGCCGGGAAGTCCTCGGGGCGGAAACCGAGGCGGTTCATGCCGGTGTCGATCTTGATCCAGACGGTGAAGCGCCGGCCGCGGCCGAACGCCTCGAGCAGCCCGATCTGCGAGGCGTCGTGTACGACGAGTTCGAAATCCCGGTGCGCGGCTTCGGCGAGCTGCGGGCCGGTGAACACTCCCTCGAGCAGCACCACCGGCAGCGTGATGCCCGCCTCGCGCAGCAGCACGCCCTCCTCGATCCGCGCGACCGCCAGTGCATCAGCCCCCGCCAGGGCCGTCGCAGTCGCGACGAGTCCGTGGCCATAGGCATTCGCCTTGACCACGGCCATCACGCGCGCGCCGGGCGCGGCGGCACGCACCGCGTCGAGGTTCGACCGCAGCGCGCTGCGATTGATGCAGGCACGGAGGATTCGGCTCACGGCCGCGTCAGCGCAGCACGCCTTCGGCGTACGAGTCGGGGGCGTAGTTGAGGAAGCGGGAATACTGGCCCTGGAACGTCAGCACGAAGGTGCCGGTCTCGCCGTTGCGGTGCTTGGCGAGGTCGATCTCGGCCATGCCGCGCTTGTTGGTGTTCTTGTCGTACACCTCTTCGCGATAGATCAGCAGGATCATGTCGGCGTCCTGCTCGATCGCGCCCGACTCGCGCAGGTCGGACATCACCGGCTTCTTGTCGGTACGCTGCTCGACACCGCGGTTCAGCTGCGACAGCGCGATCACGGGGACGCGCAGTTCCTTGGCGAGCGCCTTGAGGCCGCGGGAGATCTCGGCGATCTCGGTGGCGCGGTTCTCGTTGTTGCCGGGCACCTGCATCAGCTGCAGGTAGTCGATGACGATGAGGTCGAGGCCGTGCTCGCGACTGACGCGTCGGGCGCGGGCGCGCAACTCGGTGGGCGAGAGGCCCGGCGTCTCGTCGATGAAGATCCGCGACTCCGACAGCTGCCCGGCGGCGCCGGTGATGCGCGGCCAGTCCTCGTCGGAAATCTGGCCGCTGCGGATGTGGCCAAGATGCACGCGTCCAATGGACGCGAGCATGCGGGTCATCAGTTGCTCGGAAGGCATTTCCATCGAGAAGATCGCGACCGAAGCCTTCACGCCGCTCTTGAGCGCTGCATGTTCCGCCATGTTCACGGCGAACGTGGTCTTGCCCATCGATGGCCGTCCCGCGACGATGACGAGGTCGCCCGGGCGCAGGCCCCCGGTCTTCCTGTCGAACTCGTCGAAGCCGGTCGGCAGTCCGCGCAGCTTGTCCGGGTTGGAATGCCATTCGTCGATCTGGTCGATCAGCGCCGGCATCAGCGTCTGGATCGACACAGCGCCCTCCATGCCGCCGCGCAGGCCCTGCTCGGCGATCTCGAAGACCTTGCCCTCGGCCATGTCGACCAGCTCGCGCGCGGTCTCGCCTTCGTTGTTGAACACCGAGGCCGCGATGTCCGTGCCGGCCTTCAACAGCTGGCGCAGCAGCGAGCGCTCGCGGACGATTTCCGCATACGCACGGACGTTGGCGGCGGTGGGCGTGTCGCGGGCCAACCCGCCGAGGTAGGCAAGACCGCCGGCATCGACGAGCTTGCCGGCACGTTCGAGATGCTCGCTGACGGTGACGGCATCGCAGGGCTGGTTCTGCGAGGACAGCGCGCCGATCGCCTCGAAGATTACGCGATGGTCGGGGCGATAGAAGTCAGTCGAGCGAAGGACGTCCGCGACGTTGTCCCAGGCTGCGGCATCCAGCAGCAGGCCACCGAGCACGGACTGCTCCGCCTCGACGGAGTGCGGAGGAGTACGGATCTCGGCGTCGCGGCTCACTCTTCGGCGACGACGCTCACCTGCAGCTGGACGTCGACGTCGGTGTGCAGATGCAGCGTGACCTGGTGGTCGCCGACCATCCGGATCGGACCAGTGGGCAGGCGAACCTCCGAGCGGGAGATCTTCTGGCCCTGGGCCGTGCAGGCCTCGGCGATGTCGGTGGTGCCGATCGAGCCGAACAACTTGCCTTCGTTACCGGCCTTGGCGGCGATCTTGAGCGTGAATTCCTTCAACGCTGCGGCACGGGCCTCGGCCAAGCTGAGCTCGTCGGTCGCGGCCTTCTCGAGGTCGGCACGGCGGGCCTCGAACCTGGCCACGTTGGCCGGCGTAGCCAGCGTGGCCTTGCCCTCGGGCAGGAGGAAGTTCCGGCCATAGCCGGACTTCACGTTGACGCGGTCGCCGATGTTGCCGATGTTGGCGACTTTCTGAAGCAGGATGACGTCCATGGATGATCTCTCTGGTTCAGCAAATCAATGCTGATCGGTGTACGGCAGCAGCGCGAGGAAACGCGAGCGTCGGACGGCCTGGGCCAGCTGCCGCTGGTAGAACGAGCGCGTGCCGGTGATGCGGCTCGGCACGATCTTGCCGGTCTCGGTGATATAGCCCTTGAGCGTGGCCAGATCCTTGTAGTCGATCTGCTTGACGTTGTCGGCCGTGAAACGGCAGAACTTCTTGCGGCGGGTGAAGCGGCCACCGCCGCCCTGCTTGCGATCGTTCATCGTGATGTCTCTGTATTCGTAGGGTTGGAGGGAGTTGCCCGGAACGAAGTTCCGGTGCTGCGCTCAGCCGTCCGACGGCGGCGCGTCGCCCGCGGGGGCTTCGTCGCGACGTGGGCGGCGGCTGAAACGCTCGCCATCGCCGTCGCGGTCACCGCGATCGCCGCGATCGCCGCGATCGCCCTCGCCACTGCTCTCTTCCTCTGCCGCCCGCGCCATCGGGGAAGGCTCCGTGACCGCTTCGTCCATCTTGACGACGAGATGACGCAGCACGGCATCGCTGAACCGGAACGCGCCGGTGAGCTCGCCGAGGGTCTTCTGGTCGGTCTCGATGTTCATCAGCAGGTAATGCGCCTTGTGGATCTTGGTGATCGGATAGGCGAGCTGCCGACGGCCCCAGTCTTCGACGCGGTGGATGAGGCCGCCGCCCTGGGTGATCATGGACTTGTAGCGCTCGAGCATGGCCGGAACCTGCTCGCTCTGGTCGGGATGGACCAGAAAAACGATCTCGTAGTGCCTCATGGTATCTCCTTGTGGATTTGAGCCACCCGGCGAGGCGCTGCCGGTGTAGCAAGGATCGACGCGGGAACCACGACCGTGGCTACCGCCCCCAAAACGGGGCGGGAAATATAGCCAAACGCGACCCCGGACGCAACTAAAGCCCCGGAATCAGCGACTTGCGGCGCCGCGAACCCGACCGCGTCCGGCGCCGGGGGCCGGGCCGGGCTCCGCCCCGCCCGCCACGGCGGCCCGGCGCCGCTGGCGCACGGCCTCATACAGCAGCATTCCGGCTGCGACCGACACGTTCAGGCTCTCGACCGCCCCGAGCTGCGGCAGCCGCACCAGGAGGTCGCAGTGCTGCCGGGTGAGCTGGCGCAGGCCGGTGCCTTCGGCACCCATGACCAGCACCAGAGGCACCGTCAGGTCGGCTGCATCGGCGTCCTGCGCCGCTCCGCCGTCGGCTCCGACCACCCACAGGCCCGCGTCCTTCAGCAGCCTCAGGCTGCGCGACAGGTTCGTCACGGCGACCACCGGCGTGGTCTCGGCAGCGCCCGCGGCGACCTTGCGCACGGTGGCATTCAGCTGGGCGGCGCGGTCGCGCGGCACGATCACGGCGAGGGCCCCGCAGGCATCGGCGGTACGCAGGCAGGCACCGAGGTTATGCGGATCCTGGACGCCATCGAGCGCCAGCAGCAGGGGCCGGTCCGCGGCGGCGAGCGCCGCCAGGAGCTGCTCTTCCGACCAGGGCGCCTGGGGCTGCACTTCGGCGACTACGCCCTGGTGGACCTCGCGGCCATGGCGCCCGAGCTGCCCCGCAGCGACGCGCTCGACGGGGCGACCCGCCGCTGCCGCCAGCGCCAGCAGCTTCGCGATCCGCGCATCTTCGCGGCCGGACGCCACCCGCAGTCGCAGCACGCGCTGCGGATGCCGTTCCAGCAGCGCCTGCACTGCGTGGATGCCGTGAATCCGCTCCGCCTCGCTCAAGCGTCGAGTTCCAGGTCGATCAGGCCTTCGACCGGGTTGGCATTGGTGACGATCACGCGCACCCGCGAACCGAGCGCTATACGTCGCTTGGTGCGCCGTCCGACCCAGGCATGCCCGCCCTCGTCCATCACGTATTCGTCGTCGCGCAGCGCTTCGAGATGCAGCAACCCGTCGACGGCGAACTCGGTCAGCTGGACGAAAGCACCGAATTCGACCACCGTCGTGACCAGACCCTCGAACGTCTGCCCGAGCCGCGCACGCAGGTAGCTGCACTTCAGGAAGGTGTCGACGTAGCGATCGGCCTCGTCGGCGCGTTTCTCGAGACGCGAGAGGTCCTGGCCCATCGGCTGCAACTCGTCGACGCCGTAGCGCACGCCGCTGCGATCCTCGGGGTTGCAGGCCGCCTTGATCGCGCGGTGCACGACCAGGTCGGGATAGCGACGGATCGGCGAAGTGAAGTGCGCGTATTCGGTCAGCGCCAGGCCGAAGTGGCCGATGTTGGTCGGCTGGTAGAGGGCCTGCGGCATCGAACGCACGACCAGCGACTCGACGAACGGACGCTCCAGCGACTTGCCGAGCCGCTCGGTGACGCGCCGCAGGTCGCGCGGCGTCACCGTCTCCGGCAACTCGCCAGCGATGCCGAGCGAGGCGAGCCCGCTCAGCAGCACGTCGAGCTTCCTCTGCTCCGGCACCGCGTGCACGCGGAACAAACCGGCGGCGCGCGCCGACTTCAGCTCGCGCGCGGTCGCCACGTTCGCGAGGATCATGCACTCCTCGATCAACCGGTGTGCGTCGTTGCGGGGATGGAACGCGATCGAGCGCACCCGCTCCTCGCCATCGAACTCGAAGCCCGCCTCGCTGCTGTCGAAGTCGAGCGCGCCGCGGCGATTGCGGGCCTTGAGCAGTGCCTGGTAGACATCGACCAGCGGTTCGAGAGGCTTCAGAAGAGGCCCAAGCGCACGGCGAACCTCGGGATCCTTCTCGAACAACGCGGCGTAGGCGCGGTTGTAGGTGAGCCGTGCATGGCTGCGCATCACCGCCGGATAGAACTTCGACTCGCGCAACTGGCCTGTCGAACTGACGACCATGTCGGCCACCAGGCACAGCCGATCAACGTCGGGTTCGAGCGAGCAGAGATGATCCGACAGCGCCATAGGCAGCATCGGCACCACGCGGTTGGGGAAATAGACCGAGGTGCCACGGGCACGGGCCTCCGCGTCGAGCGCGGTGCCCGGTCGGACGTAGTGGCTGACGTCGGCGATCGCGACGACGACGCGATAACCCTTGGCAGTCACCTCGGCGAACACGGCGTCGTCGAAATCCCGCGCGGTCTCGCCGTCGATCGTGACCAGCGGCATCTCGCGCAGGTCGACACGGCCGCGCGCCTCGCGCGGGTCGATGTGCTCACCGTAGGCCTCGGCCTCGCGCAGCGCTTCGCCCGAGAAATCGGTCGGCAGCGACGAGCGGGCGATCGCCGATTCGCAGGCGAGCTCGAGTGGACGATCCGGATCGAGGCGTCGCTCGATGCGCGCGCTGCCGGTGCGCTGTGCGTCGGGATAGCGGGTGATGCGCGCGATGACCCAGTCCCCGGCCCGCGCGCCGTTCAGGTGTTCCTCGGGAACGTGCAGGCGCAGCGACAGGCGCCGATCGACGGAATGCACGTGACAGGTGCGGCCATGGCCCTCGACGGTCGCGAGGAAAGCCGACACGCCGCGCGCGAGCACCGATTCGATCTCGCCCGAGAGACGCCCGGTGCGGTCGCGACTGACGTGGATGCGGACGCGATCGCCCGAAGTGATGCCGGCCATCTGCGGCGGCGGCAGGAACACGTTCAGTTCCTGCCCTTCGACACGCACGAACCCGAAGCCCGAGCGGTGCGCGCTGACGATGCCTTCCTGGATGCCCGCGGCCGAGGAACCCTCGCGCGGGCCGCCTGACCGGGGTCGACGGGATCCATGCTGGCTCGCTCCCGGAGGCCGGGAGGCAGTCGAATGGGGCTTCTGGTTCTTGTCGCGCGATCTCTTCAATTGACAGTCTTTCCTTGTGTGCGTACATTTTCGCGCCCCCCCTGCCCGGGTGGCGGAATTGGTAGACGCACTAGTTTCAGGTACTAGCGGGTAACACCGTGGAGGTTCGAGTCCTCTCCCGGGCACCATCTGATGGCTTCTTCCGAAGCGCAAGCTTCCGTGGCCTTCGCAGGCCAGGTCTTCGAGTCGATTCCCGGCGAAGTTCGCGTGCGGGCCCGGCGACGATCCGGGATCTTGGGGAATTCTCTTCAAATTCAAGCCCTAGGGTAGCACGTCGGCCCCCTCGCCGCCGGTCGTTGCGCTGGCGTGCGGTCTGCTGTGCGTCAGCACGCGGGTGGTCGTTGCCGTTAGAATCAGTCCGTGCACGCCTCCCGGGTGGGACGCGCAAAGCTGCGATGCGACCTTGGAGGCCCAGCTAACCATGACCGTGATCAGCCAGCAGGACCTGATCGACAGCGTCGCCGACGCACTGCAATACATCTCGTACTACCACCCGATGGACTACATCCAGGCGCTGGGCCGGGCCTACGAGCTCGAGGAGTCGCCGGCAGCCAAGGATGCGATCGCGCAGATCCTGTCGAATTCGCGAATGTGCGCCGAGGGCCATCGCCCGATCTGCCAGGACACCGGCATCGTCATCGCCTTCGTGAAGGTCGGCATGCAGGTGCAATGGGACGCGCAGCTCGACCTGCAGTCGATGATCGACGAGGGCGTGCGCCGCGCCTACCTGCATCCGGACAATACGCTGCGCGCCTCGATCGTTTCCGACCCAGCATTCAGCCGCAAGAACACGCGCGACAACACGCCGGCCGTCGTGCACGTAGAACTCGTGCCGGGCGACAGGGTCGACGTCACGGTCGCGGCCAAGGGCGGTGGCTCCGAGAACAAGTCGAAGTTCGTGATGCTGAACCCGTCCGACTCGATCGTCGACTGGGTGCTGAAGACGGTGCCGGTGATGGGCGCCGGCTGGTGCCCGCCCGGCATGCTCGGCATCGGTATCGGCGGCACGGCCGAGAAGGCTATGGTGCTGGCGAAGGAAGCGCTGATGGAGCCGATCGACATGGCCGAGCTCAAGGCGCGCGGCCCGCGCACGTCGATCGAGGAACTGCGGATCGAACTGTATGACAAGGTCAATGCGCTCGGCATCGGCGCGCAGGGGCTGGGTGGTCTGTCGACCGTGCTCGACGTGAAGATCTTCGATTGTCCGACCCATGCCGCGTCGAAGCCGGTCGCGATGATCCCGAACTGCGCCGCCACGCGGCACCTGCACTTCACGCTCGATGGCAGCGGCCCGGCGAGTATCGACCCGCCGGACCTCGCCCAATGGCCAAAGGTCGACTGGGCTCCGTCGGCCGAATCGCGTCGCGTCGATCTCGACACGCTGACGCAGGCCGAGGTCGCGAGCTGGAAACCGGGCGAGCGACTGCTGCTGAACGGCAGGATGCTCACCGGCCGCGATGCCGCGCACAAGCGCATACAGGACCTGCTTGCGAGCGGCCAGGGCTTGCCTGAGGGCGTCGATTTCCGCAACCGCGTGATCTATTACGTCGGCCCGGTCGATCCGGTGCATGGTGAGGTGGTCGGCCCCGCCGGCCCGACCACGGCCACCCGCATGGACAAGTTCACCGAGATGATGCTCGCGCAGACCGGCCTGATCGCGATGGTCGGGAAGGCAGAACGCGGTCCGGTCGCGATCGAGGCGATCCGCAAGCACAAGGCGGCCTACCTGATGGCGGTGGGCGGCGCGGCCTACCTGGTGTCGAAGGCGATCAAGGCGTCGAGGGTCGTCGCATTCGCGGATCTCGGCATGGAGGCGATCTACGAATTCGACGTGCGCGACATGCCGGTCACCGTGGCGGTCGACGCCCAGGGGACCTCGGTGCACCAGACCGGCCCCGAGCAGTGGCGCCGGACCATCGCGGCGCGGATCCCGGTTCGCGTTCGCTAGCTCGTCGAGGCCGCGCTATTCGAAAGGGTGCCGCAGGACGATCGTGTGGTCACGATCCGCGCCGGTAGAGATCACGTCGATCGGCACGCCGGCCAGGGCCTCGATCCGCGCGAGGTAGGCGCGCGCATTCGGGGGCAGTGCCTCGAGCCGGCTGACGCCGACCGTCGATTCCTTCCAGCCGGGCAGATCCTCATAGACCGGCTCGACTTCGCCGAAGGCGTCGACGGTCATCGGCGGCTCGGCCAGCACCTCGCCGCCCTGCCGGTAGCCGACGCAGACGCGGATCGTGTCGAGGCCATCGAGCACGTCGAGCTTGGTCATGCAGAGGCCGGTGACGCTCGAGTGGATGATCGAGCGCCTCAAGGCCACGGCATCGAACCAGCCGCAGCGCCGGCGACGGCCGGTGACGGCGCCGAACTCATGGCCCACGCGCTGCAGGTACTCGCCCGTCTCGTCGAACAGTTCGGTCGGAAACGGCCCGGCGCCGACACGCGTCGTGTAGGCCTTCACGATGCCGAGCACGTAGTCGAAATTCCGCGGGCCGAGCCCGGTGCCGGTGCCAGCGTAGCCGGCCGTGGTGTTCGAGGACGTGACGTAGGGATAGGTGCCAAGATCGACGTCCAGCATCGCGCCCTGCGCGCCTTCGAACATCACGTTGGCCTGCTGGTCGCGCAGCCGCTGCAGCGCCGCGGTGACGTCGACGACCAGTGGCTGCAGCCGCTCGCAGTACGCGAGGTGTTCATCCAGCGTGCGCTGGAAGTCGACCGGCGGCAGCTTGAAGTAGTGCTGCAGCGTGAAGTTGTGGAAATCGAGGATCTCGCCGAGCTTCGCGGCGAAGCGCTCGCGCTGGAAGAGGTCGGCGACGCGCACCGCGCGCCGCGCGACCTTGTCTTCGTAGGCCGGCCCGATGCCGCGGCCGGTGGTGCCGATCGCGTTGGCGCCCCTCGCCTTTTCGCGGGCGTGGTCGAGCGCGACGTGGGAAGGCAGGATCAGCGGGCAGCTCGGCGAGATCCGCAGGCGCTCGAGCGCCGGCACGCCGCGATCCATCAGCATCTGCGCTTCGCGGAACAGCGCTTCGAGCGACAGCACGACGCCGTTGCCGATGTAGCAGCGCACCTGAGGGCGCAGGATCCCCGAGGGAATCAGGGAGAGGACCGTCTTCTCGCCGCTGATGACGAGCGTATGGCCGGCGTTGTGGCCGCCCTGGAATCGCGCCACCGCCGAGGCCCGTTCGGTCAGCAGGTCGACGATCTTGCCCTTGCCCTCGTCGCCCCACTGCGTGCCGATGACGACGACGAACTTACCCATGGTCATGCCCTGACGAAAGCGAGCAACGCGAGCCCGACGACGATGCTGCCGAGGCCCGCGATCCGCAACTGCGAATCGGGCACCGGGATCAGCTGCAGCATTACGCGCTTCATGCGCGCCGGATCGATGAACGGCACGACGCCCTCGAGCACGAGGAACAATGCGACCGCCGCCGCGAGGTCGGACCACTGGAACATCTGGCGCGGCCGCGGGATCAGCGCGTGCCGCCACCCGGGGAGCGCAAGTAGCGAAAGAACTCGCTGTCGGGGGAAACGACCAGGACGTCGCCTTCCTTGCCGAGCGAGTTCTTGTAGGCCTGAAGGCTGCGATAGAAGGAGTAGAACTCCGGGTTCTTGTTGTAGGCCTGCGCGTAGACGCCCGCCGCCAGCGAATCCGCCTCGCCGCGGATCTTCAACGCATCGCGGGCCGCGGCGGAGAGGATCTCGGTGCGCTTGCGATCCGCCTCGGCGCGGATCCGCAGTGCTTCCTTCTCGCCCTCGCCGCGCAACTGGCGCGCGAGGCGCTCGAAGCTCTGCTGCATGCTGGCATAGACGCGGGTCGCGACCTCTTCCGGCAGGTCGATGCGTTGCACACGCACGTCGATCAGCTCGAGGCCCAGATCCTGGACCGTCTTGCTTGCGCGGCCAAACATCTGCCCGGTGAAGGCGGCGCGCTCGGCCGCGACGATCTGCTGCAGCGTGCGCTGGGCCACCGCGTTCTTGATGCCGTCCTTGACGATGTCCGACAGGCGCTGGCTCGCCGCGCCTTCGTTGGTACCGAAGGACTGGTAGTAGCGGCCGGCATCGCGGATGCGCCACTTGACGTAGAAATCGACGATGACGCTGCGATTCTCGTTGGTGAGGAAGGTCTCGCCCTGGAAGCTCTGGGAGACGATGCGACGCTCGAACTTGATCACCGAGTCGATCGGCGTCTTGAAATGCAGCCCGGGCTCGTACCGGTTCGAGATGATCTCGCGGAACTGGGTACGGATCGCCAGCTCGTTCTCGCTGACCGTGAAGATGCAGGTGCTGGCCAGGATCAGCAGCAGCACCAACGGCACGGCGAAGGGGAAACCTCGGGACATCAGCGCTCTCCTCGCTGGCGCGGATCCTGGGCCGGAAGGTCGGGGTCGGCGCCGCCGGACCCGCGTTGCCCGGTGACGGTGGTCTCGTTCTCGCGCACGACGCCAGAGTTGCTGCGCTCGATCAGCTTGTCGAGCGGAAGGTAAAGCATCTGGCCGTTGCCGCCCTTGGTGTCGACGACCACCTTGCGCGAACGCGACATCACGCTCTCGACCGCGTCGATGTAGAGCCGTTCTCGGGTGACCCGAGGGGCGGCCTGATAGGCAGTGACCAGCGCATTGAATCGCGAGGCCTCGCCTTCGGCGATCGCGGCTACCTGCGCGCGATAACCCTCAGCTTCCTGGATCTGGCGCGAGGCAGCGCCCTCGGAGACCGGCAGGATGCCGCTGGCATAGGCCTCGGCTTCCTTGGTCAGACGCTCCTTGTCGGCGATCGCCTTGTTCGCATCGCGCTGGGACGGCACCACGGCCTCGGGCACCTGGACGTCGGTGAGGTTGACGCTGGTGACCGCGATGCCGCTGTTGTATTGGTCGAGCGTGCGCTGGATGAGTTCGCGGGTGCGGGTGGTCACTTCCTCGCGGCCCGAGACGAAGATCTGCTCGAGGTTGCTGCGTCCGACGACCTCGCGGATCGCGCTCTCGCTGACCTCGCGCAGCGTCTGCTCAGGCTGCTTCACCTGGAAGAGGTAGCGCGACGGATCGCGCAGCTGGTACTGAACGACCAGGGCCATGTCGATCAGGTTGATGTCCTGGGTCAGCACTCGTGCCTTGTAGTCGAGGCTGCTCACCTGCTGCGTGTTGACCATCGTCACGCGCTCGATCGGCCAGAAATGCCAGCCGAGGCCGGGCTCGCGCAGCGACACGAACTTGCCGAAGCGCTGGATCACGCCGCGCTCGGCCTGGGCGACCTGGAAGAAACACATGTAGGCCCAGATCGCTAGTGCGATCGCGATACCGGCAAACAGCGTCAGCTTGTCAGGACCGCCGGATTCGCCCCCCGCCGCACCCTGGCCACCCGAGCCACCTCCGCCCTTGACCAGTGACTCCAGCTTGCGCTGGAAGTTCTTGAAAGCTTCGTCGACGTTGCGGCCGTCCTTCGAGGGGCGCTTGCCCCAGGGACTGTTTCCGCCGCCGCCGCCAGGTTGATTCCATGCCATATGAATTATTGCGCCAGATAGTGGGTCAGGAGGCGCGCAGAGCGACGGATTGTAGGTAGCCGTCGTCGGACGCACAAGGTTGCTTGCTCGCCGGCAACTCGAACACTTCGACACCGGCGGTGCGGGCGAGTTCGAGTTGCTGCACTTCGGGCAGGCTGACGATCAGCTCGAGCGTACCGTCGGCCGCGGTCCGCTCCTCGCGGACCACGCCGGCGGCGAACAGGCGCGCTCGCAGCGCGCCGGCGCGCGACGGCTGGATGCGCAGCCGAACCGGACGCGCAAATCGTGACAGACGCTCTGCGATCGCCTGCAGCAGCAGCGGCAGGCCCTGTCGCGTGGCGGCGGATACCCAGACGGACGTCGGCTGCCCCTGAGGATCGCGCTCGAGGTGCGGCTCCGACTGCAGGCGGTCGATCTTGTTGAAGACGCGGATCTGCGGCAGTTCGCCAGCTCCGACTTCGGCGAGCACGGCGTTGACCTGGTCGATGCGCTCGTCGCGACGAGGGTCGCTGGCGTCGATCACATGCAGCAGCAGGGTCGCCTCGCGCGCCTCGGTGAGGGTGGACTGGAACGCGGCCACCAGTTCATGCGGCAGCTCGCGGATGAAGCCGACGGTATCCGCGACGACGATCGGGCTGCCCCCGGGCAGCTCGATGCGGCGCACCAGCGGATCGAGCGTCGCGAACAGCTGGTCAGCGATGTAGGTCTCGGCGCCCGTGAGCGAGCGAAACAGCGTCGATTTTCCGGCGTTGGTGTAGCCGACCAGCGCGACGGACGGGATCGGGATCTCGACGCGCCGCTGCCGGCCGGTCTCGCGCTGCTGCTTGAGCTTCTCGAGGCGACGCGTCAGCACCTTGACGCGTTCGCCGAGCAGGCGCCGGTCGGTCTCCAGCTGGGTCTCTCCCGGGCCGCGCAGGCCGATGCCGCCCTTCTGCCGCTCGAGGTGGGTCCAGCCACGCACCAGGCGGCTGGCGATGTGGCGCAGCTGGGCGAGCTCGACCTGGAGCTTGCCCTCGTGACTGCGCGCACGCTGGGCGAAGATGTCGAGGATCAGAGCATTGCGGTCGAGCACTCGCTTACAGATGAGCTTCTCGAGGTTGCGCTCCTGGCTCGGCGAGAGCGCGTGATCGACCAGCACGACGTCGGCTTCGGCATCGGCGACGGCCTGGCGCACCTCGTCGGCCTTGCCGCTGCCGATGAAGAACTTCGGCTCGGGCCGGTCGCGGCGCCCGGTGAGGGTCGCGATGACCTGCACGCCGGCGGACTCGGCGAGCTGCGCGAACTCGTCGAGGTCTTCCTGTTCTACAGGAGCACCGAGTCCGACTCTGACCAGTACGGCGCGCTCACCTGCGCGGGGTCGTTCGAACACCCGACGCTATCCGCTTGCCGTAAGGCATGACGCAATCGATCCCGTCGCGCTCAATCGGCGGCGACCTCGGCGGCACCAGGTTCGTCGGCCGAAGGAACGCGGACGTTGCGCGCGGGAACCACGGTCGAGATCGCGTGCTTGTAGACCATCTGGCTGACGCTGTTTTTGAGCAGCACGACGAACTGGTCGAACGAATCGATCTGACCCTGCAACTTGATGCCGTTGACGAGGTAGATCGAGACGGGAACGCGTTCCTTGCGAAGCTGATTGAGGAACGGATCCTGAAGCGACTGACCCTTGGCCATCGGATTCTCCTTGTTTTTCGGCGTTTCTGGTCTTCGAGAGCCGCACTTTGCCTTCCTTGGCGGGCGACCTCAGCAAGCGAGACTCCAACTGGAGTCTTGACAAGCTCAATGCTATCACGTTACCCGAACTGCGGGCCACGTCGACGTAACGTGGCGAGGACCTCTCCGAGCCACCTTTCGCACGCTTGCGGCTCGAACGGATCGAGGCAGGACCAACCCTGATCCGCCCGGATCCAGGTCAGCTGCCGTCGCGCGAGCTGCCGGGTCGCGGCCTTCGCCCGCTCGATCGCGCCGGGCAGGTCCTCGCGGCCCGCGGCGTGCTCCCAGAGCTGTCTGTAACCCACCGCACGCAACGACGGCGCCTGTGGCGAGAGCGTGTCGCGCGACTGCAAGCCGCGCACTTCCGCGACGAACCCCGCAGTGATCATCTGATCGAAGCGCCGCGCAATGCGCGCCGCGAGTGCCGCCCGGTCGGCGGGCACCAGGGCCCAGCGTTGCAGCCGCAGCGCGTGCGCCGGCAAGGTCGCGAGCTGCCACTCCGAAATCGGCCGCCCGCTGCCCTGCACGACCTCCAGCGCGCGCTGGATCCGCTGCGCGTCGTTCGGATGGATGCGCTGCGCCGAGACAGGATCGAGCCTCGCGAGCTCGCCGTGCAGGGCCGGCCAGCCGAGACGCGCGGCGCGCAGGTCGATCTCGTGACGCAGCGCGGCATCCGCACGCGGCAGCGCTGCCATGCCATGCACCAGCGCGCGGAAGTACAGCATCGTGCCGCCCACCAGCAGCGGCAAGCGGCCCCGGGCGCGCACCGATTCGATTGCAGTCAGCGCATCCTCGACGAAATCGCCGGCGCTGTAGGCCTGTTCGGGATCACGAATGTCGATCAGGTGGTGCGGAAGCGCACGGCGCAGTTCCGGCGCGGGCTTGGCCGAGCCGATATCGAAGCCGCGATAGACCTGGGCCGAGTCGACGCTGACGATCTCGACCGGCAGCACCTCAGCGAGGCGCAGGGCCCAGTCGCTCTTGCCGCTCGCCGTAGGCCCGGCGAGCAGGATCGCATCGGGCGCATGGGCCGCGACGCCGGTCATCGCCCGCGCAGGAAGAGCTGATCGAGCTGCGGCAGCGACAGCACGGTCCAGGTCGGGCGGCCGTGATTGCATTGCCCGGCTCGCTCGGTCAGCTCCATCTGTCGCAGCAGCGCATTCATCTCGGCCAGGCTGAGGCGACGACCAGCGTGGATCGCGCTGCGACAGGCAAGGCTGCCGAGCAAGCGGTGCGCCGTGGCCTCGAGGTGATGCGTGCCCTGCTCCGCGAGCACGTCGCGCAGCACGTCGCGGACCACCGTTGCGACGTCGGCCTGGCCGAGCATCGCGGGCACGCGTCGCACGGCGATCCGGCCCGGCGCGAACGCATCGAGCTCGAAGCCGGCGACAACGAAGTCCGCGTGTACTCCGTCGAGCGCATCCGCTTCGTGGGGCTTCAGCTCGACGATGATCGGCTCGAGCAGCGCCTGGGAGGCAGCCACCTCGCCCGCCTCGGTCTTCATTTTTTCGTACAGCACGCGCTCGTGGGCGGCGTGGGCATCCACCAGCACCAGGCCGCGCTGGTTCTGCGCGAGGATGTAGATCCCGTGCAGTTGCGCAACCGCCGTGCCGAGGCCCTCGTCGGGCAACGCCGTTGAAGCCGCGGCGCCGAGCGCGGAGGCCGCCTCGGCGACCGCCCATGTCGTGGCAGAGAGCGCACCAGCGCCGGCAGCTGCAGCGTGCGCAGGAAACAGCGACCGGGGCAGCCACGCGTCGCGGCTGGACGGGCCAGTCCCGGACCACCCCGCGGCGTGCTGGCCCGGACCCTGCGCAAGGACCGTGTCAGCCGCAACGCCCGCGGCACCGGCGGCGGCACCAACTCCGGCTGGCGGATGCAGGCCTGCGGGAATGCCGAGCGTGCGCGACACGGTGCGCATCACGAAGTCGTGCACCTGCCGTCCGTCCCGGAAACGCACCTCGAGCTTCTGCGGATGTGCGTTCACGTCGACGAGCTCGGGATCGAGTTCGAGGTGCAGCAGGTACGCCGGCTGGCGGCCGTGATAGAGGACGTCGCGGTAACCGAGGCGCGCCGCGTTGGCGAGCAGGCGGTCACGGACGGTGCGGCCGTTGACGTAGAAGAACTGCGCATCGCTCTGGGCGCGCGCCGCCTCGGGCTGGCCGATCCAGCCGGAGAGACGCACGGGGCCCGACTGGCGTTCGAGCTCGAGACAGGAGGCCGCGAACTCCGCCCCCATCACGGTCGCGATGCGCTGCCGTTGCTCCGCGCGCGTCGCGGCGGCCGGCACGTCGAGCAGCACGCGCGCGCCACTGCGCAGCCGGAACGCGACGTCGAAGCGCGCCAGCGCAAAACGCTCCATCAGGCGCACGACGTGGGACAGTTCGGTGGCCTCGGTGCGCAGGAACTTGCGGCGCGCCGGCACGTTGTAGAACAGGTCGCGAACTTCGACCAGCGTGCCCTGCGGCTGCGCCGAGGGCAGCGTGTCCGACGGCGTCCCGCCCTCCACGCGCAGTTCCGCGGCCTGCGGCGCACTGGCGGTGCGCGAAGCGATCCGCAGCCGGGCGATCGACCCGATCGACGGCAGCGCCTCGCCGCGGAAACCGAGGCTACGGATCGCGGCGAGATCATCGAGCGTCGCGATCTTGCTGGTGGCATGACGCTGGATCGCGAGCGGTAGTTCGGCCGGGTCGACGCCGCGGCCGTCGTCGCGCACGCGGACCAATGCGACGCCCCCGGCTTCGACGTCGACCTCGATGCGCGTGGCGCCGGCATCGAGGCTGTTCTCGACCAGCTCCTTGACCACGGACGCGGGGCGCTCCACGACCTCGCCGGCGGCGATCTGGTCGACCAGTTCACTCGGCAGGAGTTGGATGGACATGGCGGGCTCGCGGGCGATGTGCGCCCGGCGGAGCGGAAGTCTAAAGGAAGGCCCGCCGCGGCGGGCAGCCGCGTCGCCTCAGCGACCGGCCTGGGCGGTCGGAGGCTGCAGCGCGCGGCGGGTCGCGGCGAACTGCGTACCTTCGGGCGGATGGTCCTCGAAATAGCCATGGACCCCGCGGAAGATCGCCTCGGACAGCCGCTCACGGCGATCGGCACGGCTCAGCATCCGCTCGTCGTCGGCGTTCGAGATGAAGGCCGTCTCGACCAGCATCGAAGGGATGTCCGGGGACTTCAGCACCACGAATCCGGCCTGCTGCACGCGCGGCTTGCGCACGTCGGCGACGCGGTTGAGCGAACGCAGCACGCGCTCGGC
>Ga0163144_10012232_pt1 | contig 18053 bp, 12 predicted proteins | sample OliLak19BULKMAT1_FD_123175 | JGI IMG/M metagenome (GOLD analysis project Ga0163144, IMG submission 123175) | Freshwater microbial mat bacterial communities from Lake Vanda, McMurdo Dry Valleys, Antarctica - Oligotrophic Lake LV.19.BULKMAT1 | ecosystem: Environmental > Aquatic > Freshwater >... | reverse complement strand
GTGATCGTGTTCACTTCGGATCACGGCGTATCGCCGCTGCCCGAGCGCGTGCTGGCGCGTGACCCGGCGGCGACGGCCGGTCGCGTGAAACTGGCCGACATGGACGCCGCGGCGAAGCAAGCGCTCGACGCCGCCTTCGGTGCGCTGGGAAAAGGAGAGAACTGGTTCACGCGCGACAACCTGGGCTATCACGTGCGCGCTGAAGCGCTCGCCGCGAAAAATCGGAGTGCGGGCGAGGTGGCGAAGGGGTTGAAGGACGCTCTCGCCCCGCTACCCTATGTCGCGGAAGTTTACACGCGCGACGAGTTGCTCGCGACGGATGCTACCACTGGCGAATCCACCCGCATCTTGATGCGCCGAAGCTATCGCGGCGCCAGCGATCGCGACGTGGTGTTCGCGTTCAAGCCGTATTTTATGAGTAAGGCTGGGAGCGGTTCGTCGCACGGGCTGCCCTACGATTACGACACGCATGTGCCGCAGCTCTATTTTGGCCAAGGCGTGGCGAAAGGCGTGTCGCGCCAGGAAGCGGTGGGCATCGACGACATCGCGCCGACGCTGGCGAAGCTGTTAGGAGTGAAGGCGCCGGCGCAATCGCAGGGGAAGAAATTGCTTTGACCCAATACTTTGGTCACGCCGAGGCATGGTGTCGGCGTCCACCCCAATCTCCGCTGGGCGTCGTGACCTTCGCTGGCTCGCCCTCACTTTGGGGCTCCTGGTCCATCACACGGCCCAGGCCGCTGACGTCCACGGCACTGCGTCACATCCCGTCCTCCGCCTGCGCGCGCGCGATGTCGCGGCGCATGAAGCGGCGGTAGCCGACCACCAGCACCAGACCGGCGAGCAGGAAGACCCCCGCGACGCAGGCGAAGACGGTGTCGAGGCCGAGGTTTTTTTTCAGGAATCCGGCCGCGAGGACGCCGCACCCGCCAGCCGCCGTGGAGACCGCGTTCATGAGGCCCACCCCGGTGGCGCGAAACCGCGGCGGCACGACTTCGCATTGGGTCGGGTTGTCGTTGGCCTGGCCCAGTCCGCGGAAAAAGGAAAAAGCTGCGATGCCGGCGGCGAGCACCGGAAAGTCGGGCCGTCCCAGAAACACCAGGAGGAAGGGCGCGCCGACGAGGTAGAAAATTCCGTAGAGCAGCATGCGCCGATGCGGGGCTCCGCCGGATACGCGGTCCGAGATCCAGCTGCCGGCGAAAATCCCGAGCATCACGGAGAGCTGCAACATGAACGTTCCGGCGAACCCCGCCGCCGCCAGCGACATGTGGTAGGTATCCCTGAAATACAGGGGCAGCCAGCCGAAGAACATCCACATGCCGAAACCCGAGAGCATCGATTCCGTGACGAGCACCAGATAGGACGGCACCCGGACCAGATGGCGGAGGGCCGCGACAAACGAGGGCCTCCGAATGGGGCCGCTCGCGTCCGCCGCTGGGGCGACGGGCGGGGGCAGGGCGGATCGGCCCGCCCAGGCCAGGGCGATCCCGCCGAGGCCGAGGACCCAGAAGCCGGACCGCCAGCCGAAGTGTGCCGCCATAAACCCGGTGAAGCCGCCGCCGAGCACCATGCCGCCGTTGATGCCGATCGTGATGAAGCTCATGGCGCGGGCCCGCGTGGCCGGGCCGTGATAGTCCGCCACCAGCGCCACGGCGGCCGGTAGGAAAAAGCACTCGGCCGCGCCGAGGCCGAGCCGCAGGGCGAGCAGCAGCGGAAAGCCGCCGACGAGGCCCGTCAGCGCCGTGACCGCGCTCCAGGCCACGAGGCTCGCGATCACCAGGCGCCCGCGCGAACAGCGGTCCGCGAGGCTGCCCGCGAAGGGCGAGCCGAGCGCGTAGCTCCAAAGGAACACCGAGCCCAACAGCCCGAGCGCGACATCGGACGCGCCGAACTCGGCGCGGACGGCGGCCAGCACCGACGACATCGCGGCGCGGTCCGCATAGTTTAACGCCGCCGCCAACGCCAGAAACGCGGCGACCCGCCAGCGCGGGCTCATCGGGGTGAGGGCCGCGTAGGTTGCGCTTCGGGGTGGGTAGCGGCGCCGGAAAGCCGGGGCGGCGAAGTTGGCGGCATCGGGAGGAAAGCGTGAGTGGAAGGGAAACGTGACCGTGGCTGCCTCGGCACCGTGGGTGGTTCGACCGGCGACTTCAACCCGTGGTCGCAGGTCTTGCGAGCGGACCAGCGGCGCGTCCGGCGAAGCGCCGAACTGGTATTCTCAGCACACCTATGCCCCGGCCTTGGACGCCGGCCCGGAAGGCGCCATGGTTTGGGTCTTCCCGCCGTCCCCCTTGCTTTCATCCCCGATGCATCACCTCAACCGCCGCCGTTTCCTGAGCCAACTTGCCCTCGGCTCGGCCGCCGCGGCGATGCCCCGGATAGCGTTGCCGGCAAGCGGCGCGGCCGCCGGGCGCGAGCGCCGGTGCGACGTGCTGGTCATCGGCGGGAGCCTCGGGGGCGTCGCCGCCGCGCTGGCCGCCGCACGCCTGGGAGCCAAGGTGATTCTGACGGAGGAGACGGATTGGATCGGCGGACAGGCGACCGCGCAGGGCGTGCCGCTCGACGAGCATCCGTGGATCGAGCAGTTCGGGGCGACGCAGTCGTATCGCGATTTTCGCAACGGCGTGCGCGACTATTACCGCCGCCACTATCCGCTGACCGCCGAGGCACGGGCGGATCGCCGCCTGAATCCCGGCGCGGGCTGGGTTTCGGCGCTGGGTTTCGAGCCGCGCGTGGGCCTCGCCGTGTTGTATGAAATGCTCGCGCCGCATCTCGCCTCGGGACGCGTCGTGATTCTGCCGCGCCACCGGCCGACGGCGGTGGTGATGGAGAGGGATCGGGTGCGGGCGGTGACCGTGCTCGATGAATACTCGGGCGAATCGCGCACACTCACGGCGCCCTACGTCCTCGATGCTACGGAACTCGGCGATTTGCTCGAGCTGGGCAAAATCGAGTCGGTCATCGGCGCCGAATCCCGGTCCGAAACCGGCGAGCCGCTCGCGGTGGACGGCCCGCCCGAGCCGCATGACCAGATGGTGTTCACGCACGTGTTCGCCGCGGACTATTTGCCGGGCGAGGAGCACGTGATTGAGAAACCGCGCGACTACGATTTCTGGCGCGCAGCGAAGAGTCATCGTGGCGATTTCGCGAAGTTCACGCTGCCGGATTTGATGGGCGCGAAACACGACCACTTGAAGCGGCCCGTGCAGCCTCCCGCCTACACGGCCAGCACATGGAAATTCCGCCGAATGCTCTGCCAGGAGAATTTCGCTCCCGGAGCGTTTCCGAGCGATGTCACCGTCGCCATCTGGCATCCCAACGAATACAACGGCGGGGTGCTCTGCGGCGTGAGCCCGGAGGAGCGCACGCGCCACCTCGCCGCCGCGCGCCAGCTCAGCCTCAGCACAATCTATTGGCTGCAGACCGAGGCGCCGAATCCCGCGACGGGGAAAAACGGATACCCGGGCCTGCGGCCGCGCGGCGATTTTCTCGGCACGGCCGACGGTCTCGCCCAATCGCCCTACCTGCGCGAATCCCGCCGGATCAAGGCGGAGTTCACGATTTTCGAGCAGCATTTCCGCACCGATCTGCCCGCGACGAAAGACGGCCCGATGAAATACGCCGACAGCGTCGGCCTCAGTGGCTATCGCGTCGATATTCACAAGCCCACCGCGCCGGGCAAACCGAGCATCACCGAGGTCATGAACGGCAAGCACTGGGTGCAGCAAATCCCGCTGGGCGCCCTCATTCCGCAGCGCGTCGAAAATCTGCTCCCGGCCTGTAAGAATCTCGGCGTCACGCACGTGACCAACGGCGCCTACCGCGTCCATCCCACCGAATGGAACATCGGCGAGGCCGCTGGCGCGCTCGCGGCGTGGTGCGTGGCGAAGAAACAAACCCCGCGTCAGGTGCGCAACACGCCGGCGCGCCTCGCTGATTTCCAGCGTGAGATTGTGCGGCAGGGCTTCGAGCTGGACTGGCCCGCCGGTTTCCGCGAGACGGCGCGCTCCTACTACAGTCACCACAACCTCGGACTCAAAGACGCCGACACGTTTTATTTCGGCGAGGCGTGGCGGCTGAAAGCCACCGCGCCGGCGGGCCGGTAAGCCATTTCATTTCCATTCACTCCGATCATTTTCTTCGATGCCTGAAATTGTCTCTACGTTCCGCACGCAAGTCCTCGTCGTCGGTTCCGGCGCCGCCGGCCTCACCGCCGCGATCGCCGCCGCGCGCAACGGCGCCGAGACGCTGCTGATCGAAAACGCCGGCTTCCTCGGAGGCATCTCCGCGACGCTGCCGTGGCTCGGTTTTCACGATCGCGACTACCGGATGATCGTGAAAGGGCTGCCCCTCGAGTTTTGTCAGCGACTCCAGGCGCTCGGCGCGGCGAGCGCGCACGAACTCGATCCCAAGTGCGCCTCGGCGATCAGCATCGATTCGCAATGGTGGAAAATCCTCGCGATGCAGCTCTGCCGCGAGGCGGGCGTGCGGCTCATGCTGCACACGCAGGTGGTGGAGACGATCCGCGAGGGCGACCGCATTCGCGGCGTGATCGTGGAAAACAAGTCCGGCCGCCAGCGGATCGAGGCGGGCGTGACGATCGATTGCAGCGGGGATGGCGACGTGGCGGCGCGCGGGCATGTGCCGTGGGCCAAGGGCCGCACCGGCGACGGTCTCGTGCAGGCGCCGACGCTCGTGTTCAAGCTGGCCGGCGTGAGCCGCACGGGGTTCATCGCCGGCTGCAAGGATCCGGCGATCAACTACCGCGAGTGGATCGCGCCGTATCCCGAGTTGCGCGAAAAAATGATGCGCCGGCTCGACCGGATGAACGTCATCATCTGCGGCGGCTACGCGAAGCTGATCGAGCGGGCGCGCACCGCGGGCGAATTCGACGTGCCGCAGACGCGCATCGTCGGCGTGAAACTTCACCAGCCCGATCAGTTTCTAGTCGTGATGACGCGCGTGCTCGGTCTCGACCCGACGAACACCGCGAGCCTCACCGATGCCTACGCGCGCGTCTATGAGCAGATTCCCGTGCTGGTGCGTTTTTTCAAGAAATGGGTGCCCGGCTTCGAGCACTCGCACCTCGGCGAAATCGCGCCGATGCTCGGCGTGCGCGAGAGCCGGCGCATCATGGGCGACTACGTGCTCAACGCGGAGGATCTCATCGCCGGCCGCGTGTTCGACGATGCGGTGAGCATGGGCGCGTATCATATCGACATCCATCGTCCCGCGGGAACGTGGGTCGATTCGCATAATGTGCGGGCCTACACGATTCCGCTGCGCAGCCTCATCGCGCGCGACGTCGACGGCTTGCTGATGGCGGGAAAATGTCTCTCCGCCACGCACGAGGCCGTCGCGTCCACGCGGGTGATTCCGATTTGCATGGGGCAAGGTCAGGCCGTCGGCACGGTCGCGGCTCTGGCGGTGAAAAGCGGCGTCAGTGTGCGCGATGTTTCGATTGCGCACTTGCAAGACACGCTCGCGGCGCAGGGCGCTGAGTTCGGTCGCACCGTCGGTGAGCCCGACTGGCGCGCCATCGAGGAAGTGGGCCAGTTGCCGTTCGACGAGCCGCCGACGACCGGCGACAAGGACACGGTTTCTTCGGCCGAGGGCGCGTGGGTGCCGGCGGCGGCGAAATAGAATCGATTTCGCCCATGCTCTTTCGATGAGCCGCCTGCATCCGATTCGTATCTGGTAGGGCGAACCCTCCGGGTGAGCCGCCGCTCGGCGGCACGCCTCGTGCTACCTGCGTAATACCTCACCGAACTTACGCCCAGAGCACGGGGGAAATTGACAAAAACCCGATGGGGACTAAAATTGTCCACATGAAAACTGCGACCGTTCGTGATCTACGAAACAACTTTGCCATGCTCGAAGCCTGGCTCAGTGATGGTGAGCAAGTGTGCATCGAGAAGCGTGGCGAACCCGTCGCCCTGCTGACGGCCATGCGCAAGACCCGCGGCCCAAAAGTGAAAATGCCGGACTTCGCCGCTCGTCGGAAGGCGATTTGGGGAGATCGCGTCTTCAGCGAAGCCGAAGTGCAGGCCATGCGAGAAGCCGAGCTGGAAGGTGGGGAAGGATGAAGGCTTACCCCGATACTTCATTTTTGTGCTCGGTTTTTCGGACGCAGATTCATTCGCCCCGCGCCGATGCGCTCATGGCCGGGCAGACGGGTCCGCTTCCGGTGTCCGGTTTTCTGCTGTTGGAATTTCGCCAATCGATCCGGTTCCAAGTCCGGCTTTACGCCAAGGACAAAAGCAAGGGGTTCCCGAAGCATGAGGCGACGCAGATGCTGAGGGACTTGCAGTCGGACTTGCGGGCCAAGGTGTTTGAAGTTGTGCCGGCTGACTGGTCCGACGTGCATCGAATCGCCGAGGATCTCAGCGCCCGCTACACCGAGCAAAACGGACATCGTCTCGCCGACATTCTGCACGTCGCCACCGCACTCCACCTCGGCGCAGCGCAGTTCCTCACTTTCGATGGCAATCAAAAGCAGCTCGCCCAAGCCGAGGGCATGAAGATCCCCGTTTGAGATCGATGTCATAGCACTACAGCCTGAGCAAAGGAATGACGATGCCTTTGCAGCGGATGATGAAATTTGTCTCCCCGTTGCGATGAAGCGCAGGCGAACGCCACGTTGGGAGCCCCTCTGCCGGTCGCCCAACCTCCCGTGTCGGGCGCGAGCTTCACCCCGGCGAGCACCGCCTCCAGCGGTTTCAGCTCATCGTTGTCGTCGATGTTGACGCGCGCGTTCGACATGGCGGGGGATGCGGGCCGCCAGCGCCCGTTCAAACGCTTTTTGGCGACGCGGACGTTCTGGGAACGTTCAGGAGCCGCATCACTTCTCGTGCGCTCCGGCGCGCACGATTGGCGGCGCGTCTTTCGTGGGCAGAAATTTCGCCAGTCGCGCTTTGACCGCCGCGAAACGTGGATCGCCCGCGAGGTTGTGCCACTCCCAACGATCGTGCTCGTGGTCGTAGAGCTCCTCCTCTCCCGTCGAATAACGAATATAACGCAAACGCTCGTCGCGCAACGAGTGCGTCCCACGAGCATAGGTGCTCAAAACGGGCGCGCCCCGCTCCCGGCTCGTTCCGCGCAAAAGTGGCGAAAGATCAAATCCATCCAGCTTATGCGTCGTTGGGTCGGTCCGGCCCGCAGAGCGACACCAGCGTTGGATAAATATCGATCAACCCGACGGGCGTAGAGCAAATCTGCTGCGCGGGCATGCCAGGCGCGGATACGGAAAACACCACGTGGCACGCCTGCTCCCACGGCGTCGGCTTCGACCAGCGGTTTTTCTCGCCGGTGTGCCAGCCATTGTCTGCCGCGAAAACAATGATCGTGTTGTCGCGGTTCGGACCGGCATCAAGCGCGTCGAGCACGCGGCCAATTTGGTCATCCACGTAACTGATCGCGGCGTAATATCCCTGAAGGTGCCGGCGCCACTGGCCGTTCTTGACGATGAAATCGTGCTCCCCCCGCTCGGTAGCGATCTTCCGGCCAGGCGCGGGAATATCCTCGAGATCGTCTGCTCGATAGCCGGCTGGAATCTCGATTCGGTCGAGCGGGAATCGATCGAAATAACGCTTCGGCACTGTCCAGGAGGTATGAGGGCGAAAGAAACCGCAGGTTACGAAAAAGGGTCGATCGTGCGCTTGCTTGACGAGAGCGATGGTGTGGTTGGCGAATTCGGTGTCCTGTTGCAGCCTCGCCGGATCGTCACGATCCCAATCGTCCGGCAGCACGCCCCACGGCCACCATTTTTCCGCGCCCCAGCTCGGATTCAGCGTTCCAGGAATGATGTGCTTCAACAGTGCTGCGTCCGTATGCGTCGCATCCGCGCTCCGCTCGAACATCTTGTAGTAGCCCGGAGTAAAGGCACCGATGTCGTCCTCCAAATAAGCATTGTGCGCAATCTTGCCGTAACCGGCGGTGAGATAGCCTGTGTGAAGGAAACGCTGCGGTAGATTCTCGACTTGGGAGATCCACGACGACGTTCGGCGATAGGCCTGAAGATTGTCATAAACACCCGAATGGGATCCGTGAACCCCGGTGAGGAAGGCGGTTCGGGAGGGACAACACACCGGCACGTCCGCATAAGCGTGGGAGAACCAAGTCCCGCGATCAGCGAGCCGCTGCATGTTGGGCGTGGATACGGGTGAGTCGCGATTAAACACGCTGTGCAACGTCGCGCTGTGATCGTCGATGATAATGAACAATACATTCGGCGGCTTTGCGGCCGACGCGCCGGATTTCATTTCCGCGGCGCACACCGATCCCCAAGCGAGCACGCCCGCCACCGTGAGCGAGGACGCCACTCGAAACATTTGGCGGTGATTCATGAGCGGATTATTCAAAACGAAACGAATAGAGCTTGGTGCGATTGGACCGGAACTCCAATGCGATCTCCTTGCCGCGAAGCGTCGCCAAATCGGAACCAGGTGCCCATTTCACCATCGCACCCGTGCCGTTGTATTCGAGCGGCTCGCAGGCGTCCGTCTCAAAGCCGGCGATTGGCTTTCCGTCGGAGCCGATCAGGCCGACGCGCATCTCGCCCAGCGCGCCGGTATCAATGTTCAGCAGCAGGCGATTTCCGCTCACCTTCACCGGCACGGTGCGGGTCGTGCCGATCTTGTTGGCGGTGTCGAGCGAGACGAAGCCATCCACGCGCTGCACGTAACGAACGACCAAGCCGTCGGTCTTCTTCTGCCGGGCTTCGACATCGCCGTGCACGCTTTCGAACTCGGTGCCATACTGCCAGATCTCGTCGCCGCGCACGACCAGCCCGGTGCTCATGAAGACCATGTTTCGCTTTTCGGGTGCGGTCAGGCCGGGGCTCGCGTAGGCGGCACGGTCGTAGCGGTGCCACGCGATGCCATCGCGGCTGCCGGCGAACTGAATCTCGACGGGACCGCGGTGGGAGCCGCGATAGCCCGGCGCGTCGCTGGCCGGCGAGCGCCGCAAAAAAGCGGGGAACGCGACATACCACGCCGGATCGAGCGGGTAGGGTTGCGCGGCCATGTTGTAGATGTCGGTGCGTGTCGGGTCCTGCGCGTCGGTGGCGAACACCGTCGGCAATTCATCCAACACGTAGCGCAGCCCTCCCTCGGTCCCAGCGGGGCGTCCTTTGCCGGAAGGGACGACCGGCGACGGCTGGGTGATGCTCGGCAGGGTCGCGCGCACGACCGTGCGGTATTTCGGATTCCAGCCGCGCAGGTAGAGCACATAGGCGCCCAGCCGCTGATCCCAGAAGGCTACGTTCTGCGTATCGGAGAGAAATCGGAAGAGGGGCGTCGCGTCGTGTTTCCAATGCAGGCCGTCCGGCGAGTGATACCGCACAATGCCACCGGCGGACCCGAGGTTGGTGATGTAGCCGTAGCGTTCCGCCGCTGGCGCGTTGGGATCGATGAACGGCGTGCCTTCGAGCGATGGCAGACCGACGAGGTTGTTGTCCTTGCTGCCGGAGTAGTCGACGATGCCGAGATTCGGTTTCGTCCAGTTCACGCCGTCGCGCGATTCGGCATAGGCGACGTTCGGACGATTTTCCTTGTCGCGGCAGATATACCACATCCGCAGTTTCCCCTCCTCGTCGCGCACGGTGAGAAAGAAACTGATCATGAGCTGCTCCCAAGGGCGGTCGGGGCGGATCACCGTTTCGCGTCGCGCGGGGGGATTGACGGCGAGCCTCGTGTGTTCGGTCACCTCGAGCAGCGCGGGATCGAGAAACAGATAACGGCGATGCGCGACTTCTGCCCGAATGGTGGTTGCGGCAAGGCAGACAGCGGCCAGGAACGCGTGCCAGCACCTTGTCACAAGACAGAGCGAAAACGGGCCGCCGTTCCGTGGGGCGAGATGCGCAGGACGATGGAGCTTCATTGCGACCGGCAGCCTAGTGTGAACCCGCCGGCGGGATGCAACAGCATGTGCTTGGTTCGCTGGCCGGACCGCCGCGGACTGTGCGCGGGGAATCCGTCCATCCGATGTTCCCGGAGCCGGTCCGCTTTAAAGACCACGGTTTTTTGATTCTGTCGCGGACCCCGCCTGCCTAGCGATGAGAGCCCCCGCGTTGGTTTTCATCTGACCCCTATTCACCATGTCCAAAGTCACCCTCTTCCCCCGCCGGCGTTCGCACCCCGGCCAGTTCATCGCTGCGTTCTTGATCTTTTTCTCCGGTGTGTGGTCACTTCAGGCCGAAGACGCCGGCCGGCTGACGGGTGTCATTCGCAATGCCGTCACCGGCACATTGCTGAACGGCGCGACCGTCGAAATCCAGCAACTCGCGCGCAGCACGCGCACGGATGCGTTTGGCCGCTTCGAACTCGCCGGGTTGCCGGCCGGCGAGCACGCCGTCGTGGTCGACTACACGGGCCTCGACGCACAGACGCGCACGGTTCGGGTGAAGGCCGGGGGGGTCGCGCGCGAGGAGTTCCTGCTCCGCTCCGAAGTTCTGAAGATGGAGACGTTTCAGGTGACCGCCGAGGCCAGCGGCCACGCCGCCGCGATCACGCGCCAGCGCAACGCCGTGAACAACCTCAGTGCCGCCGCCACAGATGCCTTCGGCAGCTTGGCCAACCAGAACCCCGGTGAGGTGTTCATGCGGCTGCCAGGCGTGACCGCGACCGTTTCGGAGGACAATGAAGTGAGCGCGGTCGCGGTGCGCGGTATGGCCTCTTCCCTCAACGCCGTGACGATGGACGGCGGCCTGCTGGCGCCGGTGTCGAGCGGAGCGACCCGCCAGGTGCGCTTCACGACCAACGTCACCGCTCAATTCGAGGAGTTCGAGGTGGTGAAAGGCATCACGCCCGACATGGACGCGTCCTCCATCGGCGGCACGCTGAACATGAAAACCAAGTCTCCGTTGAACTCCACCCGCAGCCACGGATTTAGCTACCGCCTCGGCGCGCGGTGGGCACCGCCATTTGCACCGCACAATCCGCTGCGCCGTGACCGGCCGCTGCACCCCGACCTTTCGGTGACCTACCAGGGCCTGTTCAGCGTGCTCGGCGGCAAGCGCAACCTGGGCGTGAGCGTCAACGCGACTTATTTCGAGAGCGTCGGCGACTATCTTCGCACGATCCGCGACTACCAGTCCACCAACGCGAGTCCCGCCTATGTGTGGGACTACCACACCTCCGACTACTACTTCAACCGCCACCTCGAAACGATCAGCGCACGCGTCGATTTCCAGTGGAACGAGTTTACGCGGCTCAGCCTGCGCGGCACGGTCAACGACTACACGGCGTTCGGCGGCCACCAATATAACGAGTCGCGATTTTTCACCGCGCAGACGGTCGCCGCGCTCGACGCCGCGGGCAACCCCACAGGCACCGGGGCGATTCTGCCTGGCTTCACCGACACGCGCACCGAGGCGCGAGCCATCGCGGCCTCGCAATACCAGATGCTCGCGAACAGCATCGGCCAGAAGCAGCGCCAGCGCACGGTGCAGTTTGTCGGCGAGCACAAGCGGGACGCGCTGCAACTTTCCACGGACCTCAACCTTGCCACGGGTATCCTGGATCAGACGAGCGGGCAGGACACGCCGGGCCGCGCCGGCGGCAGTCTTACGAGCACGATCACCGGCGTCGGCTGGGTGCTCGACGCTTCGCAGTCGCGCGAGTTTCCCAAGGTCACGCAGACGGGTGGGCCGAGCGTTTACGACATCAACAACTATCGCAGCAGCGTGCTCAGCCAGACCGGCGCACGCCGCGGCGCCCACATCTACGCCGCCAAGGCCGACGCGCGCTACGATTTGCCGTTGAACAGGCCGGCGCACCTGAAATCCGGCGTGGCCTACCGCCGCCAGGACTCGATCAGCCATACGTGGAACACCACGCGGTTCACCTACGCCGGTCCGGACGGTGTGGCGGGTAACGCCGACGACGTGCTGACACCCTTCCTCGATCCCACACTCAAGCGCAGTGGCGAATACGGGCTCGGGAATCTGCCGTTCATCCACATCGGCTCGCTCGCGCAGAATTTGAAAGACAAACCCAACCAGTGGGTCGAGGAAGTCTATTTCCGCGAAAGCCAGAAATTCGCCGGCACCAACGATGTCGCGGAGACGGTCACCGCCGGCTACCTGCTCGGCCAGCTGCGCCTCGGAAAGCTGACGCTGCTCGGCGGTGCACGCGTGGAGCGCACGGAGGTCCGCGCCAAGGCGTGGGTGATCGTTCGCAGCCTCGCCACGATCACGGATCCCGTCGTCCGCGCCGCGTCTGAATATAGCCGGCGCACGCGCGAGGGCGATTACAGCAACACGCTGCCGAGCGCGCACCTCACCTATGCGATCCAGCCGCGGCTCCTCGCGCGGGCGAGCTACTCCACGGGCATCGCGCGCCCGCAGTTTTCGAATTTGATCCCCACCGAGACGGTCAACGACACCGCGCGCACCGTCGCCGCGAGCAACCCGAATCTTCAGCCGCAGACGGCGAAAAACTGGGATCTCAGTCTCGAATACTACATGAAACAACTCGGCGTCGTCTCGGCCGGCGTCTTCGAGAAGAACCTGGAGAAATTCATCTTCTCGGCGAACGCCGGCGCGATCGGCACGGGCAACGACAACGGCTTCAACGGGCAATATCCGAGCTACACGCTCACGACGCAGCTCAACGGCGGCCAGGCGCGCGTGCGCGGACTCGAGCTCAACTACCAGCAGCAATTCGCCTTCGGGCCGAAGTGGGTGCGTGGCATTGGTGTGTTTGCGAACTACACGCGCCTCAATACCTCCGGCGACTACGGCACCGGCACCACGCAGTCGGTGAGTTCGCTCGCCGAGTTCGTGCCGACCTCGTGGAACGCCGGCGCGCGCTTCGCCTACGGCGCCTTCCGCACCAACCTGCTCGTCAACCACACGGGAGACTATCTCTTCACCTATTCCGCCAACGCGGCCCGGCTTCTCTACAAGGAGGCGTTTCGCAGCACGACCCTCAACCTGAGTTACGCCTTCAGCCCGAAACTCGAATTCTACACCGACGCCTACAACCTCCTCAACAAGCCGCAGCGCCTCTACTACGGCGTGCCGTCGCACCTGCAGAATTATTCCCGCAAGGGGATGATTCTGAGCATGGGCGTGCGCGGTCGCTTCTGAGCGCACCCGCCCCATGCACACATTCCTGGGCTGCACCCTCGCACTGGCGGTCGCGCCGATGCTCTCGGCACAGACGCGTCACCTGTTTCTCGATCCCGGTTTTGTCGGCGAGTCGGCAGGTGTGGCTCTCACCGTCAATCCCCCGCACCGCAGCGACATCGTCCTCCGCCGCGATCAGCCGTGGGAGAGTTTCATGATCACGTTTTACCTCTCCGTGATCGACGAGGGCGGGAAGCTGCGGATGTGGTATGACGCCCGCGAGTCCACGAAGATTGCCCATCTCGCTTACGCCGAGTCGACCGATGGCGTCACTTGGGAAAAGCCGAATCTCGGCATCGCCGAGCACGGCGGCAGCAAGGCGAACAACCTCGTCGGCATCTCCGCCCTCGAGGGCAACGTGTTTCGCGATCCGCATGCCGCGAGCGCGGCCGAGCGCTACGTCTATGTCAGCACCGTGTTCAAAGGCGGGGGCATTTATCGCTTCACCTCGCCCGACGGCTTCGCCTGGCGGCGCGACGCGCAGCCGCTGCTGCCGTTCGAGGCCGATTCGCAGAACGTGACGTTCTGGGACGAGGCGCTGGGGAAATACGTCCTGTTCTTCCGCGGGTGGGATCGCCAGGACCCGCGCAACCAGTGGCGCCGCGTCGTCCGTCTCGAAACCGACCGCCTCGATCGATCCCTGCCGATCCAGCCGTCGGGCAGGGGCGCGCAGGGCCGCGAGTCGGAGCGCGATCCGTTCATCGTTGACGAGGCGCCGACAGTCTTCGCGTGCGACGAACGCGACCGGCCCGACACGGACATCTACACCACGGCCATTCAACGCTACCCGCTCGCACCTGCGTGGTATGTCGGTTTCCCCTCGCTCTACCGGCACGAGACGCGCGGCCCGCACCGCAACGATGGCCGCACGGAGGCGCACTTCATCGCCAGCCGCGACGGCTACAAGTGGGAGCGCTACGATCGCTCGCCGTATCTGCGGCCGGGCCTCGCCGGGTCCGAGAGCGCGAACATGGTCTACTTCGGCACGGGTCTCGTCGTGCGCGGCGACGAGATCTGGCAATTCGCCACCGGCTACCGCACGACGCACGGCGACACGCCGGGTCGCGAAAAGCAGTCCGACGGCGTAATTTTCCGGCACGTGCAGAGAGTGGATGGCTTTGTGTCGCTCGATTTTTCCGCCGCGGGCGGACGAGCCGTCACGGAGCCCGTGAAGGTCGATGGCGCAAAGCTGCGGTTGAACCTCGACACCGGCGCGCTGGGCGAATTACGCGTGGCGCTGCTCGACGCGGAGCGCGGTGCGGAAATCCCCGGCTTCGCGAGTGCCGAGTGCCTTCCCCTTCAGGTCAACGCGACGGGAATGGTCGTAACGTGGAAGGACAGGCCGGATGTCGCGGCGCTGCGCGGTCGCGCGGTTCGTGTCGTTTTTGCAGGGGCCCGGACGAAGCTTTACTCGTTTCGCTTCGAGTAGTCAGCCGTTTGCCGGCGGCGGCGCCACCGATCCGCCGGGCACGAGTTCGGGCATGAGCAAGCGCTGGTCGCCCGGTTTGGCCGTCCCGGCGATCGTCGCGCGGACGCGGTCGAAGAGCAGGCGGGCGGCCACCTCCATGTTGGCGCGATAAAACGCCGGCCGTGGCCGCATGAATTGCAGGAAGGGATCCTCGCTCCGACAGATGAGCGAAACATCGTCCGGCACGCGCAGCCCGCGGCTCGCCAGGTGAGTCGCCACCGTGGCATAGTGATGCGTGTGGCTGACCACGAACGCCGTCGGCCGCTGCGGCGCGCGCAGCACGCCATCGAGTTGTCGGCAGAGGGCATCCGCGTCCGAGTCGGGTCGTTCCATGACAATCGGCACGGCGGTCTCACCGCGGTGCGAGCCGAAGGCTTCGCGAAAGCCACGCACGCTGTCCTGCTCGCCGGCGCGCTGCGTATCGTAGGCCACGAGCGCGATCCGGCGGTGGCCTTTGGCCAGCAGTAACGCCGCAGCATGACGGATGCACGCATGGTAGTTGATGCCGATGCCGTTGAGCGAGAGCCCGGGATAAACATTGCCGTAGACGACGGCCGGTTCGCCGCTGTCGTCGAACCATTCCTGCATGCGCCGGCTAGCCAGCACGAGAATCCAGCACGCCTTCGGGTGCGTGCGCAAGAGGCGCGGCATTAGGCGGCCCGGATCGGTGCGCATGAACCGCTGGCCCTCCAGCACCTCGAGATTCAGACCGGCTTCCGCACAGTGGCTCCGGAAAATATCGAGCACCTGCACGAAGCGCGGCGGCATCCGGTAGACGGGCTCGGGGCAGATCAGGCCCAGTTCGCGCGCCGGAGCCGCGGTGGCGGCGCGCGTTTTTGGCGGCAGAATCCGGTAGCCGCTGTAGGGCTCCACCGCGATGCGACGCCGCGCCACCAGCCGCGCGAGCGCGGCGCGCACGGTTTGCCGACTCACGTTGAGGCTGCGCTGGAGACTGCGCTCGCTTGGCAGCCATTCGCGCCAGCGTTGCGCGGCGATCTCGTTTTCGACCGCCTGCGCCACCTGGTCGGCGAGCAACACGCGACGGGGTTGGGCGAGGGCCTGCATGCGGTTTCGATGGCTCACGGGGCGGTGCGAAGCAATCGGAACTTGAGGCGCGTGGAGCATGCGTGCGATGCATCGCGTCGTGGGCTGACACGGGGGTTGACGCGCCGCGTGGGCGTCCTTTCGTTGCGCGGGTTGCACGCCACCCCACGTCAGCCGATCTCATTTTCGTTTAGCCCCGGGCAGCGTCAGGCGTTGTGGATTCTGTGGATCACCTACGGCTCATTTTATTTCTGCCGTAATAATCTGGGTGTCGCGCTGCCGGGGCTGCAGGCGGAATTTGGATACACGAAGTCGGAGCTCGGCACCGTGTTGATGTCGCTGAAGCTGGCCTACGGCGTCGGACAATTCATCAATGGCCAGCTCGCGGAGCGTTTCTCGCCGCGCAAGCTGCTCGCGCTCGGCATGCTCGCGTCGGCGGCGTTGAACGTCGTGTTCGGCTGGGCGACAGCGCTGTATTTCCTGACGTTTGTGTGGGCCTGCAACGGCTACGTGCAGGCGCTGGGCTGGCCGCCGACCATGCGCGTGGCGGCGAACTGGTTTCCGCCGACGCAGCGCGGCCGGGCGATTGGAATCATCGGGACGGGTTACCAACTCTGCGGCGCGCTCACGTTCGTCGTCGCAGGCTGGGCGGCGCAGCAGTTTGGCTGGCGCGGTGCGCTCTATGTGCCGGCGGTGCTGGTGGCGGCGAGTGCGGTGCACATGCTTTTTTTTCTGAAGGATCGGCCGGAGGAAGCAGTGGTGGAGCCCGATGTCCCCATCGGGCTTGGTTCGAACAAAATGGAAAGCCCGATGGGCACATCGGGCTCCGCCTCCTCTGTCACGCAGGCGCTGCCGATGCCGGCGCGATCGTTTCGCGCGAATCTCGCGATCACGCTCGGCAATCCCGCGCTCTGGCTCGTGGCTGTCGCGCTCTGCCTGCTCGATGCCTGCCGCTACGGCTTCACCGATTGGGGCGTGACGCATCTGAAGGAAGTGCTGAGCGACAACGTGAGCACGGCGGCGTTCAAGTATGCGGTGCTGCCGTTCGGCGGGATCGCCGGGGCGTATTGGTCGGGATGGGCGACGGATCGGTATTTCGCGGGGCGCCGCGCGCCGGTCGTGTGCGCGCTGTTGGTGACGCTTGCGTTGCTGGGGCTCGGCTACGATCGCGTGATTCATCTCGGACCGGTGCCGTCGGTCGCGATCCTGTTCGCGATTGGCTTCTGCATTTTCGGGGCGCAGGTGCTGCTGGTCGGCACGATGCCGGTGGATCTCGCGCGCCACGGCACGGCGGCCGCCGCGGCGGGGTTCGTGAATTTCATGGGCTACATGGGCGCCGCCGCGGGCGACAAGCTCACCGGCCACATTGCGGAGGACCATGGCTGGCCGTTCGCGGTGCGTTTCTGGGCCGCGTGCGCCTTCGGCGGCGCCATCGCGATCGCGTTTCTCTGGAACACGGGCCGGAAACCCGCAGCCTCGCACTCCCACTCATGAGCAAGAAAGCCATCATCATCGCAGCAGGACGCGGCCGCCGGCTGATGCCGACGACGGCGGATACGCCCAAATGCTACGCCGAGGTGCACGGACGCCGGCTGCTCGACCACACCCTCGCGGCGTTTCGCGGCGCGGGGATCACCGACATCTGCTTCATCGGCGGTTACCAGATCGAGAAGGTGAAACGCGATTACCCGCAGTTCACCTTTCGCGAGAACGCCGGCTGGGAGCACAACAACATCCTGCTCTCGCTCATGCACGCCGAGGATCAGATGAGCGACGGCTTCGTGTGCTGCTACTCGGACATCCTCTTCACGAGCGCGGTCGTGCAACGCGTGCTGCAACATCCCGGCGATCAGGTGCTGAGCGTGGACACGCAGTGGCTCGAACGCTACCAGCACCGGACGCTGCACCCGCCGGATGACGGTGAAAAAGTGACGGTGCACAACGGCGCGGTGACGCGGGTGCACCGCGGCATCGTGCCGGCACAGGCGCACGGCGAATACACGGGCATCGCGAAGTTCACGCCGGCGGGCGCGGCGAGGCTGCGCGAGGCTTTCCGCCGCGCGAAAGAGAAATATGCCGGCAAGCCGTTCCGCGAAGCCGTCGTCTTCGAGAAGGCCTATTTGATCCTGCTCTTTCAGGAGATGATCGAGGCGGGCGTGACGTTCGGCCACGCCGACACGCCGGGCAGCTACATGGAGGTCGACACGCAGGAGGACTTTGAGCTCGCGCGGCGCTTCTGGCCGAAGGGCTGAACCACCAAGCAGGAAACCGCTGATGGGCGCTGATGGACGCTAACCCGGATATTTCATGCTCTACTCGCGAGGGACCCTACACGGTGTGCTCGGATCAAGGCTACCGATTCAACCGTTTTGGCGATCCGGGCTAAGTGCAAAACCCCAAGCGGTTTTGCTTTTAGCC
>Ga0163144_10012231_pt1 | contig 18054 bp, 12 predicted proteins | sample OliLak19BULKMAT1_FD_123175 | JGI IMG/M metagenome (GOLD analysis project Ga0163144, IMG submission 123175) | Freshwater microbial mat bacterial communities from Lake Vanda, McMurdo Dry Valleys, Antarctica - Oligotrophic Lake LV.19.BULKMAT1 | ecosystem: Environmental > Aquatic > Freshwater >... | reverse complement strand
CGGTGGGCAATGACACACGAAATTCAGCCCTGCATCAATTTATTTATTGCATGCTGTATAAGTTCCTCCGTTTCGGTATCCACTGATGCTGTGGCTTCATCCAAGACCAGAATCTGAGGATCATAAACCATTGCACGGATAAATGAAATCAATTGAGCCTGTCCTGCAGACAATGTTGCTCCCCTCTCCATCACATCATAATCGAATCCACCAGGAAGTCTCATAATGAATTCGTATGCTCCCACTTCCTTTGCCGCCTGAATCAGTTTCTCTCTACCAATCACCGTATTACTCAGATTGATATTATTGGCAATGGAGTCTGAAAAGAGAAATACATCTTGTAAAACGGTTGCAATATGTGATCTTAGATAGCTTAGCTCATATTCGCGGATATTCCTACCATCCACCAATATACTGCCCTTATTTATCTCGTAAAAGCGATTCAAAATATTAATTGTCGAAGATTTACCCGCTCCGGTTGCCCCGACCAATGCCAGAGTCTCACCCGGTTTAACATGGAAGGAAATATCTTTTAGAACCCAGCTCTCATCATTATAAGCAAACCATACATTTTTAAACTCTATATCACCCTTTAATTTTATAGGATGTAAAGTTCCTTTGTCTTCGGTCTTCTCATCCGTATCAAGCACATTAAAAATACGCTCAGCACCTACCATACCCATTTGCAAGGTGTTGAACTTATCAGCAAGCTCTCGGATCGGCCTAAACAGCATATTGATATACATAATGAATGAAACAACTACCCCCGGACTGATCTCATCAGAAAGAATAGACTTCGATCCATACCAAACTAATAATCCGATAGAAACAGCCGAAATAATCTCAACTACCGGAAAGAAAATTGAATAATACCAGTTCGACCGGATGTGGGCATCACGGTGCATGGAATTGATATGCCTAAACTTCCTCATTTCCTGCTCCTCACGGGCGAAGTATTGGATAATTCTGATACCGGTAATGTGTTCCTGCAAAAAGGTATTCAAATTGGCTACCTGGTTTCTTACATCCTGAAAAGCCGATTTAATAGCTTCCTTAAAAACTAGGGATGCTATAATCAATAAAGGCATTGGGATCAATACCACCAATGTAAGCTCCCAGTCGGTATAAAGCATCACTGCAATGATAGCAATAACCTGTAAAACATCCCCAACCATAACAATTAGTCCCTCAGAAAATATATCTGCTATAGTTTCGAGGTCTGAAACCGTTCTAGTAATCAATTGACCGATGGGTGTACGATCAAAATACTTAAGCCTCAAACTACTGATATGATTGAATACATTAACACGCAAATCCTTAATTACTGACTGCCCTAAAATATTCGTAAAATAGGTATGAAAATATTGAACAACAGTCTGAACCAGCAGCAGTCCTACCATTAACAGGCTCATATCAATTAAACCGCTATGGTCATTCAAAAGTATGTATCTGTCGAGCGTAAATTGAATAAGCCATGGACGAAGAGGAGCCAGAATGGCAAGCGAAACCGTTAAAACTATTGACCAGATAAATATACTTCGATAAGGTGAAACATATTTGAATACTCTGCTTAAAAGATTGATATCTAATGCATTACCGCTAACTTTAGCCATTATTATTTTCGATCATTTATTTATTAATTTAAACCTCCTAATTAAATAACATCAGAAATATAGGGGTACTTCACTTCTGTGAGGAATAAGCCACAAGCCGGTACTGATTCGCCGGCATTTGAGCGATTCTTACTTTCGATAATTCCCCGAATATTCTCAACATCCATTTCATTCTTTCCTATTCTGACCAATGTGCCGACAATTGCCCGAACCATATTCCGAAGGAATCGGTCTGCAGAAATATGAAAAACTATACCTTGATCTTTTTGAAGCCATTCCGCCCTGCTAATCACACAGTTATTGGTAAATGTTTGGGTATTCGACTTGCTGAAGCAACTGAAATCACGGTACTCCATCATTAGTTCTGCAGCTTTATTCATTAATCCTGTATTGGGTTTATCGCGTAAAAGCCATGATAAATTATGAAGGAAGGGGTCTTTAGAAAAATGAATATGGTATTCATAGCTACGTAAGCTAGCATCAAACCGGGCATGCGCATCCGGTGCAACTTTTATGAATCTTTTAACAACAATTTCATAAGAAAGCATCGCATTTAAACTTAGCAGAAATCTTGGATTCATTACATCAATATCCACAGGAATATCGGCATGTGCAAAAAGCTGACGGGCGTGTACTCCTGTATCGGTACGGCCGCAGCCAAGGGTTTCAATTTCCTGCCTGCAAATTGTAGATAATGCCTTATTGATCAAACTTTGCACTGAAAGAGCATTCTGTTGAATCTGCCATCCATGATAGGCCGTTCCATCGTATGCAAGTTCCAGGAAATATCGCTGTGTTGTGTTCAATCTCTAAAGGTTATTCTGAAATGGCAAAGATACTCAACCGCTGCTTCAATACGTTGCTTGAATGAATAATCGCAAGGGTAAAATAATTATATTTGTTTCAAATTATCAACCCATGCTACAACGAGTACAAACCATTTGGCTTTTTTTTGCTACCGCTGCGATTTTCAGTTTGTTTTTATTTCCGTATCTGCAGGTCATAAATCCTGATGGTACTTCAAAGGCTGTTAAAGTAACCGGCATTTATGAAAGCATTGGCGGTAATATCGTTCAGACAGAACCTTTCTTGGGCTTAACGATTGTAACTGTTATACTCGGATTAATTCCCTTCCTGACCATATTTCTATTTAAAAACAGAAAAAAACAAATGATGTTCTGTTATATCTGTATTGCAGGCATTTTGGGTTTTAGTTTCTGGATGGTTCAAACTGCAAAGCAAGTTCTTGGGAATATCACCTTACAAACAGAGAATTACGGACTCGGTGTCATACTTCCTTCATTAAGTGTATTATTTGTTATTCTGGCGATCAGGGGCCTTAAAAGTGATGAAAAACTGATTAAATCAACTGAGAGGTTAAGGTGATTGCGTTGTGGATCAAGCCCGCAATTACAAAGGGTCTGGTTTGTGATTTCGCCTGTCGAGCTCGCAAGAACAAGGCGTTGTTGAGAGAATAAGTATATTCCGGACTCCGGAATCTACTCAACTTATAAATACTAATTTGTCATCGCGGCGGATGCCGCGACCCCACCCTAAATAGCATTTCAATCGAATTTTTCTCTTATCTGAATTACATTTAACTTGATCCCTTGTCATCCCGGACTCGATCCGGGACATCCCGGACTTGATCACTATGTCATCCCGGACTTGATCCGGGACATCCCGGACTTGATCCCTATGTCATCCCGGACTCGATCCCTATGTCATCCCGGACTTGATCCGGGACATCCCATACCATGATCCGGAACTATTGCGCAGTCCAACCCCCATCCACAGGCATTGAAGTACCTGTAATCATCGAAGCATTTTCTGACACTAAGAACAAGGCAAGCGCTGCGATTGCATCAGGGCTGACAAATTTTTTGACTGCATGTTTTTGCAAAATATTTTTTTTGATTATTTCGGTTTCCGGAATATTCTGCTGTTTTGCCAGATCACTGATTTGCTTTTCTACCAATGGAGTTTTCACAAAACCCGGACAAATTGCATTCACAGTTATTCCAAAGGCTGCACCCTCTAGAGCCAATGTTTTTGTCAATCCGATAAGACCATGTTTAGCAGCTACATAGGCAGATTTGTTTTCTGAAGCCACCAAACCATGTGCAGAGGAGATATTAATTATTCTTCCCCATTTATTGGCCTTCATACCCATCCAAACTGCCTGAGATGCACAAAAAGCTGCGGTCAGGTTAACTCCAATAATATCATTCCATTTATTCAATGGGAAATCTTCAATAGGCGATACATATTGAATTCCGGCATTATTCACCAAAATATCGATTTTACCTAGATTAGCATTTGCCTCTTTTACCATGAATGAGATCTCATCAGGATTAAGCAGGTTTGCCGAGGAGAAAAAAGTATCGATTCGATTTTCCTTTCCAATCTCAGTGGCTATCTCAGCACCATCCTCCTCCAGTCCATGAAAAACAAGATTGTAACCGGATTTTGCGAATTCTTTTGCAATAGCAAGACCGATTCCGCTAGTACTTCCGGTTATTAAAACATTTTTCGGTTTCATATATTCCTCTATTGGGATCTACCCTGTTTAATCCTTAATGCATTCATCAGCAAGGTAAAGAACAGATTCATAGTTCTTGCCTACTGCTTCAGACATGGCAATCTCACAGGTCTTTCCTGAAGAATAATAGCCTTCATATTGGCTCCTTTTGACTTCCATTGCCTCAGGTGCTGTAGCTGATGCTGTCAGTTCAGGATATAGAAAACCACGATCTCCAGCCATCCCACAGCATCCCGAATGTACCGGAACATCCGCAGTATTACTAAAATGAGAAGCTACTGAAACAAACTTCCTCTCCAGACCCATTTTCTGCAAAGAACATACCGGATGAAGAACTATTGTTCCTTTCTTTTCAATAGGTCCACAAGCCGGAATCACATAATCATGAAGATAGTCAATGCTATCCAAAATATTCAATTGATCGTACTTCGCCTTGTTACTTTCATTCAATACCGGACGGCATTGTTGTAAGGTATGGGAACAGGAAGTTACGTCAAGAATAACAGGCAACATTCCACCATTGGTAATTGTCCAGAGTTTTTCAATAGTTTCATTAACCTTATCTGCATAAGCAAGATTATATCCCTTTGAGGAGAAAAGTTGTCCGCAGCAAAGTGATTCAATTCCTTCAGGAATTATGACCTGAATCCCTGATTTAGATGATACGCTTAAAAATGTATTCGGGATATTCTTTTTACCTGTTGTACCACCCATCACTCTGGAAATACAGGTCGGGAAATAAACAACTGCTGAACCCTTATTAATTTCGGAATCAACAGAATTCCTATAATTTCCTAAAATAGACCCACTTACAATCAATTGATTGCTCCATAATGGAAATGCCGGGATAATCTTTTTTATCCCCCCGGTAATTCGGTTCATGGAACTCTTTCCAAAGACTGAATTGATGAATGTACCAGTCTCCAGAGCAAAATTAACGATATAGGTCACCGCACGGAAATTCTTTGAAACCCAAAGAGCCACTTGATTAGAAAAACCGGAATGACTTTCTCTCCTCAACCTTTTAACCAGATCCCCGGTATTAATATCAACCGGGCAGCTGGTGGCACAAAGACCATCTACAGCGCAGGTTTCAAGACCATCGTACTGGAATTGTTGAACAAGTTCATCATGCTCAGCATGATCACCTTTAATTTTTAACAACGCAAGTTCACGTCTTACCACAATCCTCTGCCTTGGTGTTAGGGTTATATTTCGGCTTGGACATTTATGCTCACAATAACCGCACTCAATGCATTTGTCGACTTCCTCCTCAACACTTGGCAAAGATTTAAGGTTCTGTAAATGTGCATTTTTATTCTCATTGAGAATGACTCCGGGATTCAGCAAGTTCATTGGATCTACCACCTGCTTTAAACTCTTCATGATCTGATAGGCTTCAGTGCCCCATTCAGTTTCCACAAATGGCGACATATTCCTACCGGTACCATGCTCCGCCTTTAGCGCACCATCATATTTATGGACCACCAGCTCAACAACTTCCCTTAAAAACTTATCGTACCGAACAACTTCCTCTGCAGAATTAAAAGATTGAGTTACTACAAAGTGAATATTACCATCCTTAGCATGGCCGAAAATGATGGCATTTTCATACTCGTACTTTTCGAATAGGACATGAAGGTCGAGAATGGCATCTCCAAGTTCAGCCACCGGAACGGTAATATCTTCGAGAATTACGGTAGTACCCCTGGCACGAACAGCACCAACAGCAGGGAACATTCCTTTACGTAGTTTCCAATAAAAAGCTTGAACATAAGGATCTTCAGTAAATTTAATCGGCTCAAGCAGTAAAAATGACTTAGTATGAGGAAGGAGGCTGTCAATTTTAGCCTGTAGTTCTTCCTTACTGTTACTCTGATATTCTATTAATAATGCGGCGGCGGTTTCAGGTAAAGTTTTTAATATTTCCGGGGCACCTTTCAAATCCTCAATAGACCTTAAAGATGCTCTGTCCATTAATTCTACAGCCTCAGCTCCTGATATAGTTAAGGGGCCAATTGCCTGACAGGCTGCATAAATAGTCTCAAAATAAATAAATGCGGTCGATTTGAATGGGTAATCCGGTACAGTTTCCATTACCGCCTCTGCGATGAAGCCAAGTGTACCTTCTGCACCAATCAGCAGGTGCGAAAGAATATCTAGCGGATCAGAGTAATCTATAAATGCATTCAGAGAATACCCGACAGTATTTTTAGTGAGATATTTGGTTCTGATCCTTTGTGAAAGGACAGAATTTTCAGCAATCTGATTTTTTAAATTCAATAGGGTGGAATAGATATCAGGACATTCCTCCTTAAAACGGTGATAATCTGCCTCGATTTCGGTTGAAAAACTCTTACTGCATGGCAGAATAAATCGAATGTGTTTGGTGGTGTGGTAGGAGTTCAGACTAACCCCGCAGCACATCCCACTTGAGTTATTCGACAAAATCCCACCAATCATAGCCGCGTCAATACTCGATGGATCAGGTCCTATTTTGCGTTTATACTTTTTAAGAAAGGTATTAACCATCGTACCTGTAATTCCAGGCTGCACACGTACTAGACCGCCATTATCTTCAATAAGTAATTGATTCCAGTACTGGCTCAAATCGACCAGGATACCATCGCTTATTGATTGACCTGATAAGCTGGTTCCACCAGTCCTGAAGGTCATAGGAATTTTACTCCGGTGAGAAAATTCAAGTAGTGAGATGATTTCCTGTTCACTAACAGGCTGCACCACCGCTTTTGGCCTCAGATAGTAAAACCCAGCATCAGATGCATAGGCAACCAAGTCAATTAATCGGCATTTTATTCGCTCTTTTGGTAGAATAGTCTCCAAAAGCTTCCCAATATCCATATTTTTTATTTAACCCCAATTTGAAAGCATTTCTAATGGAATGCAAATTCCTTCAGAAAAACTATAGTTTACATAGTACTCAAAACACGTTGAGATACCTCAATTGCATGATCAATATCAGCCTCGGTATGTGCAGTACTGATATACCATAAGCCCCTGCCTATTATTCTGATCTTTTCATCGTGCATTGCAGAAATAAATTTACCAAGTTTTGCCTTATCATAAGTCAAAGTATCACGATAATCTTTCACCTTTTTAAGATCAGTGAAACCGATATTGAACATCGGCCCCGGACCCTGAACCAGCAAATTATGATTATTGCCTATAGCTGCCTCTCTAAGACCATTCATCAGCTTATTGCCAAGTCTGAACATTCTTTCATATGGATTTTCCTGTTCGAGTACCTCAATGGTTGCCAATGCGGCAGCAATTGTTGGATTACTTGAATTCATTGTTCCCGCATGGATCACCTTTGCCTCTTCGATTAATACCATCCATTCTCTTTTTCCGACAATGGCACTGATCGGATATCCGCTACCCATTGCCTTTGCAAAAATTGACATGTCGGGAGTAATTCCGAAATACTGTTGTGAACCGCCAAGGCTCATTCTAAATCCGGTGATCACTTCATCAAAGATGAGCGCAATGCCATATTGATCGCATAAACTTCGCAAACCGGCATGAAAACCTTCCTCAGGCATGATACAACCATTATTACACATAATTGGTTCAGTAATTATTGCTGCAATTTCCCCGTGATGTTCTGCAAGAGTTTTCTTTACCAGTTCAATATCATTCCAAGGGAGTATAATGAATTCATCCCTAGATTGATCCGGTATTCCTGCAGACCATGGATAAAAATTCGGGTGCTCTCTGCTACCTAGTGCCTCGGCGGAAGGTGTAGAAATACCCCAGGCTACATTGTCCAGCCAACCATGGTAGTGTCCTTCAAAACGAAGAAATTTTTGTTTCCCTGTCTTAGCCCTTGCCACTCTTAAAGCGGTTTGAACGGCTTCAGAGCCGTCTAAGCAAAAACGCATTAATTCTGCAGAAGGAATCAACCTATTAATTTTTTCAGCAAGCTCTATTTCTTTAATATGCTGTCCGGCAAAAAGCTGCCCAAGTTCAGAATATTCATTTACCGATTTTAATACATGAGGGTGTGAGTGGCCCAGAATCAGAGGTCCTTGACTTAATGTAAAATCTAGATAGTCATTCCCATCCACATCAAATAGATGGCTTCCCTTACCGTGCGTGTAAAATATCGCATGTGGATGATTGTATTTTCTAAATTCTGAAGAAACGCCTCCAGCAAGCACTTTTTTTGCCCTTCCAAGTAATTCGGCTGATTTGGAATAGTCTAAACTTTTCATGTTAATTTTGATGTTAATTTATCAATATGAAACCTTTTTCATTGGATCACATTGTTTAAGATTAAATATTTCTTTTTTTAATTGATATCCTCTTTTAAAAATCGGATGAGCTGCTCCTCCCTTTTGCGATTCATTTCTTCCGAAAACCTATCATCCCATGAATAAAAGCCTTCTCCATTTTTTTGTCCAAAATGGTGCTTGGAAACCAGCTCTTTCAACTTTTCAGATGACTGATCAGCATTATTTAGATCTTTGAACAGGTAATCAGAAATGGAGGCGAAAACATCAAGGCCACCCATATCTGCAGAGAGCAGAGGGCCGGTGACTGGCAATCTTCTACCGATACTGTAGGTTACTGCAGCATCAATATCTTCTTTACTTGCAACACCCTGCTCAAGTAGATATTGAGCTTCCCTAAAAAGTGCAAACTGAAGACGATTACCTACTAATCCTGGTACTTCTTTTTTGACCTCGATAGGCTTTTTGTTCATTGACTTCAACAGATCAATTGCCCTGTTGAAAGTTTTATCATCCGTAAATTCAGCTCTTAATACTTCTACCAAAGGAATAAGATGAGCGGGATTCCAAAAATGCGTAGCTAATGTTCTTTCGGGATGCTTCAAATTCAATGCGATTCGGCTTGGGCTTAGTCCTGAAGTGTTTGTAGCAAGAATAACCTCCTTGTTGCACATTTCGTCAAGTTTTTTAAAAAGATTATTTTTGAGCTCCAGAACTTCAGGGATGCATTCAATTACAAAAGTAGCACCATCCACAGTATCTGCAAGTGAATCTGTACCTGTGATGCTTTTGAGGATCTGACTTTGCTGATCTTTGGTGATTAGGTCGTTTGTAAAAAGAGTGGCTAATTTATCAGTGACACCTGACATTCCCTTTTGAATATCATTATCATCCACACCATACATCTTGACCTCCATACCATACCAAGCGGCATTTAAAGCAATGGAATGACCCATGGTACCAGAGCCTATAATTGCCAGTTTTTCCATCTCCTTTGAACCAAGCACTATAGATAAATTACTGAAATATCAGCGTTCCGAAAAACTGAGGAAGGTGAAAATTCGGCTTAGGATTATTCACAAAATTCCAAGTAATATAATTGGGATTTGATGTCTGACTGCCTGTTTTATAAAAATTGGCTTTCCAAACGACACCAGTTGCCGGACGGGTGACATTTGAGAATTTGGCTAACATTGAAATGGGAATTCTGTACTCGATAGTCCAGGTAACAGGTTCGGTAATCTCTGGATCAACCTTTGGGGGCAAAGAGTGTGCTATTTCAATTTCTTTTATTTCAGTTGACTCGAGTTTTACAAATTCTGTCCAGGGATTTGATATATAATAAATTAATGGTGTACCACCGGCATTGATTTCGAGATTAAAATACTTTAAAGGGAAATTGGAATCAGGAGAAAAGAAGAATTCAACACAGGAATCACCTGATACATTGCCATTGTATTCCTGTACCAGACTACGAACAAAACGGTCCTTTACACGAAAAATAACATAAACATGATCATTGTCATACATCATTTTGGCTTCAACCGTTGGTTTAAACGATGGAATTGTCCCCATATAATTTTCGATCTTGATCGTTTCTATTTTCTTCCATTGTGGCTTATCCCAATCTCCATTAATTGTCAATGGAGACTTTAATTTTGAAACCTTATAGCTTTTATCTACAGGGTTTTTAGTAGAATTAATCACAGTTGTTGAGTTGAGCTTCTCATGAACAAGAATATCTCCACCTTTCATCAAAAAAGGCAGAGATATAAATAACAAATAGGTGATAAATTTCATGCTTTTTATTTATCTATTATCATTTCGCACGGTATCTGGATACTTCATTCGCTGTAATAGCACTTGAACTATTCCCAAAATTGGACCTTACATAAGTTAAGATCTGTGCTATTTCTGTATCTTTAAGGTATCCATGAGGAGGCATGGCTTCATTGTATCCTACACCTTTGACAGTGATTGGACCTGAAAGACCATTAAGCACCAATTCAATTAATCTTTTCCTATCGCCATTTACCCATTCAGATTCAGCAATGGGAGGGAAACGTGTTCCATCACCTTTACCATTCAGCTGGTGGCAAGTTGCACAATAAGTACTATATAATTTAGCACCTGCGACCAATTGACCTTTCATCAGATTGTCTTTCTCAAAGTCAGGAGATTTGACGTTTGGTGATGTTAATTTCCGGGCTGCCATTCCTGCAAGTTGGCTGGTGCCGAATTTGGTCTTGTCACCTTTAAACATGACTCTCCAGATCTTTCCTTTTTCGCTGTCATTCATATAAAGGGAACCATCCGGACCTTGCGCAAGACCCATCGGACGATATTTAGCATCAGATGTGTAAACGATAGTGTCTACCCCACCAAATCCATCTGCAAATAATTCCCACTCGCTTGAAAACTTTCCATTTTTAAAAGGAACGAATGCTACACAGTAACCTGCCTGAGGATAAGGAGCACGAATGGTTGAACCATGAAATGCGACAAATGCACCATTTTTATAACGTTCCGGAAATTGATTTCCTGTATAAAAAAGTAGATCATTTGGAGCAAAATGACCAGGAAAGCCAATAATCGGCATATTGTATTTAGCAGCGTCCCCTTCTTTTTTACCATCACCACCATATTCAGGGTTTAATAATTTTTTACCCTGCATAAAATCATAGTAGTAGTATGGCCATCCTGAATCAGAGCCTTCAGGAACTTTTAGGAACTCTTCAGAAGGCAATAAAGCACTGTGCCATGGAGTATACATATTAGACCATGTCCTAGAAAGATCATCACGTCCATGTTGCATTGCATATAAAGAGTTGTCCAAATTATTCCATGCCATACCTACAATACTTCGTATACCAGTTGCATACATGGTACCATCACTTTGCTTCTGGTTTAATTTGCTCTCACTGAATTTCCAAACACCGCCATGTTCTTTCAATTCAGGACATGGTGTTTGACCCATCGAACCAGGCTGTCTGTCATCAATCTGGCAAACATCACTTGGAGAACCAAAAGGTACATACATATTTCCCTTATTGTCAAAAGCAATAGGCTTAGCGATATGAGAAGATTTTCCTCTTTTGTAGTTATCAATAACAATAGTTTCTGTTTTGCCTTCAGGTACTAATTTCCCTGGAGTCAGTTTAGTTCTTAAGACCTCACCTGCAGTACTGTAATACAGATAACCCTTATGAATACGCATAGCAGTTCCGTAATTTCCTGTATCCGGATAACTACCGAAATATTTAATAATATCTGCTTTACCATCATTATTATTATCTCTTAAGGCTACGCTACCACGTTTTTGTGCATCAGGCACCCTTAATTTAACATAAATATCTCCATTCTTATTAACCGCAAGATGTCTGGCACGGCCAAGAGAATCAGCTACTACAACCGCCTCAAAATCACCAGGAAGTGCAAGGCCACCATTATCGGCATCACCCTGAGGTAAGCCACCCGTACCTGCTGAATTAATAAAACTTATTGTAACCAAGAAAGCCAGGCCTAAAATTGCAAGTAGTTTTGTGCGAAGATTAGCCCTGTATAGAATTTTGAAATTGATTTTCATTTTTATTGAATTTTACTTTTAAAACGGTAATGAATAAATAATATGCATATTCTTGACTTTTTACTGATTTTCCAAATTAAACGCGTATTATTTCTGGTATATTTCAAAAAAAAGCATCAGCTATTTGTAATTTTTTTTACAAATACCTATCCTTCTTACTTAAAGGCATCAGGAATCATAAAGTCATATTCTTTAGGGTGAAAACGACTGATACTTTGTCCCGTTGGACGAGGTGCAGAAGGTCTTATCGACTCATATCCGGCAGCTGAATATTTAATATTTAAAAATGGCGTCTGCTTCACTTTACCTTCTTCAAGTGAACGTATTCCCATATCAATGATACCACTTGTCATTAAGTTTCTTTCGATAGGTGCGACAGGCCCACTTACAATAAACTTTTGAATGTTTAAGGACAAATAACTAAAATGGGAGTAATTTGGACCGCCGGCGAGCACAAATTCAGTTGCAACTATTCCTTTTGAGGTTTTTGCGGAATAAGCCCAGCCTGTTTTAACATATTTGTCGAGCATCATTATTGTTCCTTTAGTCCCATCTACATAATTAACAATAACAGCATAAGGGATCTTTACAATCTCGCGCATATTCCCTGTTTCCTTGTCTTGTATGGTATCGCAAGCTGCATCAACCAGCTTTTGTGAAATCTTACCTGAGTCAATAGCTTTCCAAACATCATCTCCTTTTAAGCCTTCAATACTTTTAACACCAGTTTCGCCACCTGCTCTTCGCTCCACCATACATTGCAGAATTTCAGTTACGTGAAATCCGTAAGCATCTAGTGAGGCATAACCAATAGCTACCGCTTCAGATATTTTAACGCCTATCGGATGTACCAGTTCTTTATCTCTCCAGCAATATGGCAAAGACGATCCGGCCATCATTGGAACCTGCAATTCTTTTGCGCGGTCGTAAATCCACTTGCTATCTAACCAGCTGTAAGATAGTGCTTTATCTGTAAATACAGGCACTGATCTCTTAGATGCATCAAACACTCTGAATATCCTTTCAAGATAATTCATCCTGGGATATAATTTCATACCTAATCTATTGTAGGGATATTCGCCATGCTCACCAACATAGACTACAGCATCTACGGCAAGTTTATCACCTCCAAGGGTTAATGCTTCTTCAACGGTCGAATAAATCGGTGTGCCATTCATTTTTGCAATTCTAACACCAGTATCGTTTGCACCAATCTGTTCAATATATATCGAAGCAATTTTTACCTGGGGTGCTACCATACCCTCATCGGTCGGAATACCCAAAAATAATTTAGTCCCGATAACGTCGGCATGGGCGCTATTTCTGTATATATGTGTAATAAATGCTATTTTCTTGATCCCATCCTGACCGGCAAATGCTCTTGACAACTGTTCAGTTACAGAGGTAATTTCTCCATCCTTACCAAGTACAAAACCCGGAATAATGATCATTCCGGCTGCAGCAAACATAGATTTCTTTATAAAATCTCTACGTGGATTATTTTTTTCTGATTTCATATTATTTTATGATTTATATATAGTTTAAAAACCAACACTGGTAGAATTACCAACCTACTGCATAGCCATTTCTTCTCAAATCTGCACCTCCCATTAGCCAGCCGGTTTTATGGTCGATTGTAATTCCCTGAGCCCCTCCAACGGTCATTGACCAGTCGCCTAAGCGGGTATCAATCAAATAACCCATATTTTTTAAAGTTTTTATCACGTTTGATGGCACCCTAGTTTCCATAATAATCTCCTTAGCGGGAACCGATCCCAATTCATCTTTCCATCTGAAACGCGGAGCACTAATTGCATCTTGAATATTCATTCCAAAATCTATATTATTCATAGCTACCTGAGGAACAGATTGTAGAATACCAAAACTACCTGGTGAACCTACAATTAACTGAGGTTTGCCATCTTTATGAAATTGCATCATACCCCCTATGCACCAACCCACTGCTTTTCCGGGTTCAACAGAATTAGCCTTTCCGGGTTCAGGACTCATCCAATCAAGAGCACTATTAAACACTACACCTGTATTTCCGGCTACATAACCTGAACCAAAACCTCCACCATGTGTCTGAATGATTACTACCGCATTCCCCCACTTATCAACTGCAGAAAGACTGGTAGTTGCGTATCTGTATTTGGATGCAGTAGGATCGTCAAGCAGATCAGGGCTAATATTTTGTGAAGTCTCAGGTTTCAAACCAGCTTTCCTTTCTTTTACTTTTGCTATAACCTTTTCTCTTTGTTTGGCTATATAGGCCTCTGAGAGTAACATATCCACGGGAACAGTAACGAATTTCGGATCACCAATGTATTTATCAGAATCGATTCTACTCAAGTTTACAGCCTCAAGTAAATGAGCCAGGTAATCCACGCTGTTATGACCCATCTTTTTTAAGTCAAAACCTTCCATAATTTTTAGTGTTTGTAATTGCTGTATACCCATACCCGGAGGAGGGTTATTGTAAACAATATAATCACGGTATTTAATTGAGATAGGATCAACCCATTGTACCTTATCAGGAACTGATGCCAAATCTTTTTCAGTTATAAATCCACCATCACGTGCAAATGCTGCTGCCATCTCCTTTGCAATTTCACCTTTATAAAAGACATCAATACCCTCATCGGCTATTCGTCTCATAGTTTTGGCTAGGGGTTTATTTGAAAAATAGTCGCCAATAACGTATGGGTCTTTATCATTTTTAAGAAATATCTTTCTTGATTCGGCATGTGGTGAAACTCTAGCAACAGTTCCGGCCCACATGGCCTGATCAAATTCTGTGATCGGTACACCATTTTCAAGATAATCAATAGCACTTTCAAAAACTTCAGATAGCGGCATTGTTCCATAATCTTTCAATGCCTTAGCCCAACCAGCTAGATTGCCGGGAACGGCGGCAATCCTAGGTCCAATTGTTTCCATTGCACCATGACCAGCGCCATCTGCAACTTTAACATCTGTTTTAAATCTGGTAATCCTAAAGGTTTCGGGAACCCAGCCTCCAAAAACCAGAGATCTAACCCTGTTTTCTTTAGCTGAGTAGATCAACATATATCCTACACCCGCAGTCCCTGACATATAAGGTTCGGCGGCATTAAGAGAAGCAGCGGCGGCAACAATTGCATCAAAAGCATTTCCCCCTTTGACTAAAATTTTCTGTCCAGCAAGTGTTGCCAGAGGATTTGCAGTAGCAATCATTCCATTCTTTCCAAGCGCTGCGGGGCGCAGATTATCTTTTGCTACTTGGGCAGATACTTGCAGATTAAGTAGTACCAGTAATGATACCGTACCGAAGATCTGAAAATCTGTCTTGAATCTGTTTATATTAATTATCTGTACACTCATTGTAAATCAGTTTAAATTATATTTATCCGACGGGTAAAATTTTAATTCAGTCTTAAAATATTAACATAACCGTTAATTATTTTTCAAAGGGAAATAATGGCTTAGACCTGTTCTCATACTTAAATAAGGTCATATCGGCCTGTGTTACTCCAGGAGTATTCACCTGAATAATGGTTGGACAAACAGGAGCATAGGCGGCTATCGGGGCATTTACTCCTTTAGCTACTATTGCATCAAAGTTAGAAGGCTGAACACCCTGAGAGATTAATTGCTGCAGGCTGAAGGGCATAACTCTTAAGGAAGTCAGCATGATCTCACTACCCTCTTCAGTAGAAACTACTGCTGTTCTTCCCATATTAAAATTAATTTGTCCACCATGCCGTGGACTACTTTCCTGAAATTCACCATTAGTAATACGGAGTAATTTTACATTTAGCCTATAAGTTCTTATGCTATCTTTACCTGTTCCAACTATTATCAGTTCGAATGATTCTCCGGGCTGATAATTTCCTGCCATACGAACAGCTTCAGGATCGTATATACAAACGAAATATTTATACTTCTTACACTCTTCAAATGCTTCCAGAATACAACAGTTATTTGCGGGACCTCCGCCGCCAACATTATCACCCATATCCAGCAGTAAAACCGGTTTTTCACTAATATCAATCAGGTTCAGTGAAGTTTGAATGTCGTTTTTAACACCTATAAAACTATCTCGTCTTTCGAGAATATAGGTTTCCAATTTCTTGGCAGTTTCAAGAGCCTTTTCCCTGTTCCCATTAGCCACTACGATAATGGATGTTCCCATCTCTTTTACATCTGCATAAGGAAAGCCATGCTGAATACTGAGGGATAAAATCTCAGGATCAAGGCTTAATTCATCAGCATATAAATAAAGACTTTTACAAGGCTCATTAGCAGTTAACTGCTGCTCGATACTAATAACAAGAGGAACCTGAACCAATACTTGGACAGGATTAGTTTTACCTTTCAAATAATCTACCAGCAAATTTGCAGCCTCCACACCCCTTTGCCTCATATCAACATGAGGATTCTGTTTATAGGCCACCAAGGCATTGGTGGATGACACCATCAGCGGACTGACGTTTGCATGTAAATCAAGAGTTCCGAATATAGGAATTGAATCCCCTACTCTCTTTCTTAATATACTTAACCAATGTCCGTCCATATCCGGAAAATCTTCTGAAACTCCTGCACCATGGGGAATAACAAGGCATGCATCAACAGGCAGAACTTTTTCGAGTTCCTCCATCATATTTTTCAATAGCACGTTATAGGTATTTGCAGAAACAGCACCACCCGGTGTTGCTGATGCGAACAGGATCGGAACAATTTCCATTCCTTCTCTATCCATAACCTCCAACATTCCAGCTATTTCATTATGAGCAGTTTGGTACTCTTTTCTGATCGCTTCACCTGTTAAATACTTGCCATTCCTAAAGTCGGCAGTAGTTGTTGCCTGAGGAACAAAAGTATTTGATTCGTGGTAAATACCCATCAGGGCTATTCTAAAAGACATGATCCTATTTTCTATTAATTAAAAAATTAAAAACTCAGAAAGCCTATTCTTCTGCCATCCCGACTGATACTTCCCCCTTGGGTGGATTACTATTCCAATATGAAGCCAGAATAGAAGATGAAAAACCCATAATTGGCCCACAAATAGCAGTTGCCAGCCCTACCGTTGCAATCTTACCCATAACTTTTGCAATCCCTGAAACCAAGCCTGCATTCTGAGTTCCAGTGGCAATGGAAATTGTACGGCAATCAAATTCAGATAATTTGAAAAGTCTTGCCAGCCAGTAACCAAAGAAAAATCCACAGAGAATCATAGTAAAAACAACAATGATCAGCTCGAATCCTATATTCAGGATACTATCTCTGCCAGCAGCCATAATTATTGCGACAATAAATGCAACACCGATCATAGACACCAAAGGCATTGAATCATCAAGCCATTTTGCTTTCCCATGCAGAAACTTATTGAAAATGAGTCCAGCACCAATTGGTATAAATACCATTTTGACCATTCCCCACATCATTTCCAATACATTTATTTCAATAAATCCTCCAGCGAGAATTTTCATCAGTAGTGGAATAAGAAAAGGTGCAAGCAAAGTGGTTATTGCCGTAATAGTAATAGCGAGTACCACATTGGCTTTCGCCAGATAACACATCACACTTGCAGTAACAGACGTTGGTGCGCAACCTAGTAAGATGATTCCTGCTGATATTTCGGCCGGAAAGTTAGTGAAAGTTGCCAATGTAAACCCAAGCATGGGCATAATTGTGAACTGGCTTATTACCCCAACAATAACCGATTTGGGTGATTTTGCTAAGGCAATAAAATCCTTCAGACCCATCGAGCATCCCATCCCGAACATAATTATCTGGATCAGCGGGGTGATTAGAGTGGCAAACTCAAACCCATTATATTCCTTAAAATATTGTGGATAATACAAAGCGGTTGCTACCACAGAAAGAATTGTAGTTGTAAACGTAAGTCCGCGAAGTGCAGGAAAACCTCTGAAACTAATAGCAAGTAATATTAAAAAGCCTATAACAAATGGCCCTGCTTCTGCAATATTGCCAATAGAAGCCATGTATAGGGAAATCAATAAAAATAATATTGAAATTCCCATCAAGAGTTTAAAAAAGACACCCTTATTCATT
>Ga0163144_10012230_pt1 | contig 18055 bp, 16 predicted proteins | sample OliLak19BULKMAT1_FD_123175 | JGI IMG/M metagenome (GOLD analysis project Ga0163144, IMG submission 123175) | Freshwater microbial mat bacterial communities from Lake Vanda, McMurdo Dry Valleys, Antarctica - Oligotrophic Lake LV.19.BULKMAT1 | ecosystem: Environmental > Aquatic > Freshwater >... | reverse complement strand
GACGATTTCTCGGGCGTTGACAACCGCAAGCATCAAAAACCTCGGGAAAATCGCAGATAGCAGTAGCAGCTTGAAAGGGCTGGGGCAAGCCCTGACCTACGCGACTCGACAAACGGGGGGGAGCCGGCCAATACCACGCGCGTAGATCGTTGGGGCGTGGCAGGCGGCGCTTCTGCAGGCAGGTCAGCGTCGGGCGGGGCCGGTATCGGGAAGGCTAGTAGCGGGAAGGTCAGGGGCGAAACAAAACTCTTGGCAGCGGTTGCCGGGTTAGTCACTACCAATCGCCGGCTGGCAATCCGCGAATACTTGTCGGTTGTTACTCGTCAGAACTTACTTCGCAGTCGTCGCGGACACCGCGGCCGAGGAGGGCGCACTGGTCGGCGTTACTTTGGTTTGCGTCTCAATGATCAGCGGCCCGGCGTGCATCGGGGCGCCACCACTGCCGATCTTAAACGGGGCCGCGGCCGGAACCTTAAACGACGCGGCCACGGGCACCTTGAACGCGCCCCCCTTCACTTTATTAGACGCTTGTGCTGGGGCCGCTGCGGGAGGAGCATCCGTGGCCGGCTTTTCATCGGCGGGCGGTGCGGCAGCCGGCGGAGTTGCTTCCGCCGGATCGAGGGCCTTCGGCGGAGCGAAGGGATCTTCAGCCTTCGCCGGAGCTGCGCCAGCCTTCGGCGCGGCCGGATCTGCTGGCGGCGGCGCAAACGGATCGGCAGGCTTCGCCGGAGCGGGAACCGCCGACTTCTCATTCATCGGAGCCGCAGGAGCAAACGGGTCTGCCGGTTTCGCGGCCGGCGGAGCGGCTGGCTTCTCATTCGCAGGCGGGGCCGGCGCGAAGGGATCGGCGGGCTTGGCTGCAGGCGGAGTGGCTGATTTCTCATTCATAGGGGCTGCCGGCATTGGCGTTGCAGGAGCGAACGGGTCGACAGCCTTCGCCGGGGGCGGCAAGTCCGCCGGCTTGTCGGCCGCGGGTGCATCGGCCGGTTTCTCGGCCATCGGCGGTTCCGGTGCAAACGGGTCGGCCGGCTTCGCCGGCATCTTTTCGGCCGGTGCTGCATCGGCGGGAGGAGCGTCAGCCGGTGGATTCTCGGCGGGGGGGACGGCGGCGGGCGGTTCAGCAACCGGCGGTTCGCCAAAGGGGTCCTTCTCCGCGGCCTTTACGGCGGCAGGCGCTGCCGGGGGCTGGAGCTCGGCAGGCATTTCGGCCGGTGCGGCTGGCTGTCCACCCGCAGGCTGTCCACCCGCAGGCTGTCCACCCGCTGCCTGTCCACCCGCTGGCTTTGTGCCCGGCTGGGCGTTCAACTGAACTTGTTGTCCCGCATTGTTAGAATTTCGCCCATAGCGCCGGCTGTTGCGGCGATCGAGCTCTTGCTGGGCCAGCAGCCGCGCCTCGGATCGGTGCTTCTCCAAAAGCATGCGCGGGCGGCCCTGGATCCGCTCCAGGCCCTTGCTCACGTCGTAGAAGTGATCCGTTTCGCCGGTCTCCAGCTTGGCGCCGCGGGCAAAATCGGCCTTTGCTTCGTGTTCGCGGCCGAGCTTCATGTAGCAAAAGCCGCGGAAGTAGTAGGCCCGCGGGTCCCCGCTGCCGGCGTCGATGGCGCTGGTCAGTTGACTGTGCGCGCCGACGAAGTCGTTCGAAAAATAGGCGTGTACGCCATTGCCGAATAGCTCTTCAACGGCCGAGTTCTGCGCCCAGGCCGTGACGGTCACGAACAGGACCAATCCGTAGGAAATCGGGGCGACGATCCGATGCATCTTCATCTTGCTCCGTTTGCTGCTGCCACTGTTCCCGTAGGTTGACTGTTCCCGTAGGCTGACCGTACCGCAGACTGACTGTACTGCGAACTGACCGCGCGGGACTTGCCACACGATCTTAGTAGCCCCGTTGCTCATTCTCGTTGCCATCCTGCCGGGTACGGCAGTGGCGACCCGTAGTTCCGGCGCTCGCAATCGTAATTGGCGACGCGGCCGATTTCAACCAATCTGATTAGGGGATTTGCTTGGCCGCTTTCTGCAGGATTGGAGTGCCCGGCACCGCCTTTACGAGCGTCGCGAGCGTGCGACTGGCCAAACCTCCAGTTTGACTGTCGAGGTGGCGATTGTAAACGAAAAAACGCCGCTGCGAGCTGCGATTTTTGCCTATTCGTCGCCGATTTGGAATGACGCCATCCGGGGCGGGAGGAGCGCGACAACCCCATTCGATTGAATCGAGCGTTGGGCGCTCCCCTGGTTGGCCGCCTGCCGGCCAATCTGAGAGATCGTATGGCAGATGGTGGGGTGCGACAGGAGAGACCAGCCAAACCCAGGGAAGGTGGTCGTTGCGGTGCCCGATGGGGCGCGAGACGGCCGCCTTCCCTGGGCTTGTTGCAGAGTTACATGCCTGTCGCGCGGCTCCGAAACGCGTGGCGTCGCCCGCTCAGAAATGCGAATTAGAAACAGGATCGCCGACGGCGCTGCCGCGCCGCGAGAACCCGCCACCCAGTTGGCCGCCGAGGGAAGCGACTCCTCGTGGGCCCTGGCGGCGCCGCGCCGCGGCGGTCCTGTTCGTTTCGATCGATCGGCCGTAGTCTGTCATCACATCCGCGCCGGCGGCGGGCCTCACCCCACGTGAAGACCCGCCGACGGCCGGTGCAAACCATTCCGCATGGTTGACGCAAGTCTCCCACTCGCGTTCCACACCCTATTCATCGAAAACGGATCGCACCGCCATTAACCGATAAGTCGCTTGGACCGGAAGTTCTTGCCAGCGCTGCTCAGTTTGGCGCGAGCGTGCGGAATGTAGCGATTGGGTCGCACCTCCTGATCAAGTCTTTCACTCGTCGTAGTCGTACTGCGGCGGCGACTTGCCGTGCTTTTCGAGAATCATTGGGTACTTGCCCTTTTCGGGCTCGCCGTCGAGCTGCTCGACCGCGATGTCGTGACGCCATTCGTCGCCATAGTCGAACACGTACCGAAAGACCCGTTGCCGTTTTAGGCCCATGGATTGGATCGTCGTCTCCGCCGCGTTGTACTCGGGCTTGCCGTCAAAGCGGTCGCCATGTTCAAACATTTGGTCGCAGGCATATTCGATCGCGGTGCGCCAGCGGGCCTCGCCCGTCGTGCCCGGCGGCGCCAAGTAAAACGAGTAGAGGTGCTCGTCGTAGCGGTCGAAGGCCTTGTAGATCGCCTCGTGCAAATCCTCGAGCGTCTGATCGCCGCGCACGGCAATCCGTCGCCAGATGTCCTTGTTGTAAGCCAACGAGACCTTGAGCACAAAAATCGGCACGGACTTCGCACCGACCGCCTTATCGGACCGCTGGAGCGAGCGGGCCTTCGGTTTACTTTTCGCCGAATCGCCTATCTCGGCTGATTTCTTAGCCATAGTGAATCGTCCGCCAATGTCGTGGGTCCGCCAATCGAAGCAGTCTTGGACAAGTTTAGAGAACACGCCTGCTTTCTGGCAATCGCCATTGGATGATTGAAAACTCCGCGAAAAGGAGGCCAATACATTCTGCCCGTCGGCGCGACAATCACTAATCCCCGCTCATCGTCGGGCAAGCCGAACGACCTCGGCCAGCGTCGTCGCTTGGGGGAAGGCCCATTGCAGCAAAAGTCCCAGCAGCACGTAATGGACCAAAAGAATCGCGGCGGCCCACACGGTTTGTTGAAAAGGAACGACCAGCCAGGCAGCGGCGGATGGAGTCGTGAGCGTGCGATGACGGACCTTGCCGCTCAGTACGAGCAGATGGCCCAAATGCCAGCGGGCGTACCAGATCATGTGCATTGCGACCAGCAGCGGGCCAACGATCATGACGAACAGCGCCAACCCGGCTAACCCTTGAGCGCCCTTGTCTCGGCCCGCATCTAGTGCGGAATCGTTTGCCTGATCCAAAGTTCGCCGTCGCAGTTCCTCTGCCTCATCGTCCCAGGGGTCCTTCGTTTCAATGAATTCCGGCGCGCCGTCGAGCAGCGCGGGCCGGTCGAGCGTCGGCCTGGTCCACAGCCAAAGCCCTAGGCAAAGCAAGAACGCTGCGTACGCCGCGAGAAAGTTGACGCTGAACCGCAGCGTCAATCCGCCCCAATCCATGATGCGGATCGAGCACTCGTAGGCAGCCCACGCCGAGACGGCAAACGCCGCCGCCATCGTAACGTGCGGCCAGGCATTGCGCGCGAGCCAGTCGCCCGCGCGGCCGGTCAGCGCCTTGTGCATTTCCTGAACATAGAGAGCCATGTCCGCCCTTTCGTATTCGCCTCTCGCCTAGTCCGCTTCCCCCAGTCCGGCACTGACGCGGAACGTGTGCCCGTCGGGATGGCGGAGATGGAACTCGCGCACGCCCCAGGGTTCATTCGTCGGCGGATACGTAATCTTCATTCCAAATCCGCGTTGCCAGCCGAGCTGCTCGAACCAGACGAAGCTCTCGCCGATGTTCGAGACGTTGAGGACGGGGGTTACGCTTTGCACGGCCATGAAGGGTCTCCCTGAACCCGCGTAGGTCACGCACTCCCGTGCGTGACATGAACCGCGATTGCGCCGCCATGTCATGCACGGGAGTGCATGACCTACGCATCTTCTCCCTGCGAAACAAATCGGTATCCCGCCCCCCGCACGCTCAAGAAATGCCGCGGATGGGCCGGGTCTTCCTCGAAGCAACGCCGCAAGCGGACAATAAAATTGTCGACCGTGCGCGTCGTCGGGGCGCTGGCCAGCCCCCATACGTGCTCTAGCAGCTCGCCGCGGCTGACGACCGAGCCTTCGTTGTCGATGAAGTACCGCAAGAGCTTCATTTCCATCGTCGTCAGCCGCACGCTCCGCGCGTCGACCGTGACCTGGAAAGTGTCGAAGTTGATCTTCGCGCGGCCGAACTCGAACGTGTCGCCCGTCCGCTTGGAGCCTGTGTGCTTCGAATTCGTCGCCACGCCCCCCCGCGCGCGGCGAACCAGCAGGTTGCGGACCATGGCCAGCAGCTCTTCCAGCTCAAACGGCTTGGCCAGGTACTGGTCGGCCCCCATGTCGAAGCCCCGCACGCGATCTTCGATCAGCGTCCGCGCCGTGAGCATCAGCACGGGCACGTCGTTGCCGGCTTCGCGTAGTGCCTCGCACACGGCGTAACCGCTCATGCCCGGCAGCATCAGGTCGAGGATCACCAGGTCAATTCCCTGCGGATCGTCCTGCAGTAGCTTCAGCGCGGTGGGGCCGTCGCCGGCCAGGCTCACGCGGTAGCCCTCGGCCTCAAAGTTGTACTTGATGCCGATCGCCAGATGCTGCTCGTCCTCGACGACCAGAATGTGCTTGGTGTCTTGCGTTAGGAAAGACATGGCTTGGGGTTTATCTCGGTGCCCGCACAAAAATAGGGGTTAGCCGCCCCGCTCGCGGGGCGTTTCGCGGTGGAATGCCGTCGCCGTTTCCATCGGAATTGTTGCAACACGCGCTGGGTCGACGAAGCGCCCCGCAAGCGGGGCGGCTAACCTTTCAAAAGGGAATCTTAAGCCGCTGAAGGCTGCTCCGCTAATGGCTGACTCGAAACCGGTTGTCCGGGCAGTTCGACCTCGAAAATGCTCCCCTTTTGCGAGCCCCGCGCGCGGACGCTGACTTTGCCCCGCATTCGTTTGACCAAGGTGCGAACGATGAACAGCCCCAAGCCCGTGCCCGTTCGCGAGCGTTCCAGCTCATTGCCCAGTCGCACGAAGCGGCCGAAGATTTTTCTCCGCAGGCCGACAGGGATGCCCGGCCCGTTGTCGATGATCCGCACGATCACGCGGCCGCCGGCGCGGTGCCCCAGTTGCACCGTCACTTGCGGATCGTCGACGGCGTAATTGATGGCGTTGTCGATCAAATTGCGGAAGACGATTTCCAAGTCGATCGACTGGGCGTGGACAATGGCTGGCACGACTTCCAGCGTGATCGCTTCGGAAGGCAGGCGGTAGTGCAGGCAAGCCGTCTTGGCGCATCCGTGCAGCACGGCCGACAGCTCGACGTCGACTTCTTCCGAGGCCGGCGGAGCGTGGTCCAGCCGGGCCGTGTCGAGCATGTGGTTGATCAGCGAATCGAGCCGATTCAGGTCGTCGAGCATAAAGCGATGAAAGTCGACCTGCTGGGCCTCGGGCACGTTGCGCCGCGAAAGCGTTTGCACGTACAGCTTGAGCGACGCGATCGGAGATTTCAGCTCGTGCGTGACGCTGTCGATAAAGTTCGACTGCCGCTGGTTCAGTCGGATTTCTTTGATCGAGATCAACAGATAAAGCACCACGCCCACGAGCACGAGTGCGAGAAACGTGGTGCCGATGGCCAGCGTGCCCCACCACCAGGCGTTGCCGGCGTCGCTGCCGGCGCGGTTGGCGGCAACGACGATCACCAGCACCCAGCCGACGATCAACGCCACCAGCAGCACGATCATCACCGCGCCGAGCGTGATCGGAAAGCCGATTGATCTGCGACGCGGCATGGAATTTGATGGTTCTCGAGTGCGATCCTACCCTCAGTTCAGCCTATCGGTGGGGAAGGGGGAGTCAAGGTTGATTGCGCGGCTCTACTGCTTTCGCACTGCCGCCCGCACCAGTTTGGCCACCTCGATCGCGGTGACCGGCGCAAGCGCCAAGATCGCGATCCACAGCCATTGGCCGCTCAGATCGGCGTCCGTTTCGAAGATCGATTGCGCAAAGGGCAGCGTTACCACGCCCAATTGCAACAATCCCGATGCAGAGATCGCAGCAAACAACCAGGGATTGCTGGCCAGCCCCAACTCGGGCAACGTGTATCGCTGGCTGCGGCACGCGAAGGAATAAGCCAACTGCGCGAAGGCCGTGATGCAAAAGGCCGTTGTACGTGCCAGCGGCAGAGTCTGCGCCTCTTGCTGCGGATCGTAAGTCAGCCAAAAACCAAAGATCGCCGCCGCGGCGATCAAGCCGCCGTGCGCGAGCATCAGCAGCCCACGCCGCAGCGTGATCACCGGCTCGTGCGGCGGTCTCGGGCTGCGTTGCATGATGTCGGGCTCGGGATGCTCCATCGCCAGCGCTAAGGCCGGCAGGCCGTCGGTCACCAAATTGATCCACAGGATCTGGATCGCCAGCAGGGGCGCCGGCCAGCCCACCAGCGCCGCCACGAACATCAAGAGCACCTCGCCCGTGTTGCACGAAAGCAGGTAATGCACGAACTTCTGGATGTTGTCGAAGATGCCGCGGCCCTCTTCCACCGCGTTGACGATCGACGTGAAGTTGTCGTCCATCAACACCATGTCCGAGGCTTCCTTGGTCACGTCGGTGCCCGTGATGCCCATGGCGATGCCGATATCGGCCGCGCGGACCGCCGGGGCGTCGTTCACGCCGTCGCCCGTCATGGCCACCACTTGGCGTCGCCGCTGCCATGCACGCACGACTTTCAGCTTGTGCTCGGCCGAAACGCGGGCGTACACGCCAACATGCTCGACGCGCCGCGTAAGCTCCTCGTCACTCATCGCGTCCAAATCGCCGCCGGTGATTACCTCGTCGCCAGCGGCCGACAACTGCAATTCTTCGGCGATCGCGCGGGCCGTAGCGGGATGGTCGCCCGTGATCATCACTGGCCGGATGCCGGCCTGGCGGCAACGCGCGATCGCGACTTTGACTTCTTCGCGCGGCGGATCGATCATGCCGGCCAGACCTGCGAAGACCAACTCGGTCTCCTGGTACGCGCCTTCGTGCTCGGCCGGATTGTCGCGATAGGCCATGGCCAGCACGCGCATTGCCCGAGCGGCCATTTGCGAGACCTGCGTCTCGATCTCGCGACGGCGCGTTTCGGTAAGAGGCTCCTCGCGGCCGTCGCGGCGTTCCGTCGCGCAGTCGGGCAGAATTACCTCGGGCGCGCCTTTGGTAAACATTGCCGTGGCGCCGTCGGCCGAGCGGAGCACGACCGACATCGCTTTGCGCTGCGAGTCGAAGGGGATTTCCGAAATGAGTTGCCGCTGAGAATCGCGGATGTCGATACCGGCTTTCATGGCCGCGATCAGCAGCGCGCCCTCCGTCGGGTCGCCCACGACCTTCCACGTGCCGCTGCCGTCGGTGGCCTGATTGACTTGTGAATTGTTGCAGCGGGCGGCGATCGTCAGAGCTTGCAGCAGATCGCCCTCTTGGTTGGGGTCGACTGCGGCCGAATCCGCGCGGTTGGCTGCCTTACCATCTGCTGCGGCGGCCAATCGCAAGAACTCTCCCTGCGGTGCGTAGCCGGCGCCGGTAATCTCGTACCGTGCCGCCGGAGTGACCAACTCGCGAACGGTCATCTCGTTGCGCGTGAGCGTGCCCGTTTTGTCGCTGCAAATCACGGTGACCGAGCCCAGCGTTTCGACACTAGGTAGCTTTCGCACCAGCGCGTTGCGCCGCACCATCCGTTGCAGCCCCAAAGCTAGACTGATTGTCACCACCGCGGGCAGCCCCTCGGGCACGGCGGCCACGGCCAGGCTGATCGACAAGAGCAGCACTTCGAGCAGCTTGTCTTTCCACGCTTCGCCGGCGCGCAAGAGATTGAGGACAAACACGATCGCCACCAGCGCCAGGCAAACAACGATCAACACCTTGCCCAACTCGGCCAGGCGGCGCTGCAGCGGCGTGGGCTCGGGCTCATCGCGCTGCAAAAGCCCAGCAATGCGGCCCAGTTCCGTGTTCATGCCCGTGGAAACCACGACCGCGCGGCCCTTGCCGGCGGCCACGACGGTGCCCAGATAGGCCATGTTCCGGCGATCGGCCAGCGGCGTGGCTGCGTCGAGCGTGCATCCCGCATCTTTATCGACGGGGACCGATTCGCCGGTGAGCGAAGCCTCTTCAGCGCGGAAGGCAAAGGCTTCGATCAAGCGCACGTCGGCCGGAATGTTGTCACCGGCTTCGAGCAACAGCACGTCGCCCGTGGCGAGATCGCGCGCCGGGAGAGACCGTAGCGCGCCGTCGCGAAGCACTTTGGCTTCAGGCGAGGAGAGCTTGGCGAGCGCGGCGAGCGCTCGCTCGGCCCGCTCTTCCTGAAAAAACCCCAGGGCCGCATTGAGCAGCACGATCGCCAGGATGGCGATCGTGTCGGCCCATTCGCCCATCGCACCGGAAATGACCGCGGCGACGATCAGTATCCAGATCACCAGTTCTTTGAACTGGGCGACGAGCTTGCGCCACAAGGGTTCGGGCGGGGCCTGCGCCAGCTCGTTGTAACCGTCGCGGGCGATCCTCGTGGCCGCTTCTTGCGAGCTGAGGCCACGCGTCGAGTCGCTTTCGAGCCGCTGAAGAACGTCCGCCGAATCCAGCGCGTATGCGTCAAATGCAGGGGTTTGCGGTCGATCGTCCGATGAATTCATACGCCTGCCGTGTTAACTGATCAATGTAGGCTGGGGCGCAAGCCCCCACCTTTCCCATACCAACGCACCTTCAAGGTGGGGCTAGCGCCCCAGCCTACTTCAGCCGCTGACCTTCTTCTCGTTGTGCCGGTATACGATCACGCGGATCTTTTCCAGCGTGACCAGGCCCTCGCCCATGATCTTATCTAGCTCGGGCAGAAACAGCGCGATCCGCTCGGGCGTGTCGACGATCTCGACGACCATCGGCAGGTCTTCCGAGAGCCGCAGGATCTTGGCTGTGTGAATGCGGCTGGTCGCGCCGAAGCCCAGCGTTCCCCGCAGCACCGTCGCGCCGGCCAGGCCCAGGCGGCGGGCCTCGTGGACGATGACCTCGTAGAGCGGGCGGCCGGCGTGCCGGTCTCCCTCGCCGATGAAGATTCGCAGCAGTTCGGATTCTTCGGGTAGGTCCATCTTTTGCTCGCTTCGCAAGTACCAGCGGTTGCGGCGGGGCTGCGCCCCAGCCTACGTCGATTACAAAAGTCGGCCGACGGCCATTCCCAAGAAAACGAGCGCCACGCCGCCGACGTTGTGCGCCAGCAGGTTGGCAACCGACAGTAGCCACTGCGAATCGCGGGCTAGGGCCGCGGTCTCGTAGGCGAAGGTGGAATACGTGGTGAAAGCCCCCATGAATCCGGTGAGCACAATGAATCGAGTGCGGCCGCTGATGAGCATGCGATCTTCGGCCAGCATCCACACCAGCCCAAACAAGAAGCAGCCCAGCGCGTTCACGGCCAACGTGCCCCAAGGATACTCGCCGCTACTGATGCGCGAAGTCACGCCGGCCAATCCGAAACGTGCCAGCGTCCCAAGCGCGCCGGCTGCCGCCAGCCAGCCGATCTCGCTCCAACCGACCTGCATGGGCATGTTTCGCTCCTGGGGTGATCGTAGAATTCACTCGTGGTGATTGAGACGCCGTGGGGCGCGTGGCCTTGTCGGATTTGCTAAAAGTCGTACGTTTTTAGAAAAATCCTCCGCTCTTCGGCGGCTCAGCCACGTACACCTGCGCTTCGTGAAACAGCAATTTCGTGGCCTCCAAGGTGGTGTCGGACGAGCCATAGAGAATCGCCACCTCGAGCATCGGCTGGTCCCCCATCCATCGACGCCAAATCGGATTCGTCACAGGGCTGTGGATGCTGTTGGCCGCTACTTCGGGACGTGCTTCCCAATCCGCGACCGAAAGCAGCCGCCCATTCTGTTCAAGCGTTGACTTGGCCACGGCTTGCCGCAAGTGGACGTAACGAACCTCGCTAATGGTCCACGCGATGCAGCCCGCCAGCACCGTCAGCAACATCAACAGCGCGTTTAGGCTGAACTGCAATCGGCGGCGACGGAGTTTGGCAGTGGCGTCGGCCATGCCGACGATGATATCCGATTGCCGGCGCAACAGCGACCTTGCCCAAGCCGGTCCGTCTGCAATCAAGAGTCGCTGCGGGAGCGAAAAAGATACGCCGATCGAAGGGGTTGCGCCAGCCACCCGAGGAGCCCATGCAGTTACGAAGCGTTGCTCGACCCGTTTCGATCGTCGACGATCTCAATCTGATCTGGTTGGACCCAAACGATATGGCCGTCCTTCCAGCCAACCACCGGGAACCCAGCTCGCTTGTGCATAAGCACGGCTTCCCGAGCTGATTCTTGCACTGCCTTTTCGATGGCCTTGGCCAAGGACAGTTGATCGTCGTCGGACGGCACGTCGGCTGGATTCATCGTTGTGACCTCCGACACTCAAGGATTTGTTGCCAAACGATCTCATCATGAACGACGGTTGCTCTCACCCCCACTCCACGGGCGATCACGCGCGCCAGTCCTATAACACTATTATCGACCAACTGCCATGAATCGGCCAGCGGCTGGTAGAGCGAGAAAAAGTTCGCTAAGCCGGCATCGTACCGTCGTCGAATCGTCGCTTCCGGCACGTCGTGACCACCCTGACGAACCCGTTCAGCTACCCTTGCCAATGCCATGTCAGCACTGGGTAGCCAAAGGAACACCAAATTGACGACATAGCCGCTCCCCTTCAGGTCCCGCAACCACGGGGCGAACGTCCTGCTGGCCAGCGTGGTTTCAAATGCGAAACTAGTGTTGGCAACCGCTAGCTCACGGATACGCTGAAGCATCACTCGGCCGGCTGCCAGGGCCGCCCGTTCCGGAGCGAATGCAGATAGCCCCGATGCGATCACATCGGCATTGACGAATTCATCAACCCGGAAGGCTCGACGCAGAAGCCTCTCCGCCGAAGTCGATTTGCCGGCCCCGTTTGGTCCCGCCAGGACGACAACTCGTGGCTGCTTTTCGACCATTCCCACCTCGGCGCCCATTTGTCATTGCAAGGGGGTTCATCATAGCAGTCCTGCCCAACGTTTCTTCGCCAAAATTGGACCTCATCTACAACCCCAGAAACGGCACGGGCAGCAAGAATGCGTGCTGCTCGTACAGGCTCGCCACGCCGTGCCAGGACGTGAACTGTGTGAAGTACACGACCAGCACATACAAGGCCGCCGCCGGCAGCATGGCCAGCCGGGCCGCGACCCGCCAGAACCAGTGCCGCGGCGCGGTGCGGCGCTCGGCCCGAGCGTAGGCCCAGCCCGAGAGCAGCCGCGCGGGAAAGATGAACGCCACGAACACCAGGCTCGGCAACCAGGCCGCCTCGCGAGGGATGATCTCGATCTTCAAGAGATACAAGGGCAGCGCAAACAGCAGGGTGACCACCAGTGCGACCAGAAAGGCCACCGGCGCACGACGGAAATGATCGCGCACTGCGCGAACCTGGAACATGGCTCGCAATCGGTTTTCGGCCGCGAATCGCACTTGCGCGAATGGAAGGTACAGAATCACGATGCCCAAAATCAGTGCGCCCGCGAATCCCACGAGCGGGGCCTGCGCGCCGGCCGCGAGCATCGTGATGGGCACGAACAGCCATACCAGTCCGCCCACGAATCCTCGCAGGCCGAGCCAAAAGTAGTAAGGCAACCGCAGCCCCACGACAAAATCCCACACGGCGTCGCGAGCGTGCGCGTAGGCGCCTCGGCGAAAGATCCTCCGCACCAGCCAGATCGGTCGCGGCCAAAGAAAATGCCGCAACTTGCCGCCGCGCCAACAGGCGCCAATCACATGCACAACCAGCAGCACGCTGAGTGTGGAGAGGGCCAGCGACCAGCCGCGGTCGGCGCGGCTGCCGGGCTCGATCAACCGCGCGGACGCCGACAGCGCAGACACCGCGCGCAGCGGCAACAGCGCCAACCATGCCCCCAACACCAGCCCCCCGACCCGAGCCGCCTTGCGCACGCCCACAAACCCGCTGGCCAGCCGGCGCTCGCGGGCGATGCGTCCGGCCGACTCCAGAAGGTAGCCCAGGCTGAGGAACTGCAGGATCGGAAGCGTCGCCAGCACGGCCAACCCGACGACCAGAGCCGCCACGCCGAACAGCCATTCAGCGGCCGACGCGATGCCACGAAACGAACGTCGCACCCGCCCCGATTGTGGCTTACCCGGCGCTGTCAGCAAGTCGGGCGTTTCGGGTTCGGCAAACGTCAGAATGATCGGCTCGGAATCGGCTTCGTCGCACGTCGGCTCGACCAGTTCGACGGCGACTAAAGTATCCCTGACTGGAGTCTCGCTGACCAATTCCGCCACGACTGCGTCGCCCTGCCCAATGGGGTTCGCGGCAGTAGTCGTCGGGTGAAATGGATAAGGGGGATTGGCCATACCTGGCGACTCCAGTGTCTACTATAAACTCTTTCGCCCGGCCTGCGCCATTCTTTCCCCAAGGACGGCGATTGCCGAGCGAATAAGGATTAGAATGAACGCCGGTGTCTGGAACCGTTGGCGACGATTGGCGAACCATTCCGCGGCGGCATGCCGCCAAGGGTTCCTGGCACCTTCGGCCCGGACGCCGGACGCCGCGATTGTTGCGGCGTGGTTCCTCAGCATTGTCGTGTCGTAGTTCCTCAACTTTGTTGTGTCGTGGTCTCCCGACCGCGACACGAGGCGGGTGGCATTGTGAGGGGGTCAGGGTGCCATGCTCACCTGCCGCGCAAGGAGCTTTCCGACTCGCAAAACGTGAACGCGGCAGTTGAGCATGCTGACGCGTCCCCTAATGGCAAACGCATGCCCACGCCAGGGTAATTGACGACGTTGTTGAGCTGAAACGCGAGACCGAGTGCAAACCGCCATCGCCGTGGGCATGGCACCCTTCCCACTTCCCGCTTTCCATTTACCGCACATGTGGACGAGAAACCTGCTATTTCTGAGCGTATGCCTGGCCGGTTTGCTGGCCCTGGCGGGGATGCTCTCGCCCAGCCGGCCGCAACCCACGCCGCACGACCCGAGCGCCTCTACGAGCGAGGAGTTTCGGACCAGCGTCGCAAGGGTGAATGACGCATTCCGCCAGCACTGGGGCGCGCTAAAGATCGAGCCGACGGCGCGTGCCAAAGACCTGACCGTCGCCCGCCGCATGTCGTTAGCCCTGGCCGGCACGATCCCGTCGCTCGAAGAAATTCGCGCCTTCGAGGAACAGCCGCCACCCGAGCGACTCGATTGGCATCTGGCCGGCCTGCTCGAAGACCGCCGCAGCGGCGACTACCTGGCCGAACGGTTCGCTCGGGCCCTGGTGGGCGTCGAAGACGGCCCGTTTTTAATCTATCGTCGGCGGCGCTTCGTCGCCTGGCTGGCCGATCAATTGCACGCTAGTCGCCCTTACGACGAGATCGTTCGCGAAGTGATTGCCACCAGCGGCTTGTGGACCGATCGACCGGCGACGAATTTTATTACCGTCACGATCAAGCCGGACGAGAAGAACGAGCCGGACGGCAACGCGTTGGCCGCGCGGGTTTCGCGGGCCTTCCTCGGCGTGCGATTGGATTGTGCCGAGTGCCACGACCACCCCTTCCGCCAATGGAAGCAAGCCGACTTCCAATCGCTGGCGGCCTTCTTCGGCCAGACGAAGCAATCGTTCACCGGCATTCGCGACGAGAATGGCCCCTTCGAGGTCGAGGAGCGGCCCTCGGGCAAGCACAAAACAATCGAGCCCGCGGTGCCCTTCTATCCCGATCTACTGCCCAGCGATGGAACCGCCCGCGAACGCCTGGCCGCTTGGATCACGCATCCCAACAACGACGCCTTTGCCAAGGCCACGGTCAATCGAGCTTGGGCCATCCTCTTCGGCAGGCCATTGGTGGAACCGATCGACGATCTCTCGCCGCCGAGTGACCCACCACGTGCGGAACTGGCTAAAGGTGCTGCAAACAGCGACGACGAATCATGGAGCGCCCCCACGCAAGACGAGCCGGCGGCTCTGGCGATCCTGGCTGATGACTTCGTCCAGCACGGCCACGACCTGCGGCGGCTGTTGAGCCTGATTGCCTCGACCGAGGCGTTTCGTCTCAACAGCCGCGCGATCGACGACGCGCCCGGGCACGAGATCACGCCCACGCACGAAGCCGCTTGGGCCGCCTTTCCCGTCACGCGGCTGCGGCCCGAGCAGGTCGTGGGGGGCGTGCTGCAATCGGCGTCGCTGGAAACGATCGGCTACCAATCGCACATCCTGGTGCGGATCGGCCGCGCGATCGGGCAGGGAGATTTCGTGCAGCGCTACGGCGACTCGGGCGAGGAGGAATTCGCCGTGCAGGGCGCGACGATCCCGCAGCGGCTCTTGCTCATGAACGGCGACCTCGTCGCAGAGAAGACCAAGGAGAATCTGCTGACCAACGCGGCCACCCAGATCGCGGCCTTCGCCAGCACGGACCAGCGGGCGGTGGAGACGGCCTACCTGGCCGTCCTCACGCGCAGGCCGACAGCGGAGGAAGCCGCGCACTTCGCCGCGAGACTCTCGGAAACAGGCGGCGACACGCGCAATCAGCGGATGGAAGATTTATATTGGACGCTGATCAATAGTACGGAGTTTTCTTGGAACCACTGAGTCGGTTGCAAACGACAGCTTAGTAGGTCAGGGCTTGCCCCAGCCCTTTCAAGCTGTCTGTGATTGCGATGCAGGCACTAGTTGAAGAATCGTCGAGAAATACGAGGGTTCGTCAGTGGGATGCGTAGGTGTCAGTCGCAGCCTGACATCGGTTCGGTTTCAACAACACGCATTTCACCCGAGAAAAACGAAGCTAGCAATGCCACCTTGAAAGGGGTGGGGCTTGCCCTGACGGGAGCGTTATACGCGGTTCAAGTCAGGGCAAGCCCTGGGCAAGCCCTGACCTACATGATGCGAAAGGCGGATTGAAAATCAAAAAAGGCGAGCCGGATGCGTAAGCTTCCGGGTTCGTCGCGCAACGCAAATGGCATACCTCAGACTCCGCTATCCCTGGGCTTAGGATCGATTTGAAAATAGCTCCACAGTGGCCATTTCTGAACATTGCCCATCGGCCGCTCGACTCGTAGAGTTAGATTGGCTGCGGCTGAGCACCGATCGTCATGCGTTTTCTTGGTCACTCCAAACACGGGCGCACGCGCGCGAACGCACTTTTGAAACGGCAACCCCCCAGTTTGGAACCGGAAAACCGCCGCAAGAAATGCAACAAATGCAACAATTCGACACGAAGCAGTCGCGTCCTGTAGCGTGGTCGTGAGACGGCGGACTCGAACCTAAGCACTTAGGCGCCCGGCGTGCGCCCGTCGGAGTTCCCTAGATGAGGACTCATTCCATGAACTTCACCCGTCGGACGGTACTAAAAACCGCCTCCCTCGCCGGCATCGGTTGGCTGACGCCCGTGGCCGAGGCGCTGGCCCGTCGCGCGGAACTCGCGCCGGGGCATGAACCCGCTCAGTCGGTGATTCTCTTGTGGCTGGCCGGCGGCCCAAGCCAACTCGAGACTTTTGATCCCAAACCCGGTACAAAGATCGCCGGCGGCACCACGGCCATCGACACGGCCCTGCGCGGCGTTCAACTGGCCGCGGGCTATCCAAGGTTGGCCGAGCAAATGAGGCACGTGTCGCTCGTGCGGTCGCTGGTGAGTAAGGAAGGGGACCACGAGCGCGGTACGTACGTGGTGAAGACCGGCTACCGGCCCGAACCTACCGTGGTGCATCCTTCGATCGGCGCGATCTGCTGCCATCAACTGCCGGTCGGTGGCACGGAGATTCCGCGGCACGTGTCGATTCTGCCGAACCAGTGGCCCGCTCGCGGCGGCTTCCTGGGTAACCAGTACGACGCCTTCAAGACGTTCGACCCGGCCCAAAAGGTGCCCGACATCGCGGCGCACGTTTCCGACGAAAGGCAACAAGCGCGCCGGGCCGACATCGACGTGGTCGAACGGGCCTTTGCACGCGGTCGCCAGCGACAGGCCGACGGCACGCTGCACCGCGTGTTGAGCAGCCGTGCCCGAGCGATGATGACCAGCGAACAACTCAAGGCCTTCGAGACCGAGCACGAGCCGGCCGCGGTCCGCGCGGAGTATGGCGACACGCCGTTTGGCCGCGGTTGCCTGGCCGCGCGGCGGTTGATCGAGCAGGGGGTGCGTTGCGTCGAAGTCACGCTGGCCGGCTGGGACAGTCACGCCAATAACCACGAATCGCATCGCAAGCTGGCCGACACGCTCGACCCGGCCCTGGCGGCGCTTCTGCGCGACCTGAACGAGCGAGCATTGCTTAGCAAGACGCTCGTGCTCTGCGGCGGCGAGTTCGGCCGCACGCCCAAGATCAATCCGCTGGGCGGACGCGATCATTGGCCGCAAGGTTTCACGATGGCCCTGGCCGGTGGCGGAATCCGCGGCGGCGCGGTCATTGGCGAAACCGATCCCGGAGGAGGCCGCGAGTTGAAAGACCCACGGCCCGTGGCCGATCTTCACGCCACGATACTCACGGCGCTAGGGATCGACCCACAGCACGAAGAGACCGCGCCGATCGGCCGACCAATCAAATTCAGCGAAGGCACGCCGATCGCGGAGCTGTTGATCAAAGCGTGACGCGACGCCGGGGGGCGGGCGTCCCGCCCGACGTCTTCTTGGGCCTGCCATCTTCTTGGAAATGCAGACGGGCGGGACGCCCATCCCCCAAAAACCTTACCGCTTCGAGAACTGCGTGCCACGGCGGGCGCCGCGCAGGCCGTACTTCTTGCGTTCCTTCATGCGGCTATCGCGGGTCAGCAGATGCCCCTGTCGCAGGGCGTCTTCCAGGGCCGTGTCGAAGCGCTTGAGCGCTCGGGCGATGCCCAGCTTGCAGGCGCCGGCCTGGCCGGTGATGCCGCCGCCGTGGACCGTGATGATGACGTCGACCGTCTCGCGTTGGCCCGTGGCTTCCAAGGGGGCAAGCAGGTTGCCGCGGTCTTGTTCGCGGACGAAGAATTCCTCGAACTTGCGGTTGTTAATCGTGATCGTACCGTTGCCCGGGCGAATGCGAACGCGTGCCACCGCCGTTTTGCGACGTCCTGTGCCCAAGATGTCGTTCTTACCCTTGCCGGCGGTCTTGGTAGCTGTAACCATGCGATCAACTGTCCTCTAAGTTTGACTGTCCTCGTAGTTCGGCGAGCGGTCGGTGTCAGCCGGCCGATTGTAAATTGTGGGCGAAAACGCGGCACGACGAACCCGCCGGCTTACGCCGACGGCTCGCCAATTCGTTATCTCAACGCCCGTCGTGCAATTACTTCGCGCCCAGTTCCTGGGGGGTCGGCTGCTGGGCCTGGTGGGGATGGTCGGTGCCGGCGGAAATCTTCAGCTGGTCGAGCATCTTTGCGGCCAGCTTGTTCTGCGGCAGCATGCGGCGGACAGCTTCGCTCAGCACCTTTACTG
>Ga0163144_10012229_pt1 | contig 18058 bp, 15 predicted proteins | sample OliLak19BULKMAT1_FD_123175 | JGI IMG/M metagenome (GOLD analysis project Ga0163144, IMG submission 123175) | Freshwater microbial mat bacterial communities from Lake Vanda, McMurdo Dry Valleys, Antarctica - Oligotrophic Lake LV.19.BULKMAT1 | ecosystem: Environmental > Aquatic > Freshwater >... | reverse complement strand
GCAGCACCACTCACGTCGACGGCTACGGCTCCGATTGCGCTGCCCGACTTCGCCAGCATCGTGGCCCAGTACGGCCCTACGGTCGTCAACGTCCGGGTGACCGGCAAGGCAACCCCCGCGGCCCAGGAAGACGACGACAGTCCTGTGCCGCCGTCCTTCCGCCGCTTCGGTCCGGGTGGTCCTGGGAACCAACAGCCGCTCCGGCAAGGTATGGGTTCCGGTTTCATCGTCAGCGCGGATGGCGTGATCCTCACCAATGCGCACGTGGTCGACGGTGCGCAGGAAGTGCTGGTGCGCCTGACCGATCGCCGCGAGTTCACCGCCAAGGTGATCGGCGTCGACAAGCAATCCGACGTAGCCGTGCTGCGCATCGAAGCCCACAACCTGCCCGTGGCGAAGCTCGGTGACCCGCGCGCAACCCGCGTCGGTGATTGGGTCCTCGCCATCGGCTCGCCGTTCGGCCTCGAGAACACGGTCACCGCAGGGATCGTGAGCGCCAAGAGTCGCGCGTTGCCGAACGAGACCTATGTCCCGTTCCTGCAGACCGACGTCGCGGTCAATCCGGGCAATTCGGGTGGACCGCTGATCAACACGGCGGGCGAAGTGATCGGCATCAACTCGCAGATCTTCAGCCGCACCGGCGGGTATCAGGGCATGTCGTTCGCGATTCCCATCGACGTCGCCAACCAGGTCAAGGAGCAGATCCTCGCCAACGGCAAGGTGACCCGCGGCTATCTCGGCGTGACGATCCAGGATGTGACCCAAGGCCTCGCGGATTCCTTCGGCATGAAAGAGCCTTCGGGTGCGCTGGTCAGCGCCGTTGCGCCGGACAGTCCTGCACAAAAAGCCGGGCTCGAGGCGGGCGACGTGATCGTGCAGGTCGGTGACGACCCGATCAACACGTCCACGGAGATCCCCTCGCGCATCGCGCGGATGCAGCCGGGGACGCACGCTGCGTTGAAGGTCCTGCGCAAGGGCAACATCCGCGACGTGAATGTGACGCTCGCGGCACTACCGACCGACCGCGCGGTCGTCGGAAAGTCCGATCCTGCTTCCAAGGGCAGCCTGGGGCTCGCACTGCGACCACTGGCGCCCGAGGAGCGGTCGCAATCGGGCCTGGAGTCCGGCCTGCTCGTGCAGGAATCCGGAGGCGCGGCAGCCCGCGCGGGCATCCAGCAGGGAGACGTGATTCTCTCCGCCAACGGCACGCCGGTTAAATCCGTCGAAGAACTGCGCGCACTGGTCGCCAAGGGCGGCAAGCACGTCGCTCTGCTGGTCCAGCGTCAAACAGCGCGGATCTTCATCCCCGTGCCGCTGGGTTGAGCGGCAGACCGGCCGGGGACGACGGTGTCCTCGGCCGGTGGTGAAGACCCCTTGGTCGGCGCAAGACACTGGCCGGATCGTTGATCCGGCCAGTTTTTTTAAGGCCCTTCAGCGATGCCCGTGCCCGGAGGGCTTGCGCACCGCGACGTGAACGTCCATTGGACCGCCCTGCCCCTGCCCATGCCGCTGCACCGGCTCCTCCAACGGTCCGGTCCATTCGTGCGCGACGCTGCCGGCCGGATGTTGGTACCAACCCGGATCACGAACGTCGCCGCGCGCGATACCGGTACGCACCTTGATGGTGGTGAACATGCCGCCCATCTCCAGCGGGCCGAAGGGACCTTGCCCGGTCATCATCGGCAACGTGTTCTCGGGCAACGGCATCTGCATCGCCCCCATGTCGGCCATGCCTTTGTCCCCCATCGTCATGTAGTCGGGTACGAGCTTGCGGATGCTGTCCGCGAGGTCGTTCTGCTCGACGCCGATCATGGTCGGCCCCTGATGCCCCATCGGGCCCATGGTGTGGTGCGACTTGTGGCAATGAAACGCCCAGTCGCCCGGATCGTCGAACGTGACCTCGATCGCTCGCATGGCGCCCACGGGAACGTCGATGCTCGCTTCCGGCCAGCGCGCGGTCTGGGGCACCCAGCCGCCATCGGTTCCGGAGACGAACATCTCGCACCCATGCATGTGCATCGGATGATTGGTCATCGTGAGGTTGCCGATGCGCACCCGCAATCGCTCGCCGACGTTGCACACGAGCGGATCGATGCCGGGAAAGGCGCGGCTGTTCCACGTCCACAGGTTGAAGTCGAGCATCGTGTTGACGCGGGGCCTGGCGCTGCCCGGATCGATGTCGTAGGCGTTGAGCAGGAACACGTAGTCGCGGTCCACGCGATGGCTGGCGGCGTCCTTCGGATGCACGACGATGGCCCCCATCATGCCCATCGCCATCTGCACCATTTCGTCCGCGTGCGGGTGGTACATGAAGGTACCGCTCTTGCGCATCTCGAACTCGTAGACGAAGGTCTTGCCGGCCCCTATGTGCGGCTGGGTCAGGCCGCCGACGCCATCCATGCCGTTGGGCAACAGGACACCATGCCAATGGATGGTCGTGTGCTCGGGCAAGCGGTTGGTCACGAAGATCCGGACCTTGTCGCCCTCGACGCACTCGATGGTCGGGCCGGGCGATTGCCCGTTGTAGCCCCACAGGCGCGCCACCATGCCCGGTGCTATCTCGCGCTCCACCGCTTCGGCGACCAGATGGAATTCCTTCCAGCCGTCCTTGATGCGCCAGGGCAGCGACCAGCCATTCAAGGTGACCACGGGTTCATACGGGCGTCCGTCCGTCGGAATCCGAGGCGGCTGCGTAGCCGCACCGGCGCTCACCGCAGCTTCGGGTAACGCCAGCGCGCGGGAAGCAGCGGCAGCACCCAGTACCGCGACGCCGGAACTGCGCAGGAAATGTCTGCGGTCCATGGGAATCAACCTTTCGTGTGATCGTGTGATGGAGCGGGCGCGGCGGGGGCGGCAGGCGGCGCGATCGCCGGTCCTGCAGGCAGCCGCCCCCCGAGAGCGCGCTGGAGTTCAGCCTCGGCGAGCCAGTAATCGCGCAGGGAATCGATGTACCCGCTCGCGGCCATTACCTGCTCGCGCGCGTCGGCCAGCAGTTCGAACACGCTCAGGAGCATGCCGTTGTAGCGCAGCGCGTTCTCCTCGGAGATCTGCAGACGCAGCGGGACGATTTCTTCGCGATAGTGCCTGGCGATCTCCCAGGCCTGCGTGTAGGCCGAATACGCCTCGCGCACTTCGGAGCGGGCATTTACCGCCGCTTCCGCCACGCGATTGGCGGCCTGCATGTACACGGCCTCGGCCTTGGCGACTCTGGCGCTGCCCCAATCGAAGAGCGGCAACTCGATACTGATCTCGTAGCCGCGCTTGATCGGATCGTTCGTTTCAGCGACCCGCGCCGGCCCCAGCTCCAGCGCGTTGATGAAGCGTGTGGCCTTGGTGAGCCCGAGCGCACGGGCCGTGCTCTCGGCTTCCCGCTTCGCGGCCTCGACGTCGAGCCGGCGAGTGAGCGCAAAGGCTTCGATATCAGCGAATTCGGCCGCGGCCGCCGGCGGATCGGGCAGGCGTGCCGGCAGCGTGAAGCGCAACTGATCACCCTGCAGGCCCATCAACCGCGTGAGCCGCTCGCGCGCGGCGTACGCTTCGACGTCTGCACGTTTGACCGTCGTCACGCTGTCCACGCGGAAAGCTTGTTCGCGCATGTGGTCGAGCTTGGAGAAATTGCCGGCCTGCGCCATCCGCTTGGCCAACTCCGCACCTGTGTCGGCGGTCTCGAGCACCTGTCGCCGGTAGCGCAACGCCTCGTCGGCTGCGACCGCGGTGACCCACGCGCGTCGCGTATCCGCCGCGAGCTGCAGGACGCGATCGGTCACCTGCAGCTTTACCGCCTCGAATCGTTGCCGCTCCAGGCGCAGCGCCGAGGGCATCGTGAGCAGGCCCGCGATCGGAAACGTGAGCGCAGTTTCGTACTTGAAGGACTCATCGGACCTCGTGCGCGTCGTGCGGAAGCGCGGATTGGGCAGGCGCCCCGCCTGCACCACGTCCGCCTCGGCGATGCCAAGGTCCGCGTACACCGCCTGGATTCCGCGGTTGTTGAGGAGCGCGACCTGCACGGCGTCATCGACCGTGAGCGGCCGCGCGAGCAGTTCGTCGACCGCCTTGCGCAGTTCTTCGCGCTCGCCGTCCGAACGCGCGAACACCACGCGTTTGTCGAGCCGCTCGGCGGTGGTCGCCGATACGCCGTCGAATCCGCCATCCTTGGAAAAACTCGCGCACCCGGCGAGCACCGTCACGGCCACTACCATCAGTGACCGCCATGAGATCGAACCATTCATATGTACCTCCGCAGCGTTGCCTCGACGAACGCAGGCACCGGGCGCATCGAGTCATCGACGACCGGAAAAAGCAAACAGCCCGGGCCGGACAGCCCCGGACATTCTTGGCGAAGTCAGCCTCGTGGCGGCCTGAGTAAGCGGTCGGGCTGGAACAACGTGGCGCTTACCGCGGGCGCGGGTTGGAACACGGCCTGCAACACATCGGACAACGCCGGCGTGGTGGACGGCAGCGCTGATGCGCACGCGAGATGACACAGGCCGCACTGATTGCAGTCGAGGTCGTGGTGCGATCCGCCGCCAGCGGCTGCATCGTGCCCCATGTCGTGGTGGGAATGATCCATCGCCCTGGCGTGATCCATGGCCTCCATCGCCATGGCCCGCGAATCGTGGTCGGCGCCACAGAACGGCATGGTGACCGCGGCAACGCTCTGCAATGGCAGCCAGCCGGCGAGCAGTACGGTCACGATCAGGCGGACGACGAAAGTCATGGGGAGGATATTACGGCGGCGGGGGGCTCGGTACAACGTCGATGCGCGGCCGCGCGGATCCTCCATTCCCACCTGCCACGCCGGGATGGCGGTGCTTGCCGAATGGCAGATATCCTCTGCCGTTTGCTGATACCATGAACCATGATGAAAGTCCACATTGCGAGCCTCGCGAGCCTCGGGCTCGAAGTCGACGAGCCGCGCAGCCGTTACCGTGGCGCGCGGCGATCGACCAGCGCCGTGGATACGAACCCAGGACTGGAAGACATCGCAGCGGTCCGGGTGCCCTACAGCGCGATCGAGACGCTCGCAGCCCGGCTGGGCGTCTCGACCGAATCCCTGATCGCGATCATCGGCATGACACCGCGCACCGCGGCACGGCGCAAGCTCGAAGCTTCTCTCAAGCCGGACGAATCGGATCGTCTCTTTCGCGTCGTCCGTGTGTTCGACGAGGCGAGGCGCGTGCTTGGCTCCGGCGATAAAGCTGCCGCCTGGCTGCGCGCGCCGCACCCGATGTTTTGGCAGCACGCGCCGTTGCGACTGCTCGATTCCGACGCCGGCGCCAAGGCCGTCACCGATGAACTGACCCGGATCGACTTCGGGGATTTCGCCTGATGCGGCTCTGGCGCCTGACCCGCGCCATGCATGCCGCCGAGCCGTTGTCGGGTCGAGGTGCCGCCATGGTCGGTGGCCGCTGGAACTCTCCCGGCGTCCGCATCGCCTATGCAGCGACGCATCGCAGTCTCGCCCTGCTGGAGATGCTCGTTCACGTCGCTCGCGACACAGTCCCGGCGGATCTCGTCTTCGTGCCACTGGAAGTTCCGGACCGGCTCATCCGGCGCGCCGGGCCGTTGCCGGCAGGCTGGAATGCCCTGCCATGGAGCGTTTCGGCGAGACGGCTCGGTGACGAATGGGTGGCCGCCGGCGCCTCGGCGGCGCTACGTGTTCCGTCGATCGTGGTGCCGCCCGAGGAAAACATCCTCATCAACCCGCTCCATCCGCAGGCGAAGAGGATTCGTATCCTTGCCCCCGAACCCTTCGACCCCGACCACCGATTGTTCGCCTGACCTCGCCCGCAATTCGCCATGAGTCCGCGTCGTCGCCTCGAGCTTGCTGATCGGTGACGGCGAATCCGGTTCAGTCGCCGCGTGTTCCCCGAACATGCTCGAAGAACAGTCTCTCCAGCAGGTCGATGTCATCGCTGGCGGCATCCTCGATCCGGTAGTGCTTGAGGCTGCTTTTGAGCTTGCCGATGTCCTGGAAGTGCACCAGATCGGCCTCCAACCCGCGCAGGGCCATCTGCAGCTCGCGGATGTCGGCGTCCAAGGCTCGCTCCACCGCTTCGGGCGTGAGCTGCCGGGGTGCGCGACCGCCCATGGCCATCACGAACGGCGCCGTCACTTCGGACAATTCTTCCCGCAGTTTCTGCGACTGTTCCTCGAGCACCAGAATGTAATGTCCCAGACGTTCCTGCGTCATGTTGGCCAGCGCCGCGGGGTCGATCTGCTCGATGCTCAATTGCAATTCGAGCAAGGCAAGCAAATCGCCTGCAGCGTATGCCTGGTTGACCTGCTGCATCAGTACCGTCTTGCGCGCGCGCTGTTCGAGATCGGGTTCCCGATCCGGATGCAGTTCACTGGCCAATTTGCGGAAGATCTCGCGCACGGCCTTGCTCGCGCCTTGAGCGGCCTGCTCACGCATTGCCTCCTGCGCGATGGCCTTTGCACTTTTCTTGCGTTTGCGCTCCGGTTTCGAGTCCCGTCCGGTTTCGGCAGCGAATGCTTCTTCAGCGATGAGCCGAGCCAGGTCTTCCGGCGTGTTCGCTCCAGCACTTTCATCGAGTTCGACGCCAAACGCGTCGGCTGCGAAGGCCCGCGCGAACTCCATGTCGTCCTGCTGCATATCCTCGAAGCGCACGTCACTGTACTTGTTGTACAGCTGGACCAGCTCCGGTGCCTGGGCTTCGGCGAGCAGTTCCGACAATTGCCCCATCAGAATGTCTTCGACCTTGGCCTTCTGAGTCTTGTTCAGGGTCTTCCCGCTCATTGCGCGGTCCAGCAGCATTGCCATGGCGATACGCTTTTCGCGCAACATCGCAATCAGCGGCGTGAACTCGGCAGCGACCCGCCGTTGGTAGCCGAGTACGTATTCCTGCCACCGCGCCAGCTCGCGCCTCATCGCGTCGATCCCGGCGATGGCCTTGTTGAATCGCTTCTGCTCTTTCGTGAGCGTGTGCCCGCTGCCATTCACGCCGAGTGCCGGCACAATGCCCCCGCGCGCTGCGCCATCGTCGTCGAACAGGGATGCTTGCTTCATCGTGGGCCTCCCTTTCTCCCTTCCCTCGCTGCCGCTCAATTGTTACTTGCTCCTCCAGGCTGTGCCGTCATGTTTTCTCCGTGCCGGCAAACCGACTTTACCGTCGTTCCTGCCATCAGAACAAGATCGTGAATTCAGACCGCGCCTGGCGCCGCGATTTGCCGGCTGGTTCCCGAGTGACCCGCGCGGCTGACTTCATGGCCGCTCGCGGGCACCGGACGGTGGCCGCCCGGCGCGCGTTATTCGCGACGCTGACCTCGGGCAGAAGTCCGATGCCCCACAAGGGCGCCGTGCGCCATTCGCGCCCGTCGGCAAGGAAATCCGGCCGTCCGTCCGCGAGGTCCGCTCCCATGTCATGGACCAGCAGATCCGTGTAGGCGTTGAATACGAGCTTCGACGCCGCGGGTATCGCAGCCTCACCCGTCGTGAGCGCCGGCACGTGGCAGACGGAGCAACGGGCTTGCGTGAACAAGGCTTCGTCACGAAGAAAGGCCGCGGGCGAGATGACCGATCGCGCGGCTCGTGCCAGCGCGATCGAAGCCACTCTGGACCAGATGCCCGTGTCAACGCAGGTTTCGGGATGCACCGCAACATCGGTGCGCATCCCTCCCCGACCCGGAGAAAATCGCTGGCAGCCGCCTGCGTCGGCTGCCAGCAGGAAATGTCATCGGGATGCGGTTTCAGCCCGCGGAGCGATGCGACGGCCCCGCCATGCTCACTGCGCGCACCAACCGCCATCCATGATCACATCGTTACCTGTCATGAACGCGGCAGCATCGGAGCAGATGTAGAGCGCAAGGGAGGCGATCTCCTCCGGCGTGCCCCAGCGATGGATCGGAGTGGCAGCCATCAGCTCCGCGTTCTTCTCCGCATTGGCCCGCAGCGGCGCGGTCAGGTCGGTGGCGATGAAGCCGGGGCTGATGGCCACGCAGGTGATCTTGTCGTCCACCAGTTCCAGCGCGAGCGCCTTGGTAAGGCCGGCCACGGCGTGCTTCGTCGCGGAGTAGACGCCGCGCCCGGTGCTCGAGACGTGCGCCATGATCGAGGTCAGGCTGATGATGCGGCCGTAACCCTGGCCCTTCATGTGCGGCACGAAGTACTTGCAGCACAACCACACGCCGGTGATGTTGGTGTCGGTCAGATGGCGCCACTCGTCGAAGGTGAAATCGATCACGTTCTTGCGAATGGCGGTGCCGGCGTTGTTCACCAGGATATGCACCGCACCGAAACGCTTCGCGACATCGGCGGCGCACTGCTTCACCTGCGCTTCGTCCTTGACGTCGCAGATGAAGCTCGCCGCGTCGGACCCGGCCTTCTTCACCAGCTCGAGGCTCTCCGCGAGTTTCGCCGCGTCGCGCCCGACCAGCGCGATTCTTGCGCCCGCACCCGCGAGCGCAAGCGCTGTGGCGCGGCCGATGCCCCGGCTGCCGCCGGTAACGACCGCGACGCGGCCTTCGAGAAATTTTCCGTTCATCCGTTTCCCTTTGCGTGGTCGCCTGAAGCGCCGTCGTGTTCAGGCATATGGGCTCGTTGCCGCGCGCCTTCGCGATCTGCACCGGCACGGCCACCGGATTATGCCGCAAGCCCGGAGCACGCCGATTCCGAGGCGCGCCGACGCTGCGTTGGCTACGATCCCGCGCCATCGTGATCACCTCGCACGCCCGAAGGATCCCGCGGCATCCTCTCTCAGGCTACGTTCGTCGCGAGCAACTCTTTCAGGTGTTTATCGAGCTGGGCAAGGGCATTGGAGTCAGTCCCGAACAGTGTCAAGTGGCCGTCGATGGATTCGATCGGACGAAACTCCGCATCGGGGATAAGCCGCCACTCGGCCTGGCAATCTGCCGGTGGGAAGAACATGTCCGAAGAAATCGGCATGACGAAGGTCTTGGCCTTGATGCGGCCCAATGCTGCCCGCAAGTCGCCGCCGGCGTGGCGGCTCACGTCGCCGCGCTGCCATTTCCACGCCATGCACAGCAGATCGTTCGGATCCATCACGCTGAAATAGCCGTACATGAAGTTGGTGATGAAGTCGTCCATGGACGAAAAACCCAGCAGCTTGTGCCGCCCTTCCTGGAAGAATGCGGTGCTCCAGCCCATCACTGCCCACATCTTGGCGTGGCGTAGCAGACCTTCCCGCACGTCAGCCGACGATGCATAGAAACCCTGGTTGAAACCGGGGTCGGACGTGATCGCATCGACCAGCGTTTCGGTGAAGAGAAAATCATGAACGGTATTCTTCGCCGTGCCGGCGATGGGCGCGGCACGCTTCACCATTTCCGGGTAGCGGACGGCCCACTCGTAGGTCTGCTGCGCACCCATGGAGCCCCCGACGACCAGTGCGAGGCTGTTCAGCCCGAACTTTTCCGTGATCAGTACGTGCTGCGCGCGCACATCGTCACCGATGCGCACATGGGGAAAATTCCCCATCCCGGCCGGCGCGGGTGTGTTGTGCGGCGAGGTGGAAAGTCCGTTACCGATCTGATTCACGATAATGATGAAATACTTGTCGGGGTCGAGCGCGCGCCCCTTGCCCGTATACACCTGCTCCAGCAGTTTGTTGGTGCCGGAGTACCAGGTGGGAACGAGGATGGCATTGTCCTTGGCGGCATTGAGGGCGCCGATCGTCGCGCAGGCGAGCTTGCAGCCGCGGATGGTTCCGCCTTCTTCCAATTCCAGATTGCCTATGTCGTGCAACTCGTAGGGGCCATGCACGTCCTGCGAGTAGTACCTGTTGTCGATCATTGCTTCCTCCGGTTTTTTTATCGGGCGGATTCGATCTCTTGCTCCATACCCGCCCGTTGTTTTATTCCAAGGTCGCCTTAGGCCAATTCGAATCCCTCGTAGCCCTTGGCCGCGACCTCGTCGCATTTCTTCCGGTAGCCACCGACACCTTCCGGCCCCAGGTAGGGCAGGAAGGCACGTGGCTTGCCGGGAATGTTGGCACTCATGTACCAGGAGTTCGCCCCGGTCATCAGCGTCATGTCGACGATCTCGTTGACGTGCGCCACCCATTGATCCTGCGCCTGGGGTGTCGCCTCGATGGTGCTCTTGCCGGTCTTGCGCATGTTGTCTATGCAGTCGCTGACCCATTCCACATGCTGCTCGATCGATACCGGCATGTTCGACAGCACCGACGGGCTTTGCGGCCCGGTGATGGTGAACAAATTAGGGAAACCGGCCACCGAGATGCCAAGGTAGCTGTGCGGGCCGTCCACCCACTCCTTGCCCAGCGTACGGCCGCCACGGCCCTTCAGATTCAGGGCCTTCAGCGGGCCGGTCATGGCGTCGAAGCCGGTGGCGAACACAATGATGTCGAATTCGTATTCCTTGCCACCGGCACGGATCCCGTTTTCGGTGATTTCTTCGATCGCGCCGTCGGTCGTAGCGTCGACCAGCAGCACGCTATCCTTGTTGAAGGTTTCGTAATAGTTGGTGTCCAGCGGCTGGCGCTTGGTACCGTAGGCGTAGCCCTTGGGTATGAGCCGTTCGGCTACCGCGGGATCCTTCACGGTCTTGCGGATCTTGCGCTTGATATAGTCGGCGCACAGGTCGTTGGCTGCCTGACTGAAGAACATATCCTGGTAGTTGGCCAGCCAGAAAGCGAAGCCACCCGCGTCCCACATCCTGTCGAACTCGCGCTCCCGCTCCTCGGACGTGGCTTCCAGCGCCGACTTCGGCAGGAAGTAGTGCTCCTGACCGAAGAACGATTCGCGGATGCGCTTGACGATACCGGCGTAGTCGGCCTTTCGCGCCTTGACCTTTTCGGGGTCCACTTTGCCGTTGCGTGCAGGCACACAATAGTTAGCGGTGCGTTGGAACACTGTGAGCTGTTTGGCCTGCTGTGCGATTTCCGGGATGGCCTGCACGGCCGTGGCGCCTGTGCCGACCACGGCCACGCGCTTGCCGGTGAAATCCACGCCGGTGTGAGGAAAGCGGCTGGTGTGATACCACTTGCCCTTGAACTTCCCGAAGCCCTTGAACTGCGGGATATTCGTGGTCGAAAGTGTGCCCACCGCCGCAATGAGGTAACGGGCGGTGACCTCGTCGCCCTTGTCGGTATGCACTTTCCACAGATTCGCCGATTCGTCGAACTCGGCGCCAGATACGCGCGTGTTGAACTGGATGTCGCGCTTCAGGTCGTGGCGTTCGGCCACGTGCTCCAGATAGCGCAGGATCTCGGGCTGCTCGGGGTAGCGCTCGGACCATTCCCACTCTTGCAGCAATTGCTTGTCCCAGGTGACGCAATAGATGTACGCATCGGAATCGCAACGCGCGCCGGGATACCGGTTCCAGTACCAGGTGCCGCCGACGGTCTCACCGTCTTCGTACACCCGCACCTTCAGCCCCAATTTCTCGCGCAGCGATTTCAGCATCGACAAACCCGAAAAGCCGGCGCCGATCACAACGGCGTCGAAATGTTGATTTGTGCTAACCATTTCTTCCTCCCTATGGTTTTGACAACGGACTGGTTTTGACAACGGACCCATTGAACCGGGCTCGCTTGAGAACGAGTCAAAGGTGCGCGAACGTCGCGCGCGATCCGACGCGGCTATCACTAGGCGCGCCGCGGAGGTTTGTCAAGCTTCGGTGCGATTACCGGAAAGAATGGTGCTAGGGCGGAGGGATTTTACGTGCGCGAGACCAGGCGCCGCGCGCACGGTCTTCACTTTGCCTTGATTCCCATCGCATTCGCGATCCGTTCCCGCTTGGCGCGCTCGGTCTTGACGAACGCGGCGAATTCTTCCAGTGACGAAGTGAAGGTATCCGAGTGCTAAGGTGGACCGCTCCCGAACTGCCGCGACCTGGATCTCGAGGCACGAAGTCCTTGTCGATGTCGAAGGGCAGTTTCTGTCCGGAAGCAGGCAGGATGGCCAGTTCGCTGATACTGCCCGCGACAACGGTGTAGCCGTCCGGCTTTGCCTTCGCTGCCCGGTCGACACCGATCATGCCCATCGCCCCGGGACGATTGTCGACGACCACCTGTTAACCGGGCTCTTTTTCCAGGCCGACCGCGATTTCGCGAACGCGGACGTCGACGACGCCGCCGGCCGGGTAGGGAACGACGATGGTGACCGGATGGGTTGGATAAGCATCGGCGCCTTGCGACTGGTCGGATGCGACCGCGAGGACCGACACCGCGACCAGCAGCATTCGCCTCGATCTGTTCATCTGGTAATCACCTCTGTGGTCCGCAGCAATTGGAGCGACGATGTCGATCGGCCGCCCTCACGGCGTTGTTCACCCACTCATTCGCACGACGCACCAACTGGCGCGGAGCGAACCGGGACCCGGCTTGTTGCCTCATCTCACTCGTTCCCAGTAGTCGGCGAACACGCCTTCAAGCGTCGCGGTGAACTTGTCCCCCTCTCGCACAATGAACGGAGCATTGATCGGGTGTTGATAAGACATGCGCGCGCCTTGCCTGGAGATGGGTGCAGTCTTTCGGTCTCCGCCGCTGGTGTATACCGGCGGTTTGCCGCTGCCGTCATCGAAGATCACCAGCACCGGAGTGACGGCCACTTCGGTTTCCGACAACTCCCATTTCGACACTTGTGACAAGGACGCCGACTTCCCTTCTGGGGTGCGCCAGAAGACCAGTAGCTGATCGACTCCATCCTTGAACGTACTTGTTCCGACGATAGCGGGGGGCGTTTGCACAGTGCCGTCCGGCAATTTGCGCATGGTGAGCCGCCACCAGGTGCCGTCCAGATCATCGGCGTGCGCGAGGGCCACACAACCGAGCAGCATGATGAGTACAGCGATGAACGATGCGAAAGGCTGCCAAGGACTTCCATGATTTCCTCTTCCCGTGATGTGAAAAGTCGAGAAAGGCCGACTACGGGACCTCTTGCTACCCGGTATTGCTTGCACGATGATGTCTTGGCTGAGCGACCTTGACATCGCGTTGACGATCTGCCCCGCTCGCACATCGGCAACGCTACCGGCACTCATCGGCACGACGATCTTGATTGCCCTGCTCGGGTAAGGGTCCGCGGGAACCGCAGGCGTTCATGCGAGGCACGCAACGACGGTGAGAATCCGGCACGTGAAGATGCGTCGCCAGCGCCGAAGCAAGAGGAAAGTACACCGCGCCGGCCATGGCGAGCAGGAAAGGGCGCGCCAGTCGCAATGTCGTGAAGGTTCGGGGACGCGTCACGCGGGTTCTCCTTGCCGCTTCATCGTGCTGATTCGGCGATAGGCTACGGTCGATGGCCGGTGCGGCGGACAGTGCTTGTCTTCTCCCTGAACAGGACGATCTGCATCCGGTTACTTCCCTTGGAAGACCACGACTTTCGCCCGCGGATCCGCTTCCGGATCGCTCCGGATTCGGCGTCGGCGGATTCAACGCAGGCCTCGCTCGAGGACTCGCCGTCCCGGCCATCACGCACGCAGCGGCTGCTGTTGCTCGCAACTTGCCCCCGTGACCCGCCCGCGCGGGATCTCACTTGACCTCCGGCACGACGCCAGCGAAGACGTCTCCCCGAAACCCGCGCTACACGAGGCGCGAGCCCTCCTCTACGTCACTCGCTCGTGCGCAGGACCCCGATATCGCCAGGCCCGCCAAGCACGCGGCAGTGGGTTGGCCGCACTTCCGCCGGATTCCGCTCACGTTCACCTCCATCGCTGCCGGAACGTCGAGGACAGTGTGCACGCCTGGAACCTACCGATTGCCTACCGATTGGTCCTGATCGAGAAACAATTGGCGCATCACCCGGCGGATCGCAACGCCAGGTGCAGGCGCTCGATCTCACCGCACGGAGCGACCGCCAAGGTCGCGGCCAACTGTTCGCAGCAGCGCCGATAGGTGTCCAGTTTCGGTGCGATGGCCGCAGCGACTCTGCCAAGCCATCAGCCGGCGTTACGGCGGTACAGATCCTCGGCAACCGGATCGAGGTCCAGCGCTCGCTGGTAGAACTGGGTCGCGCTTTCGATCGCGCCAATCAGGAACCGCCCGGCAGACCGCGGAGCCGGATACGCTAGCGTCCGAGCAGCTTCGCCGAAACGCTGCGCAGCATCCACGCCACGCCACCTGGCATCGCGTAGATGAACACGAGCAGCACCCCGCCGTATATCGCCCACGGCGCCGCCTTTGAGATCTGGTCGGCGAAGTTCGGGACGAACTGGATGAACAAGGCGCCGTAGATCGCGCCGGACAGGGTCGCCAAGCCACCGACCACGATGCCGACGACGAAACTGATAGACAGGAAAACGGCGAAGCTGTCGGGTGCGACAAACTGCACCGCGATGGCCCCGAGCGCGCCGCCGATGCCGGTGTAGAGCGCGCTGACGCCGAAGGCGGTGCTCTTGTAGAGCGCGCCGTTCACGCCCATGGCCTCGGCGGCGATCGGGTTGTCGCGCAAGGCGATCAGCGCCCGCCCCGTGCGCCCTCGCAGAATGTTCCAGGCGATCACGAACAATGCCACTGCGACGACCAGCGTGAACAGATACAACCAGCGATCCTGCGACAGCGGCAGGCCGAAAGGCGGATCGGGCTTCATGATCACGATGCCCTGCACGCCGCCGGTCCACTCTTCGAGCCGCTTGTACTTGAGCAGTTGCGGGGTTGCCACGGCCAGCGCGAAAGTCGCAAGCGCGAGGTAGTGCCCCTGCAGCCGCAGGGCCGGCAGACCGAACAGAAAACCGAACACGAAACAGACCACGCCGGCCACCGGCAGTGTCGCCCAGTACGGCACGCCGAAACGGTCCATGAGAATCGCCGCCGTGTAGGCCCCGATGGCGTAGAAGGCACCGTGTCCGAGCGAGATCTGGCCGTTGTAGCCGGTGAGGATGTTGAGCCCCAGCAGCACGATGGCGTAGATGATCGCCTGGGTGAACTGGAACGTGCGGTAATCCGAAAGAAAGAACGGCACGATGGCGAGCGCGATCACGACCAACGCGACGGCCAGCAGGCGCCGGGTCGAGAGTCCCGTTCCGACGCTCATCACGCGTGCCTCACACTCGCGTCACGATGACCCGCCCGAAGAATCCGGACGGCTTGAACAGCAGCACCGCGACGATCAGTACCAGCGCAACCGTCAGCTTGAGCTCGGTACCTATCACGTAGGCGCCGAGCAGGTTTTCGGCGACGCCCACGATGAAGCCGCCCAGCACCGCGCCGAACGGATTGTCGATGCCCCCGAGGAGCGCGGCCGCAAAGGCGTACAGCAGAACGCCGGACATCATGTTCGGATCGAGATAGACGACTGGCGCGATCATCATGCCCGCCACGGCACCGATGGTCGCGGCGAGGCCCCAGCCGAGCGCGAGCATCCAGCCGACGCGAATGCCCGCGAGGCGGCTCGACACCGGATTCTGCGCAGCCGCGCGCATCGCTAGACCGAGCGGCGTGAAGCGGAAGAAGGCATAGAGCAGGATCAGCACGACGAAGGTCACGCCGATCGTGCCCATCTCGTGCGGCGACATGTAGGGATTGCGCGGCAGGAAGTCGCCGGTGAACGGCGTCGGGAAGGACTTGATGGTGTAGCTGTAGATCCAGCCGGCAATGCTGTTCAGGATCACGAGCAGGGCGATGAAGACGATGACCACCGACAGCACCGGTGCGTGCTCCACGGGGCGGATCACGATGCGTTCGATCACGACGCCGGCGACGAAGGAGATCGCGAGCGTCAGTACGAACGCGGCCCAGTACGGGAAGCCCGCGTCGATGAACGTCCACGCGAGATAGGTCGAGAACATCGCCATCTCGCCTTGCGCGAAATTGATGTGGTGGGTCGACTGATAGATCATCACCAGCGCAAGCGCGAGGCTGGCGTAGATGCCGCCGGCGGAGAGACCGGAGAGGATCTGGTGGAGAAGTGCTTCCATCGGATTCTTGTGCGTAGTCAGTACGTCAAACGCGTTCAACGCGAAGGACACGAAGAGCACGACGGAAGCGCTCCTGTTGTGAACCGCGCCGACCAGGGACGGAATTGCCTCGGCGCAATCCATGCGCCCCAGGGCCTGTCCCGTTTCTCGAGCCGCTGTCGCTTTCTTCGTGCACCTTGGTGTTCTTAGTGTTCTTCGTGTTGAAAAGATCTACCGACTTCAGGCTTCGTGTTGAGCTGCCCTATGGAGAATTCATGAAATGGTCGACAGACCATTTCGTGGACGAATCTCCCCTCGCCCTCCGGGAGAGGGGACAGGGGTGAGGGAAATCGAGCGTTCAACCTGTGATTCAGTTTATGAACGCTCAATAGAGGTTTGGCTGCTTCGCAAACCAGGGCCGGGCCGACTCGAATTGCGCCGCGAGCCGGAACAAAGTCGCCTCATCGCCATAGCGACCGACGATCTGGACTCCAACCGGCAAGCCTTCCGGCGTCCAGTGCAGCGGCAATGAGGCGGCCGGATTGCCGCTCGCGTTGAACACCGACGTGAACATCGTCGCGCGCGCCACCTTCGGCCCTTCGGCTGCCGGATCGTCCGTCGTCATCCGGAAATGACCGAGGCGCTGTGGCGGGTCAGGCAACGTCGGCGCGAGCAGCACGTCGAAGTCCGCGAAGAACGCCCCGACCCGCCGGCCCACGAACTGCATGGTCTGCACTGCGCGTGCGTATTCCATCGCCGACTGGCTCTGCCCGAGCCCCGCGAGCACGCCGGTGATGGTCTCGAGCTGATCCATGGAGAGCGCCTTGCCCATGCGCGTTGCGTGCTTGTTCAGGCTCATCGCGACGCTCCCGGCGATGATCGTGCGAAACGCGTCTGCGTAGGACTCGTCCACGAATCGCGGCGTCACCTCTTCCACCCGATGACCGAAACCCTCGGCGAGCTTGGCCGCGTCGCGCACGGCATGCATCACCTCCGGGTGCAACGCGACCCCGTCCGGCGCGGCGGTCCACAACCCGATCCGCAATCGACCCGCCTCCTCACCCACTTCGTCCAGGTATGGGCGCGCCGGGGGAGCCGCAAAATACGGAGCGCCGATGTCGGGACCGCGCGTGACGTCCAGTAATGCGGCGCTGTCGCGCACGCTGCGCGACACGACGTGCTCCGTCGACATGCCCGACCAACCGTCGCCCCGATCCGGCCCTGCGGGATTGCGCGCGCGCGTCGGCTTGAGTCCGAACAGTCCGCAGCACGACGCCGGGATGCGGATCGATCCGCCGCCGTCACTCGAATGAGCGGCCGGTACGATGCCCGCGGCCACTGCCGCCGCGCTGCCCCCGCTGGATCCGCCGGTCGAATACTCGAGGTTCCAGGGATTGCGGGCGGGCCCGAAGAGGCGCGGTTCGGTCGTGACGGTAAGGCCGAACTCGGGCGTGTTGGTCTTCCCGAACAGTACCATCCCGGCACGGCGATAGCGCGCGACCATCTCGGTGTCGTGATCGGCGACGTTGTCCTGAAAGAATGCCGAGCCGTTGCTCGTGCAGGTACCCGTGATCGTCGCGTAGAGGTCCTTGATGAGGAATGGCACGCCGTGCAGGGCGCCGTCCGGAAGCCCCGCCGTCACCATGCTGCGGGCCCAATCACGATGGTCCTGGGTGACGGCGTTGATCCGTGGATTGACGGCGTCCACGCGCGCGATCGCGGCTTCGAGCAGTTCCGCGGGCGTGACCTCGCGGCGCCGCACGAGGTCGGCCAGTCCGATGGCATCGTAGGAGGCGGAATTCAAGAGCGAAATCCCTGCAACACGAAGGACTCGAAGGACGCGAAGGAACACGAAGGATACAAGGGCACACGCGGAGACTGCACGTACCTGGAACCTCCGAACAGAGTCTCGTCGAGACAGCGATTGGTTCGTCGATCCATTTTCCCTGGCATTTCTTGGTGTTCCTTCGTGTTCTTCGTGCTGTTCGCGTTTCCAGCTTTGCCACCTTCGGCCTGGCCGAACAATCAGTACCCGAGATAAGCCCGCCGCACCGTCTCGTCATCGCGGATCTGCGCCGCAGGGCCGCCGAGGACCACTTTCCCGGTCTCGAGCAGGTACGCTCGGCCGGCCATTTCCAGTGCGAGCCTGGCATTCTGTTCGACCAGCAGGATGCTCACTTTCTCTTCCGTATTCACCGTGCGCATGATGCGGAAGATGTCCTG
>Ga0163144_10012227_pt1 | contig 18059 bp, 14 predicted proteins | sample OliLak19BULKMAT1_FD_123175 | JGI IMG/M metagenome (GOLD analysis project Ga0163144, IMG submission 123175) | Freshwater microbial mat bacterial communities from Lake Vanda, McMurdo Dry Valleys, Antarctica - Oligotrophic Lake LV.19.BULKMAT1 | ecosystem: Environmental > Aquatic > Freshwater >... | reverse complement strand
TGCTCAGCCATGATCACCACGCGGACAACCTGGATACCGCCGGCCGGCAGGTGTTGACCAAAGCCGCAACCGTTGTGACCACACAAAGTGGCGCCCGCAGGTTGGGCGGCACCACGCGCGGGCTGGCGCCGTGGCAGTCCATTGAGTTGAAGGATGGGTCCGGCGCGGTGCTGAAAATCACCGCTACGCCCGCGCGCCACGGGCCGCCGCTGAGCGGGCCCATCGTCGGGGATGTTATTGGATTTGTGCTGGAATGGGAGGGCCAGCAGCACGGCGCGCTCTACATCTCCGGGGACACGGTGCTGTTTGCCGGCGTGGAGGAGGTGGGCCGCCGCTTCAAGGTGGGCACGGCGTTGCTGCACCTGGGGGGCGTGGCGTTCCCCATCAGCGGACCGCTGCGTTACACGTTCAACGGTGCGGAGGCCGCGCAGGTCATCACGCAGTTCAACGTCCGCACCGCAGTGCCCATCCACTATGACGGCTGGACCCATTTCCGGGAGAAGCGCGAGGCGTCAGAGCACTCACTCCACGCCGTCAAAGACCGGGTGGTCTGGGTGCGCCAGGGTGACCGTGTAGCGCTGGCCGTCTGAACAGCTGATCAACGGTTGCAGGCCTTCTTGATGCCGCCCTTGCACGCGCGCTCAAACAGGACCTGGGAGCGCTTGATGTCCTTGGGGAGGGGCACACCTTTTTCCAGGACAATGGCCAGCTTGTAGCAGGAGCGGGTCACACCTTTATCACATGACTCCTGCAGCAGCGCGCCGCCCTGCTCCCACTTCTTCTCATCATCACTCTTGAGGTTGGCGGCACCCAGGGCAAAACAGGCGTTCATCAGGCTCTTGTCCTCACACTTCTGGCGCATGGTCTCCAACACCGTGCCGTCCGTGGGTGCGGAGTTGCTCTCCACACACGCCCACTCATCACCCAGGCTGCACGCCTTCTCCAGCAGCTCATCCGCCACGTCTTCATCCATGCCCATACCCTGGCCGGCGCGCCGCATCTTGCCCAGCGCGCTGCAGGACGCGGCATGGTCCAGGTCACAGCCATTGGTGTAATACCGGGCGGCCTTCTTGAAGCTGGGCGTTCCGGCGGGCTCACCTGCGGCGGGCGGGGCCTTGCCGTTGTAGTGCAGCTCCGCCAGGCGGAAGCAGCCTTCCCCGCTCTCCATGTCACAGCCCTTTTCGTAATACCCTTCAGCGCGGCTGGGGTCCGGGGGGCCGCCTTTGCCTTCCTGCATCATGACGCCCAGGTAGAGGCAGCCTTCCGCCACCTCTTCCTTGCACGCGTGTTTGAACAGCGGCACGGCCTCCTTGTAGCTCTGCTCCACGCCAATCCCGTTGAGACGCTGCACGCCAAGTTGCACACACGCCGCCACCTCACCCAGGTTGCAGCCCTTCTGCGCCAGGTCCGCGGCGCGCGCGGCGTCCTTCTTCAGCCACACTCCAAGGTCCAGCTCGCGCGCCAGGCGGGCGCAGGCCGGGGCGTCCTTCAGTTCACAGCCGCGCTCCAGCAGGGCCACGGCGCGGCGGGCGCTCTTTTCATTGATGTCCTCATTGCCCAGCAGCACCTGCGCCAGCTCACCACACGCCGCGCCGTCATCCTCATCACACGCGTTGCTGAGCGCGGCTTCCTTGGCGCCTTTTTTCTTCTTGGACTTGGCGGCGGCGTGGGCGGGCACGGGATCCAGCAACGCCGTGACGCTGTGGGCAGCCACTGCCAGCGCAATGAGGAGCAGAAGACGGGTGGGGCGCATGCGGGGATCTCCACGGTTGTGCGGCGGTTGACGTGCCACGGGAAAAGGGGGGCCAGCAAGCGGTTGCCGCCGGACCTTGGACGCACGCGCCGGCGGGGGAATTCTGCGCCCAACCGCACCGCCGCTGCTTGCCTCACGCCCGGCGTCACCAGCAGAGTGCGCCCCGTCAGCAGGAGTGACCCATGTCCGGCGGTGGTGGTGGCGGCAATCTGTGGAAGGGCCTCTACGCTGGCGGCCTTGCCGTCACGGGCGGTGCCTATGGCCTGGAGCATGCGCAGGGAACCCTGACGCCCCTGGCCACCGGCATGTTGGCGCTGGGTGGGCTCATGCTCATCTTTGGTTCCTGTGAGGCCATGATTCTTGCCGTGGAAGGCCTGGCAGAGCGGCTGCGCTGGAATGATTTTGTGGCCGGCACCGTGGCCGGGCTGGCGTCCAACGTTCCGGAAATCATCATGATTGGCTTTGTGGTGGCCAAGGAACCGCGTGTGGCGTTTGTGGTGTCCTGCCTGACGCTGCACGTGAACGCGCTGGTCTTTGGCGTCTACAGCGGCCTGCTGCCCAAGGATGAAACCGGCCACGCGCGCCTCCCGGAGGCCATCACGCGGCTGGGCGCGGACCTGCTGGCGTGTGCGGCGGGGCTGTTTCTTGCGGTGGGTTCACTGATGGTCACGCTCAAAGTGTTTGAGTCCGGGGACCACAAGGGTGAGGGCCTGGGCGCGCCGGACCTGGTGGCTATTGGTATTGCTCTTTTCAGCGTGCAGGTGGTCAGCGTCATGGAGCTGCTCAAGCGGTTCTCCGCGGCAGACTCCCCCGGCAACGCCGCAGCTGAACCTGGCCCGCCCGCCCCGGTGTTGCCCATTGTGATCTACAGCGCGCTGGGTATGGGCGGCTCGTTCATTGGCGGCCACGGGGTGGGAGACTTTGCGGACCAGCTGGTGAAGGGGCTGACGGCCCACGGGTATTCAGAAATGGTGGGCGCCATTGTGGTCAGCCTGTTCTCCGGCATTGCCAGCTACCTGATGATTGTCAGCGCCCACGTGAAGGGGAAGATTGACATTGCGCTCTCCAATGTCTCCGGCGCCGTCACGCAGATGCCCTTTGTGGTGCTGCCCGCCACGCTCATCATGATGGCCGTGTTTGCGCAGGTGGGCATCATTCCCAAACTTCCGCACGGCGGCGTGCTGGCCATAGACATGGAGACCACAAGTGTCCTACTTTTTGGCTTCCCCACGCTCCTGGTCCTGTGGAAGTCCATCAGTGATGACGGAAAGGTGAGCAAGCTGGAGACCACCGTCATGGTGGCCATGTTTGGACTCATCATCTACCTGCTGGCGCAGCACGGGTGACCCATGCAGCGCTCGCTCATTTCCACCGGACGGGGTTTCCGGCTGCTGGAAGACTCACCGGTGACGGCGGAGGGCCTGCGCTGGGTGGATCTGGAGAGTCCCACGGAAGAGGAGTTCCAGCTGCTGGAACACGGCTTCAAGTTCCATCCGCTGGCGGTGGAGGACTGCCGCCACCTGGATCAGCGCAGCAAGGTGGAAGAGTATGATGACCACCTGTTTGTGGTGCTCCACGTCTACACCCACGCGCCGCAGGACCCGTCCGCGCTGATCCTCCATGAGCTGCACGCGTTCTTGCGCAAGGGCCTGCTGGTCACGGTCCATGATGAGCCCGTTGACGCTGTCAACCACGTCTGGACGCGCGCGCTCAAGGGTGACGCTTCAGGCTGTCTGGGACCGGCGGCGCTGTACCACAACGTGGCGGACGCCATGGTGGACCAGATGGTTCCGGTGGTGGAGGCGCTGGATGACCGGGTGGACTCCATCACGGAGATGCTCTTTGGAAAACCCAGCACCAAACACCTGGAAGAGATCCTCAAGGCCAAGCGCGCCGTGGGTGAGCTCCGCCGCCTGACCGGTGGAGCGCGTGAGGTCCTGGGCCTGCTGGCGCGCGGGCAATACCCCATTGTCTCCGTCCAGGAGGCGGTCTACTTCCGGAACGTGCTGGACCACCTGCACAACATCTCCCAGCAGGTTGATCTTGCCCGTGACCACGTCACGGATGCGCGGGATCTGCACCTCAACGCGCAGAGCTACCGCACCAATGAGATTGTGAAGCGGCTTTCCATCCTGGCTACGCTGGGCCTGCCGCTCACCGTCATCACCGGGTTTTTTGGGATGAACTTCACCATGCTCCCGTTTGACAACCCGGAGGTCATGGTGGCTGCTCTTGGGGGCATGGTGGTGCTGCCCAGCACGTTTGTGCTGTTCCTGTGGTGGCGGAGCTGGTTCTGAGTCAGGCCCAGCCGGTGAGGAGCTCACCCAGGCCGGTGAAGGGCTGCGTGTCCTGGTAGAGGTCCTGGATGTCCATCAGGTCCTGCTCCGGCACCGCCAGCCACGCGGTGACCAGCACGGGATCAAACTGCGTGCCGCTGGCCAGCTCAATCATCTCCCGAGCGTCCACAATGGAGCGCCCCTTTCTGTGTGGGCGGTCTGACGTGATGGCGTCATGGGCGTCCACAATGGCAAAGATGCGCGCGCCCACATCAATCTGGGCCCCAACCATCCCGCGCGGATACCCCGTGCCATCAAAGCGCTCATGGTGCTCCAGCACCACGCGCCGGGCGCCCTGCAGGATGGCAATGGGCGCCAGCAGCTCATCCCCAATCACCGGGTGTTTCTGCATGATGAACCACTCATCCGCCGTCAACGGGCCCGGCTTGCGCAGGATGTGATCCGGCACGCCAATCTTTCCCACGTCATGCAGCAGCGCCCCCGCCGTCACGTCCGCCAGCGCGGAGCCGGTCAGGCCAATGCCACTTCCCAGCCGCCGCGCGTACGCCGCCACCCGCCGGGAATGGGCCTGCGTCTCCGTGTCCCGGAAATCCAGCGCCGCCAGCAGCCCACCCAGCAGGTCCGAGGTGCGCCGGTGCACCGTCTCCTGCAACTCCGTGGTGAGTTTTTCCAGCGCGCGTGTCCGGTCCTCCAGCTGGGCCTGCAACCGGTCCCGCTCACGCACCACCCGTGTGAGCGAACAGGCCCGGTCCAGCGTCTGCAACAGCACCTCATGGCGCAGCGGCTTCTCCACCACCTGGTACACACCCACGCCGTTGACCGCATCCATGACGCTGTAGACGTCCACATTGGCGCTCATGAGGATCCGCGCACAGTCTGGCTGCACCCGGGTGATTTCCCACAGCACATCCAGGCCCAGCTCCGGGCCAAGCCGCAGGTCCACCAGCGCGGCGTCAAAAGTATGACTTTTCAGGCGTTGGCGCGCGGTGTCCAGGCAGTCAGCTTCCACGGGGAAAAATCCGCTGCTCTCCAGCAGGCGCCGCAAGACCGCGCGCAGCTCCGGCTCATCATCCACCACCAGGACGCTGGGTGGTTCCCGTTCCGGCGTGTGGTCAAACACGGCGCTTGGGGGAATGACGGGGAAGACCACGTGCACCTCAGGGGAGGTGCCCATCTTGCACACTGGCCCGGGCATGCCAAACTTCCGGTCAGCCCCCACCGTCGTCAGGGACCCCGGCATCACAGCGGAGGCGGAAGGGAATGAAGCTGTCCATATCCGGGGTCACGCCGCCAATGAGGCGCACTCCCTGGGCAAGGCGGTCAGATTCATCTTGCACACGCACGCGGAGATTGAAGGGGCCCTGGCACAACAGGCGCTGACGGACGGCATCTTCATCCGGCAGAAACGCAGTGATGCCAATCCGCTCCTGCCCGGTGGGCGAGACGGAGGATGCGCACACCGTGGCTGTTCCTGGCGTGTTTGCCAGGATGCCGCCGTCCAGCTCTTCAAACACGTATTCCAACCGGATGTCCGGGCCCAGCCCCGTGGTGCGCAGGCTGAGCCAGAGGTGGCTGCCACCCTGCGGTCCGTTGGCCGCGGTCCACGTGTCCCCGTCAGCTGCGGCAATAAATTCCCGCGAGCCGCGCCCCATCTCCATGGACGGAGAACCGGTGATGAGTCCGGTGCCCGTGATGGGGCAGCTCTGGTTGTCCGGCATTCCCGTGGTGCTGGTGGTGCTGGTGGAAGTGGGGCACGCGCCCAGTGCCACCACCAGGGCCGCGGTGCACCAGGCGATGGGCCGCGCGTGTTTCCGTGTTGGTTGAATCCAGGAAGCCACAACCACTCCGTCAGCAGGAACGTGCCGTGGGGCAAGTGTGACACCCGCGCGCACTGGATGGAGGAGTTATTGTTACTTCTTGCTGAGGTCTTCAATGTTCCGGCGCGCCACTTCCGCGTCCTCCCCGTTGGGCAGCGCACGCAGGTACTTCTGGTAGTGCTTGACGGCGTTCAGCTTGTCACCGCGGAACTTGTACACCTCGCCCAGGCCCATGAACGCTTCAGCGTAGCCACTGTTGAGCTGCAGCGCGCGGTCAAACTCACCCAGCGCAGCGCCGTATTTCTCCTGGTCCAGGAAACACCAGCCCAGGCCCACGTGTGGTTCGGCCCGGTCCGGATTGAGCTCCACCGCCTTCATGTAAAGCCCCAGCGCCTTGCCCAGTGAGCCCTTGTCCCGCAGCCGGTCCGCCTGGGCCAGCACCTTGTCAAAACTCTGTTTCCCGCCGCCGCCGCCCTTGTCATCGTCGTGCTTCTTGTCGGCCGGCTTTTTCTCGTCGGGCTTCTTCTCTTCCGGTTTTTTCTCGTCGGGCTTCTTCTCTTCCGGTTTTTTCTCCTCAGGCTTCTTCTCTTCCGGTTTCACTTCCACCGGTTTCTCTTCCGGCTTCACTTCCACCGGTTTTTCTTCCGGCTTCTTCTCCACCGGCTTCTTCTCAGCGGAAACCTTGGCTGCGGGTCCGCTCAGACGGAACTTCAGGGACTGGGCCCGGGCATGGTCCGGCACCGCTTTCAGCAGCGCTTCAGCGCCGGCCAGCGCGTCCTCATTCTTGCTCAGCGCAATCAGCCACATGATGCGCCGCCAGCCGGCAACGTGCGCATCCGGGGCTTTGGTCAGGACCAGCTCAAAATCAGAGACGGCCTGGGCGCGTGCACCAACGTCCAGCGCCTTCATCTCCGCGTTCACCACCATCACCACGGGATCATCTGCGGCCAGGCCCAGGCGTGCGCGCTCCAGATACGGAAGCGCCTCACGCGGGACCTGACGCGTCACGTAGTACGTAGCAACGGAAAGATTGGCCAACGCACCATCCGGCGCTGCCTGGTGCGCCTGCCGAGCTTTCTCAAATGCGGACTTGAACTGGTCCACCTCAACCTGCTGCGCTTTTTCCAGGCCCACCTTCACCGCGGCGTCATCCGGCGTGACGGCCAGGCGAGCAGCCAGGTCCGCTTTATCCTCGCCGGCGCCCAGTCCCAGCATGGCGGCGCAGAGGCTCTTCCAGGCCAGTGCTTCACTCCAGCCGGGATGCAGGTGCAGCGCTTCATCACTCTTGCGTGAGGCCTCGGTCAGCGCCTGCTGGGACCCGCGCAGCCACAACCGCCGCGCCTCCGCCAGCGCGTCCACTGCGGCGGGCGGCGCCATCAGGCCCAGCGCCACTTTGATCTTGTCCCCCGCCACCACATACGAGGCGCCCGCCCCAGCCAGCAGCAGCACCATGAAGACCGCGGCCAGGCGCTTCAGCCGCCGTGCGCGCTGCCATTTGACCACCGGATCATCCGGGTCCAGGTCCGCTTCCGCCAGGGCAGGCGCCTGTGTTCCCAACCGGGGCGGCGTGCCCGGACTGATAAAACCCGGCCCACCATCCCGGGGAACCGGAGGCGGCGTGCTCTGCGGATAGGCCTGCGGATAGGGCGGCGCGCCGGGCGCGGGATACCCCGGCGGGTACGGCTGCGCGGAGAAACTCCCGGAGGGCCCGGGCGTTGGGTATGGCGGTGGGTACGGCGGTGCGGGCTGCTGGTTCTCCACCACCTGGAAGAAACTGGCCAGCTCAGCAATGTTGCCCAGGCGCTTCCAGGTCTCTCCGCTCTTGGAGATTTCATCATCCCGGGTGACTTTGCGCTCCACAATCCATTTCTGGAGCGTGGTCAGTTCTTTGAACGTGAAAATGTTTCCGTTGCCCTGCCGCACCATCCACTGGCCACCCTTGCGGGACGTGCCACCGTTGGTCCCGGAGACGGGTTGGCCAAACGGTTCGGAGGCGGGTGTGCCCTTGCGCACCTTGAACACGTGGCCACAGCTGGCGCATTTGACCGTGACGCCCTCGCCACTGACGCGGTCGTCGTCAAATTCGTATTCTGTGCCGCATTGTTCGCACCGCACGTCCATGAGGCGTCTTCTTCCGTCCGTGCCACGGGAAACCGGCCGAGGGCCAAGAGCGGGGGTCCTACCACGGCCTCATTCATCCCGGCCAATTTGACGGCGCCCCGTGCCGTCCGCGGTCACGGCCGTGGCGCCAGGATCCCGCCCCTCCATTCTCTGCAAAAGCGTGACGATCACCACACCGACCATTATGGTCCGAATTCCGCTGTGCGGGAGGTGGTGCGCGTGCCCCAGGTGGTCATTGAGGTTGCGGTCTCGGGGGAGACGCCCAGGCAGTTGGTCCTGGATAAAACAGACATTGTGATTGGCAGAGCCATGGAGGCGGATGTTGTCCTTGAGGGCACCCAGGTGTCCCGCGTGCACTGCAAACTCACGTTTGCGGCCGGCAAGTGGCGGCTGATGGACTGCAACAGTTCCAACGGGGTGTACCTGGACCGGGGCAGCCGGGGCGCGCCGTTCCTGGCGCGCAGTGACATCGTGGTGAGCGGAGATTCGCTCTACATTGGGCGCTACAAGATCACGGTGCGGATACCCCCGCAGGACAGCACACCGCTGCCGCGCACCATGGCAGTCCTGGATGAAGTGATGGATGGCGAACGCGTGGTGAAACACACCCAGGAGACCGTGATGGTCCGCCGGGCCACCATGAAGGAAGACATGCGGCAATGGCTGACGGATGACAGCCAGCACGCCGCAGCCTCGGTCAAAGAGCCACCCACGGAAAGCTGAACACGCCTCCCGCGCAATTTGAGCGGGTTGACTGTTCCAGCCATCTCACTGAGTTCGAGAGGTGGTCCGGCATGGGCACTGCATTTGCGGTGCGGCATGTTGAGCGCGTTGGTGGTGAGCCTTGTTGTTGCTGCTGGGTCTGCGCCCGCTGGACCGTCCTTGTTTGCGTCCGTTGGCCCCACGGGCATTCCGCCTTTGGACGAGGCGTTGGAGCTGGTTCGGGCGGTGGCTGCGGTGTTCAGCGCGCCGGCCGCGGTTGAAACGGAACAGGATGAACCGGGACCGCCTACCCGGGACGTGGACGGCGAGGACATCATCAAGCGGTTGGAAGACCCTGAATTGGACGCACCCGAGTCCATTGTGGAACGCGAGGCCGCACCCACAGCGACAGTGCAGACGCGGCCACCGGTGGTGGCGGGGAAACCCTTCGTCACCAAGAGACCGGGCACGCGTCCCAAAAAAACCGCTGCGCGGGTGACAACGCCCTACTGAGCGGTTTCCAACAGCAACCGGCCTTCCTGGAAGCGGCGCAACAACCAGCGGCGGGGAAGGTTGCCCCGGGGCGGAGACGTCGGGGCGAGGCGCCGCAGGCTTTGAGCGTGGGCCGGAGTGGAATCCACAAGTGTCATACGCGGGGGGCGGGTCCTTGTGACGAGGCCATGCTGGCTGGAGACCCCCGACCAGGCGCGGCTTGCCGCACGCAATCCGTCTTCAAACCGGCCACCGCCAAAAAGCCCGCGACGTCTCGCCCCGACTTCCCCGCCCCGGGGCAACCTTCCCCGCCGCTGCCTGTTGCGCCGCTCCCAGGAAGATCGGTCCTGGGGTGAGACTCACCAATGGCATACCCCGGGGGCGGGGTCCTTGTGACGGGGCATCTCGATAATCGTAGGGATCCCTACGATTATCGAGGCCATGCTGGCTGGAGACCCCCCGACCAGGCGCGGCTTGCCGCACGCAATCCGTCTTCAAACCGGCCACCGCCTAAAAGCCCGCGACGTCTCGCCCCGACGTCAACGCCCCGGGGCAACCTTCCCCGCCGCTGCCTGTTGCGCCGCTCCCGGGAATGCCAGTTCAGCCCTGGCGTCAGACGGGTGAAATCTCCCGGCGCCGGAAGGGCCGCTCCACGGTCTTCTCCCGGGTGATGCGCAGCGCATGGGACAGGACTTTGCGCGTCTCAGACGGGACAATGATGTCATCAATCATGGCCAGCGCGGCCACGCGGTAGGGATCAATGGCCGGACGTATCTGCTCCGCCATCTGTTTGACCATCTCCGGCTTGTTCTCCGCGCTCTCCAACATCTTGTGCGCCGCAATGGACACCATGCCTTCCGCGCCCATGACGCTGATTTCCGCCGTGGGCCAGCCCACAAAGAGGTCCGGCTCATACGCGCGCCCGCACATCACGTAGTACCCCGCGCCGTAACTCTTGCGGACCACCACACTGAGCTTGGGCACCGTGGCAGACGCCACCGCGTACAACATCTTGGCGCCGTGACGGATGATGCCACTCTGCTCCGCCTTGCTGCCCACCATAAACCCCGGGACGTCACTGAAGAACAGGACGGGAATCTGGTAAGCGTCACACAGATTGATGAACCGCGCCGCCTTGTCCGCGGAATCCACGTCCAGCACACCGCCCAGGTACATGGGGTTGTTGGCCACAATCCCCACGCTCCAGCCATCAACGCGCGCCAGTCCGGTCACAATGTTGCGCGCCCACTTGGGCTTCAACTCAAAGAGCCTTCCCCCATCGACAATATAGGAAAGCAACTTGCGCATGTCATAGGCCTGGCGGCTGCTCTCGGGGACAATCTTGTTCAGCTTCTCATCCGCGCCGTCCACCGGCGGCACCGGTTCACGGCGCGGCGGCTTCTCACCGGAGTGGCTGGGAAAAAATCCCAGGTACTCGCGGACCGCCTTGATGCACGCGGCGTCATCTTCACATTCCAGGTCAGCCACACCACTTTTCTCGTTGTGGATCTTGGAGCCGCCCAGATCGTCTTCGCTGATCTTTTCCCCAATGACACTTTCAACGAGATACGGGCCCGCCAACGCCATGGAGCTCTTGCCCGCCACCATGGGAACAAAGTCCGCCAGGCCGGGGATGTACGCGGTGCCCGCCGCGCCGGGCCCCATCATGGCGGCCACCAGCGGGACCACGCCGCTCATGACCACCTCTTCACGGAAAAGGTAACCGGTGTCTGCAAACTGGCTGATGGAGAGGCTGAGCCGGTCCGGGTCCATCATGCCGCCGCCAATGCGTGCACCCGCGGAATCAATCAGCCAGACCACCGGCATGCGGCTCTTGAGCGCCAGGTCCCGCAGGCGCGTCACCTTGCGCTCACCAATCTCACCAATGGATCCGCCAAACACCGTGAAGTCATACGCGGCGCAGGCCACCGGTCTTGAGTCCACAAGACCCGTCCCGGTGATGACGCCGTCTGCGGGGGAGGGCGTGGGCCACTCGCTGGACCTGACGCCCTTGTCAGCTGCCAGCATGCCCAGTTCCTGGAAGGTTCCCTCATCAAAGAGGGCTTTGACACGGGCGCGTGCATCCAGCTTTCCGCGCGCATGCTGCTTGGCCACCCGCTCCGGGCCGCCCATCTGGCGGTACTTTTCACGCTCCGCCAACAACTGCTCAATGCGTTCCTGCATCTTCATGACCGCCTCCGGACCCAAGCGTGAAACCCGCGCCGGCCACAACGTCAACCAGGTCCTGATCAACGCCACACGGCCAGACGGCGGGGTACTAGGACGGGCAGCCGGGGTTGCGCCAGTGGTCAGCCTGGGTGGCCCGCTCGACGGGCGCGCGGGTTTGCCCCGCATCCGTCCAACAGGACCGTTGACATCCGCACATTCCCGCAGGCAATGGCCCCTCATCACCCACGCGCAGAAGAGAGGCAGTCATCATGAGGCAGGAAGTCCACCGCTGGTACAGCCACCGCATTGGCCGGGACATGCCCATCAAGGTCTACGGGCACTTTGGATTTCCGTTGCTGATGTTCCCCACGGCGGCCGCGGACTTTGAGGAATATGAACGCTTCCTGCTGCTGGATGCCATTGAGCACCTGATTGATGCCGGCCGGGTGAAGGTGTTCAGCATTGACAGCATGAACCGCCAGACCTGGATGAACAAAGACGTGGGTCCAGGGCACCGGGCGTACCTGCATGAATTCTATGACCAGTACGTCACGGAAGAGGTGGTTCCGTTCATCTGGTCCAAGCAGGGCATGCGCCAGGGCATCATCACCACCGGCGCGTCCGTGGGTGGCTACCACGCCGCCAACTTCCTGCTGCGCCATCCGGACAAGTTCACGGGCACCATTGCCATGAGCGGCGCGCATGATCTGAGCCAGTTCATTGATGACTACATGGACCCGCTGGTCTACCGGAACAGCCCGTACGCCTACGTGCCCAACCTGGGCGGTGAGCGGCTCCGCCTGCTGCAGGACCACGGCAAGCGCATCCACATTGTCAGCGGCCAGGGCGCGTATGAATCCCCGGGCATGAGCGGTCACCTGTCCAAGCTGCTGTGGGACAAGGGCATCTGGCACAACCTTGATTTGTGGGGCCATGACATGCGCCATGACTGGCCCACCTGGCGCAAGATGCTTCCGTATTACCTGGAAAGCCGGACGTTTGAGTGACCTCCGAGAGTGACCTGGGTGAGAAGCTTGAGGCCGTGGGTGCAGACCTGGCCACGGGCTTCTACGCAGACGTGCTGGTGCGCGTGTTCCGCAGCAGTCCGGGTGTGTTCCACCCGCTGCGCCCGTTGGCAGATGGGGATGACAACCTGTGCCACACGCTGGATACCCTGCAGCAGGACCAAAAGGTCACACTCCAATTTCTCTGGTCACCCACGCCCTCACCTCCCGGCAGCGAGGGAGAGGGCTGGGCACTTCTGGTGCTCTACAGCCCGGAATGGAACGGTCTGGCGCAGAGTGCGCTGGTGGACCGCGCCTATGTCCTCAAGCGCGGCGTGCACTGAGCGCACCAACGCCCGCCTTGCGGAACGCGCGGATGAGACTTCCCATGTCTGGCGTCCCAGCCCACGCGGCAGGTGCGGGACGCTTGCGGGCCTGCCAGTTCACCGCACCGCTTCCATGAACAATGAATCCGGCTTGTGCACCACGCCGTTGCCATCCGCATCCAGCTCAAACGCGCTCCATCCGGGAATGCCACTCTCGGTGGCGCCTCTGACAACGGGCTCAACAAACCCCGCCCGTCTCAACGCACGCGCCAGAGAAAATCTGTCATACATCCACTGATGCACCTCGCCGGAAAGGCGGAACCGGCCAATCTGCAGGGCTTTCACTGCGGCAGGCGGCAGCACGCGGGAGGCCACCAACCTGGCCGCGCGCCGGACGGTCTGCCTGGCCACCACCCGCAGCGACGGAACGGGTTGCGACGTGAACCCGTCCAGAATTGTCTTTGCCTCAGCGCCAATGCGGCTGGCAACAAAGTCAGGATTGGGAAGGGGGGCCTGGGAAAACAAGCGGGCCATCATTCCGCCGCTGGTCTGACGGGTGACCTGGTCCATCAACTCCAGCATCATCCAGTCATAATCCGCCTCTGCCGCGGCTTTTCCCGCCGTCACCTCTGCCAGCTTCTGCAGGTACATCCGGCAGATGCCCTCAAGGTCCGGAACAACCACGCGCAGGATGCCGCCTGGCCGCAACACCCTGTGGCACTCCTGCAAGAACTCCGCAGCGTCATCCGGCGGCACATGTTCCAGCAGATGGGAGTGGTAGACCACATCAAAGGACGCATCTCCCAACGGGAGCGGTTCCACAACATTCCACGGCGTCACATCTGGGCCCTGGGGAGCAACGTCCATGTTGACCCAGCCGGCACAGCGCCGGCGGCCGCAGCCAAGATTGAGGTAGTTCACCGGGCTCCTACGCTGCACACAAAGGTGCGGGTCACGGTGGGTTTGCCCACAGCGTGGGCAACGTCATAGGGCACGCTCTCCCAACTGGCTTCCACCTTGAGCCCGCACCCGCGCAGCATGGCGTGGAACTCCGCTTCACCAAAGATGGTCTCAACACACGGCCGCCCGTAGGCCATCTTGCGGTACACCACTCCCGGCCCCTCCAAGACAAGAGGAACCGTGTGGAAGATGCACCAGCTGCCCGCAACGCGGCTGGCTTCCGCCACGGCCAATGCAGGCTCTGCCATGTGCATGAGCGAGACACCGTTGAACACAATGTCAAAACTCCTCCCCGCAAACGGCAGATGCTCTCCGTTGGCAACCACAAACGGAATCCACGGATACTGTTGCGCCCCAAGCGTCACCATGGCGCGGGAAATGTCTGCGCCCACGTAGTGCATAGGAATGGCAGCGGCGCGCAGCACCTCACTGTAGTAGCCGCTTCCGCACCCCACCTCCAGAAGCCGGGGTGTCTTCATCCCCGTCCAACGCACCGCCTCCACGGCCACACGCAGGTCCTGACGAGGGCGTCCCGCATGCATGGCAGCAAGCAGCGGTTGGTAGGCAAGATGTTGGGCTTCCGCCACTTCCCGGGCATGCCACGCTTCAGCTGTGCTGTGCTCCTTGTTGGGTTGTGACACCCCCAGCGCCCGCAAGGCATTCCCAACCCGCGTACGCACGGCGGCGGGAAGCGGTTGGGCCAAGGCATCCGTGTCCATTTTCCCAAGGGCGCGCAGCGCTGCACGGGCCACACGGCCACTCTGCTTTGCACTGGAGCGGCGCAGGCTCTCCGCCGCGCGCGCCCAGGGTTGGCGTGTCCGTCCATGCTGTTGAAGATGTTTTTCCATGAGCTGAGCCAGCTGCTGCATCCGGACAAGGTAGGTGTGATCCTTCAGTGTCCGTTGCTGGCCTGCCGCTCCAATCCTGGCCCGCAGGGACGGGTTGGCCACCAGCTGCCTGATCTTGTCCACACATTCCGCGGCACTTGCGTAGACAACAACCTCCTCATCCGGCGCAAACAACGTTGCCAGGTTCTCCTTGGCGTCCGTGATGAGCGGGGTGCCCACGCCCGTGGACTCATAGAGGCGCATGTTGTTGGCGTACCGTCCGCTCAGGTTGCTGTGGCGGTTGAGTGCCACACGGGCGTTGGCCAGCACCCGGTACATCTCCAGCCCCCACGCCTCCCCCCGGTGATGCAACCGCACCGGTGACAACGGTGGAAGCAACTCCGCGCCATACCCAAAAACGTCCACATCCACCTGCTGGACAATGTCCTCCAACGTACGCAGCCCGGAAGAATGTACGGATGAAACTCCGCCCACAAAGACCACATCCCGCTCTGGAGTTCTGGGCGGGAGGCGCGGCAGGATGCGCGGCTCAAAACCAAGATTGAAGTACTCCGCGGCAACACCCCGCTGGCGGAACAGCTCCACGTAGTGAGGAAAAGAGCTCAACAGCACATCAAAGGCGCACAGATCCACATGGGGCGGGAGCTCCGCTGCAACCTGACCGGCCAGCAACGGCACGTGTGCGCGCAGCTCACGGAGCTCCTCCGGCTGGAGGAAACCAATGTCCTGGAAGTACAGGACATCCGGCCTGGCGCGCAGAACCTGAGCCATCAAGACCCGGGACAGCACGCGGCGGTGGCGGAGCAGCTGAACGGTGTCCCCTGCTGTAACACCATTTTCCACAATCCAGCGCAACTGCAGCGGAAGGCAGTTGGCAATCACCTCTTCCGCCTCATGGCCCAGCGCCGCCAGGTTGAGCGAATAGAAATTGGAGGTTCCAAAACACTGGTTGAAAAGGGTGGTCTTCTGCACGTCATAGGACTGAGCCGCCAGCGTTGGGTACCGGCGGTAGAGGCTGCGCAGGAATGCCGCGTAATACGTATCCACAATCAGAAACTTCACATCAGCACCGACGGAAGTGAGCGAGGAGCCAGGATGTTACCTCAAGCAGGCGGCCACCCAAACCGCCATGCTGCGCTTGCGTTGGGGAGTCCGCCGGTTCATGCATGAGCCTGGCGGGATGGGCGCACATTGCAGCCACGGGGCGTTGGGATGGCAACTGGTGCACGCAGAGATTTCTGCACGTACTTTGATCACCGCTATCTGCCCTACGGCCTGGCGTTGCACCGCTCGCTGAGGAAGCACTGCCCGGACTTCAGGCTCTTTGTGTTGTGCCTGGATGAAGCATGTGAAGACCTGCTGCGGCGTCTGGCGCTTCCGGGTGTTGTCACAGTGGGCATGAAGGAGCTGGAGCGCGCGGACCCGGAGCTGGCCGCATCCCGCAGCACCCGCAGTCTGGTTGAGTACTACTTCACGTGCACCGCGTCTTTGTGCGCGCATCTTCTGGCGCAACATTCTGACATTGAGACCGTGACCTACCTGGATTCTGACCTGGGCTTTTTTGCCAATCCGCAGCCGGTCTTTGACGAGCTTGGCCAGGACTCTGTGCTGATCATTGAGCACCGTCCGCCTCCAAGGCTGCAGTGGCTCAATGCCCACGGCCGTTTCAACGTTGGCTGGGTGTCATTCCGGCGGACTGCTGACGGCCTGCGCTGTCTCCAGGACTGGCGCACACAGTGTATTGCCTGGTGTTATGACAAGGTGGACGGCCTGAAGTTTGGTGACCAGGGCTATCTGACGGAATGGCCCACCCGCTTCACCGGAATCCGGATTGCCCAGCCCATTGGTTTCAACGTGGCGCCCTGGAATGTGGAGCAGTACCGCATTCACGGGTCTCCCCTGGCCCCGCGCGTGGATGGCGAACCCCTCATTTTCTACCACTTCCACGGGCTGAAGCGGATTGCCCCCCACGTCTATGACGCCGGGCTCCGGAAGTTTGACCTGCCACTGAGCCGGGCCCTCAGAGAGACCATCTACGTTCCCTATGTCCAGATGCTCATGGATGGCGTTGCGGCCGTGGCGTCCGTGATGTCCGAGCGGGAGCGTGCCCTGTTGAGCTTCAGTCCCAAGCTGACGCGGTCCTCTGAAGCCACGCCTGTGGGAAGGTCACTGGAGGTCCTTCGCGGCAAGGCTCGCCTGGCAAGGGGCATTGGCCGCGGGGACTACCTGGTGGAGTGGCGCGGCAACATTCTCAGCACCGGCATGGTCATGGATCTGGTGCGTGGAGCCGGGAACGGCCGGCCACGGTGAACCGGCTTGGCAGCTCCAGCGTGCGGCTTGCGGCGGTGCCTGGCGCCTCCCCCACGCAGCGCCGGCACATCCTGGTGGGAGCCGTCAGCGGGCTGGCGCGGGATGTCCGCCCCACAGACCTCCTGCTTCAGGACGGAGCCTGAGCTCTGCCGGACACCCTGCCCTGCCGCCTTTGCCTCCCCAGCACCGGCGGCCTACACCCCGGGGCGCTGCGCCCATGCAGGCAAGTCGCTATACGCGGGCCGCGGCATCACCCCATGGCCCCCCAATGAGTTCAGACATCAAAACCTCCCCCGTGCCAGCAGCGTCCCCGGACCTGCCGGCCGGCGCCCACACCCCAACACCGCCCAATGCCAAGCCCTCCGCGGTGCTGGGAACAATTGTCATACTCCTGGTGGCGGCGCTGGCGGTGTGGACGTATTCCCGCGTCACGCAGACCCAGGCACAGCGCAAGCTGATGGAGAAGCAGCGCGAGAAACAGGCGCAGCTCACCAAGGCGGAACAGTTGCAGGGCAATGCCCTCAGCGCTGCCGCGGGACGCACGGTGAAGCCGGAGCCGGCCACGTGGGTGCCGCAGGTGCGGCTGGAAGGGACGCTGGGCATTCTGCGTGAGGCGGACCTGGCGTTCATGGGCTCCGGAAAACTGGTGGCCGTCAACGTGAAGAACGGAGACCGGGTCACCAAAGGACAGACGCTGGCCCGGCTGGAGACGGACATGCTGGCCGCGCAGGTCAACGCCGCGGAAGCCCAGCTCAAGGCGCTGGATGCCCAGCTCTTCATTGCCAATGACAACGCCACGCGTACCCAAACCATGGTGCAGGGTGGCGCCGCATCTGAGAGCGCCGCCGTCCAGGCTGCGGGCCAGGTGAACGTCCTCCTGGCGCAACTGGAAGCCGCGCGCGCGCAGGTGGCGCTGCTGAAGGTGGGCCTGCCCAACTACGTCATCCAGGCGCCGGTGAGCGGCGTCATCACCCGGGCCCCCACGGTCACCGGCACCATGGCCACACCGGGAGCTCCGGTATTACACATTGTGGACACCACGCAGCTCAAGTTCACCGGCACCGTGACGCCGGAAGATGCGGCGCTGCTCAAGGTGGGCTCTCCCATGGAGCTGCAGGCGCAGGGCCGTATCCTGGTGGGCAAGGTCAGCGCGGTGCTGCCCAGTGTGGACCCCATCACCCGGCGGGTCCCGGTGGAAGCCATTGCAGAGAATGACGCCGCCAACCCCATCTACGCGGGCGCACTGGTGAGCGCGCTGGT
>Ga0163144_10012225_pt1 | contig 18060 bp, 14 predicted proteins | sample OliLak19BULKMAT1_FD_123175 | JGI IMG/M metagenome (GOLD analysis project Ga0163144, IMG submission 123175) | Freshwater microbial mat bacterial communities from Lake Vanda, McMurdo Dry Valleys, Antarctica - Oligotrophic Lake LV.19.BULKMAT1 | ecosystem: Environmental > Aquatic > Freshwater >... | reverse complement strand
GCTCTTATGAAGGTACGATTACCATTACTAAATATGATATGGTCAACTTCATTGTTTCAGGTCGTTTTGAGGCTACGCTCTATATCCCTGATTGTGATACAATTAGGATTACAGAAGGTCGCTTTGATGTTAAATTTAATTAATTCTTCCATCCTTAATTTTAAAAAAAATGAAATCAATCTGTTTTTTTTTATGGCTTTTCTTATTTCTTTTCTATAATCCTTTTATCTCAGTAGCACAAGAGTGGGACGAAGAAGAATCCGCTTATTTTGCCCAAATGAACACTCTTTTTCAAGGGGTTAATCTCAATCTAGTGCCTTCAGGAATACTCTCTGATTATGGTTTTAGCTTTATCAATTTAGATAACTTTACAGGGCAAGCATTACATGATAGCAATAGAGTAGATTTGCAAAGGTGGCGTTTTCTGTATGGAGCTTTAGAAACCTTTTAATGTGTATAATAAGATGGGGAGTGTCATCACAAAAAAAGCAACTCCGAGGAATTGCTTTTAAATCAAATATTTTATAAAAAAATAAATTACAAATCACTCAAATCAAAAGTATCCATAAAGGCAGTAGTAAATATTCCACTCTTAAAGACTTCATCATCCATTAATTTGATATGAAAAGGGATGGTCGTCTTTACACCTTCAATCACAAACTCTTGTAAGGCTCTTTTCATTCTGATAATAGCTTCTTCTCTAGTCTGAGCACTCACGATGAGTTTAGCCACCATAGAGTCATAGTTAGGAGGAATCGTATAGCCTGAATAAATATGACTATCTACTCTTACACCATGCCCACCAGGGACATGCAGATTAGTGATTTTGCCTGGAGAAGGACGGAAACCTTTGCTTGGGTCTTCTGCATTAATACGGCACTCGATGGCATGTAGAAGAGGCTCATAATTTTTTCCTGAGATAGGCACGCCTGCTGCTACTTTAATTTGTTCTTTGATAAGGTCAAAGCTCGTTACTTCTTCCGTGATAGGGTGCTCTACTTGGATACGTGTATTCATTTCCATGAAGTAAAAATCACCATGTTTATCTACCAAAAACTCAACCGTACCTGCTCCTTCATAATTAATGGATTTAGCTGCTTTGATAGCAGCTTCTCCCATTTTTTTACGAAGCTTAGGAGTCATAATAGGAGAAGGAGTCTCTTCTAATAGCTTTTGATGGCGGCGTTGGATAGAACAATCACGCTCTGAGAGATGACATACTTTTCCAAATTGATCTCCTACTACTTGTATTTCTATATGGCGAGGTTCTTCTACAAATTTCTCTAAATATAATCCGCTGTTACCAAATGCTGCTTCGGCTTCTTGCTTAGCAGAGTGCCAAGCTGCCTCAAACTCTGCTTCAGATTTGATGATACGCATCCCACGTCCTCCACCTCCAGCAGTTGCTTTGATAATGACAGGATAACCAATGCCTACGGATAATTTTTTACCTTCCGCAATGGAGGATAAAAGTCCTTCTGAACCTGGAATAGTAGGAACTCCTGCTTTTTTCATGGTCTTTTTTGCAGTAGCCTTATCTCCCATAGTGTCTATCATCTCAGGAGTAGCACCTATAAACTTAATGCCATGCTCGGCACATATTCTTGAAAACTCGGCATTTTCTGACAAAAAACCGTACCCTGGGTGAATCGCATCTGCATTAGTAATCTCAGCAGCAGCGATGATATGAGGTATTTTGAGATAAGAATCACGGCTAGCTGGCTTGCCAATACAAACTGCTTCATCAGCAAATCTTACATGCAGACTATCTTTGTCAGCAGTAGAATACACTGCTACTGTTTTGATACCCATTTCACGACAAGTACGGATGATACGAAGGGCTATTTCGCCTCGGTTGGCTATTAATATTTTCTTAAACATACGATTAAAACTTTGCTAAATCTGAAAAACCAAACAGGGTACTACAGAAGTAGAATTCATACAAAAGCAATAAATTAAGTAATCATAATTCAGCTTGAGCACAATAAACCCTTATTAAAATTAATTAAGCTCTACCAAAAATAGAGGTTGGTCATATTCTACAGGGGTAGCGTTATCTACCAATACTTTCACAATTTTGCCACTTACTTCTGATTCTATTTCATTAAAGAGTTTCATTGCTTCAATAATACACACTGCCTGTCCTGATTTCACATCATCTCCTATATTTACAAAAGAAGGGCTATCAGGATTAGCTGAGCGATAAAAAGTGCCAATCATAGGAGATTTAATCTCTACCAATTTGGCATTGCTTGTAGTGCTTGGCTTTTCTGCTGTATCATCAGAGGGAGTATTGGTCGGTGTAGTAGCAGTAGTTTGAGGAATTTGTTGTATGGGAACAGCAACAGGGGCTGCCTCCATCATTATGGGAGCTTGATTGCGTTTTACATTTATCTTGAAACTATCAGTTTCAATGTTTACCTCTGATAATCCAGATTTGGCAATAAAATCGATAAGGTCTTGAATTTCTTGTGCTTTCATCTTAAAAAAATTACTTACTTAAAGTTTGAGATATAGTGAGTTTCAATTATAAATTAATGATTAATATCTATCATTAAGAAAAAATGATAATTTAATCAAATAAACTCTAAAATTTTTAAATTTATTATTCAATCAAAATCAGCAAAATAGGGGTTTTTTCTTACCTTCTCTCAATTATTAAGTGTAGATTATTGATTTGTAATAATATGCAATTATCTATAAAAAAAATTAAAATCTTGTGATGATGTAAGTTTCATTTTATGCTTGAGAGTCATAAGCCCATTTGATATACAAAGCGCCCCAAGTAAAACCACCTCCAAACGCTGCCAAAATAAGATTATCTCCCTTTTTGAGCTGAGATTCATAGTCTGAAAGACAAAGTGGAAGCGTGCCATTGGTGGTATTGCCGTAGCGATGGATATTGAGCATTACTTTATCATCAGATAGATTCATCTTGTGGGCAGTTGCGTCTATAATGCGTTTATTGGCTTGGTGTGGCACGAGCCAGGCTACATCATCACTTGTCAAATGATTGCGATCCATAATGTTTTTAGAAACTTCTGCCATTTTCACTACTGCTTGTTTAAAAACAGCAGTACCTTCTTGATAGACATAATGCTCACGGTTTTGGACTGTTTCTATGGTTGGTGGTCGGCGGCTTCCACCTGCTTTTTGGTGAAGATGCACCATCCCTGAGCCATCAGATTGCATCATAGAATCAATGATACCATAGCCTTCTGTATTAGGCTCTAGCAACACAGCACCAGCACCATCTCCAAAAATAATACAAGTCGCACGGTCTGTATAATCAATGATAGATGACATTTTATCAGCACCTACTACAATTATTTTTTTATACTTCCCAGTTTCTATAAATTGCGAAGCTGCTGCAAGAGAATATAAAAATCCTGAGCAAGCAGCTTGCATATCATAGCTAAAAGAATTAGTAGCCCCTACTTCACTAGCGATAAGGTTGGCAGTAGCTGGAAAAACAAAGTCAGGAGTAGTAGTAGCACAGATGAGAAGGTCTATGTCTTTAGGGTCTGTGTTGGTCTTTTTAAGAAGTTGTTTGACTGCTTCAATCCCCATGTGAGAGGAGCCTTTGCCTTCACCCTTTAAGATTCGTCTTTCTTTGATGCCCGTTCGGCTTGTTATCCAAGCATCAGTAGTATCTACCATTTTTTCAAGTTCTGAATTGGTAAGGATATATTCAGGTACATAAGACCCTACTCCCGTGATGGCTGCTTGGATTTTTGACATAGAAGATATAATTTTAATTTTAAAAAAGAGTGAATATTATTACGGTTTCATTTTTTTATAGAGATAAAAGTGAAAAAACTTATTTCAGCTTTCACTTATTCAAGTATTTTACTTGACTTGAACTGTTGTACTCAATATAAAAATACGGTAACAATCACCCATGAATAAAAGTGAGTGGATTTATGAAAATTGGTAATCAATGCTTTTATAGAATAATTAGGCATTCATTTACCCACACTTTCTTACTTATCTTTATTTAATTATTCAAAGATTCTTTCAGTTTACTAATAATCTTAGCTTCTGCAATTTGTTGAGCCATAAAGACCAAGTTTTTGATGGTATGTGCATTAGAAATCCCGTGAGCAATCATCACATTGGCATCAATCCCTAGAATAGGACTTCCACCTACGGACTCAATATTAAAGTTTTCGAAGAATGGATCAAAAAACTCCTTATCTCTCAAAATCTCGTAATAAGATTCAGCCATTTTGATAATTACATTTCCTATATATCCATCACAGACAAGTACATCAGCTTTATCTGCAAATAAATCACGTCCTTCTATATTCCCTACAAAATTTATCTTTGGATTAGCTTCTAATAATTTGTATGCTGCCTGTGAATGGAGATTACCTTTAGAAGGTTCTTCTCCTAGGTTAATTAGGGCAACACGTGGACTCTCTACATCAAATAAATGACGATAATAGACTGTACCCATTTCACCAAATTGATTGAGTGTCTCAGGCTTGCAATCTGTATTAGCACCTACATCTAACATGACTGTTTTTTTACCAGATAGCTGAGGTACATAGCTCATAATTGCAGGGCGAGTTACTTGGTCTAGTTTTACGCTAAACATCGCACCTACAAGCATTGCACCTGTATTGCCAGCACTACAAAATATGTCTATCTCTTTTTTCTTGAGAAGACTATACCCTACCGAGATGCTTGATTGTGGTTTATTAGAAAGAGCTTTGAGGGGATGTTCTCCCATCTCAATCTGCTGTTCTGCATGCACAATCGTTACATTATCAGGTAAAGTTTGATTTGTGGATAGACAAGCTTGTATTTCTTCTGTATGCCCTATTAAGATAATCTGGGTAGCAGAAGATACTTTGGTAGAAGCTAACAAAGCACCCTCCACTACTGCTTTTGGTGCGAAATCACCACCCATTGCGTCCAAAGCAATTTTCATAAATTTGTAAGGTTTAAATTTTGGTAAATCTACGAAAGATTAGCCAACAGACTTAAAGCCTTCGACGATTTTTTTACCTTTGTAATACAAATCTCCATCTACTATATAAGCACGGTGGTAAAGGTGTGCTTCTGATGTTTCAGGGCAGATTGCTATAGGTCTTACTACAGCCTTGTCATGTGTGCGTCGTTTATCACGGCGAGTTTTCGATATTTTTCGTTTTGGATGTGCCATAACTCAAAAACTATTTAATTTAGATTAATTATTTATTTAACTACTACGATTTTTTTAATTTCTTGAGAGCAGCCCAGCGTGGGTCTTCCTCGGTTTGATTACTTTTATTTTCCTTTTTTGGATTTTGCTCATTATTAGATTGGTAAACAACCTTTAAGTTCTCATCTTCATCATCATATTCCTCAGCATCTTCTTCAAAGCGAGGATGTAGTTTTTTCATAGGGATGGCTAGATTGATGAATTCATATATATGTTGATTCAAATCAAGATAAATACGTGTACGATTAATAATTTCTATTTCATCAGAAATCACTTCATCGTCTTCACCAAACTTAAAAATCATTTTTTCTTGAAAATCAATTGGATAATCAAAAACATCTAAACTTCTATCGCAGACCAACTGCACATTACCAATAAAAATAAAATATAACTGAATCATTGTTTCAGATTTCAGCATTTTTATATCTATATTTATTGTGGCTCTTTCAATAATGGATTCTTCAAATTGGGAGAAAAAGTCATCTTCTACCAAAAAGTTATGCTGATATTCTTTATTTTTAAGATTTATCAGGCTTAATCCATACTTATTTTGCTTTTTCACCAGTACTCTCCAGACTTAATTAATGAACCAAGATGCAAAGTTAGCTAGATAATTGGAATTTAAAAACCTTCTGAGATGATTATTCTTTTAAAGCACGTTATATAATTTGATAAGTTCACTTCTATGATGAGTACAATGCTTTGATAATAAACAACTTACATATTTATAGTAGTCTAAATATTCAGTATCTATTCTAGTCTCTAGTGCATGGTTTTGGAATTAGGGTGTAGTCCAATCCACTTGGAATATTTTATCCATCCAGTTGAGCTTAAAGGTGCTAATACCCCAAGGAAGTTGTGCTAAGAGTACATCTATTCCTTTAGAAGCCACTTGTAATTGCCAATGTTGCCCATATTCGCTGAGTTTGCCTTCACGCATCAAAAAAGATGCTCTAAGGGCATCTGGTGTTGTATTTTTTAATACTGACCAATTCTGAATGACCCCTAATAATAAACTCTCTGCCATTTCTTTTTCCTCATCGGAAAGTGTAATTTCCTTTGCTACTGACATACTGATAGGCAAACCACAGAGTAATTTATTGAAGGCAAGCTCATATTCTTCTGATTTTTCAGATTTATTAAGGATATATTGTAACAAGTGTACTCCTCTTTCAGCAGTCTCATTAGATTTAAAAACTCTATTCTCTATATAATTTAAGCGAGAAAAAAGACGACCCAAAAAGGGATTGAGCAGAACCAATCCTGCATTCTGAATATAGACTTCTGTCAATGGGATAATGGCTTTAGTCTCAAGAGAAGATTGAGAAAAAGCTTTCTTTATCTTTTCCATCTTTGCTTGATTTCTTTGCTTTAATATTTCTTCTACTGCTTCTTGGATAAGCTGAGGTTGTGTTTTCTCTGCTTTTTGGCGTAACTTTTCTGATAAAGCCTCTACCCACCAGTGAAATTCTCTCGGAAATTCTTTTGAAAAATAAGTTAATAACTCCTCTCCCACAATTTTATCTATTTCAATACTCTCAAAGACTTTATCAGTTTCTAAAAAATAAACTATAAGTGAGATTAACTTTTCTACTTGCCGGGGCAATAGTGGTTTTAAATTTTGGCGAAATTCATTATAATCAGAAGATACTTTACTACTCCATTTAGCCAATAATTTACTGATATCTTGGTCTAAAAACTCATTTGTGATGATGTCTTTTTTAGTAATGTCTTTTATTTTTTTTAAAAAATCTTGTCTAAATTTTTCAGAAAAATAAGGGAGAGATAAATTGGATAAGTCTAAGTTTGCATCTCTGACCAATTCCTCAAATTTTTGAGGCTCATTTTTAATCCAACCCATGAGCCTTTGTTCTAGGCTATGGACTTGGTGTAAATCTCTGAGTTGAATCTCCAAAGGAATATCTTGCCCTTCTAGCAAAATACGCAAGATGATGAATGGATTTGTCTCAGGTCTTGCTAAGACTTCTGCAAGCATATCAAGACGACTGCTTTGTGATTGGGTAGGTTTTGGTTCTTTCTTAGATATTTCTTCGGGTTCTTCCAAGGCATAAGGCTTGAGAGAGGGAATGGCCTTCGTAACTTTGGCGATAAAACCTTTAGAAGAAAAAGTAACATCTCTAAGCATCAAGATTTGTGCTTTCACTTGGTCTAAATGCTGATTTAAAAACGATTTGAGAGAAAGCCGAGGCTGACGTTGCAAGATAGCAAGTACTTCTGCCACTAGCCCAATGTATGAATAAGTAATATTGGGTACTTCTTTATCTAAAAACCGTTGCAAGTCTTTTACATAAGCATCGATAAATGCTGCTTGTCGGGGATTTATTTTTTTAAGCTCTGCCAATCCTTGTGTATCCTCTTGTGTACTTAGATAGGTTTTCCACTCTAAGGCAGAACGCAAGATAATCGTTGGTTTTTGGGTAGATAAATTTCTAATTTCTTTTTGATATTGAGATAAAATAGCACTGCTTTTATTTAAAAAATCTTCCCTTTGTGGCTCTGTCATCTCTGCTGTCATCTGAGCAAGTAGCCCTGTGAAAAATGCACTTTTATCAGGTACTTGAGGTCTCATTTCCCAAAGAAAAGCCAATAAATATGACTGCACTTGTGTGCCAATATCAGTGGACATATTGGGCGAAATACTACGAGGAAAACCAGTAGGCCAAGGAAGACGCACCAAATCCCTTCTCAACTCTTCTAACAAAACCAGTTGGTTTGGAAAAATACGTTCTTCATTAAGCTCATTTCTATATTGAGGCAGGATATCGAGACTTTTCTTCAAAAAATCTTCTTTCTCAAGGTAAGGAATATCCGCAGTCAGGTCTGTGATTAACTCTTTGAAAAGTTCTTTTTCAGAAGGCACTTTGGGCTTTTTTTCCCAAAGCAATGCCAATAAATATGCTTGAACCTGCATACGAGGTGTAGAAGATAAATTGGCTACAATAGGACGAGGATAGCCTACAGCCCAAGGCAATTTTATAAGATTCTGAACGAGCGTATTCAGTAATTTGGATTGACGAGGGAAGAGTATCTCCCAGAAATCAGTACTTTTTGTGGGTGAAAGCCATGGAGTCAGACTTTTCCAATGGTTAGAAGATTGCCAAGTCTGAAGGATTATAGAGACTTGTTTTTCTTGTCTTAGAGAGTTTAGAATGGTATCTAATTGACTTAAAAAACGAGTCTGGGCTTTAGTTTTTCTTAGAATAGGTGTGAGTGTACTCCAAAATAATTCTTGTTCATAGGGCGAAAGCATTTCCTCGAGTATCTCTTTTACAAAGCTATTTCTAAGTGCAGGCTTACTATTCTTACCCTTTTTGAAAACTTCTAGCAAGATTCTAATCGGAAGACAATCTTGCACATTGGTATTCTCAAAAGTATTTTTTAGGATAGCTTTTAAATCTCTATAAAAATCTATCAACCATTTATCAGCATTGAGTTGTGTTAAAACCTCACGAATCTCTTTATCTGAGAGTTGTGAAGAAAGTCTTTGGGATATAGTACTATTTTTGACATTTGCTTTGAGCCAAGTCGCAGTTTCATTAAGAGCATATTTAGCAAGAGAAATGATTAATTTTTTGAGTGAAAAAGGATTATATGTTTTAGGTGAGGGTATATTATTCCATACAGATTCGAACCACCAAGGCAAGAAGCCTTTTTCTAAATAAAACTCCAATAACTCGAGTTTCGAGTGTACAGACTTATATAAATTGGGGGAGATTTTTTGTAAAATAATTGTTTCAGTGATTCGTTCATTAAGCTCTTTGCGAAGCATCTGCTCATAACGAAACAAAAAATCACTTTCCCAATTAATTGAATTAATAGTCCCTATATCAATTTCTAATTTGGGTATTTTAAAAGTCTGGGAAGTCTGATTGAGCTCATCAAATACTTTTTCTGTAATAGATGCTATTTTGGTTTTGAGTAATTCACTGGCTCGCTGTGAGATTTGGAATCCTAGATCTTCTTTACTGCATTGGATTTCAAGGATTTGTTTTTTGATAGTATGCCAGTTCACTGTGTAGGTTTATATTTTTTGTTCAAAATCAATTAATTTTCAAAGAAACTCCCTCTATTATTTTTAAAAATAGAGTAATTTTATGGATAGGCAAAACAATAAAGTAATCTAAGAAGCTATTTAGTTCTTAAGTGCTTAATAATGAGTTGCTTAATAAATAGCTTAATGTGTCTTATTTTGGAGAGGTGCACAAAATTTAATGTTGTGTTTTAAGGTAAATTTACTTGTAGTTGGATTTTGAAAAGAAAAATATAAAAGAGTTGTAAAAAATGAAAAATAGGAATCATATTATACATTGGCAGATAAACCTTTTAATAGAAGTTAAACATCTAGGAATTATTTTGTATTCTTATACTTTTCTAAGTTTATCTGTAGATGCTCAAATCAATCTGAAACCTAGCAATGACTCTATCAAAATACAGAAAATACGCCAAATGCTTGATGATGCAAAGCAAGCAAGAGCAGAACCCGATGGCTGGCTTAGTGCCCTTAAAGGATATGGAGATGCTTACAGAGAATCAAAAGAAAATTATTATTTGGAGGGACAAGCAGAAGCACTCAAGGGTATAGCAGACATAGAAGCAAGTTTTGGGACGAAGTCACAAGAAGCTCTTCCTTATTATATAAAAGAAATAAAAATACGCCAAATACTTGATGATAAGGTGGGACTGATTAATTCTTATAACGCACTAGGCCATTTTTTTGAAGATAAAATCTATGAGCCTTACAGTGCTATTGGGTATTTCAAACAAGCCCTTTACTTACAACAAAAAACAAATCAACCTTCTAAAAATCAACTAAATACCATTGAAAATATCATTAAAGTACACCAATATCTAAATCAGATGGACTCAGCAATCGTCTATAAAAAACAAGAAATAAAGCTATTAAAGGCTGATAGAAACCTATTAAAAGTTTGTTCTGCTTTGATACAATTATCAGAATATTATCTGGAACAAAATAGACTTTCAGAAGCAATGCAATATGCCCAAGAAGCAAAGAAATACTGGATAGGTATGGATAATGAATCTGGAGAAAAATTAGATACATACATACAAAGCATAGAGAAAGCCAAATTAAAGGATAAACCTACAGAAATGAATCCTATCATATTCCTTTTATTAGCAGGGATAAGTTTAGTTGTGATTGTTGCTGTGCTACTATTTAAAAACAACTCAAGCAAAACGAAACCAACTTAGTGGAATAAAAAAGAAGTTTTTTGAAAAAAACTTCTTATAAATAAATGATATTTTATCAAAAAATAACTAAGATTGCCTATTACTCGTTTACTTAATAGTACTCTTGATGTAAAAACCTCTATATTACTAACATCTAACTGTATTGGTAAGGTATCTGTTAGAAAATAGGTGAATAATAAAAAAATTAAAGAACTTAAACTATATCTTTCATTCCTGACCCAAAAAACACATAATAAATTATAGTGTTTTTATTAATTAGTTAGAATAAAGAGGTTACTATTAAGTTCACAATCGTATAAATGGTGGAAAGCGCAGCTTTTTTTTAAGATGAAAGACAGTCAAATCCTGAAAAAGATAAGAGATGGAGATGAATCAGCCCTAGATTTCATTTACAAGAAAAACTATAAAATGATGACAAGGCTTGTCATTAATAATAGTGGAAGTGAAGAGGAAGCAAAGGATATTTATCAGGAAGCATTATTGGTCTTTTGGCAGAAAGCAAAACGTGATGATTTCGTACTGACTTCTAAAATAAGCACTTACTTATATAGTGTATGTCTTAACCTTTGGCGGAAAGAACTAGACCGAAAGTCTAAACTAACCAACGAAATGAAAGATAGTGAAGAATTCAATGATGAAGACAAAAGAGAAAGAGAAAAAATAATTCAAGATTGTATTAATAGCTTAGGTGAAACCTGCAGACAAGTTTTGATGTATTACTATTATGATAATATGTCTATGCAAGAAATAGCAGATAAACTAGGCTTTGCAAATGCTGATACAGCCAAGACAAAAAAATATAAATGCAAAAAAGAATTGGATCGCCTCATAAAATCAAAATATAAAGCAAGTGATTTCTTAGATTAAAACTATGGATAAGTACTACTATTCTGAAAAACTTAACGATTATCTACTTAATAAATTATCTGAATCTGAAAAAAGTATCTTCGAGCAGCTACTAGACAAAGATCCAGTACTGAAACAAGATTGCCAATTACAACAAGAAATTGTAGAAGGAATTGGACAATTTCGTAAAGATCAGTTAAAAGCCAGGTTCAATAAAATAGATGTTTCTGACACTCCTGAATTTCAGATTAACCGATGGGCTTGGATGAGTACCGTTGCAGCTTCTGCCCTCGTGGGTTCTATGAGTCTGTATATGTTTATGAACACACCCTCTTCTAATAACAAAGTAGCTCAAAATAAAAAAGCACTTCAAGAAAACTTGGATATCAAGCAGTCAAATGAGTCTGAGAAGAAAACTTCTCAGTTTAAATATACTGACAAAAAAGAAGAGTTAGTGTCTGTGGAAGAAAATCAAGCAGAGCAGATAGAAGCAACTCAAAACTTAGAAAAAATTTCTATAAAAAAACTAGAAACTATTCCTTTGATTTCTTCTAAGGAACAAGAAATCAAAGTGAATCAGCAACCCAAAACTCAGAAAGCAACTCATACTATAGAGTTAGCATCAAGTTTTACTAGGGTGAATATCACAAAAACCAACTTAACTTTCTCTAAGATTTTGGCCATTTCATCTTCTAAAAAACAAGAGTCAAACCCAAGTTGGCTTATAAAAGATATAGAAGAACCTAAAGGAGTGTTTGATGGGGTAGAGCAAACAACCTTAGAAGACATATCTAACAAAAACCGACTAAGCTATCAAAGTTATGATGAAGAACTATTCTTATATAATAACTATGATCAAAATGCTAAGACGGTTAGTTTAGATTTTGGTGGAGAAGAAAAAGAATACTTGTATCTTGGTGGCATTTTTTATGAAATACAACCTAATAGAGTTGAGCGTACTGAGGCTATCAAAGTACAAAGTAAAGAGATAATTGCTAGACTAGAAGCAGTAATAGATAACAAATAATAATTTCTTAAAGAATTTTCTACATAGTTAAAAACATAAAAAGCCTAAAATCAAAATAATAGATTTTTAGGCTTTTTTTCTCTCAAGTAAATCTTTATATTAGCCCCCAAATAATCTAAATCATTACTTTGTTTAAAGAATTTTCAAACCTTAAAGCCAAGCGAGTAGGCAGTTTTTTGTCCCTGAATATTATTCTTAGTACCACATTGGCTCTTTTTATTTTCGGAATGTGTGGCTTGCTTATCATTCAAGCAAATCGCTTGGGAATGCTTATTAAGGAAAATGCAGAACTTCAGGTGTTTTTGGAACATGATTTACCTAAAAATCAGCTAGAAGATCTTAAAAAGCTACTTCTCCAACAAAATTTTATTTTAAAAGCAAATGGAAGTAGTGAATCTTCTCTAAAATTTATCTCCAAAGAAGAGGCAGCTAAAGAGTTTGTAGAAGATACAAAAGAGAATTTTCAAGAATTACTGGGCTTTAACCCATTAAGAGATGCCTTTGTAGTAAAAATAAGACCTGAGTTTTTTGGCTCAAAAAAATTAGCCAATATCCGTGCAAATTTAGAATCAAAAAAAGGTATCTACGAAGTAAGCTATGTAGAAGATTTGATGACCTTAATCAATAAAAATATCAATATGATTGGCTTCATCTTGCTTTTGTTTGGGTTCTTTATTTTGCTCACCGTAGTAGTGTTAGTAGATAATACACTTAGGATTGCTCTTTTTTCTCAGCGAATGCTTATCAGAAGTATGCAACTTGTAGGGGCTACTGACACCTTTATTCAAAAACCATTTTTGATACAAGCACTGATACAAGGTAGCCTTAGTGGACTCATTGCTAGTATTTTGCTAAGTGCATTTTTAAAATATATACAGATTCAAATACCTGATTTAATTCTACTTTACGAGTCCGAAAAGCTATTTTTGCTATTATTCTCTTTAGTGATAATGGGTGGTGTCACCAGCCTTTTGAGTACCTACCGAGCCGTCCGAAAGTACTTGTCTATGTCTCTTGATGACTTATATTAGCCCAGATTTTTTATACTTAATAGAATAGGAAAAAGAAGCTCTTTATTTTCAAAACAAAATCCTTTGACGCAGTATTAGCTAATCACTAAACATAAAAATTATATTTATCTTTGCATAAGCAAATTAAGAAGTTTAAAACTATATAAAAATATGTCTATTAATCTCCATCAAAAATCCTCTTTTGCAGACCGTCACCATGGCTCAAGCCAAGAGGATACGCAAGCTCTTTTGCAGACTATCGGAATGAAATCTGTGGAAGAACTTATTGAAAAAACAATCCCTGCCTCTATTCGCCTTAAGACTCCCATGAAGCTGCCTAAGGCACAAAGTGAGGCTGAATTTTTAAAGACTTTTAAGAAATTAGCTTCTAAAAATATCATAGCCAAATCCTATATAGGTACAGGTTATTATGACTGCATCACTCCTGGAGTTATTCTAAGAAATATTCTTGAAAATCCAGGTTGGTACACGGCTTACACTCCTTACCAAGCTGAGATAGCACAAGGGCGTATGGAAGCATTGATTAATTTTCAGACCTTAGTCATAGATTTGACAGGAATGGAAATAGCCAATGCTTCTTTATTAGATGAAGCTACTGCAGCAGCAGAAGCAATGTCTATGTTTTGGGGAGCAAGAAAAGGAACTAAGAAAAAAGCACATCAATTCTTTATTTCAGAGCTTTGCCACCCTCAGACCATTGAAGTATTGCAAACTCGTGCTGAACCACTAGGAATAGAACTTATGGTGGGCAATCATGAAGATTTTGACCTTACACAGCCTGATTTATTTGGAGTTTGTCTCCAATACCCAGCTACTGATGGAGAGGTAATAGATTATACACACCTTATTAGTGCAGCTCAAGAGCAAGATGTGAAAGTAGTAGTAGCAGCAGATTTGCTAAGTCTTACCCTTCTAAAAGCACCAGGTGAAATGGGTGCAGATGCTGTAGTAGGTTCTTCACAGCGTTTGGGTGTACCTATGGGATATGGTGGGCCTCACGCTGCTTTCTTGGCTACTAAAGATGAATACAAACGCCAAATACCAGGCAGAATCATAGGTGTATCTATTGATTCAGAAGGTAATCCCGCTTATAGAATGGCTTTGCAAACGCGTGAGCAACATATCAGAAGAGAAAAAGCAACTTCAAATATCTGCACTGCACAAGTACTCTTGGCAGTGATGGCAGGAATGTATGGAGTTTATCATGGACCTAAGGGATTAAAGCAAATCGCAGAGCAGGTCTATGGACTTGCCCAGCTTACCCGCAAAGGCTTAAAAGAATTAGGCTTTAAGGTAAGAAATGATTATCAATTTGATACACTTAGAGTAGTGATAGAAGAGGAAGACTTACACACTAAAATTCATGGTCTTGCGATGAATCAAAATGTAAACTTCCGATATTTTGATAATCACGACCTTGGTATCAGCTTTGACGAAGCTAAGACATTAGAAGATGTAGCAGAGTTATTAGGTATTTTTGCAGCAGCCTCAGACCAAACAGTTCATTTTGATATAGCAGAAAATGCAAAATCAATTGACTTGGATATTCCTCAAAACTTAGCTCGTACTTCTGACTATCTCACACACCCTGTGTTTAATAGCTATCATACAGAGCATGATATGCTACGCTATATCAAGCGTCTGGAAAGTAAAGATTTATCATTGGTTCACTCTATGATCGCATTAGGGTCTTGCACCATGAAGCTCAATGCTACTACAGAAATGATTCCTGTTACTTGGCCTGAATTAGGGTCGATACACCCTTTTGCACCTATTGCCCAAGCACAAGGCTATCAAGAAATGTTTAAAAGCCTAGAAGAATGGCTTTGCCAAGTTACTGGTTTTGATGCAGTATCATTACAGCCTAACTCTGGTGCTCAAGGTGAATATGCTGGACTGATGGCTATCCGTAATTACCACCTAGCCAATGGCGATACACAACGTGATATAGCCTTGATTCCTTCTTCTGCTCACGGCACCAACCCTGCTAGTGCAGTCATGGCAGGGATGGAAGTAATCGTAACCAAATGTGATGAGCAAGGAAATATTGACATAGATGACCTTAAGCAAAAAGCAGGAAAATACAAAGATAGACTAGCTGCCTTGATGGTGACTTATCCTTCTACTCACGGAGTATTTGAAGAAGGAATCCGTGAAATCTGTGAAACGATTCACCAATATGGTGGACAAGTATATATGGATGGAGCAAATATGAATGCACAAGTAGGTCTTACAAGCCCTGCCATGATTGGTGCAGATGTTTGCCACTTAAATCTTCATAAGACCTTCTGTATCCCTCACGGAGGTGGTGGGCCAGGTATGGGACCTATTGGCGTAGGCAAACATCTGATGCCACATTTACCTAATCATCGTACTATTCCTGCCAATGAAAACAATGCTACTGCTGTTTCTGCTGCTCCTTGGGGTAGTGCAAGTATCTTAGCGATTTCTTATGCTTACATTGCGATGATGGGTGAAGAAGGGCTAACAGAAGCAACTAGAAGAGCTATTTTGAATGCCAATTATATCAAAACTCGTCTTGTAGAACATTACCCAATTTTATATAGTGGAATCAATGGTACTTGTGCTCATGAGTTTATTATAGACTGCCGAGCTTTCAAAAAAGTGGAAGTAGAAGTAGCTGACATTGCCAAAAGATTGATGGACTACGGCTTTCATGCACCTACGGTATCTTTCCCTGTGCCAGGCACGATGATGATAGAGCCTACAGAGAGTGAAAGCAAAGTAGAGCTAGATAGATTTTGTGATGCGTTGATTTCTATTCGTGCAGAGATTCGAGAAATAGAAGATGGAATAGCCTTAGTAGGTAATAATGTGATAGTGAATGCTCCACATACTGCTACTATGGTAATAGGAGATAAGTGGGAGAAACCATATTCTCGCGAAAAGGCAGCTTATCCACTTGAGTATATCAAAGGAAATAAATTCTTCCCAAGTGTAGCCAAGATTGACAATGCGTATGGTGATCGTAATCTGATGTGTAGCTGTATCCCGATAGGAGAATATGCACAAAGCGAAGAACAAGCCACTGTATAAAGTCTTCTTATAAAAAATTGGAAACCTCTAAAATGCCTAAAAAAGCAATTTTAGAGGTTTTTTTGTGAATGACAAGAGAACCAATCTTCCTGTTTTTTGAATATCTATCTCTTTCACTTATTTAGACTTTCCAAGTTTTAAAACTTGGAAAGTCTTATAATCTACTTTTTGGATGCACTAAGCGATTTAACGAAAAAAGTTGAATTTTATACAACCGTATAAAATCATCAATAAGAAAACTCATCAATTAATTTTCCCTTGATTCTTCAAGTACTTTTCAGCGAGTAAGAGGTCTGCTTCTGTATCAATAGCAATCGTCTCAAACTCAGTAATGCCCACTTTAATGCGATAATAAGCCATCCAGCGAAGCTGTTCTAAACCTTCTGCTTGCTCAATAAGTGAAGTAGGGATTTGAGAAATATTAGCCAAAATCTCTGAACGAAAGCCATAAATTCCGATGTGTTTATAATAATCAAAATGATTTATCCAATCTACCTGTGATACTCCTTTGAGGTAAGGAATAGGACTACGGCTCATGAAAATCGCTTCTGAGAGTGTATTAAGAACTACCTTTGCTTCGCTTTCATCTATCAACTCTTCATAGGTCTTGATTTTTTTGGCAAGCGTAGCGATTTGAGTATTAGGTTCATCAAAAAGTAGGGTAAGTTCATCTATCTGGGCAGGGTCTATAAATGGCTCATCTCCTTGGATATTAATGACTATTTCGTATTCACTTCCTAGTTTTTGAGCTACTTCTGCACAGCGGTCAGTGCCTGTCTGATGCTTAGAAGAGGTAAGCATTACTTCTCCACCAAAGCTTTTGATATGCTCAAAAACTTGAGGATGATCAGTAGCGACTACCACTTGAGCAAGTCTTTCAGATTTTTTAGCTTGCTCATAGACTCTTTGTACCATCGTCTTGCCTCCTATCTGCATCAAGACTTTGCCTTTCAGTCTTTGAGAGTCATAACGAGCGGGAATAATACCTAATATTTTTTTCATAAGTAGATAGTCAAAATTAGTTTGTACTTTAATATTACTATAAAAAACTGATTATCAGTGTCTTACTAAGATAACTCATCACTCATACAGCAATGCTCATTTTGGATTTTTTATTTTGTATGTTACATCTTATATTTCGGTAATAATTTCTATTAATAAAAAGAATTTAAGTATCTGATATTCAATAACTTAAACTAATAAATACCGTTCAAGTGAAGACGCTTGAACGAGGTGAATAGCTGATGCAAGCCTCTTGACTTGCACCTCTCTTTACCCATAAAATCGCAATAATACTTAATGTAGCATTCTAAAAAAAAGCAATTAGATAAAAACAAGGTAAAATTTTATTTATATCTGAAAAACACACTTTTAATTTTTGATTATCAATATGTTTTTTACTGAAATATGAGTTACATTTTATAAAATAAAAATTCAAAAAAGTACTTTTACGTGAATAAAATTCGGTAAAATTCTTTAAAACTAAATTATTTTCATAAAATGAGAATTGCTTAAAATGTCAAACCTGTGAGGTTTAAGATATTGATAACTAAATATTTAGAAATAAAACCTCACAGGTTTTTGGTATAAAATGTCAAACCTGTGAGGTTTAAGGTATTGATAACTAAATATTTAGAAATAAAACCTCACAGGTTTTT
>Ga0163144_10012223_pt1 | contig 18063 bp, 3 predicted proteins | sample OliLak19BULKMAT1_FD_123175 | JGI IMG/M metagenome (GOLD analysis project Ga0163144, IMG submission 123175) | Freshwater microbial mat bacterial communities from Lake Vanda, McMurdo Dry Valleys, Antarctica - Oligotrophic Lake LV.19.BULKMAT1 | ecosystem: Environmental > Aquatic > Freshwater > Lake... | reverse complement strand
TGCCGGAGCCGGTCCAGCCAGTCAAACATTTTTCGCAACACCTCGTAATGAAGCAAAACACAGACGACCACCAGCAGAACAGAGATCAATGCGATCCCATATTGCGCACTGGGAATGAACACCGCCCCCAAGGTCGGGGCCGCATTCAACTCGCTGTAGAAAGGAAGCAAAAAATTCACATGGTCCCGGATGAATCATCCAGATTGAGCATGCATCCTATTTGAGCTGGGAGTGCAGTTGTCAAGGACCACGTGAAAATCTAAACTTCTATCTTAAATCAAAGAAACATCTATGGACCTTTTAAAAGATTATCTCGAAAGAGCGGCGGAAATCATCGGGGAGCGCACAACCGAAGAGGAAATTTATGACGATGAAATCGTGGCCTGGATCGAAAAAGGAAGATCCATCCGGGTGGCGATCACGAAAGCAAACGAGAAATATCGCTCGGAAGCATTGGTCGTTGAGGATGCGTTGCTACCTGATCTCCGCCAACGTTACGATTACTTGCTTGAACACAAAAGAATCGTCCGGAAACTCCAGAAATAAAAAGTGATCTAAACTTATCGCGTCCAGCAGTGGACTGTGACCAAGGTGTTTACCGGAACAACCACCGGCACGGTGACCACGGCGGGATTGACGGTGGTGTTGTCCACTTCCGCCTCGAAGATCTGTTTCGGTCCGGAATCGGGTGTCAGAGTTACACGAATAGGAACGTTGCGCCCGAAACCATTGGCCCGGATTTTAATTGTGCGATTGGTGCTGGAACCGAAAGGCAGGGTGAAGGTCAAAGGGCCGCTGCCATCGGGCACGAGATTTCCCGCTGCTTCAGTCACCGTGAGTGAAGGCACGGTTGGGGGGAAGACCAACAGATTGCCGCCAATCGAGGAAACGCCGGTGATGCCGAGATTTAAGTTGTTTCGTATGACAGTATCCACGCGGACCCGGCCCAAACCACCGGCACCCCTACCACGGTTGGAAGTGCCCCCTCCGATTGCATTTAGAGCCCCCGCCCCTTCGACCTTGAATGAAACCAGACGGATGGCACCGCCACTCCCAGCATTATTACAGAGTCCTCCAGAACCGCCAATCGCGGTCACAGATCCATTGATGGCAATGCGAGTGCTGGATGCGATCAAAACCGCACCGCCTCCACCACCCCCGCCGCTGAGATTATTGACCAAACCACCACCACCACCCGAACCGCCAACAAGGGGAATGATGAGCGCACTTCCATAGATGCCGTTGGCCGCGCCAAATCCCAGCGATCCGTAAGAGCCGGATGTAGGATCGTCAGGACTACTGCAGGTGTTAGCACGGCCAAAAAAGCCGCCACCTGGGCCGTACCCGTCACCTCCGGGAACCTCGGAGCCAAATCCAGGTTTGCCACCCTCAAAACCGCCAGGCCCGCCGGCTCCACCCGTGTTGACCGTTCGATCAAAACCGTCGACCGAAATTGTGCCGTTCACGACCACGTCACCCTGGGATAAAATATGAACGGGGGTGTTTCGCGCGTTTCGGGCGAAGCTCAGGGTTATCCCTGAATTCACCTGGAGGGTTTTGAAATGCAGGATGCCGTCCGAAGGCAACGCCATGGATGTATTGGTTTCGATCACCACATCACCCAGGCTGCCATCGCTGCCAGCGTTAAAATTCTGAGCCATCCCGGGAGCAACCAGGACCAGCATCGCCAGGAACAAAATGCCTGGAATGGCACGCTGCACCGAACCGTTTGAGTCATGTATTCTTGTTTTCATGTTTAGATTGGTTAAATGGTTTAATTCTCTTCGTGATGGCGGTCTCAGGGCAGATGGCGCAGTCGGAAATAAGTGGCGCCGGACCCGTTGACATCGCAACGGACGCGGAACGTCCCGGATATTGAGGAGATTTGCTGAACGACCGCCGGTGCCCAGTTCTCAAAATCAATGCTGAATTCTACCACGTAGCTCCCGGTGCCCGGTCCATTCCATTCCAGCACGACCGCTTGCACCGCCTCCATCGCCTCCGCGCGCAACGATTCGCCCGCATTCCCTGTTGGCAGATGGACGAGACTCAAGACCAGGCCCTGAGACCTGCCATTTGTTCCAGCAGCCTGGCCTGTCCCGTTGTTCGAAGACGCGCTTGAACCTGAGCTACTTTCATCGAGCCGCAGGAAGACTTCAGGCTGTGCCACGGTTAATCCGAAGGTCTCGAGCCTGAGGTCCGGGTTGGCTGGAAGAATCAAACCAACCTCCGGTTGAGCCACGGTCAAGCCGAACGTGTTCACATCAAGCTCCAGACTGGATGGCAGGACAAGTCCCACTTCAGGTTGCGCCACGGTCAGGCCGAAATTGCTTTCGGAAATTCCGAGACTGGACGGCAGCACCAGTCCCACCTCGGGATGGGCCACGGTCAAACCAAAGGTTGTTTCATCAAGCTCAACACTGGCAGGCAAAACCAAGCCAACCTCGGGCTGACCGACGGTGAGGCCAAACGTGGAAGGATCAAGCTGAAGGCTCAGCGGCAGAACCAAACCAACCTCCGGCTGCGCCACCACGAACAACACCGGGACAGAAGCGGCCTGCAGAGGGTCCGTTCCAACTTCGACTTCAACACCGTCCCGCCACCCGTCACCATCAGTGTCGGGATTGCGAGCTTCCGTCCCGAGCGCTAATTCGTCGGTGTTGGCTAGTCCATCTCCGTCAATATCCAGATCATCCACATCCGCGATGCCGTCGCCGTCAAAATCTCCGTTTGGCGTAAACGGATTCGGATCGGCGCCGTCGAAAATGCCGTCGTCATCTGTGTCGGGATCGAACGGATTGGTTCCCAGTGTTACCTCAGCTCCGTCGCTCAGACCATCGTTGTCCGTGTCGCGCCGGTTGGGCTTTGTGCCAAGGTTAAATTCTTGTTGATTGGTCAATCCGTCCCCGTCGAGATCGAGGGCAGCGTCATTCAAGAAAGGATCCAGGCCATTGGCATGTTCATAAACGTCCTTCAACCCGTCGCCATCCACATCCGAATTAGGATTGTTGGTGGAAATGAGTGTAATGAGCGCTTCGCTGGAATTAGTGAAACCGTCATTGACCAGGTACCGAAGCTCATTGGTGGAGGCCACGCCGATGGGACGATAAATCAGACGCGGCGGTGATCCGGTCACAATCGCGGGAAGGTTGATGATCGCTGTTCCAAGATTCGCTCCATCACTCGTGAGGAAAATTCGGCCAACCTCCGGCAGTGAGGTCAAGTGTGCGGAGAGCGCGTCTCCGTCCAAATCACTGCCCCCCAGAACGATGGTCAACGTTCCATTGGCGTTTGTGACAACGGAAGTTTGCGCTAAGGGCCGGCTGTTGGACACGGTCGGGTTGGGATCCACGCCATCGCGGATGCCGTCACCGTCCGTATCCGCGTTTCTCGGATTTGTGCCAGCCCGTGATTCCGCAAGGTTCGTTAATCCGTCACCATCTGGATCTTCTCCCGCGTCGTTCCGCAACGGATCAAGACCGTTCGCCAGCTCAAAACTATCCGACATTCCGTCTCCATCGCTGTCGCTGGTCGGAGCCCGAAGGTTCAGCACTATTTCAGGAAGAATTAATGGATGGGTGAAAGCGGCATTGTCGCTGAGGCTGATATGGATCCGGGCGGCAGTGTCGTTGGTCGTAGTCAACAAGGTGGCAAAGGCATTGGTGGCGTCGTCCGACAGGCTGATTTGCACCGGTGCGTTCGAATTCAATTGGAACCGGACAATACGCGCGCCTAAACCTTGGTCGAATCTAATTTCCGACCGCACCGGCTGGCCGGCCACGATCTCGGTGTTGTTCGTCGGTTCAACCGCAACAATGGATGCCGTGCGGAAGACAAAAGATGTGCCGGAGACAAAAGCCACGTTACCGCTGATATCGGTGATCTGGTTGCCCAGAAAATTGGTGTAGGAAACTCCGGGTTTGAGCGGCACTGCCGGTGCCAGCACGATTTCCGTTCCGCCGTTGGTCAGTGAAACAAGGAAAACAGGAGCATTGCTTTCGGATCCCGCAATACGAACCGAGTTGGAGTTCACGGTCGCCGACGCCAGGGCCTCATTAAACTTGAACGACATGTTGCGCAACCAGAGGGATTGTCCGGACGAATCTGCCGCAGGATTGATCGAAAGCAGCGACGGTGCAGCTTTGTCCGGCAGAACGAAGGAACGGACAACCGTGGAACGGTTGGATGATCCATCGATGACTGTGACTTGCACCTGGAACACCGCGCCCGAAGCAGTTGCATTGTTCAACGGAATCACGAAGTTGTTTGTCACCTTCAAATCCGACGCAGAAACGACAGTGATCGATTGTGAGTTTGAAACAGCGCCACTGACCAGGACCTCGACCTGATGATTGGTGCTGTTATCAGAAGTGGCGACTAGCAGATTGAGCTGGCCTGAAGCGACGGAACCCGCCGCTGGACTGATGATCTCCACTGTGGGTGAAGCCAGGTCCGCAATCTTGATTAACAAGCTGGCCTCAGAAGATCGCAAACCACGGCCATCAATGGCACCCGCAACAATTTCCAAGAATGATCCGACGACGACATTCGAGGGCACGTTGATCACAATGGTTCGTTGCGATCCGTCAGGGAAGTTGGTTGAGAAAAAGAAAGCCCCACGTACCAGCACGGTCAGATTGGTGACTGCGACATCATCCTCGGCGCTGACCAAAAGACTTTGCGCGCCGCCGCCGGCCAGATCGCCACTGGCGGGACTGACACGTCTGAGCTGGATGGTTGGCGGTTTGTTGGAAAGCACCGCGATCACCAGTTCAGCCAGCGGCCCGTCATTGCCAAAGCGGTCGGTGGCAATAGCCCGAACGGTGGTGGAACCTGTGTCTGGCAAAGCCAGGCTGATGTTGAAAGGAACACTGCTGTCTGAACCAACGGCGGTCAAATCCCGGGTGAAGCGCACACCGGCCCCCGGCTCGTTTTCGGCCAGCAATGCTTCCACAAAAACCGTCGCACCCGCCACCGGTTCCTGGCCAGAGACTACACGCAAAGTTGAAATCACCGGACCCAAAGTATCGAGTGTGGTAAAACTGAGCGAGAGCGGCTGGTTCGTCGCGAGATTTCCAGCCAGATCACGAATCCCATTTGCCCTCAGGGTATATGTGGTATTCGGTTGGAGCAAAGTCGCTGGAGTAAATACTATCGCCAGCCCGTTGAGCACCACTTCCCCATTCCCGGCAACCTCGCCGTTCGGGCCGGTGAGAGTGAGTGTGAAGTTCGTCGCTTGCACCGGCTCGTTGAAGGAAAGCCTCGCTATGGCCCGGATGTCAACCTGGACCGCGTTGTTGCTGGGAAAGAGTGAAAGCAACACTGGCGGATCACCATCCTTCGTCGAAAAGACCGAGAGGAAAGCTGTGGTCAGCGGACGGCCCACCAAATCGGTCGGGCCTCGAGCGGCCACCCCGCCGAATGGATCACGCCGCTCGCCGTCGATCACCACGACTTCGTAAGTTTTAAGACTTTGCAGAGGTGCAAAAGGTTCAATGCTGACCACGCGCCCGACACCATTGCTGTCGGCGACCAACTGTAGCGCTGCCGGAACATTTGCAGTGGCGCCAGCCAAACGCAGGAAGATTCCATTGGTGTCCAAACTATTGGTGGCGATGGCTTCTGAAAAGAAGAGCTGCACCGGTGCGGTGGTGGGAACACTGGTGGCCGTTCTGCCTGGGATGACATTGACTACGGTCAGGTCGCTCTCGTCGAGCCGCAGAATCCCCAAATCGACCACCTGACCATTGGTGGAAATGGCCCCGCTCGTCCTGGCGATGCCATTAACAGCCGCCACCACCGCCTCGACCTGAAAATTGCGCAGCGGGATGCCATCGAACCTGAAGCGCCCAGTCGAATCGGTTCGCTCCACCGCCCGGCCAGGCAATGAACTGGCAGATTGGAAAGTGAGGAGAACCTCGGCGCCGGCCACCGAGTCCAAACCGTTCTTTCGCGTGAGCCGCCCCGTTACAATTCCGCTTGAGCTGAGCTGGAGGCTCACAACATCACGTTGGGAATTTGTATTTAGAATTCCGTTGGCACTCGCCGCAAGAGCCTGTTCCTCGGCCAGAACCCGGTATGGCCCCATCGGCACGTTCACGAATCTAAAAGCTCCCAGCGAATCTGTGAGAGTGAACTCCTGCTGGCCTTGAAACAGCACGGATTGAAATTGGATCGAGACAGTGACAGCAGGCAGCCGTGTCACGCCGTCGCTGCCGAATACCGTTCCCTCGACCCGGCCGACGCCTGGGAGGCGAACAACAAAATCCGAATTAGTCCCCACCGCGCTGACTGTGAAATTGGTTTCAAACAGATTGTGGTTGTCAATGGGATTCCGTGAGCCAGCTCGCAAAGTGTAGCCGCCCAGGGGCACGTCCACAAAGGTAACTCGGCCATTTGTTCCGGTGTCGCCTGAGAATGGCAAGATTTCAACAAAAGCATTGGTGGCTGGGGTGACTCCGTCCGAAAGCACCACGACGAGCGGCACAACAGCCAAAGGTGTGAGCGGTACATTGACTTCGAGTTCCAGGACATTTTCCGCCAATGTTCTGTTGACCTGGCCGCGGAACTTTTTAGCGGAATCAACTGCGGAGATCGTGAACGGGCCAGCAGGCATGTTGGGAAAGCTGAACCGACCATCGGGACCCGTAGTCACGCTGCGCTCCGCAGACAATCCGTCAAAAGTATTTAAGGTAACTCGGGCACCGGGAACAAAGCCCGTTCCATATCCATCGATAACCGCGCCTCGCACTTCGCCGAGCGATTGTTCAACCAGGACGATTTCACGAACTTCATTGGCCACGGCCAGTGACAAGTTCTGCAAAGCGCCCCGCCCGCTGATCGGGTCACTGCTGGTAATGCGGTAACTACCGAGCGGCAATCCGGAAATTTCGAAAACTCCGTTGGTGTCGGTGGTGGCAAAACCAACGTTGCCGATGGCAACCTGGGCGAAGGTGATCGGAGTGATCAAGTCCCGTTTCACAAACTTGCCACGCAGAATGGCGGTGGCTCCCAATCCCACCACGGCTTGCGAGGTGGTGCCAACTCCGACCGCAGCGCCAGACCGACCAAAGAGAGCTGTTGGTCCGCTGGCGAAAGAGGCAGCCACTGAATAACTCCCTTCAAACAGATTCTCGAACAGGACGAATCCATTAGTATCAGCTGTGCCTTCAAAAGTGCCGCCCGGAAAACTTCCCAGTTGAATTTCAACGCGTGCCCCAGTGGCGGGTGCGGTTGAGGCCTGCAAGACTCTGACCCGAAGAGCGCCTTTGCCGAGAAGCCTGATATCAACCAGATTCTCCACTGCATTGGAACCAGTCGGCCGCACGGTGGCCTGGGCCAAACCTTTTAATCCGCTGATGGGGTCGAAGGCCTCCACGCGATATCCGCCCGCTGGCAAAGCAAATCTCGTGTCAAATGTTCCATTGGTTTCCGTGGTAATTTCCAGATCTCCAAAACTAATCTTTACCTTCACGCCTTCGTCAACAGGTGTGATTCCGTCCGGCTGAAAAACAACTCCGCCGAGTCGGCCATTGATTTCTCGCGCGGCCGGAAATTGCAGCACCACATTGGTGATGCTGCGCTCAGTGGAAGTGGTCTGGCCATTGGCGGCGATCACCAGCGGAAAAAACGGACTGGCTGCCTGCAACCCCCAGAATCCCACCGGTAAATTATCAAAGCTAAAAGTTCCGAGGGCCGGGTCGCTGTTGACGTCGCCGCGCAACACGGTTCCGGGCTGACCATCAGGCAGCAATCCTTCACTGGTTAGGCGAACCTTGGCCCCGATGGGTACTCCCTGTCCGTTTAACACCTGGCCCGCAATACGTCCGCTCGGGCGGAAACGAATGTCGGCCACGATCACCTGACGGTCGAATCTCAACGTTTCCTTGATAAAACCAAAAGTCAACGGGTTGAAAGCCGCGCCTTCGCCGTTCAACAACGGATTACTTGCCCCAGTAAATATGCTGGCTGCTTCACCGATGGCTGCTTTAATTTCATCTGCCGAGGAGCCTCCGTCGCCAAGCGTTTTTAATATTCCACTGACATCCGTTTTCGCGGTGGGCGCGCCAGCGGCTGAGGAACTCAAGGTGGTGCTCTTGTTGATCGGCAGATTTTCCCAGCGAAAGTTTCCCCGGGCATCAGCCTGCATAAACTCAAAGCCGCCTTCGACCGGGTGCATGATTTGTGCGTTCGGAACAGGATTTCCGGCCGCGTCCAAGACCCGTCCATCAATGCGACCAGAAGCTGCCAGGCGGATTACGGCCAGATTGTTTCCAGCAGGCAATACATCCAGAGTCAGGCTGCCAAAACGTGGAAAGTCGAATGCCGGGTTTGATTTTGGGTCGCCCAATTCAATCGTACGTTCCACACCGGTGTTGATGGTGCGCCGTCCTGTTGGCACCCCGGGCAAAATGAATGTTCCATTGGCGTCGGTTCGAACAATTCCCTCGCCGCCTGCAACCAGTGCTCCGGCAACTGGCTGCCCAGTGCTGGTCTCCACCCGCCCGATAACGGTGGCGCGGCCTTGCAGCGAGATGTTCACAAACGAAGGTGGGCCCGCTGATAACAGAATATCACGCCGGTCACCTCGTCTTTTTCCGTCCTGCGATATCGCCACTATATCGTAGGTTGACGCCACAACATTGGTCACCTGCCAGAATCCATCCGAATCCGACGTGGCCTGCCCAACAATGCAACAAAAGTCGAGCCCACTCGCCTGACCGATGTAAACCTGGGCTCCCGGGTGTGGGGTGGTGTTATCGTTCTCGGTCACACGTCCGCTGATCGAGGCGCGGAGAACCGGGGCGGCACTCAACACAATCAGCAGATCGCGCGTTTCACCTGAGATATTCAGCGCCTCGCTGATCACGCGGCTCAATCCATCTCCAGTGGCGGCTTCGATGCTGAACACGCCTAACGGCACGCCGAAAAAAGCGAACCTTCCGTTGCTGTCACTGAAAACGCCCCGTCCCAATTCTCGCGAAGCTGGATCGGGAAACAAATTTACTGCGGCGTCGGGCCGTGAGGTTACGCCATCAGACGCCACCACGGTGCCAGTGACCGTTCCACGTCCACGAAATCTCAAAGCCACGGGAACGGTGGAACCGACGCGACCAGAACCCACGCCCACAACGTCGCGCAACAAGGCGCGGTCCAGCCCTTCAACCTTGGCAATGGCTTGGGGCAGCACGGTTGTTCCAAAAGCTTCAAACAACGTATTTCGCACAGCAGCCGAACTCGCCAATTCAAGCAGTTTGCCTCGGGAAGTTTCATCTGCGTTGGAAGATTCGAGAAGGAGTTGAATCAAATCCAAAGAGAGTCCGGAAGTATCCGTGGCGGAAATGGAGTAATGCACTCCGGCCATGACGAAATCAAAAGCGAAAAATCCGTTGGTATCTGCCAGAACCTGGCTGGCGCGAACTACCCATTCACTGCAGGAATCACCGGACGCCACCCGGTCATACATGGTCAAGGTCACGGGAACTCCAGCCGCAGGATTTCCATCTCCCCGCACCACCTGCCCGCGAATAGCCACACCTTCGCGCAAGGTGGCCTGGACCGCGATACTGTTTGAAATTATTAAATTACCGCGCGCATCGGTGACGCCCGTGACCGTCATTGTGCGTGGAATGATCTGACTGATTCCCTGCCGCAAATTGAGCAAAGCCACACGTCCACCAGGTTGAATTTGAACTGATCCGGCGCTGTTGCCATTTTCCAGACGATACGCGGAGGCCACGTTGGCGCTGGTTGCCGGCATGGGCTTGGAAAAAAGCACAGCCACTATGGTTCCGTAATTCATCGGGAAAGCCGGGACTGTGGGGACGCAGGGCACCGGAGGACGTCCGGCGAGCAAAGCTCCATCCTGAAGAACAGTGATTAACTGCGGAGGATTCTCGCGAATGAAAACCGGCGACACATTGACCGGGGTTTCCACAATCCCATCGCAGGTTTGATCCAGGTTGAAGGTATTCCCTCCCGCTACGAAAGAAACGCAGGCCCCGGCAGGCTGGTTTGAAATGAGAGTGGTAAACTGGCGGGCTTCGCCATTGGTGCTCACGATCAAAACACGCAGCGTCGCCTGGTCTATGGCGTTGGTGAATTTCCAACGGAATACTGCATTGCTGGCAGTTGAACCTCCAATCATCCAGGCACCACGCGTTCCGGCATATCCTGCAATGCCGGGAATTGCCGATGAATTGGGATCACCGGTTGCGCCTTCGGAAGTGGCGCTGATTTCAACACCACTGACATTTACCGCCGACATCAACCACGACTGGCTCAGCCCGGCAAAATCGGGGCCGCGTTCCCCCAATCGCGCGACCGCGTCCAGCGAATCGGCTAGTTCCATTTCTTTCACCAAAGCTTCGCGCCATTCACGGCCGGCATCGGTTTCACGAATAATTTGATCGTAACCATCATTAAAATTTCGACCGCCCTGCCAGTCGAGCAAGAGGTCCGCCAGCACCCGTTTCAGTGAATCGCCGTATCGAACTCGCTGGCCGGCTTCGGCCAATTCAAGAGTTCGACGGGTGACAATATTCTTGTTCACCGGCTTCACTCCCGGGGGCAACAACGGAGCAGTAGCGATGCTCAAAGCCTGACCCAAAACACGCTCCGCTGCGACGCGAATACTGAATGGCAAATCATTCACGAAGTCGGGCATGGCAATGGTGTCTGGTGAGAGCGCCACGCCACGTTCATCCACTCCCATGGTAAGAGTGAACCGGCCGGCGCTGGCTTCGTCGCCGGTGGTAAGATTGGAGAAACTGATTGAACCCGTGCGTTGGGCGCGGAGTTTATAACGTGCAGTAGCGGATTGGCCCGGAAGAATTTGTCCAATTTCCACCGTGGCTTCACTTTCCAAAACGGCCCCGCTCAAGCTGGAGGCCGGGAGGGTGACGCGAACCAGATTAGCTACTGATTGACTGGTATTAAGAATCGTCACCGAGGCTTCGTAGGGTTCACCGGAGCGAATCGTGCGAGGGTGTGCAAAGGAGATGGAAAACTTCGGGTTTCGCACCAGAACAGAACCGGCGGCTTTGCCTTTCACTTTCACCACGCCCGCCGCCAGACCTTCAAGATCCGCGCTCAACTCGAGGTCCATAACGTGCAGACCTTCCTGCAAACCTTCGACCAGGAATTCGCCCTGACCCGATTCACCTGGAAACAATCTTGCAACATCATCGGCGGTGCCCGGTTTTCCATCCGGTCCAGGACGCGTTACTGGTTGCACGGATTGGATGATCTTCCCGGAACCAACACGGGCGAAACGGAGCGGATCATCGCCGGGTTGATTGTAGTTTGTGCTGGAAACACGGTCAGGTCCGGGTGGCAGGATCAATTTTGCCTGAACGTTCACGACGCTGAGACCGGAAGCACTCGGAGCCGCATTTTCGGCAAAGATCTGCACGGAAAAAAATTGATTTAGAAACCCGATATTACCGGGAATCACCACCAAAGCGGGGATCGGCGGAATACTCAGGCCGAGATCATTTTCCCCCACATCGACAAATTGAAAATTCACCGGCTGCACGGAAATATTGAGACGGCTTCCTTGCAGTTCTTCTGGAAGCTGAATCCTGCTGGAGAGTTCCTGGTTGATCAGGTCAGCCGCCTTCAACCGCTCTTCCAATTCCGCGGCGGGAATAATTTCTGTGGACTGTTTGAAGGTCGGGGAAACAACCGGAAACCGCACCGGAATAGTTTTGCCATCCAGAACGAATCCGACCTCAAACTCCACCGCGCGGAAATTTGATTCATCGATGACGATCCCCTTTTCTTTGATTTCATCGAGAGTGAGTGGACGCGAGGTAACGCGCGAAACCAGCACTTCGTCAAAGACCTGGACGGGAACGCTGGACGGTTTGCCTTCCAGAATCGTCCTGCCATCGACCCCATCCACCAAGCGGATGCCGTCGAGTTGATAATCCCCCACCAGATTTAACGGCGGGAACAAAAGCGGTTGATTGACGGCACCCACCAACCTTCGAGCGGGGAAAGATGGTCCGCGCAAAACCGCCTCAACAAATGCTCCGGCGGGCAAGGCTTCCGCCCCGCCCTTCAAGGTAACCAGGACCGAACCAGCGATGCCTTTGGGAACGGAGACGGCGGACGGAGTCACCACCAGTTCTGTTCCGACAATCTTGTATTCAAGAGTTGTGAGCGACTGGCTAACCGCCGCCGCCGGAGCGCGCAATGACCCTGCCACCAATCCGAGGAGAATTAGAACCACCCTGAACTGTATGTTCACCTTGAGGCCTAAAAATGGGTTGAATTTCGTTAACATAGGCCCTTATTCAGCGAACGACATGTGTTCGCCAAAACGGAATTCCTTAACCACGTTGTCTGCCTGAGTGTTTATGCGGTTTTGTTGCAGTCCTCTCAACTTGCCGGCACCGTCCAACACCTCCGCCAAATCCGCCGGCTTAATATTTACCGCCTCAGCTTCATTCAAAAAGTCCTTGGTATAAGTGGCGCTATAGCGGCCGGAATCGATATTGATCTTCCATGTCCCGTCGGCCTCGTTAAACACAAACTCGCCTCCGACCCTCCCTTTTCCTCGTCGTGTTAAGTCGGTGTGTTTTGTCATCCGAACTCCTGGTGGACTCTCTGGGGCTACAAGGAGGCTTCCGTTTTCATCCACAACGTAGAGATACTTTCCATGATTGCCTTTCTTGTCCTTGTAAGGGGAGAGCCTGACTTCCCCTCCTAATTCTACAACCTGAAGCCCTGGCGGAGCTGCTTCTCCTTCCCTGTTTTTAGTGCGAACAAAGGTTGGGTCCTGAGCTTCGCCAAAGAGCGATTCGAGGTGTTTTGGGCTAGCTTTTCTGGACTGGCGAATATTTCGTACTCCCAGATTGTCATCAGCCTCGGCCATTCTGGCCAGCCTGGGGTCGATGCCTGCCTCATTTTCAGGGGCGATTCTCCCGGCATGTTGATCACTTGGCCGGGGTGCCCGCTGCTGGTGGCTGCTTTTTTTTGCCTCACTAAATTTGACGCCTTTCCCGCGAGGGCCGGCGGGAATGTCAGGAACTCCGGGAATTCTCTTGTTCTTGCCTGTTGGATCCCTATAGCTCGTTGGATTGTTGGCAAAGCCCGAATAAAGGTTCGGACTATCATTGTAATCCATCGGGTCCTGCTGCAAAAACCCACCGGTGCTCGGATCATAAAAACGGGCTCGCAAATAGAGAAGTCCTGCGTCCGGATCAAAATATTGGCCATGGAAAAGCATCGGCGAACCAATGGCGCTTCGGCCCAGGCGCTGAGCACGGGTGTCCTGGAGCGCTGGAGGACCTTCGTAAATCGTCCCATTCGCATTCGGTGCCACGAAGGTCAAGGTTTCCGCGCGATTGGCATTTCCCCATTCATCCACCAAAAATCCACCGGAAATCTGCATCCCTAGTATCGGTGCTGTGGTCGCCTGTGGACGAACTCGCAGTAATCCGCTGAAGGTGAATCCAACCGGCAAATCTTCTTCGTAAATGATTTCCGCCGAAACAAGCCCGGTAGCAGTGATCATTTTCACTGCGTCCGTCGGAAGCGTGAGTTGTCCTGCAAATAACGCGCCGTCGGCGCCTGGAACAACAGGCGCAGCAGTGCCAGAAAACTTCGGGAAGATCGCTTCGGAGAATTGAAGCAATAATTGGCCATTAACCGATTGAGAAACAAACGCCGCCTGAGGAGAGCTTTGATCCCTGCCTTCGATCACCGCCTGACCCCAGGAATCATATCGCATTCGTTCAACCACCTGACCCTGTTCATCAACTATGGCAACCACCGAACTCATAGCGTCGCGCAAATACCAGAAACGCCGCAATTGACCCTGCGCATCGATTAAATCTGCTGCGAAAGGTGAATCTTCATCCGCATAAAAATAGCGGGCGCGAAGCCGGTTTGTTCCGAAGATTTTCTCATGTTCTTCAATCAGGCGCCCCTCATCCCAAATCAGCGCCAGGTCATTGGTGGAGGCCGAATTGGAAAACCGCCGCCGATGAACAAAACCATTGGGCTGATGTTCGTAGTTGATGGAAAATCCGTCCTCGCGGTTGAGCTGCATCAATTGGGAGGAAGCGCTGTATTTCAATGTTGCCGAGACTCTTCGAAGGTTTCCTGAAAAATCTGCTAACAACAATCGAGTCCCCGCGACGTTGCCCAGCGGATCAGTAGTAGGCCGATCCACTCCATCCAGCCGGGTTTGGAAAAGGTTGCCTTGGACATCGGGATTCTCGAGCTTTTGCGCAAAAGGAATCGGAGAAACGGTCAGGCTGTTCGGATTCAAGGTGGAGATCGTTTCAAGCAAATCAAACCCTTGCCCGTCGTATTGAAACTGGCGAGCGTATTGGCCATGTTTCAGATCAAAATCCACTTCCAATCCAACAATCGAATGCCGGATTTCATCCTTGATCTCAGGTCGCAAACCGATGTCCGCGCGAATCAAACGATTGCCATCGTCGTAAACGAAACGATCGGTCCGGCCGTGACGATGCAGTTCCTGCCTGGCCACAATATTATTGGCGGCATCGTAGCGATAACGCACATCAGCCAAAACAGCGTTGTCGGAAATACGGGTGAAGGTTCTCGCAGCGATTCGCCTGCGCAGGTCGAAGCGATTGATTTCGCGCACCCCGTTACCCAGCAGCACTTCGCCACGTTGACCTGACCCCACATATCCATTTGCCGACACTCGATAAATTTCAGTTCCATCTGCTCGCACTGACAAAAGCCGTTGCGCAGGATCTCGATCCTCCCCCACAACAACTCCACTTGGATATGTCAGGGTTGCACGGCTTCCGTCGTCATTGATGGTGGACGAGATGATGAATCTTCCATGCGATTCGGTAAAAGTGGATTCGGTTACGGGTCCAAGCAGATCGTATTTGAAAGTGGCATTGTAGGCAGTTCCGCTGCCATAATTGGCCGTGCGAACACGTCCCAACCCATCGCGTTGGTAAGTTAATTTGTAAGGAAATCCCTGGGCGTAACTTGCATCCTGGCCGGTCTCGCTCCCCTGCGGATCATATTTGAGCTGCATCGAGCCGCCCGGAATCAAAATACGTTGAGGCAGGTTCTGATGGTTAGGATCTTCAAATAGATAGAACGATCCATCGGCCCTTAAATTGGAACGAACCGGGCGGAAAGTGCCCGTATCATAAGTGGCGTCGATCCCCTGCAAAGCTGCGTCACCCGACAGCACCAACTGGCGGTTCTTGTCGCGCCGGAAATTGAATTCAACATTGTTGGCCCGGATGACCTTGCTGAGCTCACCGAGCACTGTGTATTTTTTTCTAGTTGTTTTGCCTCGGCCGTCAGTCACATTTCCAGCAGAGCCGTCCGGGCGGGGATCATACTTTGACAATAAACCGAGGTCGTCGCGGAAGTCTAAAAGGTGATCCAGAGCATCGAAGCTCGAGGTGGCCGTATAATTCCGTCCCCCTTCCCGAGAAGAGATTTTCTCCAGGTTTCCGTTTTTGTCCGGCGTGAAGGTAATCTCGGAGGCGAAACTTTTGATTCCCCGGCTATAACCAGCACTATCGTGACTGGACTCCCTGGTGTCGCGCGGACCGCGGGTAATTGTTTTTCCACCTGTGGAATCGGTTGGATATTCGAACTCGGTTATGGCATCACTCGACGATCCTTTGAGCTTTTGTTTTTTCGGGCGGCCGAGGGCATCTATCTCTTCCACAGAAAGTTTATAGAGCTCGCCGAAAATTTTATCCGTGGAAGTGACCGACTCGATTTCACCGCCGGAATAATAAGTCTGGCGGGTGGTCATCTCGCCCCCTTCCACCGGCACGATCAAATCTATCACCCGGTCATGCCCATCATAAACGAAACGTTGGACTTCCTTGTCGCCCTGGAAAAGTTTTTCGAGATTTCCGTGAATATCTCGTTGATATATCTCCGAATAATTTCCGAGCTTCATCTTTACCTCGCGGCCGAGATGGTCGTAATCGAACTCCCTGACCTGCCCGCCTGGATAGGTAATTTTTCGAACTCGCCAGGCATCGAGGGCCGTGGAGTGGTATTTGGTCACTAACGGCAACGCAACCCCGTTTACATCCACTGCCTCCACCGTGGTTTCTTCGAGAAAGTTGAGCCGGTTATATTTGCGCCGCTCAACTTTTCGTTCTGTGGCGCTGGCTTTGTGCTCGCTGTAAACAACGTTGCCGTTGGCGTCGTAGCCCAGTTTGGCCACCTGGGTGCCACGGGTCATCTGGATCGGCAACAAACGATCATCGTAGGTCATCTCGACTTCAGCCCCGCGTGGAGGAATCACCTTGGTGGGTCGGCCGAGCTGGCTGGCCGAGCTTCCGTCATACCGAAGTTCGGTTCGATTCTGCCCTCGAATTTCCGCCAGCATAAACCCGGACGAATCGTCAAACTCCCATTGAGTTCGCAAGCCCTGCGGAGTGTTGGCGGAAAGTCTTTGACCAAAGCGGTTGTAACTCCAGGAACTGATGCCATCAGTGCCGTGAGTGACCTTTTCCACCTCACTAGCGTTGTCGTTTAAGGCGTAAGTGTGCTGTTTACCATTGTAATCTTTCACCACGCCCACTGGCAGGTTGTAGCGCAGATCGTAAGTCGGGCTGAGCTGGGTCAGCGTTGGGCCGCCGCGAGGTCCAGGAATCCGCTCTTTCTTCAAAAGATTGGCCCGGGCGCGAAGGGTCTTATTTGAAGAATCATAAGTCCACTGAGTAACGTCACCCAACGGCGTCTCGCTTCGAATCAGTAAACCGTGGAGGTTGTATTGCGGCTTCGTTACACCTTTTCCATTCAAAGGTCCGCTTTCGGTTTTTTCTGTGGGGTACCCTTTGGAGTCGAACTTCCATTCTGTCTTTGCCTGGTCAGGACCGGTGATCGAAGAGGCCTTCCCGCTAGTGGGGAAATCGATGGTCACGGGTCCACCGACACCGTTTCCCTGTGATTGAACCTTCTGATTCGAAAGATTCATCGAGGCAGCGAACAGCGCTGAGTCCTGTTGTGACGGTTCGCCGCTGGTGGAAATTCCTCCCATGGTTCCCTGGCAACCGCCCGACCAGAGATATTCCGTTTGGGGCCTGGCCGCTGAGCTTTCATTCAATCCATTTCCCGCAATACCCAGGCGTCTGAGGAGAATGCCATCCTGATCGTATTCGAAATCCACATTTCGCCCGGTGAAATCGCGAAGTCGCGCTATTTTGCCGATGGCATTGACATTTTTGGTTCGAACATCAAGTCCACTAATGAACAACAGATCCCCATTCATGCGGTAATGACCGAGTTCCAAATAACGGCCGCCCTCCGAAACAGCTCGATCAATCACCCGAATGAGTTCACTTCGTTCGTTGTATATGAGCTCCTGGAAATTATCCGGGTGCTTGTCGTAAATCTTGGTGAGCCGACCCATTCGGTCGTACCAGAACTGCTCCCCTTGAGGCGTCAGGCGGGCGAAGGAACCATCAAAAAATTCAAAAATGGGAGCAAAAATTCCGGGAAACTCCTCGTAAGGCAGGTAATACCGCCTGGTTCTTTCCATCCAGCGGAGTTCCTCGACCAAGGGATCGTCAACTACTTCTTTAGGCGGTTCTGTTCCGGCAAAAAAGTAGGAGACCACATGGCCACTGCCGTCCGTCATCACCAGGTCTCCGCTTTTAGCAAAAGGTTTGAGGGTCCCAGTCGTATTTGTCAGAGACGCGACCGCGAACATTAAATCTGATCGGGAACCGAATGTTTGCGGACGGAGCGGTAAAACCTGCTGGTTGTAGAAAAAATCCCATCCTTTTCCAAATGCCCCTTCGAACAAGTCCTGCCCGCCAAAAGTGCGCTCGAAAACAATCGGCATGCCGCGCCCTGGAACACTCAAGTCGATGGTGTCATGGCGGATCTCGCCGTTGTGGGCGCTAACCATTCCAAAAGTGCCGGGCATGGTTTCGTGGCCGTTAAGGGGGGGTGGATTAGAACCGGGAATGTAAGTTCCGGGAAAAGTCTCGGCCGTCACACTGGCGCTGGGAAGAATCATCAGATCATTGCCATCTCCACTCACCCCTCCAATCCGCGCTGCAAACGGGCCCAGAACTTGAT
>Ga0163144_10012222_pt1 | contig 18063 bp, 28 predicted proteins | sample OliLak19BULKMAT1_FD_123175 | JGI IMG/M metagenome (GOLD analysis project Ga0163144, IMG submission 123175) | Freshwater microbial mat bacterial communities from Lake Vanda, McMurdo Dry Valleys, Antarctica - Oligotrophic Lake LV.19.BULKMAT1 | ecosystem: Environmental > Aquatic > Freshwater >... | reverse complement strand
GTCGAGGGCAAGTTCATCCGGCAGTCGGGCGGCAAGGGCCAGTTCGGGCACGTGGTGATCAACGTGATGCCGTCGGAGCAGGGCCAGGGCTTCGTCTTCGAGGACAAGATCGTCGGCGGCGTCATCCCGCGCGAGTTCATCAAGCCGGTCGAAGCGGGCATCCGCGAGGCGCTCGAGAGCGGCGTGGTGTACGGCTACCCGACGGTGGACGTGAAGGTGCAGCTGATCTTCGGCTCGTACCACGACGTCGACTCGTCCGAAATGGCGTTCAAGATCGCGGGCTCGATGGCGGTGAAGGAAGCGGCGCGCCGCGCCGGTGCCGTCCTGCTCGAGCCGGTGATGGACGTCGAAGTCGTCACGCCGTCGGACTTCCTCGGCGACGTGATCGGCGACCTCAGCAGCCGCCGCGGCAAGGTCGGCGGGATGAACCAGCGCGGTGACGCGCAGGTCGTCTCCTCGAAGGTGCCGCTGTCCGAAATGTTCGGCTACTCGACGCAGATGCGCAGCATGACGCAGGGCCGCGCCTCGTACTCGATGCAGTTCGACCACTATGAGGAAGTGCCGAAGGCGATTGCCGAGGCGATCCTCAAGAAGAACGAAGGCAAGTAGCAGTTCCACGGGCGCGAGCCCGCATGTCGTCTCCCGTGCAGCAGAGACTGAACCCCAACGCAGGACTGAACGATGGCCAAGGCAAAGTTTGAGCGGAACAAGCCGCATGTGAACGTGGGCACCATTGGCCACGTCGACCACGGCAAGACGACCACCACGGCAGCCCTGACGAAGGTTTCCTTCGACAAGGGCTACGGCACCAAGTACATCCCGTACGACGAAGTGGCCAAGGCCTCCGAGTCGCAGGGCCGCCGCGACTCGACCAAGATCATGACGATCGCGACGTCGCACGTCGAGTACGAGACGGACAACCGGCACTACGCGCACGTCGACTGCCCGGGCCACGCCGACTACGTCAAGAACATGATCACGGGTGCCGCGCAGATGGACGGCGCGATCCTCGTGGTGTCGGCCGTGGACGGGCCGATGCCCCAGACCCGCGAGCACATCCTCCTGGCCCGCCAGGTGAACGTGCCGACGGTCGTCGTGTTCCTGAACAAGTGCGATCTGGTCGAGGACGAGGAGCTCCTCGAACTCGTCGAACTCGAAATCCGCGAACTGCTCAACAAGTACAACTTCGACGGCGACAATGCGCCGGTCATCCGCGGCGCGGCCTACCCGGCGCTCCAGGGCGAGCAGAAGTGGGTCGACCGCATTCAGGAACTGTACGATGCGCTCGACTCGTACATCCCGCAGCCGGTCCGCGAGATGGACAAGCCGTTCCTCATGCCGGTCGAAGACGTCTTCTCGATCACCGGCCGCGGCACGGTCGCCACGGGTCGCATCGAGCGCGGCAAGGTGAAGGTCGGCGAGGAAGTGGCCCTGGTCGGCTTCAACGCCACCAAGAAGACCACGGTGACGGGCGTCGAGATGTTCCGCAAGCTCCTCGATGAGGGCTTCGCGGGCGACAACGTCGGCCTCCTGCTTCGCGGCGTCGACAAGACCGACATCGAGCGCGGCATGGTCCTGGCCAAGCCGGGCTCCGTGACCCCGCACACGCACTTCGATGCCGAAGTGTACGTCCTGACCAAGGACGAGGGTGGCCGTCACACGCCGTTCTTCAAGGGCTACCGCCCGCAGTTCTACTTCCGCACGACGGACGTCACGGGCTCGTGCAAGCTGCCCGACGGCGTCGAGATGGTCATGCCGGGCGACAACATCGGCATGGAAATCGAGCTGATCATTCCGATCGCGCTCGAGAACGCCGACCGCTTCGCGATTCGCGAAGGCGGCCGGACGGTTGGTGCAGGCGTCGTCACCAAGATCCACGCGTAAGCGAACCGCCCCGGGCCGGCTTCCCTCGAGGAAGCCGGCCTTCGGCGCCGCTATCCCCACACGTCACGCCGGCCTCGATGCCGACCTCTGACAAGGAGTGAAGCCAGCAATGGCGCAAAAGATCCGGATCCGCTTGAAGGCGTTCGACCACGTGGTGCTGGACCAGGCCGCGGCGGACATCGTGCGCGCAGCGGAGAAGACCGGGGCCCAGGTAATCGGACCGATTCCGCTCCCGACGAAGACGGAGCGTTGGACGGTCCTCCGCAGCCCCCACGTGGACAAGAAGAGCCGCGAGCAGTTCGAGTTGAAGACGCACAAGCGTCTGCTCGACATCAACGACTCGCGTCCTCAGACCATGGATGCCCTCACCAAGCTGGATCTGCCGGCCGGTGTGGACGTCGAGATCAAGGTCGGGTAAGTCATGACCAACGGACTTATCGGCCGCAAGCTCGGCATGACGCGCGTCTTTGCAGCGGATGGCACCTCGGTCCCGGTGACGGTGATCGAAGTGGGCCCCTGCCGCGTCGTCCAGGTGAAGGACCGTGCCGTGCAGTTGGGCTACGGCACCAAGAAGGCGGTACGCACCTCGAAGGCGGAGCTTGGCCATGCCAAGGCGGCCGGTCTCGATGCGGCCCCGTCGCTCATTCGTGAATTCGATATTGCCGGCGACGCGCCGACCCCCGGGTCGGTCGTGGATGCCAGCATTTTCAATGCAGGCGAGCTCGTGAAGATCACGGGCACGACCAAGGGCCGCGGCTTCCAGGGCGTCGTCCACCGCTACGGCATCGGCGGCGGTCCGGCCTCGCACGGCAACACCCGTCACCGCAAGCCCGGTTCGGTGGGCGCCGGTACGGACCCGTCGCGCGTCATCAAGGGCAAGCGCATGCCGGGTCACCACGGCGCCGAGCGTCACACGGAGCTCGGGCTTCGCGTGGTACGTGTCGATGCCGAACGGAACCTGCTGCTCATCAAGGGCGCGGTCCCCGGCTCCAAGAACGGGATCGTCACCGTCGTCAAGCAGGGAGGCAAGAGCCGCCATGATTGAGGCTACTTTCTACACGGCCGCCGGCGACAAGCAGGCGAAGACCATGGCGCTCCCGGTCGAGTTCTTCGACGGCACCGTCAACGAGCCGGTCATGCATCAGGCGGTCAAGGCGTGGCTCAACAACCAGCGCCAGGGCACGCACAGCACCAAGACGCGGTCGTTCGTCTCGGGCGGCAACCAGAAGCCCTGGAAGCAGAAGGGCACCGGCCGCGCCCGCGCCGGCTCCACGCGTGCGCCGCATTGGCGCGGCGGTGGTACCGTGTTCGGTCCGCACCCGCGCGACTACACGACCAACGTGCCGAAGAAGGTCAAGGCCTTGGCCCGCAAGTCGGCGTTCAACGCCCGCGCCCGTGAAGGCGCCCTGCACGTGATCGAGTCGTTCACGTTCGAGGGGCCGAAGACGAAGGCCGTGGTGGCGCTCCTCGAGAAGCTGGGCGTGACGGGACAGCGCGTGCTGCTCCTGACCGCCTCGCACAGCGAGGCCGTCTATCTCAGTGCTCGTAACCTGTTCGGCGTGGAAGTGCTCCGGTATTCGGATGCGTCTGCGTACGACGTGCTCAAGGCCGCCCATGTGGTGGTCGAAGCCGCGGCGCTCGGGACCGACGTCCCCGAGGTTGAGGAAGCACCGGCGAAGCAGCCGCGTGCCCGCGCCAAGAAGGCGGAGGCGTAACCGATGGCCAACCTCCATGAAATCGTGGTACGCCCGCTGATCACCGAGAAGTCGTCGATCGCGTACCAGAATGGCAAGGTCTACACGTTTGAAGTGCACCCGCTGGCCTCCAAGGGCCAGATCCGGGCCGCGCTCCAGACGCTCTTCAGCGTGACCGTGACGGGCGTCCGGACCATGCAGATGCGCCGCGTCACCGTGCGTCGTGGGCAGACGTCCGGCACCAGCGCGCGTTGGAAGAAGGCGTACGTGACGCTCAAGGACGGGGATACGCTCCCCGTGTTCGAGGTCTAACATGGCAATTCGTCAGTTCCGTCCCATGACGGCAGCCACGCGGTTCCGCTCGGTCTCCAGCTTTGCGGAGATCACGACGGACACCCCGGAGAAGTCGCTCCTCGAGCCGATCAAGCGTACCGGCGGCCGCAACAACATCGGCCACCTGACCGCCCGCCACATCGGCGGCGGCCACAAGCGGCAGTACCGCCGGATCGACTTCCGTCGCGAGAAGTTCGGCATTCCCGCGAAGGTCGCCACGGTCGAGTACGATCCGAACCGCACCGCCCGCATCGCCCTCGTGGTGTATGCCGACGGCGAGAAGCGCTACATCCTGCACCCGAAGGGCCTCAAGGTCGGGGATGCGATCCTCTCCGGTCCGGGCACCGACGCGCGCTTGGGCAACACGCTGCCCCTCGGCGAAATGCCGCTCGGCACCGCGGTGCACAATATCGAAGTGAAGATCGGCGCCGGCGGCCGTCTGGCGCGGTCTGCTGGTCAGAGCGCCACCGTCCTCGCGAAGGAAGGCGACTACGTGACGCTCCGCATGAAGAGCACCGAAATGCGCCTCGTGCACGGACGCTGCCTCGCCACGGTCGGCGAAGTCGGCAACAGCGAGCACGAGCTGCTCTCGGTCGGCAAGGCGGGCAAGAGCCGCTGGTTGGGCATTCGTCCGTCGGTTCGTGGCGTCGCCATGAACCCGGTCGACCACCCGCTCGGTGGTGGTGAAGGCAAGACGTCGGGCGGCAAGCCGCCGCGCTCGCCGTGGGGCAAGAAGGAAGGCGTCAAGACGCGCAAGCGGAAGAATCCGAATAACCGGCTCATCGTCCGCGGTCGTAAGCGCGGCAAGGCGACCAAGTAATGGCACGCAGCGTAAAGAAGGGTCCCTTCGTCCAGGAATCGCTCCTGAAGAAGGTCGAAACCCTCAATGGCAAGAGCGAGAAGAAGGTCGTGAAGACGTGGAGCCGGGCGAGCACCATCCTGCCCGAATTCCTCGGCCACACCTTCGCGGTGCACAACGGGAACAAGTTCGTCCCCGTCTACGTCACCGAGAACATGGTCGGCCACAAGCTCGGCGAGTTCTCGCCGACGCGGCTGTTCCGCGGTCACGCCGGCAAGGTGATCTCGGACAAGAAGGGCAAGGCGGATTGATGTCCGGCCATGCCATTCAGCGCTCCGTGCGCCAGTCGCCGCGCAAGATGCGGCTCGTGATCGACCTCATCCGGGGCAAGCCGGTTCCGGAAGCGTACGCGATCCTGCAGTTCAACAAGAAGCTGGCCGCGAAGCAGATCGCGAAGACGCTCAAGAGCGCCGTCGCGAACGCCGAGCAGCATGCGATGAAGGACAACGAGCGTTTCGATGTCGATACGCTCACGGTGTCGAAGGCGATCGTGAACATGGGGTCCCCGCTCAAGCGCTTCGGCGCCGCAGCGCAGGGCCGCGCGACGCCGATCAAGAAGCGCACGAGCCACGTGGAAATCCACGTCGCGCCGGCCGGGGGCAAGTAAATGGGTCAGAAGACACATCCGACGGGATTCCGGCTTGGCATCGTCAAGCCGTGGAAGTCCCGCTGGTTCGCCATCAAGGACATGCCGGCGCTGCTCAAGGAAGACGAGCTGATCCGCAAGTACCTGATGACCCGCCTTGGCCATGCGGCCATCGCGGAGATCCACATCGAGCGCAAGCCGGGCAAGGCCACGGTCACGATCCACACGGGTCGTCCGGGCGTCGTCATCGGCAAGCGTGGCGCCGAAGTCGACAAGCTCCGGGACGAACTCTCGCAGCTGACCGGCAAGGACTGCGCGGTCAACGTCGAAGAGATCAAGCGTCCGGAGATCTCGGCGGCACTCGTGGCGCAGAACATCGCGCATCAGATCGAGCAGCGCGTCTCGTTCCGCCGCGCCCTCAAGCGCGCGGTGCAGAGCGCGATGCGCATGGGTGCCCAGGGCATCCGCGTGCGTGCGGCCGGCCGCCTCGGCGGGGCTGAAATCGCCCGCGTCGAAGGCTACCGCGAGGGCCGGGTGCCGTTGCACACGATCCGCGCCGACGTGGATTACGCCACGGCCACGGCGATGACGACGTACGGCACGATCGGCATCAAGACGTGGGTCTTCAAGGGTGAAGTGGTCGAGGATACCTCGGGCCGCACCTACTCGACGGGGTCGTAAGCCATGCTCGCGCCGAAGCGGATCAAGTTCCGCAAGACGTTCAAGGGCCGGACGAAGGGGATCGCGTATCGCGGGTCCACCGTGTCGTTCGGCGAGTTCGCCCTCCAGTGCCTCGAGCCGGGCTGGATCACGAACCGTCAGATCGAAGCGGCTCGTATTGCCATGACGCGCGAAATGAAGCGCGGCGGCAAGGTCTGGATCCGGATCTTCCCGGACAAGCCGATCACGAAGAAGCCGGCCGAAACCCGCATGGGCAAGGGCAAGGGCAACCCGGAGGGCTGGGTGGCCGTCGTCAAGCCGGGTCGTATGCTGTTCGAGGCGGAAGGCATCACCGAGGAGCTGGCGCGCAAGGCGTTTGCCCTCGCGTCCGCCAAGCTCCCGGTGAAGACGCGCTTCGTGAAGCGCGAGGAGGTCTGACATGAGCATGGGCATCAAGCCGGCCGACCTGCGTGCGATGGATGACGCGCAGCTCGCCACCAAGCTGAACGAACTGAGCGAGGAGCGCTTCCGTCTGCGTTTCCGCCAGGCAACCGAGACGCTCGAGAACCCGATGCGGTTCCGGGTGTTGCGCCGCGAAATTGCGCGGATCCAGACGATTCAGCGCGAGCGCGCCGGAGGCCTTCAGTGAGCGACAGCCCCACACCGGATACCCGGAACCGCCGCAAGGTGCGTACGGGTCTGGTCACCAGCGACAAGATGACCAAGACCGTCACCGTCGAGCTCGTGCGCCGCTTTGCGGATGCGACGTACTCGAAGCAGGTGACGCGCACGAAGGGCGTGAAGGCTCGCAACGAGATCGGCGCCAAGGTCGGCGATACGGTCAAGATCATGGAGACGCGTCCGCTGGCGAAGACGGTGTCGTTCCGGGTCACGGAAATCGTCGAGCGCGCCAAGTAGCACGTCGGTGTATGTTGTAGCCCCTCGCCGCACCGTGCGGCGGGGGGACTGATCAGGTCGGGCTGCCGCGCGTGACTGCGTGCGGGACGCCGACCGGGAGCGAGGAATGATCCAGCAAGAGAGCACCCTCCGCATTGCGGACAACTCGGGCGCGCGCAAGGCCCTGGTGATCCGTGTGCTGGGCGGGAGCCGCCGGCGCTACGCCGGGGTGGGCGACCGTGTGGTCGTGGCCATCAAGGACGCCATCCCCACGGGCCAGGTGAAAAAGGGCGACGTGGCGAAGGCCGTCATCGTGCGGACCGTCAAGGAGACGCGCCGGAAGGACGGCTCGTACATCCGCTTCGACGAGAACGCCGCCGTCATCATCAACGAAAACGGGGAGCCCAAGGCCACCCGCATCTTCGGACCGGTCGCGCGCGAGCTGCGCGAGAAGCGGTACATGAAGATCGTGTCACTCGCCCCCGAGGTGCTGTGACATGAAGCCGCTTGTGTACAAGAAGGCCAAGCGGAAGCGCATCACGGCCAAGCATGCGCTGACGATGCACCTGACCAAGGGCGATACGGTTCAGGTGATCTCCGGCGATGACAAGGGCAAGCGCGGCACCGTCATCAAGGCGCACCCGAAGACCGGCAAGGTCACCATCGAGGGCGTCAACATCGTCAAGAAGCACAAGCGCGCCACGCAGACGGCGGAAGGCGGCATCATCGAATTCGCTGCGCCGATCCCGGCCGCGAAGGCGATGCTCATCGATCCCAAGTCCGGCGAACCGACGCGCATCCGCCGCCGGCGTGATGCGGATGGCACGGTTGAACGCATCGCCGTGAAGAGCGGGATGCCTATCCCGCGGAGCCGCTAAACCATGGCGACCACGAAGACCAAGGGCGGCGCCAAGAGCGCTGCACCCGCCAAGGGCGGCTCGAAGGGTGCGCCGCCGGCGACGAAGACCCCGAAGGCCGACAAGAACAAGCAGGGCCCGGCCTTCCAGACCGAGGCGGCCCCCAAGGCCCGCATCGGCATGCCGCGCCTGCAGGAATACTACGAGAAGACGGTCCGCCCGCGTTTGGCCAAGGAGTTCGGCCTCGAGAACGTGATGCAGATCCCGAAGATCAGCAAGATCGTCATCAACGTCGGCATGGGTGACGGGGCGAAGAACCCGAAGCTCGTGGACGCGGCCGCGGAAGAACTCGCGATCGTGACCGGCCAGCGCGCGGTCGTCACGCGCGCCAAGAAGGCGATCTCGAACTTCGGCCTGCGTCAGGGTCAGCCGGTCGGTGCGCGCGTCACGCTGCGCGGCGCCCGGATGTACGAATTCCTCGATCGCTTCATCTCGGTGACGATCCCGCGAATCCGGGACTTCAAGGGCCTGCCGAGCCGCTCGTTCGACGGCAAGGGCAACTACACGTTCGGCATCAAGGAGCAGGTGATCTTCCCCGAGATCGACTACGACAAGGTCGAGCATCTCCACGGGATGGATATCACCCTCGTGACGACTGCGGGCCGGGATGACCTGGCGGCGGCGTTGCTCCGCGAATTCGGTTGGCCGTTCCGTGGCGAGACGCCGCGGAAGGTCGCGTAAGGGAGGCCACGACATATGGCCAAGACGAGTTGGATTGAGCGTGCCAAGCACCCCAAGTTTTCCTCCCGCAAGGTCAACCGGTGCAACCGGTGCGGCCGTGCGCGAGCCTTCCTCCGGCGCTTCGGTCTGTGCCGTATCTGCTTCCGCCAACTTGCGCTCAACGGGGACATCCCCGGCGTGCGCAAGGCCAGCTGGTAAGGGGAGGGCATACACATGAGCATGACCGATCCCGTAGCCGATATGCTGACGCGCATCCGGAACGCCTGCCAGGCGGGCCACAAGCGCGTGGACATTCCGACGAGCAAGCTCAAGGGCGAGCTCGCGCGGCTGCTGAAGGACAATCATTACATCGCCGACTTCAAGCACCTCGAGGACGATGGTCGGGGCGTGCTGCGCCTCTACCTGAAGTACCACAACGAGCTGCCGGTCATTCGCGAGCTGCGCCGCGTCTCCACCCCGGGCCTGCGCCGGTACGTCAAGTGCCGCGAGATCCCGCGCGTGAAGAACGGGCTCGGCATCGCCATCGTCTCGACGCCCAAGGGCCTCATGACCGATCGCGATGCCCGCACCCACAACCTCGGCGGCGAGCTCGTCGCCGTCGTCTGGTAGGGGAGCACCATGTCCCGTATTGGCAAGCGTCCCGTGGTTGTGCCGGCTGGCGTCGACGTGACGATCAGCGGTTCCACGGTGAAGGTGAAGGGCCCCATGGGCGAACTGTCGCGTACGTTCGCCGAGGGCATCGCGTTCGAGCGCAATGGCGCGGAGATCAACGTCGCGCGGCAGAGTGAGGCGGAGCGGCACAAGGCGCTGCACGGCCTGTCGCGCACGCTGCTCAACAACATGGTGGAGGGGTGCGCCACCGGGTTCAAGAAGGTGCTCGAGATCCAGGGCGTCGGCTACAAGGCCGAAGTGAAGGGCCCGGCGCTCGCGCTGGCCCTCGGGTTCTCGCACCCCGTGTCGTATCCGACGCCGGCCGGTGTCACGTTCACGGTGACGAACAACACCGTCGTGACCATCGCCGGTGCCGACAAGGAGAAGGTGGGCCAGGTGGCCGCCGAGATCCGACTGATCCGGCCGCCTGAGCCGTACAAGGGCAAGGGCGTGCGTTACCAAGGCGAAGCAGTCCGGCGCAAGGCCGGCAAGACGGGAGCGAAGTAAGCGATGCGTGCCATTCATGCACCCAAGAGCCGCAGCGAGAAGCGGTACCGCCGCCATCTTCGCGTCCGCAAGAAGGTCGAAGGCACCGCCGCGCGTCCGCGCCTGGTCGTCTTCCGTTCGCTCAAGCACATCTACGCACAGCTCGTGGACGACACGACGGGCCACGTGCTGATGGGCGTCAGCGACAACAGCGAAGGCATCGCGCCCGAGGGCCTGGGCAAGGTGGCCAAGGGCAAGGCCGCCGGAAAGCTCATCGCCGAGAAGGCGAAGGCCGCTGGTATCACCGCCGTGGTGTTCGACCGCGCGGGCTATCTCTTCCATGGTCGCGTGAAGGCCGTCGCTGACGGCGCCCGCGAAGCAGGACTGGAGTTCTAGTATGGCCGAAAATCAGGATGGCGAAGTGCTCGGCGTGCCCGAGCAGAGTGGGTCGGCAGCGCCGGCCGCCTCCGAGAACCGCGGTCCCCGCGGTGGGCAGGGTGGGCAGGGCGGTGGCCGTGGTGGGCGCGGCGGCGGCCGTGGTGGTCCCGGTGGCGGCGGCGGCGATAGCCGCGGCGGCCCGGGTGCGGGCGGTCCCGGTGGCGATCGCGGCCGCGGTGGCCGTGGTGGCGATCGTGGTGGTCGGGGTGAGCGCGAAGTCAGCGATCACATCGAGAACGTCGTCGCGATCAATCGCGTCGCGAAGGTCGTCAAGGGCGGCCGCCGCTTCTCGTTCAACGCCCTCGTGGCGGTGGGCGACGGCAAGGGCAAGGTCGGCATTGCCACCGGCAAGGCCAACGAAGTCTCCGAAGCCGTGCGCAAGGCCGTCGACGCCGCCAAGAAGGCGATGCAGTCGGTACCGCGCGTCGGCACGACGATCCCGCACGAAGTGCTGGGGCATCATGGCGCCGGTCGCGTCATGCTGAAGCCGGCCGCCACCGGTACCGGCGTCATCGCCGGCGGTGCAGTGCGTGCGGTGCTCGAGTGCGCCGGCATCACCGACATTCTCACGAAGAGCCTCGGGTCGAACAACGCGCACAACGTCGTGCGTGCGACCATCGAAGGCCTGCAGCAGCTGGTTTCGGTCCGTGATCTGGCGCGTCAGCGCGGGATCGAGCCCGAGTCGCTGCCGTACAAGCCGCGTCAGGGAGCGTAAGCCATGGGCCGCAATCCGGTTGTCGGTCGTCAGGGTCCGGTGTATTACGCCGCCGTGATCCCGGCCGAGAGCGAAGCCGCACGGCTTCGCGTCAAGCAGATCCGTTCGACCATCGGCCATGCCGACACGATGCAGCGCACGCTGACTGCCTTGGGTCTCAAGCATCATCAGGCCGTCACAGAGGTCGCGAACACCGCGTCGATTCGCGGGATGCTCTATAAGGTGCGCCACCTCGTTGAAGTGGCCCCGGCTCAGGTTCAGGGATAAGACGATGTCCGACGAAATCCAGAAGATCACGCTGTCCAACCTGAAGCCTGCCGAAGGCTCGCACCGGAACCGCAAGCGCATCGGCCGCGGCATCGGTTCCGGCATCGGCAAGACATCGGGTAAGGGCCACAAGGGTCACAAGGCGCGCACCGGTGGTGCGACCAACCCGGGCTTCGAAGGCGGCCAGATGCCGCTGTACCGTCGTCTGCCGAAGCGCGGCTTCACCAATCCGTTCAAGATCGAGTCGCAGGTCGTCAACGTCGGCGCGCTCGAGCGCATCGACGGGGACATCGTTTCTCCGGAGACGCTGGCCGCCTGTGGCCTCGCCCGCAATGTGGACGAGCCGATCAAGCTGCTCGCTGCCGGCGATGCGATTCGCGCCTACACCATCACGGGCATCAAGGTGTCCGCGGCGGCGAAGGTGAAGATCGAGGCCGCAGGCGGTAAGGTCGAGGCCTGAGATGACGGCGCCGCGCGTCCCCACTTTGGGGATCGACGAGGAGCTGAAGGACAAGATTCTCTTCACGCTCCTCGCGCTGCTCATCTACCGCATCGGCGCGCACATTGTCGCGCCGGGCGTCAACGTGCAAGCGCTGGCGGACTTCATCCGGAACTCGGGTGCCGCCGGTTTCTTTGGTCTCTATGACACCTTGGGCGGTGGCCTGTCGCGTGCGACGGTCTTTGCCTTGGGCATCATGCCGTACATCTCGGCCTCGATCATCTTCCAGCTCGCGGGCAGTGTCGTGCCGTCGGTGGGGAAGCTGCAGAAGGACGAAGAGGGCCGGAAGCGGCTGACGCAGTGGACCCGGTACGCGGCGGTCCTCATCTCGCTGGCGCAGGCGTACACGTTTGCGCTCTTCACCGAGAGCATCCCGGGGGCGATCACGAACCCGGGCTTTGCGTCGCGGCTGGTGATGGTGGTGACGCTCACGGCGGGTGCGGTGTTCGTGATGTGGCTGGGCGAGCGCATCACGGAACGGGGGCTGGGCAACGGCATGAGCCTGCTCATCGCCGTCTCCATTCTCGAACAGCTTTGGCCGGGCACGCTGCAGCTGCTCAGCTTCATCAAGAATGATGTAGTGTCGCCGATCGGCGCATTGATCTTCCTGGTGGTGTTGGTGGCCTCGATCGCGGCCGTCACGGCGATGACGATTGCGGCGCGCAAGATTCCGATCCAAATCCCGCGGAAGGTCATGGGACGTGGCCGGATTCGAGAGGGCCAGAAGACGTACATCCCGATCCGCCTCATCACGGCGGGCGTGATGCCGATCATCTTCGCCCAGACGATCATCATTGTGCCGGGCACGATCGCGAGCTTCACGAAGAACCAGACGATGACCGATATCGCCGCGTTCTTCACGCCGGGCGGGATCCCATACGGCATCCTGTTCTCGGTCATGATCGTGGCGTTCAGCTACCTGTACACGTCGATGGTCTTCAATGCCGTCGATCTGTCGGAGAATCTGAAGAAGCAGGGCGCATTCATTCCTGGCGTGAAGCCTGGTGCTGCAACTGCGGACTACATCGACGGCGTCCTTGGACGGGTAACGCTGCCCGGTGCGCTCTTCCTGGCCGCCATTTCCCTGATCCCGATCATCGTCTCGACGTCGCTGAACATCCAGACGCAGTTCGGCGGGACGTCGGTCCTGATCGTGGTCGGTGTGCTGCTCGACACCATCGCGCAGGTGGAACAGCATCGGCAGCTGCGCAAGTACGATAGCTTCATGAAGATGGGCCGCGTGCGGTTCCGCGGACGCCAACAGCGGTTCATGTAGGACCGGGCGGAGTCTCCGCCTTAGTCGATCTGCCGCGCCGCCGGGTGTCTTCTGACTCCGGCGGCGTCGCGTCGAAGTGGAGCGATCCGCACCGTCACGATTCTTCTTCAACGTAGTTCAGGAGCCCCCGTGGACATTCTCCTGATGGGCCCGCCGGGTGCCGGCAAGGGCACGCAGGGCGCCATCCTCGCCGATGCGCTCGGTCTTCCGAAGTTTGCCACCGGCGATCTGCTTCGTGATGCCGTGAAGCGTGGCACACCGCTCGGCCTCAAGGCCAAGTCGGTCATGGAAGCCGGTCATCTCGTGAGCGACGAGATCATCCTCGGTGTCGTCCGCGAAGAGCTGGCTCGGCCGGAAGCGGCGCAGGGCGTGATCTTCGACGGCGTGGTGCGTACCATTCCGCAGGCGGAGGGTGTGGCGGCGCTGCTCGCCGAGCGCGGCCGGAAGATGCAGCATGTGCTGTACTTCCATGTGAGCGCCGAGGAGTTGCTGTCACGCCTCGATCGGCGGCGCGCGATGGAAGGGCGTGCCGACGATGATCCCGAAGCGATCAAGCGCCGCATGAGCGCCTATGAGGAGCAGACAGCGCCGGTGCTCGACTGGTATGGCGAGACGGCTAGCACCATCCCGGCCGTCGGCACGGTGGACGAGGTCACCGCACGCGTGCGTGAGGCCCTCGGATTCTGACGCGCCGCGCGCGCAATTGGAGCAGCCCGGCATGATCACGTTGAAGTCCCCGCGCGAGTTGGAGACGATGGCGCGCGCGGGGTATCTGGTGGGGCAGACACTCAAGCGCATGCGCGCGATGGTCGCGGCGGGCGTGTCGACGCTCGACCTCGATGACGCCGCAGAGGCGTACATCCGGAGCGAAGGCGCCCGCCCAAGTTTCAAGGGGCTGTACGGGTTTCCGAAGACGCTCTGCACCAGCATCAACGAAGAGATCGTGCACGGCATCCCGTCGGCGAAGCGCGTGTTCGAGCCGGGTGATATCGTGAGCGTCGATGTGGGCGTCTGCGTCGATGGCCTGCATGCCGATGCGGCGATCACGGTGCCCGTCGGTCCGCCGACGGATGCGGTGGCGCATCTGCTGCGCATCACCGAGGCAAGTCTGGAGCGGGCCATCCTGGCGGTGGTGCTTGGCAATCACGTCGGCGATATCGGCCATGCGGTGCAGAGCTACGCCGAAGGCGAAGGCCTGCATGTGGTACGCGATCTGGTGGGCCACGGGGTCGGCGCCAAGATGCACGAAGACCCGCAGGTCCCCAACGTCGGCCATCCCAAGCGTGGTCCGCGGCTCAAGGCGGGGATGACGCTCGCTATTGAACCGATGTTGGCCATCGGCACGAGCGATACGCGGACGCTCACCGACAAGTGGACCGTGGTGACGGCCGACGGGACGATGTCGGCGCACTTCGAGCATACGGTGGCGGTCACGGAGGATGGGCCGCGGGTGTTGACGCGGGGGTAGGGCGCCGAGCGCCCTACGAGATTCAGCGCTCTGCTACTGATACTGGATGTCTGCCGGCGTACCGTCGCTCGCCCGCCTCGATGCGGAGCTTCAATTGGTTCTCGCGCGGCGGCAATGGGCAGGTGGCAAAGGCCGTGAACGCGCACGGCGGGTTGAAGGCGCGATTGAAGTCCAGCACGGTCCACCCATCCACGCCCGGCACGACCGCATAGATGAAGCGGCCGGCCGGGTATGTTGCGTCGGCACTCGTGTGATCGCGGAAGAGGATGAAGAGCCGCGTGGTGTCGCTCGGTTCGCGTACGGCACGGAGTGAGTGCGCTGCACCACCGATGGTGAACTGCAGTCTCCCCGGCGAGAAGAACTGCTCGGTCTGGCCGAGGATATTGATGATGGCGACGGAATCGCCGGGCGCGCCGGGCAGCAGGCGGGCCGGAACGCGCAACGCCGAGTCGTTGGCGAAGTAGTCGAGCCCGGCGAAGTGCACGCGCGCGTCCGCGAGGGAGTCCTTCACGCGGAGTGCCAGCCGCCCGCTGCGTTCAATGAGCCGGAGGGTCACGCTGCCGACGGTGAGCACCGTGGGTTCGGGCTGCTTGTCGTCATTCAGCGTGAGCGAGTCCACGGGCAGACGCTGCGGTGCATTGGCTGCGGGCGCGCGCACCAGGCGGATCACGGGCGCTGCAGGTGCCGCACGGAACCGCACCACCCGCCCCGTCACCTGCACCGATCCCACATCTGCCGGTACGTGACCGCGCACCAGCCGCACATGCGCGGTACTGCCGGTGCCGATCGTCCACTGCTCGCGCTCATCGAGCCAGACCAGGCCCGTCACGGTGCTCCATCCATCAGCGCCCGCGATCTCGCTCAGGCGCTGCGTGCGCCACGCGGCAAGTGAATCGGTCCACGTCGGTTCATCGAGTGCGAGCCGTGACGGTGGCGTGGCAGCGGCTGGTGCACAGCCGGTGAGGATCCCTGCGAGTCCGAGGAGTACGGCACCACCGAGCGCGAGCGCAAAGAACGGCCGCACCGTTGCCGATGGGCGCGGCAGCACGGCGTGCTCGTCCTGGATGTTCGGCGTGGGTACGATGGTCGATGCGGTCGCGTCGAGCCCGTGAGAGGCCGTGGGCGTCGATGGAAGGATCGGTGCGGGCATGGCAGGGCTCCGTGCTACAGGGGCGAAAGATCGAAGGGCCGGACAAAACGAAGGCCCGGCTGCTCACGAAGAGCAGCCGGGCGCGACATGGCTGGGGATGGTGCGGAACGCCCTCAGGGCGTCAACGGCACGTGCTCCATGGCCAGGACGGCGCGACGCTCCACTCGCGAGCGAGCGGGCGGCAGCGGCCAGGACAACACGGAGGTGCGTGGTTGATCATGGCCGCAGTCTCGCTCGGCCGAGGGTCTGCCGTCAAGGGTGTGCGCGATACGGGTCAGCGCGATCGAACGCCGACGCCCTCGTCATTGCTGGAGCGATGCGCAACACCGAAGCAGCAGGGTCACCGCCTTGGCGATGCGGCGCAGCGCCCCGGGGCGCGGTGTCCGCGGGGCGCTGCTTGTTTCCGGCGGGGTCGGGCGAATGCCGCGGTGACGCCCGCGGCCGTGCGGCGTAGGTAGTTAGCTTCGAGGCTTCCACCTCGGAGCTCAAGATGCGCTATCAGCGTTCTCTCTCGGCGGTACCGCTTCTACTGGTGCTGTGCGCCTGTTCGCCGAAGCCGGAGATCGCACGCGGTGATTCGACCGCGGTGTCGCCTCCAGTTCCGGCGGTCTCGCCTCCTACGGTGGCGGCGGAGGCGAGCGCGCCGGTCGCGGAGCCGCCAATACCCGCGGTGGAGGTGCGCCCGCCGGTCGCGGAGCCTGCAACACCCGTGGCAGCGGCGCGTGCGCCAGTGTCGGAGCCTCCGCCACTGCGCGATGCCTACCACGTGGCGCCGCGTGATACGGTGGATGGCAAGACGTATTCGGGGTGGAAGTACTACAACCTGAACTGCGCACGCTGCCACGGTGAGGATGTGCAGGGGACGTCAATTGCGCCGCACCTGCTGGTGTCGCTGCGGCCGGACGGTGCGATACCGAATGAGGGGGAGTTTTTGAAGGTGGTGTGCGGGGGCCGGGTGGAGAAGGGGATGCCGGCCTGGTGCGCTCAGGGGATGTCGACGGCGCAGATCGATACCATTTATGCGTATGTGCAGGGGCGGAGCGCGGCGAAGCTGCACGCGGGGCGGCCGGCGCGGCGGGAGTAAGGGTGGGTTCCTCGAGGGTCTCGATGGCGTACCCACGATCATGCCGGTCTGCGTGAGGCACTCACCGCCGGCGCTCACAACGGCAGACGCAATGCCGAAGTAGTCGGCCAGCACCACTGTGCCGTCGGCCGCCGGTAGGAGCGTGTCGGGCTTCACGTCGCGGTGCACGATGCCGTGCGCGTGCGCGTTTACATGAAGGCTACAATTCCAATTCCGACCTGAAGAGTTCGATAGATGATAACGGATTTCCCCGTGGTATTCGTCCTCTATCCGCGCGTCACCCAACTCGACTTCACCGGCCCGTTCGAAGTCTTCTGGCGACTCCCGAGCGCGCAGTGCGTCTTGGCCTCCGCATCCGGTGGCGACCTCGCGGCCGACGGTGGCATCACCTTCACGAACGTGCGGCGTCTCGCCGATGTGGAGCGTTGTGCGCTCCTCTGCGTGCCCGGCGGCTTCGGCACCATCGACGCGATCGAGGACCAGGAACTCCTGTCGCAGATTCGTCGCCTGGCCAGCGGCGCCCGCTACGTGACCTCCGTATGCACCGGCTCCTTGGTGCTGGGGGCCGCAGGGCTGCTGCAGGGCAAGCGTGCAGCGTCGCACTGGGCGTGGCGTGATGCGCTGCCGGCCTTCGGGGCAACGCCCGACCCTGCGCGCGTGGTGCGAGACGGCAACATCATCACTGGCGGTGGCGTCACCGCCGGCATCGATATGGCGCTCTCCGTCATGGCGGAGATTGCCGGCGACGAGTACGCGCAGTCGGTGCAGCTCAGCATGGAGTACGCGCCCGAACCGCCGTTCAATGCCGGGCGGCCGGAGCTGGCGTCGGAACCGATGCTCGCCGCGATGCGGCGTCGCTACGAGCCGATTCTTCCGGCGCGTGATGCGGCGGTGGCGCGCGCGGCGGCGCGGCTGCGGTAGCGTCAGGCTGATACTGAGGCAGAGAACCATTCTGCGTCGCCCGACGTATCCCCCCGTACGTCGTTGTCCGCCATCTGGCGCACCGCGACCGCGCCGTGCCATGCGCACGGCGTCTCACGCCTCCTCGGGGATCGTCATGCGTCTCGCGTCGCTCATCACAGCAATGGCCCTCGCCCTCGGCGTCGCTGCACCTGGTACGGTGCTGGCGCAGACGACTCTTGCCGCCAGCGCCAAAGTTCTTGTCAACGCCAAGAACGGTCTGGCGCTCGAAGGCTACGATCCCGTGGCCTTCTTTGCGGTCGGCGCACCCACCAGAGGTCAGCCTGCCATTACAGCCGAGCACAATGGCGCGACCTATCGATTCGCCTCGGAGGCGAACCGCGCCCGCTTTGCAACTGACCCGGAGAAGTATGCGCCGCAGTATGGCGGTTTCTGCGCGTATGGCATGGCGAAGGGTTACGCGGCGCCCGTGGTGATCGAGACCGCACAGATCGTCGATGGCCGCCTCATGCTGAACTACGATCGCAGCGTACAGAAGACGTTCGATGCCGACCGTGCGGCGTATGTGGCGTCGGCGGACGCCAACTGGCCGAAGGT
>Ga0163144_10012220_pt1 | contig 18063 bp, 14 predicted proteins | sample OliLak19BULKMAT1_FD_123175 | JGI IMG/M metagenome (GOLD analysis project Ga0163144, IMG submission 123175) | Freshwater microbial mat bacterial communities from Lake Vanda, McMurdo Dry Valleys, Antarctica - Oligotrophic Lake LV.19.BULKMAT1 | ecosystem: Environmental > Aquatic > Freshwater >... | reverse complement strand
GGCCCAGCCAGAGGCGTTTATTGGCATTCCGGCGGCGCAAGTGGCCCGGCTGGTCCTCGGCTGGGGCCGACCGACCATCCGCAAAGTCATTACCGTCGGTAGGCGCTGGGCCTGGGGCGGCGTCGCGCTGCCACTGGGGCTCGGCCTAGGCGTCGTGCTGCTCGGCCTTCCAGGCTGCGACGGCAAGAGCGCTCCGTCGTGCGAGGAATCTCCTGGCGCCCTGTACGAAAAGCGCGTCGCCCCGCTGCTCCATACCGATCATCCCAACGTGTGCGCCCAATGCCACGCTGGCGGCTCGATGGATCTGGAGAGCTTTCTACGTCCCGACGTGTGCGAATCGATGGCGTGTCTCCAGGCGCAGGGCCTGGTCAACTTGAAAAGCCCGGAAAGCAGCGTCTTGCTCTCCTGGATCGAACGAGCCGAGCCAGACAGCGAGCTTGTCACCCAGCAAGTCATCGACGAAGAGCGCCAGGGGTTCCTCGAGTGGATCGAGCATGAGGCCGCCTGCGGCGCCTGCGCCGACGTTGCCTGCCCCGATCGCGACACACCGCGCTGCGACGCGGACGCCACCCTGCCCAGTCCGTTCGTGCCCGAGAACGATCCGGGCGACTGCGAACGCGAGACGCTCGAAAGGCTGTTCCGTGGCACCGTCTACGAGTGGCGCGGCCGCTGCTACCCCTGTCACTTCCAGGAGCAGGAAGGCAACCGCCTCGCTCCGCGCTGGGCGACCGAGCTGGGAACGTGCGAAGTCGCCGCGTTGTTCACGCAGCAAACCATCGTGGACTCTGGATACATCGATGTCGACGATCCCGAGCAGAGCCTGCTGCTACTCAAACCGCTCGCCGTCGACGAAGGGGGGGCGGGGCACGGCGGAAACGACAAGTTCACCACCCACGACCAGGCTTATACGGCGTTCTTGTACTGGGCGACGCGCTACGCCGAATGCTCGAAATGAATTCGGGCGAACGCAGGGCCCATCGAGTCGGGCCCAGTGAAGCGAACCCATTCAGTCGGGCCCAGTGAGTCGGGCCCATTCAGTCGGGCCCAGTGAGTCGGGCCCAGTGAGTCGGGCCCAGTGAAGCGAACCCATTGAATCAAACTCAGTGCGCGAAGCTCTTCTCTTCTCGCTCGAGCAACTCTTTGTACTCGAGGCTATAGCGAGCCCACGGCCGGGCCTGGAGCCGACGCGGCTCGATGGGCTCGCCTGTGCCCTCGCACATACCGAAGGTACCGTCTCCGAACTTGGTCAACGCGTGCTCTAGCTCGCGCAGCAGCTTGCGCTCCTTGTCCAAGATGCGCAGCGTGAGGCCTTGGTCGGCGTCGTGACTGGCCTGATCCATCTCGTCGGCCATGGCTTCGGCGGGTTCACGAGCGGGCTTCTCGTGCTGCTCGACGCGAGCTAGCACTTCCGCGCGCTGCTCCTCCAGCATTTTGCGAAACTGCGCGAGCTCTGCCGCATCGAAGCCACTCTTCTTCTTGGGATTCTGAGACATGAATGTTCACTCCTGCGCCCCCTCGCCGCAAAAGACCACTCGCGCCGAATGGGCCTGAATTTTCCGCGTCTTCTGCGCCCGGCTCGCGCGACCTCGGCGGGGCTGGGCTAGACTCGCGCTCGATGAATGCCCAGAATGCGCTGCTCTGTTTGTCCGCCGTCCTGCTCGTAGTCGCGACCTCGTGCGGCGAGCAAATCGGTCCAGTCGTGATCGTTCCGCCATTGCCGGCGCCGGTGGACATGTTGCGCGTCGTCGGTACGAGCATTCAGGACGGTCGCGGACAGCAGGTGGTGCTGCGCGGCCTGGCGTTCGGCAACGAAGTCTACACGGGCGTGCGCGTACCGCTTGCCCACCATTCCGAGCAGGACTTCGAACGTCTGAACGACATGGGCATGAACTCGGTGAGGTTCTACATGAACTACCTCACGTTCGAAGAAGATCGGAAGCCTGGCGAATACAAACAAGCAGGTTGGGAATGGCTCGATCGCAACGTCGCTTGGGCCAAAGCGCACGGCATCTACCTGGTGCTCAACATGCATGCGCCTCCCGGCGGTTACCAGTCTCTCGGCAAGGGCGTGGCGCTCTGGAACGATCCCGCGATGCAAGATCGCTTCATCGCGCTGTGGCAAGCCATCGCCGCACGCTACGCCTTCGAACCAACCATCGCTGGCTTCGATCTGCTCAACGAACCGGTTCCCACGCAGAATAAGCAGCAGTGGCGCGATCTGGCCACGCGTACCATCGCGGCCGTTCGGCAAGTCGACGCGCACCACATGATCTTCGTCGAACGCGTCAACGCCGTCGGCAAGGATTGGAGCGAAGACCGCGAGCGCAATTTCTTTCGCGTCGACGATCCCAACGTCGTCTACGAATTCCATTTCTACAAGCCGTTCCACTTCACGCACCAGGGCGCGCCTTGGGTCGACTTTGCCGCCGACGAAGGCCGCTATCCCGATCCAACGGTCGCCGAAGTGGAGTGGTTCATGGTGCGCTCCGAGAAGCAGATCCAAAGCGCGCCTCTACCGGCGGGCGATTCCGACTGGACGGAGTACTCGACGCCAGCACTGAAAGTCGAGGACGAGCGCTGGATGGTCGGCAAGCCCGTGCTTGGCTGCGACGCCAACGCCGGCAAGGCCTGGTTCGATCAGCTCACCCTCGAACGGACGGGCAGCGACGGCCGCACCGAAGCCCTGTGGACGCGGGACTTGAGCACACGACGCGGCTGGTATTTCTGGAGCCAAGACGGTCGAGGCCGCGCCGTCGCCGACGCGAACGGCCACGGCGATCAGACGTCGCTGCTGGTGGAAGGCACGCTCGGGCCCGCCAACCTGGGCGCCGATCCGCTGCGCTTCATTCCCGAACGGGGCGCAAGCTATCGGCTGCGCGGCTTCATGAAGGGCCAGGTCGTCTCCGCCCAGGCGCGTTGCACGCTCGGCCTCGAGTTCTTCTCGGCCAACACGGCAGTGCTGCCGCGCGGCAAGGCGTACCTCGAAGCCGAGCTCGATGCCTACCTCGATTGGGGAAAGCGCGAAGGCGTGCCGCTCTATCTGGGGGAGTTCGGCACCATCCGCAAGAGTTTCGAGCAGGACCGCGGTGGCCTCGCGTGGGTGAGCGACATGCTCGATCTGGCGCGGGAAAAGCAGCTGAGCTTCGCTTACCACGCCTATCACGAAGACTATTTCGCGCTCTACTACGGTGGCGGCGTCCCGCGTCCCGAGCGATCCAATCAGCCGTTGATCCAGCTTTTCACCGACAAGCTGCGCGACTACCTTCCCCCTGGAAACGAAGCGACCGAACCACCAATCGCCGCGTCCGGAACCAGCCCGGTTCCCGCAAAGCCAGCCGAGAAAAGCCCATGACCGCTGCAACACAACCCGTCGTGCCGGCGACAGCGCCCGTCGAGAAATCTCGCCCTTTCAAGCAGCGTGCGCTGCTTTGGACGTTCGGTTTTTTGGTGACCTTGATCGTTCTGTTCTTCACTTACCAGTGGGCAGGCACCAGCCACTATCGCGGCACGGTGCAGCGAGTCTACGAGCAGAGCAACGACTACCGCGCCGAGATTGTCGACTTGGAAGGCAACGTGCACGTCGTCGGCAACCAAGAGATCAAGTTCCCGTACTTCAAGCTCAACACCGCGGATTTGCATGCCGAATTGAATCGCTCGAGCAAGACGCGCGACATCGTCGACGTGAAGGTCTGGGGCTTTCGGATGTCCTGGTTCAGCACGTTCCCCAACCTGATCGAGACGGAGTTCGTCATGTCGCGTCAGGATCGCGATCAGAAGCGCGCCGAGCGCATCGCCGATGCCGTGCTGCGGAGTCTTCTGGACAAGGGTTTGATCAAGGGCGGCGACGGCATCAAGCCCGCCGTCGTGCAAGCCGTGAAAGAGTCGCTCGATCCTGGACCCGATTGACCCGAGCGGGGGCTTTGTTATGCCCCCTGCCCCTTAGAACCGAGTTACGGAAAAACAGATGCAAGCCAAGATTGTCGTCCTCCCCGGTGATGGAATCGGACCGGAGATCACCAGCGTCGCCCAGAAGCTCCTCGGAGCCGTGGCCCAGAAGTTCGGCCACAGCTTCTCGTTCGAAGAGAAGCTGATCGGTGGCGCTGCCATCGACGCAAACGGGACCGCTCTGCCCGACGCCACACTGAGCGCCTGCAAGAGCGCCGACGCGGTATTGCTCGGCGCCGTCGGTGGCCCCAAGTGGGACGACCCAACCGCCAAGGTGCGACCCGAGCAAGGACTGCTCGCCATCCGCAAAGGCCTGGGCCTGTACGCCAATTTGCGTCCCGTACGCGGCTCGAAGCAGCTGCTCGATTCTTCGCCGCTCAAGCGCGAGCTGGTCGAAGGCGTCGATCTATTGGTCGTGCGCGAGCTGACGGGTGGCGTCTACTTTGGCAAGCGTGGCGAGCCCCAAGGTACGGGCAACGACGCCTATGCCTTCGACACGATGGAATACACCGGTAGCGAGATTCGCCGCGTTGTCGAGCTGAGCTTCCGTTTGGCTCGAGGTCGGCGCGACAACGAAGGCCGTCCGGGCAAGGTGACGTCGGTCGACAAGGCCAATGTGCTCGCTTCGTCTCGCCTGTGGCGCGGCATCGCCACGGATATCGGCCGCGAAAACCCGGGCATCGAGCTCGAACACCAGTTGGTGGATTCATGCGCGATGCGGCTGGTCACCAATCCCGGCAGCTTCGATGTGATCGTGACCGAGAACATGTTCGGCGACATCCTTTCGGACGAGGCCGCCGTATTGACGGGGTCGCTCGGCATGCTGCCAAGTGCGTCGCTGGGCGAAGGCCGCATGGGTCTGTACGAGCCCATCCACGGCTCGGCACCAGACATCGCCGGCAAGGGCGTGGCCAATCCGCTCGGCACGGTGCTCAGCGCTGCTTTGCTCTTGCGCCTCAGTCTCGGTCTGGAGACCGAGGCACAAGCCATCGAACTCGCGGTCGAGAAGGCGCTGGAGAGCGGCGTGCGTTCGCGCGATCTGGGCGGTACGGCGAACACGGTCGACGTCGAAAAAGCACTGCTCCAGAACCTCTGAACGAGCAGTTCTCGCCGCCTGCGCGGCGGGCACGAAGCGCGCGCTTTGCTTTCGCGTTCGAGTCCGTATCCTGGGAGCCTTCCATGAGTTCCACCCTGGTACTTTCGGCCTACGATCTCAGCGACGAGGGTCCGGCGCGCGCCTTCAACGAGGATGCCACGCTGGTCCGTGACGATCTTGGTCTGTTTGCCGTGGCGGACGGTGCCGGCGGCAAAGGCAAGGGTGACGTCGCTTCGACCTTGGCTCTCCGCACGATCGAGAACTACGTGGGCGCGACGGTCCGGCGCACCCACGAACGCCCCGACTACGATCGCTTGGGCAATCCCGAACAAGCACGGCGCCTCTCGCGCGCCGTGCACCAGGCCCACAAGAACCTGCGCGACGCCCAGCAGGGCTCGAGCGAGCGGGCGGGGATGGCGACGACCGTGACTGCACTCTTGCTTGCTCCACGCACGGGGCACCTGCACATCGCTCACGTCGGCGACAGCCGTTGCTACCGCATGCGTCATGGCCGCATGGAGGCCTTGACAGAGGACCATAGCATCGCCCGCGACGTGCTCGAGCGGCGCCCCGATGTGCCAGACGAAGTCCTGGCGCGCTTGCCGCGCAACTCGGTCGTCCGGGCGCTGGGCATGCAAACCGACCTCCGTGTGTCGATTCGCAGCGTGCACTTGGTTCCGGGTGACCGCTTCTTGCTCTGCACCGACGGCTTGGCGGCAGCCGTACATTTCGACAAAATTTGGCGACTTTTGCGTGAGGCCGCTCCGCCGAGCGTCGTGGCATCTGAGCTTTTGAGCCAGGCTCTGGCTGCAGAAAGCCAAGACAACATCTCGCTGGTCGTGATCGACTGCGACGAACGAGGCGTCGACGACAACTTACCGACCAGGCCGTACAACCGCGCCCCGCAGTCGTCGCGGCCGGTCACGGCGCTCCACGAGCTAGCGGACTACGGCGACGACCCCCCGAGCGCGGGCATGCTCGATTTTGGACCGGAGATCGCGACCGACGAGTTCCTCGAAGCCATCGAGAGCTGGGAGGACGAAGTCGAGCCGCCCACCATCGCGCTCGAAGAAACGTCGGGCATCGAGGTCAATCCCGTGCTGCTCAGTCCGGCCATCGAAATCCCGAGACACGAGCGAGGCTTCCGCGCCGGCGAAGGCGCCGAGAGTGAGTCTTCCGGTTGGGACGAGGAGCCCCCGCCCAGCTACAACGTCGCTGACGACGACATCGAGCTCGAGTCCGAGGGTGACCTCGACGTCGCCGACGCGCCCGGCCTCCCCGATAGAGATTGAACGCATGCAGCCATTTCAGCCTCCGCTCAGCACCGCATCGCTTCCTCCGGTCGGCGGTAGCCTAGGCCCACTACCCGCGCATTTCGTCGTGGAAGAAATCCCGGCGTACCTGCCCTCGGGTGAAGGCGACCACGTCTACGTGTTCGTGCAGAAGACTCTGCAGAATACGGTCGACGTCGCACGCCGCATCGCTCAAGTGGCCGGCGTCCAGCAACGCGACGTCGGCTACGCGGGACTCAAGGACCGCAAAGCGGTCACCCGGCAGTGGTTCAGTTTGCCGCTCCGCAGCAAGCCCGTGGCCGAGTGGGAACTCGGTCCCGACATCGTGGTGCTCGAGTCGAGCCGTCACAAGAACAAGCTGCGCACGGGCCACTTGAACGGTAATCGCTTCATCCTGACGCTCGAAGGGGTGACGGCAGGTGGCCTCGAAAGGGCGGAGGCCATCGCGGCACGCCTGCGCGATCCAGGAATTCCCAACTACTTCGGGCCGCAACGTTTCGGACGAGGCGGCAGCAATCTGGACGCTGGCTTGGCTTGGCTGCAAAGCATGCAAAATCGCGCTGAACTGCCTGAGGGCGAGACCGGCGCCCGGCGCGGCGACAGGCGCGGTCCGCGTTCGCGCTTCGACGACAAGATGCTGCCCAGCGTCGTGCAATCGGAGATCTTCAACCGCTACGTGGCTGCGCGCTTGGCCCGTCCGGAGCCGCTGCTGCCGGGCGAAGTCGTGCGCCTCGACGGCTCATCGCGTTGCTTCGTCGTCGAGAATGCAGAGAAGGAACTCCCGCGGCTCGAGAGCGGTGACATCCACCTCACCGGACCGATGATCGGCCCCAAGACGGTCCAGGCCGAGGCGCTGGCCGGCGAACTCGAAGCCCTAATCGTACGGGATTTCGGGCTCGAGGAAGGCTCGCTCGAGCAGCTCGGCAAGAACGCGCCGGGAGCGCGCCGCGATCTGTTCCTCAAACCGACCGACTTGGTGGTGCGCTCCTTGACCGAGGACAGCCTCGAACTCACTTTCGGGTTGCCCGCTGGCAGTTATGCAACCCAGGTTCTGCGTGAAATGACGCACGGCGAGTGGCACGAGCCGCGCTGACGGGCGAAAATCTTTCCCCACGCCCCTTTCCTGCCGGAAACTGGTGGGATGTTCGGTTTCTTGCAGAGGAAGAAGTCCGGGGTCTTCGGGCTAGGCCTGCTGCTGCTCGGCTGCGGCGGCGCCAGAGGGCCGATTCGAACGATCGATTGGCCGCGGGCGCGCGTCACCGCTCGGTCGACCCCAAGCGCCGGACGAGTTGGCGCTCCGTCGCCGCCGAACGAACCAACTGCTTCGCGTGCCAAAGCCGTGCTCGCCGAGCCGAGACCCACTGATCTCGGCAGCTCCGAATGCCTCGCGGAGCTCGAAAAGTGGGCCGTGCCTTTTCGTCCCCTGGGCGAACTGCGCGGCGTCGAAACGCCTGTCGAGATCCGTGGGCCCATCGGCCCCGTCATGTTCTGGGTGAACGGCGGCGGGCCGATTCGCATGGACTGTCGGCTGGCTCTGACTTTGCGAAAGCTCGGCCCGCTGTTCGAGGCGCACCAGCTGACCCGAGCGCGCTTTTCCGGCGCGTACGTCTTTCGCACCACGCGCGGGGGCCGCCTCAGCCACCATGCCCACGGCTTGGCCCTGGACGTGCACGAGGTCGTCCTCGCCGGCCAACAATTTTCGGTCAGCCACGACTTCTTGCGACGCGCCGAATGCACGCCGGACGCGCCCGCCATCAATCGCCTCGCCTGCGCCTTGCGCGAAAGCCACGCCTTCGAGGAACTGCTGACCCCGGACTACGACGCGGACCACCACGACCACCTGCACATCGCCGTGCGCCGCGGGCCGGCTACCGCGCTTGCCCTGACACTCGCACGCGCGCAGGCCGACGCCAGAGCCATCGCCGAGCGCAAGGCAGCCATCGCCGAGCGCAAGGCGGCGCCCGCCGTGATGCCGGCAGCGTCACCGCAAGCGCCAGCAGCGCCAGTGCCAGCGGCAGCAGCGGCAGCGTCACCGGAAGCACCACCGGAAGCACCACCGGCCGCATCCGCAGCGGCGTCGCTGCCCGCGCTCGATGATTCGGCGGCGACGCACCCACCGTCCAGCGAAGAAACGCCGCCCCCTCCGCCCCCGTTGCCCGCGCTGCCCGAACGGACGGAGGCTAGAGCGGCCGAGGCAGAATGAGGCGACGGGCAAGCAGCGCAGCCGTGAACGTCGCACGCAGGTAAAATCCCTTGGGTTGCTCGTGGTAGAGCGCGCCCTCTTCGTCGAGAGTGCGCCGACGCGACGCGCCCCGCGCCGCTTTGGGGCGTACTTGCAAGACTTGACCGAGGTGGGCCGTGAGCTCCGACGTTCGACCGCGCGCGATCAGCGAGCTCAGTTCCTCCCAGTCTTGGCGTAACAGGCGCGCCTCGTCGACGTCGGGCTGCCACAGAAACGGGGTGCCCACGCGACGCTGCGCCACGGCCAGCGAGCGAGTGCCTTCGACCGGCACCCACAGTACGCGCGCCAGCTTCTTCTGTAGGCGACTCGTCGCCCACTCGGCCCGACTCATTTCCGGCAGCTCGATGGTGCAGACGAACGTGCTCTCGAGTGGCTTGCCACGGACGTCGACCGGCAAGGTTTTCAGCTCGATGCCCAGCTGGGGAAAATCGGGTTCGGCGCGTGACGCCGCGGTGGCTCCGAGCAGCGACTCCATCAGCTGCCCGACCCAGCCTTTGGCGCGGCGCAGATCCGGCGGCACCTCGCGGCCTGTCGCTGCGCCGAGTTCACCCAGGTTACGTCCCGCCAAACCCGCCGCCCGCTCGAGCAGCTCGGCTTCGTCCAGGGGCGCTACGTTATTCGGCGAACCCAACACCATCCCGACCTCTACCGCACTCTCCCGCCGCGAATCCAGCCTACTCGACCCGGCCGATGGCCTGTGCCAGGGAACGCCCATGGAGCTCGATCACATCCAGATCACGGGAGCACGCGAGCACAATCTGAAATCGGTGGATGTTCGCATCCCCAAGAAGAAGTTGGTCGTGCTCACCGGTGTCTCGGGCTCCGGCAAGTCCTCGTTGGCCTTCGACACCCTCTATGCCGAGGGTCAGCGGCGCTACGTCGAATCGCTCTCGGCCTACGCGCGCCAGTTCCTGGGCAGGCTCGACAAGCCGAAGTTCGACTCGATGCGCGGACTGTCTCCGACGATTTCGATCGAGCAAAAGACCGCCGGCTCGAATCCGCGCTCCACGGTGGGCACGATCACCGAAATCGCCGACTACCTGCGCGTTCTGTACGCGCGCGTCGGCGTGCAGCACTGCATCACCTGCCACAAGCCGGTCAAAGGGCAGAGCGCCCAGAAAATCGCCGGCTTGATTGCCGACGAGAAGTCAGGCACGCGCGTCGTGCTGCTGGCGCCGCTGCTCGTCAATCGTAAGGGCGAGCACCGGGAACTGCTCGAGGATGCGCGGCGTAAAGGCTGGGTTCGCCTGCGAATCGACGGAGAAATCGTCGAAATCGAAGGTTTAGAGGCGCTCGACAAGAAGAAAAAGCACAACGTGGATGCAGTGGTCGACCGCATCGTCATCGGCCAAGCGAGCGCGACGCGCATCACCGAATCGGTCGAGAAAGCACTCGCCGCAGGCAACGGCGAGTTGACCGCGCACGTCCCCGGCCGCACCGACACCATCTATTCGCGTAACTCCGCTTGTTGCGGGCGCTCCTATCCCGAGCTCTCGCCCCAGAGCTTCTCGTTCAACAACCCGCAGGGCATGTGTCCCGATTGCTCGGGTCTCGGCACCCGCGTCGCCATGGACCCAGAGCTAATCGTGCCCGACGGATCGCTCACCATCGACGAAGGTGCGATCGCGCCGTGGGGTGAAGAGATCTCGGCCAAGGACAGCGGCTGGGGCAACGGCACACGCCTCCAGATCCTCAAGCAACTCAAGATCCAGCTCGACAAACCGTGGTCGAAACTCTCCAAGACCCACAAGGACGCAGTTCTCTACGGCACGGGCGAGAAGCGCTACACCGTGAAGTGGCAGGCGCAGAGCGGCGGCGGCACGCTGCATGTGCGCTGGGAAGGCCTGGTGCCACGCATGATGCGGCGCCTGAGTGAGAGCAAAAGCGAGAACGCTCGCAAGTTTTACGCCAAATTCATGGGTAGTGCGCGCTGCCCGACGTGCGACGGTTCGCGCCTGCGACCGGAAAGTGCGGCCGTCAAAATCGCCAAACGTTCGCTCGTCGAACTCGGTGCATTGACCGTCCGCGATGCTCGCGCCTTCTTCGACCAGCTTGGCCTGACCGGCAGCGACGCCATGATCGCCAGCGAGGTTTTGAAAGAAGTGCAGAGCCGACTCGGTTTCCTCGACCGCGTCGGGCTCAGCTACTTGTCGCTCGATCGTCCGGGACCCAGTCTGTCCGGCGGTGAGTCCCAACGCATCCGTTTGGCCAGCCAGGTCGGTTCGGAACTGACGGGCGTCATCTACGTGCTTGACGAGCCGAGCATTGGCTTGCACCAACGCGACAACGACCGACTGATCAAGACGCTGATTCGCATGCGCGATATCGGCAACACGGTGGTCGTCGTGGAGCACGATGAAGATACGATTGCGGCTGCCGATCACGTGATCGATTTCGGCCCCGGCGCCGGCGCGCACGGCGGGCAGGTCGTGTTCGCCGGTACGCCAGCGGCTTTGGCCAAGTCCAGCCAGAGTACGACGGGAGCCTACATTTCGGGCCGAAAGTTCATTGCCGTGCCAGGCGAGCGCCGGAAATCGCGCGGCAAGATCACCGTGCGCGGCGCACGCGAGAACAACTTGAAGAACGTAACCGTGGACATCCCGCTCGGCGTCATGACGGCAGTGACGGGAGTCTCCGGCGCAGGCAAGAGCACGCTGATCAACGACATCGTCTTTCCGGCTTTGGCAAAAAAGCTCCACGACAGCGCCGAGCCAGTCGGGGCCCACGCTGGCATCGACGGGCTCGACGCGCTGAACAAGGTCATCGACATCGACCAGAAGCCCATCGGCCGAACGCCGCGCAGCAACCCCGCCACGTACATCAAGGTGTTCGACGAAGTCCGCCGGCTGTTCGCCGAAATCCCGGACGCCAAGGCACGCGGCTACACGCCCGGGCGCTTCTCCTTCAACGTGGCCGGCGGCCGCTGCGAAGCCTGCGAAGGCGACGGCGTACGCAAGGTCGAGATGCATTTTTTGGCCGATGTGTACGTCATCTGCGACGACTGCAAGGGCAAGCGCTTCAACGAGGCCACGCTGGAGGTGCGCTACCGTGGCAAGAACATCGCCGAAATTCTCGCATTGACCATCAGCGAGGCCCGCGAGATCTTCGAGGCCCACCGCAGCATCGCCGAGCCGCTCGCGCTGCTCGAAGAAGTTGGCGTCGGCTACCTGCACCTGGGGCAACCGTCTCCTACGCTTTCGGGTGGCGAAGCTCAGCGCATCAAGCTGGCCCGTGAATTGTCCAAGCGAGCCACCGGCGACACGCTCTACATCCTGGATGAACCGACGACCGGTTTGCATTTCGCCGATGTGCACAAGCTGCTCGAGGTGCTTCATCGCTTGGTCGACGCCGGTAACAGTGTCGTCGTGATCGAGCACAATTTGGACGTCATCAAGACGGCCGATTGGATCATCGATCTTGGACCCGAGGGCGGCCCCGACGGTGGCCACATCGTGGCTCAGGGCACCCCCGAGAGCGTGGCGCGCGAGCCGAAGTCGTCCACCGGTGGCTATTTGAAACGCTTGCTCGATACCAAGCACGCAAAAGCAAAGGTAAGGCCCGCGCCCTCTCGAGCGAAATCGAGCATCGAGGACGCCCCGGCCCCGCAGCGCCGAGCAGCAGCGTCTGCCAAAAAGACCGCAACCCGGAGGAAATGATGGCCCTGTCCGCCACCATGTACCACTTTCAGATCTCGCTCTCGGACGTCGAACGCGGCGTCTACACGGAGATCGACCTGAGGGTGGCGCGCCACCCCTCCGAGAGCTTTCGCTACATGATGACGCGCACCTTGGCTTACGCGTTGCTCTTCGAAGAAGGTATCGCTTTCAGCAAGGGCGGTCTTTCGGCAAGCGAAGAGGCCCCTCTTTCGGTGCGAGACCGCACGGGCGCACTCGAAGTCTGGATCGAGATCGGTGCGCCGTCGGCAGAGCGCCTGCACAAGGCATCCAAGGCCGCTCCTCGCGTCGTGCTCTTTACCCACACGGAACCGGGCCTTGTCCGCAAAGAAGCCAACTCGCGCTCCGTCCACAAACTGGAGAGCATCGAGTTCTACGCGCTCGAGCCGGCATTCTTGGACCGGCTGGAGCCGTTGATGACGCGCAACACCAGCTTCGAGATCTTGCGGAACGAGGGACGCCTCTACGTGACGCTTGGCGGTCGAACCGAAGAAGTCGCGCTCGAACTGGGATCGCTGCGCGAAAGCTGAAAGCCCTTGTTTTCCGTGCCTTCGACATCGTTCTGCCTCTTGGCTCTGCTACTCGCCTGTACGAGCGGCTGCGACCAGCAGGCCGCATCAGAAAAGCCGCATGCACCCCCCGCTCTCGTGACCGCCCCGGCGCCGCCATCCGTTGCCCAAGCTCCGGCACCAGCGGCGGAGGTCGCAACCGAAACCGACATCGTGCCGCGCGACGTCCCGCGCGTTTACGCCAAGAGTCGGAACGTCTGGATCCGGAGCGGACCGACGAGCGACACGCAGTGGCTTGGCTTCTTGTGGTTTGGCGGCTCGGTACAAATTCGCGAGCTGCGTGGCCAGGCCGGCCTCGGCTGCAGCAAGAAATGGATCGCCATCGAGCCGCGCGGTTGGGTCTGCGTCGACGGCGAGCAGGCGACGACCGATCCGGACGACCGCGAGCTCGCGCAGCTCTATCGCTACCGTCCACGGGTCGACACGCCATGGCCGCACCACTACGCCGCTGTCCACGAGATGACGCGTCGTTATGCGGCCCTGCCTGATCGAGCACTACAAAAGGCATGGGAATTGAGCTTCGAGCGCCACCTCGCCGACGTATTTTCGGCGCGCAAGACTCCGAACGCGCCCCCCGAGTTCGTGCTCAGCGGGCGTGCCGCACCGGTCTTGCCCAAGCTGCCGCGCGGTCTCTCCGAAAAGCGCGATCGCATCTGGCCGCGCTCGGCCTTCGCTTACAGCGAGGCCTTCGACCATGACGAGCGCGCGTTCCTGCTCGCGGCCGATTTGACTTGGGTGCCGCGCGATCGGGTCGAGCTTCTGGCCCGCACGGAGTTTCAGGGGCTCGCGCTGGGCGGCGACACAAAGCTGCCGCTCGCCTTTTTTCGGGGTCGCGAGCGACCGACGTTTCGCAAGGACGCCAGCGGTGAGTTCGTCCCCGCCGAGGCCCGCTTCGAGCGACTCGGTCACGTGCCCTTGAGTGGCGAGATCGAGCAACGAGAGCGCGTGCGCTATTTCAAACTCCGCGACCAGGACCTGTGGGTAAGCAGCCGCGAAGCCGTGGTCCCCGAGCCCCAGAGGAGGACGCCTTGGGGCGCTCCCGTAGGCCAGGCTGACACGACCGGCGTCGCCCCGCCCGGACGTGCGACTTGGCTCGAAATCAGCATTTTGGGTGGCTGGCTGATTGCTTTCGAAGGTACGCGACCCGCTTACGTCACGATGATTAGCGCAGGGCGCGGTGGCACGCCGCAAGGCGACAAAGACCCGCTCGCGACGGCCAGCACCCCGACTGGGCGCTTTCCGATCAGCGGCAAGTTCAAGACGGCGACGATGGAGTCGTCGAGTTCACCCATCGTCCATGGCGATGTGCCCTGGACCCAAAATTTCTCCGGGCCACACGCCATTCACAGTGCCTATTGGCACGACGACTGGGGCAGTCTCAAGAGCGAGGGCTGCGTCAACGTCGCGCCGCGCGACGGCAAATGGCTTTTCGAGTTCACCGAGCCGGAAGTGCCCGAGGGCTGGCACGGCGTGCGCCAGGTGGGTCGGTACGGGCCGTCTACCTGGGTCATCGTTCACGAGTGAAGCGCGAAGGGCCGAGGAACGCGAAGCCGAGCGCCTCGTGCGCGAGCAAAGAGTCCTCGTTGGCGACGCTCTCGCCCGAGCCGAGTGGGTGCACGTCGACGGCTACACCGACGAGCTCACCCGCGCGAAACAAAGACAATTCTGCGGGACCGTCGATATTCGGTCGTCTAGCAATTTCGAGTTCGAATCGCTCTAGGCCGCGAAAGCTGTCGTGAGGCAACGCCCAGCGCTGTAGCAGGTCGGGCTCGAGACCGGGCCGTTCCTTCAGCAAGTCGACGTGACCCGTAGCGCCATCGAAAGCGAGCACATAGCGACCGTGCTCGCTTTCAAGCAGCGCGACACGCACTGGACGTCCGGTTCGAGGTCGCGGCACGACCCACGCCCACAGCCCGGGCAACTGCTGAGAAATCCGCCGGCGCTCCTTTGGGCGAAGAGACTGGAAGTGCGGGACCGCATGGGGCTCCGCGACGCTCGGCAGGGGCGCCCAACGTCCGTCGCTCCGTCGCACGAGCCGTTCCCCGTAGAAGGCCTCGTCGCGTCGAGCGAAGGCGAACAGGTAGCTCTGGAAGTTGTCCTGGGTTTGCGAAGAATGCGCAGCGATGGCGCGAAGCTTCGGGTTCAGCTCGAAAACGGACGAACGGCAGCTTTCCGGTACCAATCGGCGCTCGTCGGGCTCGTAGCCGGCCAAGGTGCCGCGCGGCGGCGGTGTGGGCTCGCTGGGCGCAGTGCGCCCGGGCGGACACACGGGGCCCGGCGCGGGCCCTGTCGGCCAACAATCCCCATTGTGCACGAGCGCACGAAGAATTCGCGGTGCGTCGGGCAAGGTGCGAAGTGCTCGGCGGACGAAGGCGTACGCGGCTGCGTGATCGGAATGCGTGTCTTCGGGATGGGTCACGACCAGAGTCCGAGGTCTCAGCTCGCCGAGTAGCGCGCGCAGGTCGGAGACGAGTCCGTCGGCCGTGTAGGGCCCCGGCCGGCCCGTGCGTGCCGCATGAAAGTCGCGCCGCCTCCAACCGCGTCGACCGTACGTCGTGTTGCCGAGTTCGCAGCGCCCACCAATGAGACGAGGCACGCTGGGGAGCGGTCGCTCGCCCAGCTGCGCGAGCGAGCCGTCTGGATAGCCCAAGAAGAACACGTGCTCTTCGCTTACGCCCACAGCCCGCAATCCCGCGACCGATTCGGCTTGGCGGCGACGCGCGTCGTGGCGGCAATCCCAGTCCCCATTGGTCAGGATGACGACGTCGACGGCCTCGCCACGCGCAGTCGCGGCCAACACGAGCGCACTTGCAGTCAGAGCCTCGTCGTCGGGGTGCGGCGCCACGACCACGAGCCCACCGCCGCTCGGCTTCGTGTCGTCGGCCCCTGCCGTCGTGGCAAATGACGCCAAACAGGCAGCCAAGACTCGAAGCAGCACGCGTTTCACGAGTGCCAAGTGTGATCGCGGCGCCTACCTTTGTCGACCTCTGCCGGAAACACGGAACCGTTTCGAAACAATTCCGACGATGCGCCGCAACGACAAGCGAGGTTTCATTCAGAATGATCGGTGCCCCGAGCGTCGAAAGCTTCCTTCAAACCATGCCGCTCGAGTACGAGCGAGCATTCTCACCCGCAGCCATCGAGGTCCATTGCGACATCGTACTGGGTCGCTTGCCCGACGAGGTCCGCGTTGCCCTGTGCGAGGCCCCAGCCGGCGAGGATGCAGTATTGTGCGTCGTCGCCGACGACGAACCCGGGCTGCTGTCCGTGGTGTGCGCGGCCTTCGTCTCCCACCAGCTCGACGTGCGTGCCGCCCAAATTTTTGCGCGGCGCATTCCCGGGGCGCCGGACGAGGCCGTCGACTTCTTCTGGGTGCGGCCCATCGACCACGACGCGCCGGCCAGCTTGGCCAAAGACCGTGTGGCGCTCGTTCAAGCGACCCTGATTCAATTCCTGGGCCGCTCCGATCCGGACGACGATGAAGACGACCCGGCGCTCCGCGCACCCACGGCGCGCCCACCTGCCTTCCGGCCGAGCGAGCGCAGCGTCAGCATGCATTTCGATCCGCGTTCCTTGGCCGAGGGGCTCTCGGTGCTCGTGCTCGACGCTCCGGACACAGAACGTCTGCTCTTGGCCGTCACACGCGCGCTGGCCCTGGCAGGCGTCGACATCGTGGCGTCCGAGGTCCGCACAGTCGACGACTGGGCCCACGATCGTTTCACCCTCCAGCTGAGCAACCAAGCGCTCGATTTGGAGGTGCGGCAACGCGTGCTCGCGGCCGTGAACGACTCCTTCCAGCGGCCTCCCTCTCCGGGCGTCAAGATCCGCTCCGCCTACTAGCGATCTCGGAGCCCTGACCCCCGGCGGCTGGACGGCGTTCAGCCGAATGACGGCGTGCGGCGTCCGCGGATGGGCGCAGCTTGCGCCGCCTTGTAGTCCGTAAGCATCCAGGTGAGTGCCAGGGCACCTGCGCTGATCATGAAGAAGTTGCGCGCGGCAGCCTCCTGTTCGAAGCCGGCCAGCCAAGGCATTGCAACGAGGGCGACAGCCATGACGGCCTCGATAGCCCCGTGGACGGGGAACGGAATCACGCCAACGACGCCCAGCGGAAACGCCGTGATCAGCGTCATCGTGAGGTGAACCGCCGCCAGTACGTAACAGATGACGGCGGGGGTTTGACTGAAACCGAGCGCGGTAGGGATCAGCAGCAGGGTCAAAACTACGGCGTAGTCTATGTAGCCGTGAGCGCGCGGGTTGAGGGGCTTGTTCATGTCGGTGTCTCCTAGTTGTTGACGAACTCTACCTGCTCTTGCATGAGGCGTTCCCAACTCGAAATGGCCAGTTACGAGCCAAAATTTCGCGTTTCTTCGGTCGCGCCCCCGAGTTGTTCGTGTCAAATCGCCCCAGTTGCGCGCGCTCGGTAGCTCTCGAGCGGTGGGTTTGGTCGGTTCTCGGGCTTACCGACTGCATCCACGTCGAGAAAGGCTCGTACCAGGCGCGCCAGCTCATCCGGCCGCTCGATCGAAATATCGTGGCCCGTGCCCGGGAGCACGACGACCTGGGCGTTGGGGAGTGCTGCGCTGAACTCGGCTCGCGCTTCTGGTCGCACCAACGCATCGTCGGCGCCGTAGACAAGCAGCGTGGGGCAGCGGAGGCGTGCTAGCTCGGCGGTGGCGTCGTGACGAAACGCGGCCACCCCGAGGGCCATGACGCTGGGCAGCCGCGTCGGTCGTCCGCGTAAACGACGCAGCGCGGTGAGGGCTCGCGCTGGCGCACGCAGCCAGAACCGCCTCGACAAGAGGCGCCCCAAGACGTGCGTTTCGGTTTGCGCCAGGGGCGTGAAGAGGTCTCCAGAGCTTGGCCCCAATTCAAGCAGAGCATCGAAGGAAACGGCGCCGCCGCGGGGCAGGGTCGAGGTGAGCACCAGGCGGCGCACGCGGTTCGGTGCTTGCGCCGCCAGATGAGTCGCCACCATGCCGCCGAGTGACGAACCCAGAACATCGAACGAAGCCAGCCCCAGGCCGTCGGCCAGCTCCAGGGCGTCCAGCGCCAACTCCTGCGTCGTGAGCGCGAAGAGCGGTCCCGTCGATCGTCCGACCCCGCGCGGGTTGAACAAGACGAGCGGGCGGTCGGTGGCCAGCGCGCGAGCGAAGTCGCCCCAGAGCCCCAACTCTCCGAGGAGCGGCCGCATGAGCAGAAGCGGCGGCCGCTCTGAATCATCGGGTCCAAGCCTTCGGTACTCGAT
>Ga0163144_10012217_pt1 | contig 18067 bp, 15 predicted proteins | sample OliLak19BULKMAT1_FD_123175 | JGI IMG/M metagenome (GOLD analysis project Ga0163144, IMG submission 123175) | Freshwater microbial mat bacterial communities from Lake Vanda, McMurdo Dry Valleys, Antarctica - Oligotrophic Lake LV.19.BULKMAT1 | ecosystem: Environmental > Aquatic > Freshwater >... | reverse complement strand
GAGGAGCGGTTCCCCGAGGTCCGCTTCTCCGCGACCCGCGAACACACCTGAGCGAGGTCGCAGCGTCCGGGTGTGACCGGCGTTTAGGGCAGCGTGTACTGGCTGAAGAACGCCCACATCTCGTCGTTGGCCGAGAGGTCGGTGCTCGCGGCCCCGAACGGGCAGAACGGATTGCCGGGCCAGCAGTGGCCCATGCCCTCGATCGTGCACAGCACGACCTCGGCCCCGTCGTCGCCGCAGTTCCCCCACGACTCGCAGGTGGTGTCGCCCTCTTGGAACGTGACCGTCGAGTCCGCGTCGCAACCGTTGCGGTCGACCCAGCCCTGGATCGAGCCCGGCACGGAGATATGCGGGACCATCCCGTTGCCTTCCCACGCGACCGAGGTGTCCGCGGTGCCGTGCAGGTGCATGACCGGCACGGCGCGCTCCGGGTTGCACTGCTCGTCGGGAATCATGATGACGCCAGCGACGGGCCCGATCGCCGCGAACACGTCGGAGGCGACGCAGCCGAGCCGATGCGAGATGAACCCGCCGTTGGAAAAGCCGGTCGAGTACACGCGGTTCGTATCGATGCACATCTCGGTGCCGATGCTGTCGACGAGCGCGAGCGCGAATGCGACGTCGTCGACCTGCTGGTCGAACGCGCCGCCGCAGCACGAGCCCGCATTCCATGAGTTGCCGACGCCCTGCGGGTACGCGACCGCGAAGCCACGATCGTTCGCCGTCGCGCTCATGTCGGACATCTGCGCTTGGATCTGCGAGGTCAGCGTCCAGCCATGGAACGCGAGCACGAGCGGGATCGGCGTGCTGCCGTCGTGGTTCGGCGGCACCTGCAGATCGAACTGGCGCATCAGTCCGCCGGCCATCACCTCGACCTGCGGATACGCGCCGGGCTCGACAGTGCTGGTGCCGCAGCCCGGGCTTGCCGCCGGGTCGATCTTCGGGTCGCCCGTCGTGTCCTCGCCGTCGCCCGACGTGTCGGCGACGCCGACCGTGGTGTCGGCCTCGGAATCGCTGGAAGCGGTCGTCGTGATCGACGACGCTGTCGTCGTTGGATCGCCGGAGTTGCTGGGATCGGTCGGGCCCGTGGTGCTCGGGCCGGTCGGCGCGGTGGTCGTCCCGAGGCTGTCTGTGCCGCCTGTCTCCACCGTGCCGCCGGAGCCCTCGGCGGCCGGGCCGTCGTCACCGCAGCCGGGAAGTGCAAGCCCAATCGCGATTGCGCGCGCGGGCCACGAGGAACCAAACCCGAAGCGAAGCATAGGCGTCATGGGTACGTGGCCAACGTAGCACGCGATCGCGACGATGTGCGCGCGCCACGTGCGCCTCAGAACGCAAAGTAGACGAACGACGAGGATACGCCGCCGAAGCACATCGCGAACGTGGTGAAGAGCAGCAGCGCGGGCCAGAACAACGGCGAGCTCTGGAAGCCTTTGCTGCGGTTGGTCAGCCACGACACGAAGTGCCCCGTGACGAGGCCGCACACGACGAGGAGCAGCGTGAACACGTTTGCGAAAGTGAACGTACCGAGCCCGCCGCCGAGCAGGTGCATGCCGCGCGCAACCTCGACGCAGCGGTCGAAGCTCGGCGCGCGGAACATGATGCCGCCGAGCAACCAGAAGTAGAACGTGATGCCGATCGCGAGGTACTTCGGCCAGCCTTTGACGATGGCCTTCTTGAGCTTCGGGACCCGCTTGAACAGCCAGTGGTTGAGGTTGAGGATCGTGCCCTGAACGAGCCCCCACGCGACGAACGTCCAGCTCGCGCCGTGCCACAGACCGGCGAGCACGATCGTGATGAACAGCGCGCGATACGGCCGTGGCTTCTTGTTCGCGAGAAAGTCCGCCTTCATCTGCGGCAGGTAGACGTAGTCGCGCAGCCACGTCGACAGCGAGATGTGCCAGCGGGTCCACACCTCGATCGGTGACGTCGACAGATACGGCAGATCGAAGTTCGGCGGGATCTCGAAGCCGAGCAGCAGCGCGACGCCGATCGCGATGTCGGTGTAGCCGCAGAAGTCGCCGTAGAGCTGGCCGGCGAACGCGAGTGTGCCGGTCCACGCCGCGAGCACGCTCGTCGGGCCGTTGCTGCCGTACAGGTCGTCGACGACGACGCCGAGCATGTCGGCGATCGCCTTGTTGAACAGGCCGACCGCGATGAGCATCACGCCGCGGCGATACGCGGACCACGGTAGCGGCTTGAACGCCTCGAACTGCGGCACCAGCACCGACGCGCGGATGATCGGACCCGCGACGAGATGCGGAAAGAACGACACGCCGGCGAGGAATTCGAGCGGGCGTTCGCGAGCACGCATCGTGCCGCGATACACGTCGATCGTGTAGCTCATGCTCTGGAACGTGTAAAACGAGATCCCGACCGGCAGCGCGATGTCGAGGAACTGCGTCGGCCGCTCCATGCCGAACAGGTCGATGAGCCCGTACGCGGAGTCGAGGAAGAAGTTCGTGTACTTGAAGTAGAACAGCACCCCGAGGTTCAGCACGATGCTGAGCACGAGCAGCCGCTTGCGCTTGGGCCGATCGTCGCGGTGCCCCTCCATCGCCTTCGCGAGGAAGAAGTCGAGCGCCGCCGTGCCGATGAGCAGCGGCACGAAGCGGTAGTCCCACCCCGCGTAGAAGATGCAGCTCCCGAGCGTGATCGCGACGAGCTTCTGATCGCGGGTCCTGGCGACGAACGTATAGATCGCCAGGAAGACCAGCAGGAACAGCACGAACAGCGTCGAGTTGAACAGCATAATTGTCTCTCAGGGGAAGCGGCCCGCTTCCCCCTCGACGCCGGCAAAGCCGTCGCCGAGACTCCCCCTCTCCATCGCTTCGCTCCTTCTCCTGCCCCGTGAAAAGGAATCAACTCCGGAAGCGCTTCACGAGCGCGACGATGACACCGAGGTTCTCGAGGTTCTCCGGGCGGACCTCTTCCTCGGGTAGCTTCAGCTCGAAGCGGTCGCGGATGAAGGAGAGCAGCTCCATCATCCCCATCGAGTCGACGATGCCGGTCTGCAGCAGCGGGGTCTTCTCGTCGAGGCCCTTGTCGTCGCCGTCGAGGAAGGTCTGCGCGATGAAGGTTCGCACCTCTTGCATGATCTCTTGGTCGGTCATGTCGTAGTTCCGTCGAGCTCTTGGGTGAGGGTCAATCGATCGATCTTACCGTTGCGTGTGCGCGGCAGGCTCGGCAGCCACCGCACCTGGTCGACCACCATGTAGCGCGGCAGGCGGTTCGCACAGTGCTGCTTGATCTGCACGAGCGAGGGGCGCTCGTCGGCGCGCGCGGACAGGCACGCGACGAGCTTCGCCGCTGCACCTTCGCCACGCACGAGCACTGCGGCCTCGTGCACGTCGGGATGGGCGAGCAGGGCGCTTTCGATCTCGCCGAGCTCGATGCGGAAGCCGGCGACCTTCACCATGTGGTCGCGGCGACCGACGTAGTGATAGTTGCCGTCCGCTGCGAGACGCACGATGTCGCCGGTCGGGTAGGGGCGCTCGCCCTGCGGGTCGCGGCCCCAGTAGCCGAGCATCACCGTCGGTCCGGCGCAGATGAGCTCGCCTTCTTCGCCGACGGCTGCGCGCGAGCCGTCGTCTTTGACGGCCCACACGTCGTCGCCACAGGTCGCGATGCCGATCGGGATCGTCGTCTGCTCGTCGTCGAGATCGAAGACCTCGTACGCGGTGCACACGTTGGTCTCGGTCGGACCGTAGAGGTTGAGGAAGCGCTTGGCAGCCCAGTGCCGGCGGAGCCGACGCAGGTGCTTGAGCGGAAACGGCTCGCCCGCGAATAGCACCGTGTGCAAGGACGGCGCGGTGCGGTCGAGCAGACCGCCGTGGTCCATCATGAGGATCAGCGCCGACGGTACCGAGTACCAGACCGTGATCTGCTCGCGATCGATCAGCTCGACGAGGCTCTGCGGGGAGTAGTTGCCGCCCTCGAGGATGAGGTGCACCGTGCCGCCCGCGCTGAACGCGGCGTAGAGATCGAGCACCGACAGATCGAAGTGGAACGGTGCATGGTTCGCGAACCGATCGCTCGGCTTCGCGTTGACTGTCTCGACCGCCCAGTCGATGAACGCGAGCGCGTTGCGATGGCTGATGCACACGCCCTTGGGCCGGCCGGTCGAGCCCGACGTATAGAGGATGTACGCGAGGTCGTGCTGCGTGCGCGGCGGATCCGGCAGCGCAGCGGTCGAGCATGCGTCGAGGTCGGCCCACGCGTTGCCGCGGAACGGGGCATCGAGCGGCAAGCACGGCACGTTCGCGAGCTCTTCGTTCAGCGCAGCCTCGGCCCACGCTGCCTTGGTGATGACGGCCTTCACCACGCAGTCCTCGAGGATGATGCGCGCGCGTACGGGCGGCGAGAGCGGATCGACCGGCACGTACGCCGCGCCGACGCGCAGCACGCCCTGCATCGCGGCGACCGTGCTGGTGCCCTTGGGCAGCCACACCGCGACGCGATCGCCGGGACCGACACCGTGCGCGACGAGCCAGTGCGCGATGCGATTCGCGAGCACATCGAGCTCGCCGTACGTCAGACGATCGTCGCCCGCACGCACGGCGACCGCGTTCGGATCGCGCGCGGCGGAGCGCGCAACGAGCTCGTGCAGCAGCGTCGTCACAGCCCGAGCCCCCGTGCGATGAGGTTGCGCTGGATCTCCGAGGTGCCGGAGAAGATCGTGCTCGGCACCGCGTCGCGGAGCATCTGCGCGATGCCCATCTCTTCCATCACGCCGTTGCCACCGTGGAGCTGCACCGCGTCGAGCGCGGACTGGATCGCCGCCTCGCTCGTCGCGATCTTCGACATCGCGATCTCCATCGTCGCGTCCTCGCCGCGATCGATCTTCCAGCACGAGCGGTACAGCAAGAGGCGCGCGCTCTCGAGCCGCAGTTTCATGTCCGCGACGCGATGCGCGAGCGCCTGCTGCTTCGACAGCGGCTTGCCGAACTGCCGGCGGGTCTTGAGATACGCGACAACCTGCTCGATCTGCCGATCCATCACGCCGAGGTAGAGCCCGAACAGACACGCGCGCTCCCAGTGCATCGAGCGCGTGAACACACCTGAGCCCTGGCCCTCGCGACCGATGCGGTTGCGGCCGGGCACGCGGACCTTCTCGTAGTAGACCGAGCTGATCGGCGCGCCCTTGAGGCCGAGCTTCTCGAACGGCGCACCGACGGTCACGCCTTCGGCCTTTCGCGGCACGACGAGCCCGACGATGCCCATGTGGCCGTGGGCCGGGTTCGCGGTGCCGTACGTGACGAGGATGTCGCAAAACGGACCGTTGGTGACGTAGCTCTTGCTGCCGGTGAGCAGGTAATCGTCGCCGTCGCGCTCGACCGTCGTGCGCATCGCGAACGCGTCGGAGCCCGATACGTCCTCGGTGATCGCGTTCGCACCGATGAGCTCGCCCGTGCACAGCTTCGGCACGAGCTCGAGCTTGAGTGCCTCGGGCGCGAACTCGACGATCGGCATCACGCACGCGAACAAGTGCGCCGCGAAGGCGAAGACGAGACCGCTGTCGGTGCAGCCCTTGCCGACCGCCTCGAACGCGAGCGCGGTGTCGAGCGCACCGAGGCCGACGCCGCCGTACGCCTCGGGTGCGCACAGGCCGAGCAAGCCGAAGTCCCCCGCCTCCCGGAAGGACGCGCGGAAGCCCGCCTCGTCCTTCTTCTGTGCGGCGGGCTCGAGCCGCTCGCGGGCGAACGCCAGCGCGCGGTCGTAGAGTTGCTGCTGTTCCGGGGTCCAGGAGAAGTCCACAGGTTACCTCGCGTCAGTTCAAAAAATGAGGAGCGACCGCGTCCGCGAGCATGCGCGAGAACTTGGGAGCGCCGGTGTCGTGCTTGAGATGGGTGAAATCGACGAACTCGGCGTGGTCGAACCCCGGTGCGTCGCCGAGGTCGACGATCGGCGCGCCGGTCTCGGCCTCGATCTTCGCGAGCGCAGCAGCGATGTTCTGCCGACCGATGTCGCCGGGACGAACGTGCTCGGAGTTCGGCGGCACGACGATCACGACGAGCTCCGCGATCTGCTGCGCCTCTTTCACGGCGAGCACGAACGTGTCGAGGCGGTCGGGGTCGATCGGCACGTTCGCAAAGTCGGTCGAACCCCAGAACGCGAACTGCTTCTTCAGGTTGTCCGCGGTGAAGGCGAGGTCCGCCATCTTGTCGTAGTCGGCCTTGTCGTTGCCGAGCAGCGGGTTGAACACCCCGCGCGTCTCGATGTCGAACTTGCCGAGCTGCGGTGCATACCCGGCGTTCACCTTCGCCGACACTTGTTCCCACTCGCCGAGCTTCCAGTCCTTTGCGAGCGGCCACCAGCCCGGCGCCTTGAACATGCGCTTGCCGAGCATGCTGTTGCTGTCCGCAGGACCGACGCCGCCCATGACCTTCAGTGACGCGAGCTCCGTCGACTCGTGGGGTTCGTGCCAGAACAGCGACACGAGCTCGCCGTAGGTGGAGAGGATCGCCTTTTTGCGCACGTGCGAGCGCGTGCGGCCCTCGAGGAAACCCGTGGTCGCGGCGAGCGGCGCGAACGGCAGCATGATGAGCTTCGGCTTTCTGCCGGTCGCCGCGAACGCCTCGCCGAGTCGACGCACCATCAGGCGATCGCTCGGTGCGATGTTGCCGAGCACGCCGAGGTTGTACGAGACGACGGTGACACCGTGCTCGCGCAGCGAGGCGTCGAACGCCTCGGGAATGAAGCCGTAAAAAGCGGCGGAAGGTCCGAGCATGAACGCGCCGGGCTCGTCCTTCGCCGCGAGTGCCGGCAACGCTGCTTTGATCGCGGCCACGCGATCGGTATCCATCGAGCTGACCCACCGCACGCCGGGCGGCGTCGTCGCGTTGACCCAACCCAGGAAAAAACGGGCGATCAGAGTCGCTGTCGCGAGCAAGATGAGGCCGGCGCCGACGGCCTTCGCGACCGAGACAGAGGCGGGCGGAACTGATTCGGCTGCGGACGCCACGCGCGGACCAAGGGCACCGGAGGCTACTGCCCGCCCGCGGCCTGCGTCAAGCGTGCGCGCCTCGTGAAGCGGCTCTCGCTTTGGGTCACGAGCTGACCACACGCACCCGCGACATCAGGGCCGCGGGACTTGCGGACGGTGACGAGACATCCGTGGGCGCGCAGACCTGCGACGAACTCGCTGATCGCAGTGTGGTTCGGCCGCGCGAAACCACCCACGGCCGTGGCGTTCCACGGGATCACGTTGACGTTGTGACGAATGCCGCGCGCGAACGCGGCAAGCCCGGCCGCGTCGTCCTGCGAGTCGTTGGTGCCCGCGAGCAGCACGTACTCGAGCGTGACCTTCTCGTGCGATCGCAGCGGGAACGCGAGCAGCGCCGCGCGCAGATCGGCCAGCGAGTTGTTGCGCGCGACCGGCATGATCGCCGCGCGTGCGGCATCGGTGGTCGCGTTGACCGACAGCGCGATCGCCGGCCGCACACGCGCGCGCGCGATCGTGGCGATGCCGTCGACGAGGCCGACCGTGGACACCGTGATGCGCTGCGGCGAGAGCCCGAGGCCGGCCGGCTCGCACAGGATCTCGACCGCGCGCAGCACCGCATCGACGTTGTGCAGCGGCTCGCCCATGCCCATGAACACGATCGACACGCGCTGCGGATCGACGGGTCCGAGGGCGAGCAACACAGCGAGCACCTGACCTACGATTTCGGCTGCGCCGAGATTGCGGACGAGTCCCATCGTCGCCGTCTGGCAGAAACGGCAGCCCATCGCGCACCCGACCTGGCTCGAGATGCACAGCGTCACCCGCGGATTCTTGACCGCGCGCGGCATGTGCACGACCTCGACTCGAGCGCCGTCGGCGAGTCCGAGCAGCAGCTTCGTCGCGGCGTCGTCCGAGTGCTGTGCATGGATGATCTCCGGCAGCGCGAGCGTGAAGTTCCGTTCCACGAACGCGCGCGCGATTTTGCCGAGCAGCGGTCGACGCACGCCATCGGTGCCGGTCGGCCAGCGCGTGACCCGGTGCAGCGCCGCGAACAAGTGCGTCGCAGATCCGGGTGGCTCGCGAGCGCTCAACTCCTCGGCAGTGAGATCACAGAAGCTTTGCAGCGGGGTCACAGTTTCGATCCGCCAGCCCGAGAGTCTACGCGGCAGCGGTACGTGCGCAGGAACTAATCCGCGGTGCTTGCAACCCCGCGGTGGCTGGACGATTCTCTGGCCGACCTTCGCGCGGGGCTTGCCCACGCGCGCGGCTCGGCAACGCGATGACCAGCATTCTCGGGATCTCCGCCTACTACCACGACTCCGCGGCAGCCCTGATCGTCGATGGCCGCATCGTCGCCGCTGCGCAAGAAGAGCGGTTTACCCGACGCAAGCACGATCCCGAGTTCCCGACCAACGCGGTTGCGTACTGTTTGAAGAACGCGGGCATCACCGCCGAGCAGCTCGACTACGTCGGCTTTTACGACAAGCCGCTGCTCAAGTTCGATCGCCTGCTCGAGACCTACGTCGCGTACGCGCCGGCGGGTTTCAGCTCGTTCCTCGGCGCGATGCCGATCTGGCTGCGCAAGAAGCTGCACCTGCCCCGCGTGCTCCGCAAGGAGCTCGGCGGCGCGTACAAGCGCCGTTTCGTGTTCCCCGAGCACCACGAGTCGCACGCCGCGAGCGCGTTCTTCCCGTCGCCGTTCGAGGAGGCCGCCGTCATGACGCTCGACGGCGTCGGCGAGTGGGCGACCGCGAGCTTCGGCTACGGCAAGGGCAACCATCTCTCGCTGACGCACGAGATGCGATTTCCCCACTCGATCGGCCTGCTGTACTCCGCGTTCACGTACTACTGCGGCTTCCGGGTCAACTCCGGCGAGTACAAGCTGATGGGCCTCGCGCCGTACGGCGACCCGAAGTACACGGACAAGATCTTGGACAACTTGGTGGACCTCAAGGAGGACGGCTCGTTCCGCATGGACATGTCGTACTTCGACTACTGCGCCGGTCTCACGATGACCTCGCCGAAGTTCGACGCGTTGTTCTTCGGGCCGCCGCGCAAGGCCGAGGGCAAGCTCGAGCAGCACCACATGGATCTCGCGGCGTCGATCCAGAAGGTGACCGAGGAGATCATGCTGCGTGCGTCGCGGTTCGTGCACGAGCAGACCGGGTCGAAGAACCTCTGCCTCGCCGGCGGCGTCGCGCTCAACTGCGTCGGCAACGGCAAGGTGCTGCGCGAGGGTCCGTTCGAGAACATCTGGATCCAGCCGGCGGCCGGTGATGCCGGCGGTGCGCTCGGCGTCGCGCTGCTCATCTGGCACCAGCTGCTCGACAAGCCCCGCGACGTCACGAGGCCCGGCGCCCAACCCGATGCACAATTCGGCTCGCTGCTCGGGCCCGCGTACGAGGCGGACGAGACCCGCGGTTTTTTCGACTCCGTCGGCGCGAAGTACCAGGAGTACACGGACGACGAAGCGCTGTGCCGTGACGTCGCCGAGCTGCTCGCGACCGAGCACGTGGTCGGGTGGATGCAAGGCCGCATGGAGTTCGGCCCGCGCGCGCTCGGTAGTCGCAGCATCATCGGCGACGCCCGCAGCACGCAGATGCAGTCGACGATGAACCTGAAGATCAAGTTCCGCGAGTCGTTCCGGCCGTTCGCGCCGAGCATCTTGCGCGAGCGCGTGCACGACTACTTCGAGATGCGCGAGGGCGAGGACAGCCCGTACATGCTGCTCGTCGCGCCGGTACGCGAGGATCGGCGCACCGAGGTGCCGGCGGGCACCGAGGCGCTGCAAGGCATCGAGAAGCTGAAGGTGCCGCGGTCCCAGGTGCCCGCGATCACGCACGTCGACTACTCCGCGCGCGTGCAGACCGTCGACGAAACGCGTCACGGCGCCTACTACCGCGTGATCAAGGCATTCGAGGAGCGCACCGGCTGTCCGGTCATCATCAACACCAGCTTCAACGTCCGCGGTGAGCCGATCGTCATGTCGCCGGAGCACGCGTACCGCTGCTTCATGGCGACCAACATCGATGTGCTCGTCGTCGACAACTTCGTGCTGCGCAAGACCGAGCAACCGGGCGCGAAGGAAATCGACAACAGTGCCTATCTCGCCACGTTCGCCCTGGACTAGGGCCTTGGACTGAAGGACACCGACCATGGCGATGATGGAAATCAACAAGAACCCATCGGCGAAGGAGCTGATGTGGTTCGGCGTGCTGCTCTTCATATTCGCGGCCGGCGTCGGGAGCTGGCTGTACTTCGGCGGCTCGCCGTTCGCGGGCCGGCTCGTGTGGGGCATCGGCGGCGCCCTCGGCCTCGTGTTCTTCGCGGTGCGCCCGGCGCAGCGCTACATCTACCTCGGCTGGTTGTACGCCGCGTTCCCGATCGGGTACGTGGTGTCACACGTCATCATGGGTGTCATCTACTTCGGGGTCGTGACGCCGGTCGGGCTCATCATGCGCGCGCTCGGCCACGATCCGATGAACCGCGTGTTCGACAAGCAAGCGAAGTCCTACTGGATCGAGCACCGCACCGACCGCGATCCCAAGCGGTACTTCAAGCAGTTCTGAAGCAACTCGAGCGGAACGAACGTCATGGCCAACGAAGAAGACAAGTCGTCGCGAGCTGCAGAGTTCGCAGCAGGTGCCGAGGGTAAGAGCGTCGGCATCCTCTCGGAGCTGTTCGAGTTCCTCAAGGTCAACAAGAAGTGGTGGCTGTTGCCGATCGTGCTCGTGCTCATCCTCGTGGGTGTGCTCGTCATCCTCGGTGGCTCGGTCGCAGCGCCGTTCATCTACACGCTGTTCTGATGGCCACGATCACCGTGACCTCGCGCGGTCTCGGCGGCGGGATCGTCGCGAGTGCCGGCGTGCTCGCGCTGATCTCGGCGCTGGTGATGAACCCGGTCGTCGGCAAGCTGACCAAGGGGCCGCTCGTGGTCGACTACGCGGACGTACTCGTCGGCTACTTCTGGTGGGCGACGGCGATCGGGATCGGGCTCATCATGCTCGGTCGGCGGATTGCGCGGGGCAAGAGCCGCGCCGACGGCATCGCCGTGCTCGCGCTGATGCTCGGCGCGATCGTGCTGTTCGATCGGTTCCTGCTCGCCCGCAAGGGCCTACCGCTGTGGCGCTACGATCCCGAGGTTCGCTACGTGCATCGCCCCGGTGCCGTGCGCACGCTCGCGGGCGCGGGTCGACCGACCGAGCTCGTGCGGATCAATTCCTGGGGACACCACGACACCGAGTTCCCCGAGGAAAAACCGCCAGGCGAGCTCCGCGTGTTGATGCTCGGCGACTCGGTGACGATGGGTTTCGCGGTGACCTACGCCGAGACCTACAGCAAGCACCTCGAGGATCTGCTCGACGCGAGCGACCGCAAGCACGCCACGCATCAGGTGATCAACAGCGGCGTGCACGGCTACTCGACGTTCCAAGAGAAACGCATGTTCGAGCGTTCGCTGCGCTTCGCACCGGACATCGTATTCATCGGCTTCTGCATGAACGACGTGACCGAGCCGTTCATCGTCGACACCGAGTACGGCGGCACCGGGCTCGACTACCACGGCGTCAGCCAGACCCCGAACCCGTTCGTCGGCTGGCTCAGCAACGAAACCGGCCTCGGCCGCTTCATGCAGGGGCTCGCGTTGCGCGGCAAGTCGCGCGAGGCGGAAGCGAGGCTCGAGATCTACAACGTCCTCGGGATGGCCCAGACCTCGCGCACCGACCCGCGGATGCAGGAGGCCTGGCGGATCCTGCTGACTCAGCTCGGTGAGGTGTACGCGCTCGGGCGAGAGCAGGGCATCCCGGTCGTGCTGGTCATCTTCCCTTACACGTTCCAGCTGCTCGAATCGAGCGGCCGCGAGCCGCACGAGATCCTGCGCGCGCACGCGGCCGAGCACGGCATCGACGTGATCGACACGACGGATGCGCTCGCGCGTGCGATCGTCGACGATCCGCAGCTCGTCGAGTACCTGCGCAGCAAGGGGCGCTCACGCGAAGAGGTGTTCGCGTATCACGAGCACCGCATGCGAAAGTACTTCTTCGACCACGACCACTTCACCACCGAGGGGCACGCGGTGGTCGCGGGCGAGATCCACGAGTACCTCGTCGAGCACCAGTGGGTAGACGCGCCGGGCGCCGACGTCAGGCATCCCACGCACTGAGATCGCGGCCGAGGTATTCGGCGAGCTCGGCGTTGAACGGACGGAAGTGCGCGTGCAGCCGCGCGCGCGTCTGGGGCGTGAAGGCAACGTCTGCGGGTGGCGGTCCGAAGCCCCGCGCGAGCCGCTTGATTCGCTGCTTCAGCCCCGTGGGGATGAGCCCGCGCAACGCAGCGTAGCCGGGGAGTCTGCGCAGACGCCCCAGGAGGCGTTCGTCGCGGACGCCGTCGAGGAAATCCGACGTCGCGTTCTTCGGCGGTGCGAGTGTGACGCGAAACGACGGCTCGACCCCGATGTGATCGAAGATCTTCGAGAGGGTGCCGTGCGGGTCTTCGCGGAGATCGGACTGCAGGAGCACGAGTAGCTGCTCGCGATCGAAGTGCTCGAGATAGGCGCGGACCTGGACGATGTACTCGCTCGAGTGGATCGCGATCGGATTCTCGGCGAGCAGGCGTTCGAGATCGATCTCTTCGGCGCTGAGTCCGAGCGCATGGCGGGCGTACTTCACCGCCTGCAAGATGTCGGACTCGGTGCGCGAGACCGGCTCCCGCACCACGTAGACGAGGCGGACGTCGGGCACGGCGGCGTGGATGCGCCCGGGCGTCTCGGGATACTCTGGTGCCCTCGAGTACGAGGTCGATGCGTCGCCGCAAGCTTTCGCCGGCCCGAGCTCAGCGTACAGGCCCTTGTACCAATCGATGCCGTGCTCATAGAGCACCCCCGTCGAGAAGTAGTGCGGCTCCTTGTACGGGCACATCGCGACGTCGGGATGTTGGTCGAGGTACGCATTGAGCGCCGTCGTGCCGCACTTCGCCGCGCCGATGACCATGAACGTCGGAAGCCGGCCACCGCTACGCGTCGGCACCTCCGCGAGATGCAGTCCGTGGGGTCCGCGCGCCCACAGTGGCAGGTCGCCGAGCAGCGCGGAATCAGGACGCTGGGACTGACTTTGGCTCACGAGCTCCAGAGTGCGTAACGCCCCATCGCTCGTAGGCGCGCGCGACGAAGAGGAGAACGTCACCAATATACAGCGCCGACCTCGGGTCGTCTAGCGCGCCGCAGGGGTTGCGGGCGTGGAAATGCTGTAGCCTCGGCCGGCCGCGATCGATGGATCGCGAACTCCCGACGATGCGACTGACCCACCTGCAGCGGCTCGAGAGCGAGAGCATCCACGTCATGCGCGAGGTCGTCGCCGAGTGCGAACGACCGGTGATGCTGTACTCGATTGGCAAAGACAGCGCAGTGATGCTGCATGTCGCACGCAAGGCCTTTGCGCCGGCCTCGCCGCCTTTTCCGCTGCTCCACGTCGATACGACGTGGAAGTTCCGCGACATGTACGCGATGCGCGAGCGGGCGGCGGCCCAGGCGGGGATGGAGCTGCTGGTCCACCGCAACCCCGAGGCGCTCGCGCAAGGGATCAATCCGTTCGATCACGGCTCGCAGGTCCACACCGATCTGTGGAAGACGCAGGGATTGAAGCAGGCCCTCGACCAGTGGAAGTTCGATGCGGCGTTCGGTGGCGCGCGACGTGACGAGGAGAAGTCGCGCGCGAAGGAGCGCATCTTCTCGTTTCGCACCGCGCAGCACCGCTGGGATCCGAAGAACCAGCGCCCCGAGCTGTGGAACGCCTACAACGCGCGCATGCACACGGGTGAGTCCATCCGCGTGTTCCCGCTGTCGAACTGGACGGAGCTCGATATCTGGCAGTACATCGACAAGGAGAGCATTCCGATCGTGCCGCTGTATTTCTCGGCGGTGCGTCCGGTCGTCGAGCGCGACGGGTTGCTGATCATGGTCGACGACGACCGCATGCCGCTTGCGCCCGGCGAGACCCCGATGATGAAGAAGATCCGCTTTCGCACGCTCGGCTGCTACCCGCTGAGCGGCGCGGTCGAGAGCGAGGCAGACACGTTGCCTGCGATCATCCAGGAAATGCTGCTGACGCGGACGTCGGAGCGCCAGGGTCGAGCCATCGATCACGACGCATCGGCATCGATGGAGAAGAAGAAGCAAGAAGGCTACTTCTGAGGACGAGGAGAACCGGACCATGAGCCACGTCTCCGATCTCATCGCGACCGACATCGATCGCTACCTGCGGCAGCACGAGACCAAGGGTCTGCTGCGCTTCATCACCTGCGGCAGCGTCGACGACGGCAAGAGCACGCTCATCGGGCGGCTCTTGTTCGAGTGCAAGATGCTGTTCGAGGATCAGCTCGCCGCGATCGAGGCCGACTCGAAGAAGTGGGGCACGCAAGGCGCAGCGATCGACTTCGCGCTGCTCGTCGACGGCCTGTCGGCCGAGCGCGAGCAGGGCATCACGATCGACGTCGCGTACCGCTACTTCTCGACCGAGCGGCGCAAGTTCATCGTCGCCGACACGCCCGGGCACGAGCAGTACACGCGCAACATGATTACCGGCGCGTCGACGGCGGACGTCGCGGTGATCCTGATCGACGCGCGCAAGGGCGTGCTCGTGCAGTCGCGGCGCCACAGCTACCTCGTCTCGCTGATCGGCATTCGCAAGGTCGTCCTCGCGGTCAACAAGATGGACCTCATGGACTACTCGCAGGCGGTCTTCGACGAGATCGTCCTGGGCTACCGCGAGTTCGCGACGACGATCGGTCTCGAGGACATCACCGCGATCCCGCTGTCGGCGCTCGCCGGTGACAACATCGTCGAGCACGGCGATCGGATGCCGTGGTACCGCGGCCCGACGATCATGGAGTACCTCGAGACGGTAGCGCTCGACGACGAGCGCGGGCAGGCGGATCTGTTCCGGCTGCCGGTGCAGTGGGTCAACCGGCCGAACCTCGACTTCCGCGGCTTCACCGGCAACATCGCCAGCGGCACCATCCGGCCCGGCGATCGCGTGCGCATCCAGCCCTCGGGGCGCGAGAGCACCGTCGCGCGCGTGCTCGTCGGTGGAAACGACGCCGACGTCGGGGTCGCGGATCAAGCGGTGACGCTGACGATGGTCGACGAGGTCGACATCTCGCGCGGCGACGTCATCTCGAAGGCCGAGAGCGCGGCCGAGGTCGCCGATCAGTTCGAAGCGACGATCGTGTGGATGGCCGACGAGCCGATGTTCCCCGGCCGCCCGTACCTGTTCAAGCTCGGCGCGCGCACGGTCAACGCCACGGTCACCGACCTCAAGTACAAGGTCAACGTCAACACGATGGAGCGCCTCGCGGCGAAGACGCTCGATCTCAACGAGATCGGTGTCTCGAACATCGCGCTCGATCGGCCGGTCGCGTTCGACCCGTACACGACCAATCGCACGACCGGCGGGTTCATCCTCATCGATCGCGTGACCAACGGCACCGTCGGCGCCGGGATGCTGCATTTCGCGCTGCGGCGCGCGCACAACATCCACATGCAGGCGGTCGACGTGAACAAGTCGTCGCGCGCCGACCTGAAGGGGCAGCGTCCGTGCGTGCTGTGGTTCACGGGGCTGTCGGGCGCCGGTAAGTCGACGATCGCGAACCTCGTCGAGAAGAAGCTCTTCGCGATGGGGCGCCACACGTACCTGCTCGACGGCGACAACGTGCGCCACGGCCTGAACAAGAACCTCGGGTTCACCGAGGGTGACCGGGTCGAGAACATCCGGCGCGCGGCCGAGGTCGCGAAGCTGATGGTCGATGCCGGGCTCATCGTGCTCACGGCGTTCATCTCGCCGTTCGCGGCCGACCGTATGATGGCGCGCAGTCTGTTCGGCGAGGGCGAGTTCGTCGAGATCCATGTCGATACGCCGCTCGCGGTCGCCGAGCAACGCGACAGCAAGGGGCTGTACAAGAAGGCGCGCAGCGGCGAGCTCCGCAACTTCACCGGCATCGACTCGCCGTACGAGGTGCCGGCGACGCCGGAGATGGTCGTCGACACCGTCGAGCGCACACCGGACGAGGCGGCGGATCTCGTCATCGCGCGGATGAGCGCGCTCGGCATGATCGACTAGCTGCTGGGGCTGCATGCCGACTGCGCAGATCATCGTGCTCGCGGCGGTCGCGGTGCTCGTCGTGGAGCTCGTCCGCGGCAAGCGTTCGCCCGGTGTCGTGTTCGCGTCGGTCGCATTTTCGTTCGTGCTGTTCGGCTACATCGACATCAAGGGCGTGCTGGCGCACTTTTCCAACACCGGCCTCGTCACGGTGATGTTGCTGTTGCTGGTGTCGATCGCCGTCGACAAGTCGCGCCTGCTCGATAGCGGCGCCGATGCGCTGCTGCGAGGCCCGTACCGCTGGTCGCTGCTCAAGCTCACCGTCGTCGTCGCCGCGTACTCCGCGTTCCTCAACAACACGGCGGTGGTCGCCTCTCTCATCGGGCCGCTTCGCGCGACGACACGGCATCCTCCGTCGCGGCTACTGCTGCCGATGTGCTACGCGGCGACGATCGGCGGCGTGCTCACGCTCGTCGGCACCTCGACGAACCTGCTCATCAGCAGCTTCCTCATCGCCAGCGGCCGGCCCGCCCTCGCGATGTTCGATCCGTTCCCGGTCGGCATTCTCGTGATGATCACGACGACCACCGCCATGGTGCTGACGTGTCCGTGGCTCATGCGCGGCGAGGCCACGACCGACGCCGTGCAGGACACGTACTTCCTCGAGGCGCGCGTGCGTGACGGCTCCTCGCTCGTCGGCAGGACGGTGCAGGCCAATGGGCTGCGTCACCTCGGCTTTTTGTTCCTGTCGGAGCTCGTGCGCGAGGGACGGGTCATCGCGCCGGTCGAGCCCGACGAGCTCATCGAGGCCGGCGACAAGCTGGTCTTCGCGGGCGACGTGTCGCGCCTCGACCTGCTCGCGGGATTCGACGGCCTCGAGACCTACGGCCAGCGCCACGGCCTGCCGATGGAGCACCTCATCGAGGTCGTCATCACCGGCCGCGCGGTGATCGCAGGGCGGACGGTGCGCGACGTCGACTTCCGTTCGATGTTCGATGCGGCGGTCGTCGCAATCCGCCGCGGCAACAAGCCGGTCAGCGGTGGGTTCGGGTCGACGAGGATCGAGGTCGGGGACGTGTTCGTGCTCGCGACCGGCAAGGACTTCGAGAAGAGTGTCGAGGTCGCGCGCAACTTCATCGTCGTGTCGCGGCCGTCGGTCGCGAAGTTCATCGACTCGCGCAAGGGGATCGTCGCGGTCGCGGGCTTCGCCACTGTGATCGCGCTTTCCGCGTTCGAGATCGTCGACTTGTTGACTGGCCTGCTCGTGCTGCTCGTCGGGTTCATCGCGTTCGGCTACACGCGGATCTCCGAGCTGCGGCGGGCCGTGTCGTACGACCTCTTCTTCATCATCGGCTCGGCGCTGGTGATCTCGGCGGTCATGACGTCGACCGGGGCGGCGGATCTCATCGCGGTCGGCGTGCTCAAGGTGTTCCTGCCGCTCGGGGATCTCGGTGCACTCGCCAGCGTGTTGCTGCTCGCGTGGCTGCTCACCGAGCTGATGACGAACACCGCAGCGGCGGCGCTCGCGTTCCCGATCGGCCTCGGCATCGCGGAGCAGCTCGGTTTGCAGCCGATGCCGTTCGTGATGGCGGTGCTGTTCGGCGCGAGCTGCAGCTTCCTGACGCCGTATGGCTACCAGACGAACCTGATGGTGATGGGGCCGGGCAAGTACACGCTCAAGGACTACGCGCGGGCGGGAGCGCCGGTCGTCGTCGCGTATCTGCTGACCGCGTGGTTCGCGATCCCCGTGTTCTTCCCACTGCGCTGAGGGCCGCTCCGCTGACGGCGCTACAGCGTCGCGAGAAACTCGATCACGAGTCGCTGCAGGTCGGCGGCCGCGAGCCCGGAAAAGTGCAGCGTCTGCTCGTGACTCAGAACCTCGTCGGCGAGGCCGGCACCGAGGTTCGTCAGCACCGAGATCGCGGCGACCTTCATCCCGCAGTGTCGCGCGACGATCACCTCGGGAACCGTGGACATGCCGACCGCGTTCGCGCCGAGCCGGGCGAACGCGCGGATCTCCGCGGGGGTCTCGAAG
>Ga0163144_10012215_pt1 | contig 18068 bp, 16 predicted proteins | sample OliLak19BULKMAT1_FD_123175 | JGI IMG/M metagenome (GOLD analysis project Ga0163144, IMG submission 123175) | Freshwater microbial mat bacterial communities from Lake Vanda, McMurdo Dry Valleys, Antarctica - Oligotrophic Lake LV.19.BULKMAT1 | ecosystem: Environmental > Aquatic > Freshwater >... | reverse complement strand
TGGTTGATCGGCGCGTCGGTCTGGATTGCGTCGGAGATGCTGTAGCCCGATGTCAGCGAGTCGATGGTGCGATTCGTCGCCGAGACGACGCCGACAGACAGCGAGCTCTGCTCGTTGAACGGGCTCCCGATCGCGGCGACCGGAGTTCCGACGATGATCGCAGAGGAGGAGCCGAGAGGCACCGGAGAAACGGCGTGGAGCGCAGGGTCGACCCGGATCGCGGCGACATCGCTGAACAGGTCCCAGCCGACGATCCTGGCCGGCACCCGATCCCCGTCCTTGAACTCGACGTACAGCGTCTCCGCGCCGCTGACCGCGCCTCCTGCCGCCTCGGCGACATCCGTGACAACGTGAGCGTTCGTGAGGATCGTGCCCTTCTCGTCGACGACGAACCCGGAGCCCTGCGCCTGGCCCCTGACGCCGAGATCGGCGTAGATCGTGACGACACCCGGCGACCGCCTGGCATAGATCGCGGCGGGGTTGAAATCCGCTCTCGTCGTCGGGAGCGCCACCGGGGCCGCGACGCCCTCGGTGATCGTCCGCTCGACGACGACGGTGGACGTCTGCCCCTCGGTGATGCCCGTGAGTGAAGCGACCGCAAGCGCGCCGGCGGCCCCGAGAACCGCTGCGACGACGGCGATGGCGAAGACACGCGGTTGCACAGACCCACTGTAGCCGGGGAAGGCCACCTCACCGCCCGCGCCCGCCCCTGTTTCCACGTGGAAACAGGTGGGTCGTTTCCACGTGGAAACGACCCCCGACCCCGTCAGGCCGGTATCGCTGTCTCTGCGGGCAACTCGAGCGTGAACACGGTGTCGCCGGGCGTGCTCTCGACGGTCACGGTGCCGTGCATCCGTCCCGCAAGCTCACGCGCAATCGCCAGCCCGAGACCGCTGCCCGACGCCTGCCCACCGTCGACCCGGTAGAACCGCTGGAAGATGCGGCCCAGATGCTCGGGTGGGATCCCCGGGCCGTCATCCCGCACGAGGAACGCCACTCGGGCACCACGCCGTTCGGCTCGTAGCTCGACGATGGTGCCTTCCGGCGTGTGCGAGAGCGCATTGCCCGTCAGCGCCCGCGCGATCTGCTGGACGCGCTCCTCGTCCGCAAGAGCCCACGCGTTCTCGTCGACCTCGACGACCAGCGTGTGGCCCGACGAATCAGCAACGGCGCCGAACTCCTCTGCGACGACCCTCGCGACCTCCGCGAGGCCCACATCCTCCTCCTCGATCCGGATCCGGCCGACATCCATCCGCGAAAGATCGAGCAGGTCGGTCGCAAGCTTCGTCAGTCGATCGACCTGCGCTCTCGTCGTCGCGAGGAACTCACGCCTCGTCTCATCGTCGAGATCCTCGTCCGCGAGGAGCTCGAGGAAGCCGGCGAGCGAGAAGAGCGGCGTCCGGAGCTCGTGCGAGGCGTTTGCGACGAACTCCTTGCGGGCGAGGTCGACCTCGGCGAGCTGGATCCGCATTCGATCGACGGCGCTCGCGAGCTGGCCGACCTCGTCGTTCCCGCGGTCGACGAGTGATTGATCGAATGCGCCCTCGGCGATCCGATCTGCGGCCTTCTGGATGCGACCGAGCCGGCGGGCAGGCGCGGAGGCGACGGCGAATCCGAGAAGCACGGCGATCAGAAGCGAGACGATCGTCGCATATAGCAGCCGGCGCTTGACGAGGGCCACCGTCGCGAGCTGATCCTCGAGTGAGCTCGAGAGAAGCATCACATTGCCGCTCGAGAGAAGGGTCGTCGCGACCTCCGCGTACTCACGTCCATCACGCACGATCCTTGCTCGAACGGTCCCGGCACCTTTCGCTGCCTCGAGCGCCACCGGGTCGTTCTCGATCTCGAACCGGCCGACAGGCGACGAATCGGCAAGGGAACGGAGAACGTCGTTACGGGGCGGATCCGTGACCTCGAAGACGACGACCCGGGCGTTCGAGACGAACGCCGACGCTCCCACGAAGTCATCGAGTCGCTGTTGATTCAGCGCGTAGTTGACCGCGAGCGCCTCGGCGTCGCCCTGCATCTGGTCGAGCTTTGCATTGACGAGATTCCGCTCGAGCGAAGGCACTACGATCGCGTAGGCCGCGAGAAGCGCACCGCCAACGATGCCGAGCAGCGCCAGCGCCAGTTTGACGCGGATGCCGCCCGGGATGCTCATCCGTCCCGGAAGCGGTACCCGGCGCCGCGAACCGTCAGGATCAACTCGGGCTCACGGGACTCCACCTCGATCTTCTCGCGGAGGTGGCGAACGTGGACGTCGATCGTGCGCGGCTCTCGGTAGTCGGCTCCACCACGCAGCCGCTCGAGCAGCTGACGGCGCGAGTACACAACACCCGGATTGGCGGCGAGCAGGGCCAACAGTTCGAACTCGACAAATGTCAACTGGACGAGTGCGCCTCGGACCTCCACTGACCGACGCGGAAGATCGATCTTGACATCACCTCGATCGATCGTCTCCTCCCGTTTCCCGCCCAGGTGAGGGGTCGCGGCCCGGCGCAGGACGGCCCTGACGCGGCTCCGGAACTCGCGGATCAGGAACGGCTTCGTGATGTAGTCATCGGCCCCGAGCTCGAGCCCGAGCACCTTGTCGAGCTCGTCGTCGCGGGCCGTGAGCATGATGATCGGGACGGTACTCTCGGCCCTGAGGCGCTTGCAGACCTCGAGACCGTCGAGCTTCGGAAGCATGATGTCGAGCACGACGAGGTCGATTTTCTCCTCGCCGAAGCGGCGAAGCGCCTCCTCACCGTCCCGGGCAGGAACAACGCGATACCCATCTCGCTCGAGCGGGTACGTGAGGAGCTTCTGGATGGCGTCCTCGTCGTCGACGAGCAGGATGGTTGAGTTCTCGGGCATCGTCGTTGTCGCTCGGATCGGGGCTGCGCGCCCGGCACGTCGTACTATAGCCCCCGTCGTGACGACCCCAGATTCAGCGAGGAGACGCGGCGTACGGGCGAGCCCCGGTCGCGGCGCGTCCGTGGCGCAGCGCCCCAGGAGACGCCGGAGCCCCGACCGGCCGATCGACGGCGCCCTCGTCCGCGGCGCCGCCTTGCTCCTCGTGGTTCCGCTTCTCGTCCTCGCCTTCACGATCTCGACGCCCGGGCCATTCCCGGCATCTGCGCTTCCGCCGGCGTTCGACGGCGCGGCGGCGACACAACTGGCGACGGAGCTCGCGAGGGATTTTCCTGACCGCGAGCCCGGGACGGAAGGAGCGCTGGGCGCGGCCGGCTGGGTTCAGGAGCGCCTCGCCCTCTACGGTCTCCCCGCGGTCGAGGACGGCTGGGACGCGTCGATCCCCGGGCTCGGCACCGTGCGGCTGCGCAACCTCGTCACCGTCGTCCCGGGCGCGAGTACCGATGCGATCCTCTTCCTGGCGCATCGCGACAACACCGGCGGCGCGCCTGGTGCGAACGACAACGCCTCGGGCACGGCGGCTCTCATCGAACTGGAGCGTGGCTACGGCCGCCTCGGGACGATCGCCGGGCGACCAACCCCCGAGCACACGCTGATCTTCCTCTCCTCCGATGGAGGGGCGTACGGCGGGTTCGGCGCCGAGCGGTTTGCCTCGAGCTCGCCCTTGCGGAAGAACGTGCGCGCGGTCGTGTCTCTCGATGCAATCGGTGGCTCGGCGAGGCCTCGGCTCGAGATCGCAGGACTGGCGTCTCGCTCCCCGACCCCCGCGCTCGTGCGTACGGCCGATGTCCGGATTGCTGATCAGCTCGGCACGCCGCCGATCAGGCCGGGGTGGCTCGTCCAGCTCGCCAATCTCGGGATTCCCTTCGGCTACGGCGAGCAGGCCCCCTTTCTCGGACGTGAGATCTCGGCGATCCGCCTGACGACGACCCCAGACGGGGGCATCGGCGCGATCGCCGACAGGTCGGCGCAACTCGACCGTCGACAGTTCGTCCGTCTCGGCCGCGCTGCCGAATCGATCCTCGCCTCTCTCGACAACGGGATCGACCTGGCGGGCGGAACGAATGGGCATCTCTACCTTGGAACGCGCGTGATCCTGGGTTGGACGATCGAGCTCGTCCTCCTCGTTGCCTTGGTGCCATTTGTCGTCGGCGTGGTGGATCTCTTCGCACGGGCCCGACGCCAGCAACTCCCGCTTTCTGGCGCTGTCCGTGCACTTCGCACCCGCCTTGGCGTCTGGCTGTGGGTTGGGCTCACAATCGGGCTCGGAGCACTCGCGGGTGTCTTCCCTCGTGGGTCTGCGCTCCCACCGGCTCCGGATAGCCCTGCGGTGACCGATTGGCCCGTCGTCGGGCTCATGATCGTGGGCCTCGTTGCGGCCTTCGGTTGGTGGCGCGCACGGCGCGTGCTTGCGCCACGCACCGACCCGAGCGCCGAAGATGTCCTCGCCGGGTACGTCGTAGCTCTTCTCGCGCTCGCCGGGATCGCGATCGCGACGGCCCTGATCAGCCTCTACGCACTGCTGTTCGTGATCCCTTCGCTCTACGCGTGGCTCTGGCTTCCTCAGGTCGCCAGGTCCGCGTGGCCACGCGACGTCCTCTACGGCATCGGGCTCGTCGGCCCGGCGCTCGCTCTCGTTGCGGTCGGCACGCAGCTCGAGCTCGGTCTCGACACACCGCTCTACGTCGTATCCCTGATGACGCTCGGCTTCATCTCCTGGCCGACCGTGCTCGTCCTGATCGGGTGGGCAGCGATCGCCTCGCAGCTCGGCGCCCTCGCCTCGGGGCGTTACACACCCGTTGGTCGGCGCCGTCCGGCAGGCGGGTCGACCGCCGATTCAGAGAGGCAGAAAGCGAACGCGTGAACCGGCCTCGAGCGAGCCCGGCCCGCGCGGAATCCACACGAGCCCGGTAGCCGCCATCGTGTGCGCGATCATGTGCGACTCCTGACCGACGATCGGCTGGACGAGAGCTCCATCATCGGCCCAGGTCACGCGCGCCCGGACGAAATCGTCTCGCTCCGGCCGCTGCGAGATCGACGCAGCGAGGGTGCCAGGCCGAAACGGAGGCGCCGGGTCGGGGTGACCGGTGAGCGCAAGCAGCGCCGGCCTGACGAACAGAAGAGCTCCGACGAGGGCCGAGACAGGGTTGCCCGGCAGGCCGAAGACGAGCGTTCTTCCCCGAAAGCCAAAGGCGAGCGGCTTTCCGGGACGCATCGCGACACCCCAGAAGACCTCCTCCACGCCGAGGCGTGTCTGCACACGCCGGACCAGATCGTGCGGCCCGACGGAAACTCCACCCGAGGTGACGACGACGTCGGATGAGAGTGCCTCCTCGAGGGAGGCCGAGTGAGCGTCCTCCGTATCCTCGGTCGCTGCGAGGCGCGTTACCGTCGCTCCGGCTGCCTCCATCACCGCAGCAAGCATGACGCCGTTCGACTCGTAGATCTGCCCGGGTGCCAGCGGCTCACCCGGCGGCCGTAGCTCCGTGCCGGTGACGACGATCGTCACGTGCGGGACTCGATGCACCATCACGCTCTCGATCCCGCAGGCCGCGAGGGCACCGAGCCGGGCGGGTGTCAGGACGTCTCCCGGGGAGACCAGCTTCGACCCGGCCCGCACGTCTCCACCGGGCTCGCGAATGTTGTCGCGCGTCGGAACGGGCTCCGGAATCGTCACCGCGTCGCCGTCGACCTCGACCCGCTCGACCGGAACGACGGTATCGGCCCCATCGGGCACGACCGCACCCGTCGAGATCTCGATCGCCTGACCGGGGGCGAGCGTCGCCCGCGACGGTCGACCTGCTGCAGCGCGATCGGCGATCGCAAGCCTGGCGGGAAGGTCGGCAGCCCGAACCGCGTACCCGTCCATCGACGAGCTCCGGAAGGGCGGCACGTCAACTGCTGAGACGACGGCCTCGGCGCTGACCCGGGAGGCCGCGCGCGTGAGGACGACCCGCTCGGCGGGAAGCGCCTCGGCGCGCTCGAGAACACGGGACAGTGCGTCGGCGACGGAAAGTAGATCGGTCACGAATCTCACGCTACACCAGGCGCACGGGGTACCCTCGCGTCGTGATCTCGGTCGTCATTCCCGCGCACAACGAGGAGCGAAGCGTTGCCCTGCTCTACGACGAGCTCGCGGCCGCATTCGCAGGCGAGGGGCTCGCCTGGGAGGCGGTCTTCGTCGACGACGGTTCGACAGACGGGACGTTCGGGGCGCTGACTCGCCTGCACGATGCGAACGACAACGTTCGTGCGGTTCGCTTCCGACGCAACTTCGGCAAGGCAGCCGCCCTCGACGCTGGATTCAAGGAGGCCACCGGTGACATCGTCGTGACGATCGACGGTGATCTCCAGGACGACCCGGCGGAGATTCCGCGCCTCCTCGCCCGCCTCGACGAGGGATACGACCTCGTCTCCGGTTGGAAGACGAAGCGCCGTGACCCACTCACGAGGCGCATCCCATCCAGGGTCTTCAACGCCATCGCGGGGCGCGTCTCGGGAATCCGGCTCCACGACATGAACTGCGGCCTCAAGGCCTACCGCGCAGATGTTCTCGTCGGGCTGAATCTCTACGGCGAGCTCCACCGCTACATCCCCGTGCTCGCTCACTACCGCGGGTATCGCGTTACCGAGCTCCCGGTCAACCACCGTCCCCGCGAGCACGGCAGCTCGAACTACGGCGTCGAGCGCTACGTGCGCGGGTTTCTGGATCTTCTCACCGTGACGTTCATGGGGCGCTACAGCCATCGTCCGCTGCACCTCTTCGGAGGAGTCGGCCTCGGTGCCGGCACTCTCGGCTTCCTCATCCTTCTCTATCTGACATTTGTCAAGTTAACGGGTGATGCGATCGGACAACGGCCACTCCTCATGCTCGGCGTGCTCCTCGTCGTGGTCGGGATCCAGTTGCTCTCGCTGGGCCTTCTCTCGGAGCTGATCACGAGCCACCATGAGGAGCGTTCCGGCACTCCCGATCGCGCCGCGCGGCTCGTCGACGAAGTGCTGCGGTAGCGTGCAGGTCCTCTACTTCGGAACGTACGACCGTGCCTATCCCCGGAACGCTCAGGTGATCTCGGCGTTGCGCACGGCCGGCGTCGAGGTGCTCGAGCAGCATCGTCCTGTCTGGGAACGCCGGCACAACTGGAAGGTCGGCTTCCGGCAAATGATGCGCGTCGCGGGTGCCGAGCGCAGCCTTCGACACACGGGTGATGTCGGCGGCGGCGCCGATGCGCTCATCGTCGGATATCCAGGTCACTTCGACCTGCCCGCGGCGAAGAGAGTCGCGCGTGGAAGGCCGGTGATCTTCAACCCGCTCGTCTCTCTCCATGACACCGTCGTCAGCGATCGTGGGCGGTTTCGGCGGGGGTCCACGGCGGCGGGAATCGTCCACCTCGTCGACCGACGTGCATTCCGGCGAGCCGACCTGGTGGTCGCCGACACGGAGGCTCACGCACGGTTCTTCTGCGAGGAGTTCGGCCTGGAACCGGGCCGAGTCGATGTGTGCTTCGTCGGAGCCGAGGACCGGCTCTTCCACCCGGGTTGGCAGCCCGAGCGACCGTTTCACGCACTGTTCGTCGGCAAGCTGATCCCGCTGCACGGTCTGAGGACGATTCTCGAAGCAGCCGAGCTCGCGCCCGAGATCGCGTTCCGCGTCGTCGGCAGTGGGCAGCTCGAGTCTCTTCTCGCGACCCGACCTGCAAACGTCGAGTGGGTCCCGTGGGTCGAGTACGAGGACCTCCCCGCGGAGCTCCAGTCCGCCGGGTGTGCGCTCGGCATCTTCGGCACGGGCGCCAAGGCTGCGCGCGTGATTCCCAACAAGGCCTTCCAGGCACTCGCGTGCGCCGCAGCCCTCGTCACGGCCGACACCCCGGCAGCGCGCGAGCTGCTCTCCGACGGGCGGGACGCGTTGCTCGTGCCGGCTGGCGATGCAGAGGCACTCGCGCAGGCCGTGCGCCGGCTCGCGGAAGATCCTTCGAGCCGCGCCCGGATCGCAGCGGCTGGACGCCGAACCTACGAGGAGCAGGCCGGCGAGAAGACGCTCGGCCTGCGTTGGCGCCGCGTCATCGAGCGCGCGATCGCCGCGGCGTGACGCGTCCTCGAGCCCTGCTCTCGCTCGCGGTCGGCGCGTTCGCGGTCGGCATGTCGGCGCTCTCGGTGCTGCAGCAGCGAGCGTTCGAGACGGGCCGCTTCGACGTTGGCAACCTCACCCAGGTTGTCTGGTCGACGGCGAACGGCCACTTTCTCGAGATCACCGATGTGAACGGCGAGCAGATCTCGCGGCTCGGAGCGCACTTCGACCCGATCGTCGTTCTCCTCGTCCCGCTCTGGTGGATCTGGCCGAGCCCCGAGCTCCTCCTCGTCGTGCAGGCCGTCGCCGTCGCCCTCGGCGCGGTGCCCGTCTATCTGCTCGCGCGGAAGCACCTCGGGAGCGACCGCGCAGGGCTCGTGTTCGGCGTCGTCTACCTGCTCTATCCCCCCACGCAGTGGCTCGTCGTCGACGACTTTCACCCCGTCGCGTTCGCGACGCCCCTCCTTCTCGCTGCGATCTGGTTCCTCGACGAGGATCGGTTGCTGCCGTTCGCGATCTGCGCAGCCGCGGCGTGCATGACGAAGGAGCAGATCGGCCTCGTCGTGGCGATGCTGGGACTCTGGTACGCGATTGCCCACGGCCGCAGGCGAGCGGGCGCGGTGATCTTCGGCGTCGGCACAGCGGTCGCGGTCATCGCCACCGCGGTGATCGTCCCGTTGTTTGCGCCGGGGAAGGGATCCCCCTTCGAAGGGCGCTACGCCTCCGTGGGAGGGTCGCCGGCAGGGATCGTGCGCGGCGCGTTCGAGCATCCGATCCGCCTCCTCCAGGAGCTCACGGAGCATCGCGATCTGACATACCTCGTCGACCTCGTCGCTCCGCTCGCGGGCATCTCGCTGCTCTCACCGCTCCTTGCGGCCTCGACCTTCCCCGAGATCGCGGTGAACCTGCTTTCCGACACGCCGACACAGACGTCCATCCATTTTCACTACACCGCCGGGGCGATTCCCGGGCTTGTCGCGGCAGCCGTCCTCGGCGCAAAACACGTCCAGGGGCGGTGGCCCGATGCCTCGCGGGCTCTCGGCGCCGGCCTGGTGGCGCTCGTCCTCGCGTCGGGCATCGTGCTCGGGCCTCTTCCGATCTGGTCACACGTCCCGTTCGGCTCCACCCTTGCAGCGGACGATCACGTCGTCACGGCACATGATCGTGCTGCGGCACGCGCTCTCAGGGCGATTCCCGCCGATGCTCCCGTCAGCGCAACGAACACGCTCGGCGCGCACCTCTCCGAGCGGCGGCGCATCTTCAACTTCCCGGTGCTCCGTGAGGCGACGTGGATCGCGCTCGACCTGACGCGACCGAGTTATCGCGACAACGCTCCGGGAACGCGGTTTGCGGCCGCCTACGCCCGTGTTCGGAGCAGCGGAGAATGGACGATCGTGCGGCAGGAAGACGGTGTGGTCGTTCTCCGAAAAAAGGACTAGACCGCTAGTGGTCTAGACCGGAATAGTCTGAGGCAGCAGATAGAGACAGAGGACGAGGCACGCTGCGAGGGCCGGGGTGTCGTCGTCGGCTGCGGCGAGAGGAACCGCCCAGGCGAGGTACCAGACGGCAAGGTACGGCGTCGTCACGAGCACGAGACAGGCCGCAAGACCGAGTCGCGCCCTGCCGTGGCCCGCTTCTCGAAGCAACCATGCAAACCCGCCCACGAACGCGGCCACAGCGAGGCCGAGCGCGACCCCGCCGGGTATCCCGAGCTGCTCGAGCCGGTGCGGCACCGCATAGCTCGTCTCGAGAGCGGCGTTACCGGCGAGAGGGAAGATCGCGAGCGGCCAGAACCGCCCGTAGAGCACTGTCGCGATCGCCGCAACAGCGATAGCGGAGATCGCAAACCCGCGATGACCCGTGCGTCGGCCGGAAGCGCGTGCCTCGACGGCGCGGAGGGCCAAGAACAGGATCGGCACCCACTTGATGGTGATCGCAAGCACCCACATCACGCCCGCAGCCTGGAGGCGTCGGGAAGCCGAGAGCGCCAGGGCCGCCAGGATGAGCGCTCCGATCCAGGCGTCGTTGTGCCCTCCCCCGCCAGCGTGGATCGCGAGCACCGGATTCCAGCCGACGAAAGCAATGGCGAGCGCTCTTCGCCGGGAGAGACGGCCTGCGAGGAGTGCCGCTGCGAGAGCTGCGGACGCCGCGAGCATCTTGTACGTCCAGGCGGCCACGTCCTCCGAGCCGCGAGCGACGACCGCAAGTGGCTCGGAGACGACGGTGAACGCAGGGCCGTACACGCTCGTCGTACCGATCCAGGCGCTGCCCATCCACGGAAGCGCCGGGTTCTCGGGAAACGCCTCGGGCGGCTCGGAGTACGGGTTGCCGCCCCCGCTCGAGCCGACCCATCCGTACGACCAGTACGACCACGCGTCTGTCGAGAGGAGCAACGGCGCCGCGACCGGGACGAACTGGATCGCAGCTGCGAGAACAATCGCGGCTCGCGTCGACGCCGGGACGTTCCTGATCGCCGCGAGCGCGACGAGGTACGTCGCAAACGCCCCGAGCAGCAGGACGAGGAACCAGGGCGCGCTGCCCTCCACGGTGCCGCCCTCGAGCGGTACGAGAGGCGAATTGGCCTGCCAGGCAAGCGCGCAGGCCGCCGCAACGAGAGCGAGCGTCGCCGATCCGGCCGGGACAGCGGCCGTGCCCCTCACGGGTTCGCGGGCGTCCTCGCGGGTTCTGTAGAGGCCGTGGTCGTCGTGTCTGCCGGCGCGGTCTCGGTGGTCTCCGTCTCCGTGCTCGTGGCCGGCGCGACGTAGAGCGGGTCGTAGCTGAGCGCAAGCGGGCCGCGCTGGAAGGGCTGGTACACGGGTGCCGTCTTCGGCTCGGGGAACTCCCTGACCGGCCTCAGGCCGATCGTCCGCTCCATCAGCCGCCGCCAGATCTCAGCCGGGAAGCTCCCGCCCGAAACCGCGATCCCGTGAACGTTCTCCATGGGGATCTCACCCGCGGCATAGCCCATCCAGACCGCGGTGGCGAGGTCGGGCGTGTACCCGACGAACCAGGCGTCTGCGTGCTTGTCGGTCGTCCCCGTCTTCCCGGCAGCAGGGCGACCGAACGCAGCCCGGACACCGGTGCCATAGCTCACGTTGTCCTCGAGTATCTCGGTCACCTTCGCGGCGACGCCGTCAGGGAGAACGCGCGTCCGCTTGGGTTTGCCCCAGCCGGCCTCCGTATCTTCCTTGCCGTTCGGCAGAACGACCTTGCGGATCGCTGTTGGCTCGGAGTAGATGCCCCCCGCGGCGAGCGTCGCGTACGCGGACGCCATGTCCAGAGGGGAGACGGCAACCGATCCGAGACCCATCGCCGGAACGTACTGGCCCCCGACCTCGAGGGGCGATCGCACACCGAGTTTCTGGGCGGTCTGACCGACCTGATCCGGCCCGACGTCCAGCGTCAGCTGCGCGTACACGGCGTTGTCCGAGCGGAGCGTCGCGCGAGAGATCGACGTCCAGCCGTTGTAGGTGGAGTCGTAGGTCTTGACACACCACCACGATCCGTCCTCGCAGTTGCCGTCTGGCACCGGCTTGTACGTGAACGGCGCGGAGACGTAGTAGGCCGAATCGGGATCGATCCCCTTCTCGATCGCGGCCGCCAGCACGAACGTCTTGAACGTCGAGCCGGGCTGGCGGCGAGCCTGCGAGAGCAGATTGAACTGGTTGTTGCTCCGGCCGGGAACGACGGCCGTCATGGCACGGATTGCGCCGCTTGCGGGGTCGATCGAGATCACGGCGGCGGCAGGATCGCCGGGCTCGGTGAGCGTCTCTCGAATCGCATCCTGCGCGGCGCGCTGCCACCGCGGGAGAATCGTCGTATAGACGCTCAGTCCCCCCGAACGCACGGTCTCGGTCCCGTACGTCCGGATGAGCCGGTCTCGGACGTACCCGAAGAAGTACGGCTCCTTGATCTCCTTGTAGAGGCGCCCTGGCTTCAGCTCGAGGTCGCTCGAGCCTCGCGCAAAGCGGTACTGCTTCTCGGTGATCACACCCTGATCCCGCATCGCGTCGAGAACCGCCTTGCGGCGCGCAAGCGCCTTCCCGGGCTCGACGAACGGGTCGTAGGCCGACGGGGCCTGGGTCATCCCGGCGAGCATCGCGGACTCGCGGAGCGTGAGCGATCGCGCAGGCTTCGAGAAGTACGTCTGTGCCGCCGCCTCGATCCCGTAGGCGAGATTCCCGTAGTAGACCTGGTTCAGGTAGCTCTCGAGGATGCGCTCCTTCGGCCACGCGTCGTTGAGCTTCAGCGCAAGGCAGGCCTCCTTCAGCTTCCGCTGGATCGTGCGCTCGTTGGAGATGTAGAGGTTGCGGACGAGCTGCTGGGTGATGGTGGAGCCGCCCTGGACGACGCTCCGGGCCTTCGCGTCGGCTACGACAGCGCGTGCGATCCCCTGGGGGTCGATGCCTCCGTGCGTGTAGAAGCGCCTGTCCTCGATTGCAACCGTCGCCTTCGGCATCCAGGCGCTGACGCTCGCTATCGGCACGACCTGCCGGTTGCGCTCCGCAGGGATCGACCCGAGCAGCGACCCGTCGGCGGCATAGACGAACGTGTTCTGCCCGATCCGGACCTCCTGCAGCGAGGAGAGGTCGCACGACGACCCGAACGTGTAGACGCCTGCGCCCGCGGCGAGTGCAACGGCCGTGAGGACACCAACGATCGCGAGCAGGGCCACGAGCAGCGGCCGACGGCGCGATCGGCGGCGCGATCGGCGGCGAACAGGGAGATCGGATCGCGTTCCACGCGGTGGTCGCCGACGCGGCGCACTCATGATGTGATGGTAGCCATCGTCGCATCGAATTCGGCGTCGCGCGACCAGCGCCTCTCACCCTTCCGGTTACAGTCTCCTTGTGCCGGACGACACGCGCAGCGTCTCGCCCGCACTCCGAATCTTCCTCTGGAGTCGGGCAGCCATCTGGGTCGTCGCGGTGATCGCGGTGGTTTTCTTCGAGCGCGCGTCGGATCCCGGTGCCGAGTGGGACTCGCCCCGGATGCACGAGCTCGGCACGGTGATCGACGTCTGGGCGCGGTGGGACAGCGACTGGTTCCTGAAGATCGCGGCAGAGGGATACTCCTGGCCGTCGAGCACGCCGGCGTTCTTCCCGCTCTATCCGGTTCTCGTCGCCGGCATTGGCTTCGTGTTCTTCGGCCACCCGCTGCTCGCGGGAGTCTTCATCTCGCTCGCCGCTTCGGCAGTCGCATTCGTGCTGCTCTACCGGCTGGCGTCGGTCAAGCTCGGAGCGGAGGCAGCGCTACGCACCGTCATCTTCCTCGCCCTCGCGCCCACGTCGCTCTTCTTCGGCGCGGTCTACAGCGAGTCGCTGTTCCTCCTGCTGGCCGTGGCGACGTTCGTGACCGCCGAAAGAGGGAGCTTCTGGAAGGCGGGTGGCCTGGCGGGTCTCGCCCTTCTGACCCGATCGGCGGGAATCGCACTCCTTCCCGCCCTCATCGTGTTCGCCTGGCAGGCCCCAAACAGGCGACGCGCGCTCGCAGGGGTTGCCGTAGCGCCCGCGCTGTTCGCGCTCTATCCGCTACTCCTTGCGATCTGGATCGGCAGTCCGCTCGCCTTCCTCGACGCTCAGAAGATCGTCTGGGAGCGGCATCTTTCGCCTGCAGGCCCCATCGGGGGCGTGGTTGCGGCGGTACAGGATCGCCAGGTGCTCGACCTCGCCGTCGCGGGCGTCGTCGTCGCACTCGGCGTGGTTGCGTGGCGACGGATCGGTATCCCCTACGGCCTGTACGTCCTTCTCAGCGTGGCGCTGCCGCTCGCCGTGTACTCGAACAAGGCACCGCTTCTCTCCATGCAACGCTTCGTGATCGTGGCATTCCCAGCGTTCATGGCGCTCGCAACGGTTGTTCGCACGCGCAAGGCAACGGTCGTCACCGCGACGATTCTCTCCGCGGCACTCGCCGTCTATGTGGTCAGATGGGCATTGTGGTACTGGGTCGCCTGAGGGAGGGTTGGTGATGAGCGAGACCGAGATTGTCGAGGGGATGGAGGAGAGCCCACCCACGAGTCCCCGGCGGGGCGGCCGGCTGCTCGCCTGGGGCATCCTCGTGAGCCTTCTCGTGCTCGCCTCGTACGCTGCCCGCCTGTCCGACGCCGAGACGCCGAGCGACGTCCTCTATCTGTGGTCGACATTCGCAGGAGCACTGATCCAGTACGGGATCATGCTCGTCCTCATCCTCGCACTCTCGCGGGGGATCAGGAGCCCATTGCTCGCACTGAGTCGGCCTGCCGCCATGGGTCGGGCCGTGAAGCTCGGGGCCGCCGCGTTCGGCGCGATCCTCGCCACCGCCGGCCTCCTGGGGCAGGTTCTCGATGCAGGAGACGAGCAAGGGCTCGTGCCGGACGCCTGGGACGGTAGTCGCGCAGTCCCGTTCCTCGCGAACGCTCTCGTCGTCGTGCTCGTCGCCCCGTTTGTCGAGGAGCTCCTCTATCGCGGGCTCGGTATGAGCCTGCTCTTCCCGTTCGTCGGGCCGCTCCTCTCGATCGTGATCACCGGTCTCGCCTTCGGTCTGGCACACGGACTCGTGCTCGGCCTCCCCGTCCTGACGATCTTCGGAATCACGCTCGGCTGGCTCCGCTGGAAGACAGCGAGTGTCTATCCTGGAATGGTGGTGCACGGCATCTTCAACGGGGCCGCCCTGCTGGCGGCCGTTGCACTGTGAGAGAGCGGTTCGCTGAGATCCGCGCGGACATCGTCGAGAACGACCAGGCGATCATTGCCGCCGTCAACCGCCGGCTCGAGCTCGTGACGGAGCTCTGGGAGCTGAAGGCTCGGCTCGGTCTGGACACCGTCGACCCGGATCGGGAACGGCGACTGCGGGACGCCCTTGCCGAGGCAAACACGGGCCCGCTTTCCGCTGCGGGGCTCGAGCGGCTGATCACGGATCTGCTCGACCTGACGAAGAAGGAGCTCGGCGCCGGCTGACGCCGGCGGTCTACGCCTCCTCGTCGGGCTCAGCAGCGAACTCGTCCGGCGAAACGGTGTCCAGAAACCGGCGGAACTCGTCGGGATCGAGATTGGCGAGCGAGTCCTGGCCGATGAGGCGGCGCGAAGCCTCCTCCTCGTCGCCCTCGAACTCGACGCCCGATTCCTCGATCACATCGTCGGCAGCGAAGATCTTCGCGTCACAGCGCAGCGCGAGAGCGATGGCGTCGGATGTGCGGGCATCGAGCTCGACCTCGGTGCCGTCCCGAACGAGCGTGATCTTCGCGTGAAACGTGTTCTCGCGGAGCTCCGTGACGGCGATCTGCCGGATCTCGGCATCGAGCGAGGCGACGATCGACGTCGCCAGGTCGTGCGTCATCGGCCGCTGCGGCTCCGCCCCCTGCAGGCACATCAGGATTGCCGCAGCCTCGGGGTGGCCGATCCAGATGGGAAGGAACGTGTTTCCCTCCTGCGTCCGCAGTAGGACGATCGGCTGCTTGCCGACCAGATCGAAGCTCACGCCATAGACGGTCATCTCGCGCATCGGTCTACTGCTGAGTGTATCCGCGGCGGTGCTGGATTTCACTCCGACAACGAAAAACCCCCGCAGGCGCAGGGGGTTTTTGGAGTGGGCGATCCTGGATTCGAACCAGGGACCTCCGCCTTATCAGAGCGGCGCTCTAACCAACTGAGCTAATCGCCCGCGGTCGACGAGTCTACCGAACCCGCGGTCGGACCACGGGAGGACGGGTAACGGCTACAGGGCTTCGAGCGTCTCGGCGAGCTCTGCAAGACCGGTCTCGTCGCCGAAGTGCAGCTCGAGTTTCCCGGCGTTGACCCTCGCCGGGAGGCCGGTCAATCTCTGCGCTGCATCCCGGGCCCGCTCCGCAAGCGCGGGGTCGACGGCTCGGGTCGTGCGACGGCGCTTCGCACCGCCCTCCTGAGCAGCCTTCTCGGCCGCTCGAACCGTCAGGCCATCCTGGCTGATCCGCTTCGCAAGCCGGCGGCGCGCGTCGTCGTCCGGAAGCGCGAGCACCGCGCGGGCATGGCCCTCTGTCAGATCCCCCCGAGCAAGCATCCACAGAACGTCCTCCGGAAGCTCGAGCAGCCGCACCCGGTTCGATACCGACGGCTTCGACCGACCGACATGCTCTGCAACCTCACCAAGAGAGAGCTCGAACTCGTCGATCAGCGACGCATAGGCGCGTGCCTCCTCGACGGCCGACAGGTTTTCGCGCGCCACGTTCTCCACGAGACCGAGGAGGAGCGTGTCGCGGTCGTCGACATCGCGCACGACGGCCGGGATCGTTGGCACGCCCGCCTCGCGCGCGGCGCGCCAGCGGCGCTCTCCCGCGACGAGCTCGTAGCCGCCCTCTGCGCGAGGACGGACGACGACGGGCTGGAGCACGCCCTGATGGCGAATCGAGGCCGCGAGGCCACTCGTCGCGTCGGGCTCGAAGCGACGCCGGGGCTGGCGTGGGTTTGCATGGACGGACTCGACCGGCAGATGCAGGAGCTCGGCTTCGCCGGCTCCGCCGATGAGCACCTCGAGGCCACGGCCGAGGCCACGGCGCTGCGGGTCATTGACGCTCGACAAGTTCCATCGCCACCTTCCAGTAGGCCTCCGAGCCTGACGAGCGCCGGTCGTAGGCGATTGCGGGGAGCCCGTGGCTCGGTGCCTCGGCGAGACGAACCGAGCGGGGGACAGAGGTCGTGAAGACGAGATCGCCGAAGTGGCGGCGCAGCTCCTGCTCGACCTCGGCGGCAAGGCGCGTGCGGCCGTCGACCATGGTGAGGAGGATCCCTGCCACCGCGAGTCGCGGGTTGAGCCGCGCCTTCACGAGGTTTATCGAGCCGAGCAGCTGCGACAGGCCCTCGAGCGCGTAGTACTCCGCCTGGACGGGAACGATCACCCTGTCGGCGGCCGCGAGGGCATTGACCGTGAGGGGCCCAAACGCGGGTGGGCAGTCGAGGAAGACGAACGCATAGGGATCAGTCGCCGTCGCGTTGAGCGCATCGGCAAGGTATCGCTCTCCTCCCTCGAGCGCGGAGAGGTGAACGGCCGCGGCCGCGAGCTCCGGCTTTGCGGGCACGAGGTCCAGGTTCGGGAACGATGTCGGCTTCGCGAGCTCGGCGAGAGGCACGCCGTCGAGCAGATCGTGCGTCGAGACCCCGTTTGCTCGTCGGCCGAGCCCCGACGTCGCGTTCGCCTGCGGGTCGAGATCGACGAGCAGGCACCGCTCACCCGCCTCGGCGAGGCACGCTGCGAGGTTGACAGCAGTCGTCGTCTTGCCGACGCCGCCCTTCTGATTTGCGATCGCGTAGACGCGGGCAGCCACACTCCCAGGCTAGCCGGGGCGGCGGCTGTCGTTTTCGACCTACGCGAGCGGGCGTTTTCGCGCCACGCCCGTTCGCCGTGGAAAGCGCTCGGGCGTCGGGCCGTGCTTGCGAATCACGATCAGCCCCGGTGGTGATGCCTCGATCACGCCAGCGATCTGCTCGGCGACGCGGGCCACGCGATCCTCTGCGGCGGTCTCTCCGACCCACAGAATCACGAGCCCTCCTTCCCGGACGAGCGGCAGGCACCACTCGGCGGCGGTTGGCGGGTGAGCGAGCGCCTTCGCGACGGCAACGCCGAACTGCTCTTTCTCCTGCTCCTCCGCTCGCCCCCAGACGACGGACAGGTTGGGTAGATCCGGTATCCAGGTTTCGAGGAAGCCGCACTTGCGGCGCTCGGCGTCGAGCAGCGTCACCGGCCGGGCGGGAAACGCGGCAGCGAGCGGGATCCCCGGGGTGCCCCCGCCAGAGCCGACATCGACGATCGCGCCGTCGGTCGCGGCAATGATCCCTTCGGCCTTCAGCGCGTCGTCGAGCAGCGTCGCGCGGGCGGCTCCCGGGTCAGTGATGGCGGTGAGGCCCGGAGTGGCGAGAACCGCCGCAAGCCACCGGTCGAGGACGGGCGGGGACACCCGGGTGACTCAGTCCGCGGAGCGCCTCGGCAACACGACGACGAACCGGGTCGGGTCGGCGCCCTCGCTCGAGGTCTCGACTTCGGGGTCGTCCTTCAACAGTTCGTGAACGATGCGACGCTCAACGGCGGTCATCGGTTCGAGCTCGACGCTGTGGCCCGTCGCCGCGGCCCGCTCGGCGGCTGA
>Ga0163144_10012214_pt1 | contig 18069 bp, 13 predicted proteins | sample OliLak19BULKMAT1_FD_123175 | JGI IMG/M metagenome (GOLD analysis project Ga0163144, IMG submission 123175) | Freshwater microbial mat bacterial communities from Lake Vanda, McMurdo Dry Valleys, Antarctica - Oligotrophic Lake LV.19.BULKMAT1 | ecosystem: Environmental > Aquatic > Freshwater >... | reverse complement strand
CGGCTTTTTCTTTCGTCGTCTCCCATGCTTGGGCAGTGCCCTCCTTGGCAGTCTGGGCGGTAGTCGGCGTGGTTGTCGGCGCGGTTGGAAAAGTGGGGTCTTCGTAGTTCATCATGGTGTGCGTGAGTTGATCGGTGGCTGGCGTGTTGGTCTGCGGATAGTGTCCGCCATTTGCGGCAACTTCTCCATGGGGTGAAACCCTACTCCGACAGTCATTCCATCGACGCGAGGATCCGGAGCCGATGGATCGTTAGAATGTTGTCTTTAACGAATGGCTGGCGCGACGGTGAAGCGGGTGCGTGGGTAAGGATCTCCCACGACGGCTTTGAGGAACCGTTCATCCTTCTATCAGCCCCGGCACTGGTCCCCTTTCACCGTTTCATTCTGTTGAAATGCGATACCTGACATCTTTCAATCACCCGTTCAGGCGAACCCTTTGCAAGGTTGGCTCCCATCCCGCGGGGTGGCGGTGTGCCGGTGGCGGTCCCTGACTTCCTCGACCGGTTGCACAAATTGTTTCCGAATAAATCCATCGGCTCCGGTGATTCGGTGGTGGCCTACCGCGGTGACCGATGAACGTGTACGCCGATACCGGCTATTATGGGTCGCCTTCAGGTACCCGAATAGCTCTCACCTTTGGGAAAGCTGGAGCTTCACAATGCACTCCAGCTTTCCGTCTTCCGCGGTGAGATCGATGTCGCCGCCGCCATCATTCTGAATGTCGATCTTTTCATCAGCTTCCATAAGATATAACGAAAATCCGCGGAGTCGGAAGGGCTGGCGATCGGGCCATGTCGTTCGTCGGAATCGAGTGATTCGCCAACCAGCGCGCGTCGCTCAAAATCCGCCACAATCGTCATGACTTTTGGCTCGGACATCAAGTTTCGGAAAGGTATCTGGTCGAGGTCGTTAGGCAGGTTCCGTATCGTTTCGTTGCCGGATTTTCGTGCCTCGCATCTCAACTGCCGGAGGATTTCAAAGAATCTCATCCCGAGATCCCATGGGTGCAAATGGCGGGAATGCGCAACCGGATCGTCCACGACTGCGCCGGAGTCGATCTCGAAATCGTCTGGCAAGTGGTCAGCCAAGCGCTACCGGATCTGGCGGCCCGGCTTTCTGAAATCCTTCCGGCCTATCAGACGGACTGAAGTCAGGATCCGCTTTGTCATCCCTTCATCTGACCATTCCCCCTCACACGGTATTGATAGCTCGTTAGTTCGCGCAATCCCATCGGGCCGCGGGCGTGGAGTTTGTCGGTGGAGATGCCGATTTCCGCGCCGAAGCCGAACTCGCCGCCATCGGCGAAGCGGGGCAAATCGTGGATTACCTGAATGCAGCAATTTTCCGTAATCTGTTGGAAACAACCTCCTCACGCGTATCATCCGGCACAATCCGGGGAATGCATTCCAAAAAACGATCCTCGCTCAACAATTCCCGACAGGACGCGATAATGAATCCACGCACGTCCGGTGCAGTAAGCTCCATCTCATCTACAAGTTCCTCGCGTCCATCGATCACTGCCAGGATATCTTCAATATCCTTGCTCATCAGATAGTCATTTTTCCCACGACTGAAGAACGCCTCGATTTTTGTCGCAATGAAACAGGGTGCGGAGGCGCACCAAGCGAATCGATTCGGGAGAACTTCGATCCGCTCCGCCTCGTCGATTAGGTGGGGAAACCAACGGTTCGTTTTCATCATATCTGTTGGCTTGTGGGGCAGGAAATCCACTCGAATTCCTTTCCACAGCCACGCAACCACGGGAACGTTATCTAACCAACTTTGCGTAAATCCTGCTTGCCGCAGCATCTGTTCCATTGCCACAAACTCTCCGTATCCAGTGATCTCCAATACGATGTCGATGTCTTTGGTGCGAGACGGCGGTGGTGCCGCTGGGTCGCTGATGAGCAATCCGACAACCGCTCCACCTGTAAACACCGGATCCCGCCGGTCTCTCCGCAAGCTGTCCGGTTCGTCAAATAGAGAAGGCCAAGGAGCCATGTCCTGTTTTTTGAAAAGTGGAGGCAGGAGTTCCGCCAACTCGACAATGAGTTCCCGGCATTGTCGGGGATTTAGAAAATCACTCATAGTAGGCGGCGGCGGATGAGATTTGCAGCAAGGGATGCCTCCCTTCCGGTCTTGCATCGGAGGATATCCACCAAGGCCAGCCACTCGTGCAGCCAGTCGTCGGTAGAACAAACATCCGGCAATTTGGGGTAAAGAGGAGTGATCGTTTCTCCCCTCACGGTTCCCAAGGGGTGACGCCAAACCAAAGGTGTTTCGGGTTCAGGGACATCCAGTTCACGGGCGATATTCGGCCAACTTGTGCAGGTCGCGATACCTCGGGCTGTTGGACCCGGTTTGGCTGGCCAAACGTATTTCAGACCGGAAATGAGAAACTCCTCCAAAGCGGTCTTGACGGGAACCGGCATCCGCTGAGGAGCACCGGGCAGTCGCCTGAGCATGCCAACCTCCAAGCTCCGACGGACTCCCGCATGGGCTTCAGAGACGCTCATTTTTAAATCAATCGCCAATCCGGCGTATGTCGGCGTGCCTCCGTCACGGGATTGAAGGAGCTTGAGCGAAATTACAATATCTTGAGGCTTGAGCATTTTCAGCGATTCATTATTGTATTCGCGATTCCCGAATGTCGAATTCAATTTCAAAACCTCGTAAAAATCCGGTCGAGCCTTGGCTGCGGCTGTGGTTGCCAACGGACACATGGGAGCGATTTCGTGGGATCGACGAGGATTTCCTTTCGCCCCATGGCGGAAAAGGTGGAATCGGCAGCTTTTTGGAGGGAGCCCTGTCGGGGACCGCCCAACTGAGTGAGTTTGCCGATACGCCGTTTCTCATGTTGCTGGGGCGTCCAGACTCGGGGAAATCTTCAGAACTTCGATTGGCAAAGGCATATGGGTGGCTTGGTAGCCGGACAGTCTTGATCGAGGGAAAGGAAATCGGAACGACGAACCCGGCCTTGTATTTTCAAACGGTTCTCGCTGGATCGTTGGCTGGGCCAAGTCGCCTCATCATCGACGGTCTGGACGAGGTTTTGTTGGTCAATTCCCAATTCGTCTCCCAATTCAAAGCGTGGCTCAGGCAGGACGCGGATGAGAATGGCAGGCCACGCCACGATGTGGCCATTTCCTGCCGCTGGGCTGACTGGCCCGAATCTGCAATCGCTGACCTGGCAGCACTGTGGCCGCCCGGAGATTCGAAATCGCTGGTGCTGGCCCCCTTGCGGCGATCCGATGCGTTAGAAACCCTTACGCGTCGCCTTGGCGAGGTGCAAGCCGAGGTCTTTTGGAGGCAACTTCGTGAACTGCGTTTACTCCCGGTGGCCTGTTGGCCTCAAGGATTTCTTTCCCTGATCCGAAGTTTCGAAGATTCAGGCTACCATAGTGTCGCCTCTTCGCATGCGGATGTGGTCCGTGAGGAAATTGTCCGCTTGTGTCGTCTCGCGGATTCGCCAGATGACCTCTTGCGGTATGAGCAATCCGTAGAAGGGGCAGAATGGAGGCAACGAATTGCCGGTCGCCTTGCTGCCACGATGATCGTTTCAGGCAGGGCTCATTTGACCCTTGCTACGAATTCCTCATCCCTTGGTGGGAATGATTTAAGCGTCGAGGAACTTGGTGCCACCGATGAGCTTTGGGAAAGTCGGCGAGTTGTCCCGAAACTCGCTGACCTCCACTCGCTCGTCCATTTATCCAGCCTGATGAGGCGCTTGAGCACCGAAGGCCGGTGGGTGTTCGAAAGTCAGGTCTATCAGGAGTGGCTGGCGGCGGATTGGCTGGCGGCCCGGCAACTCGGGATTCCACGACTCAGGCAGATCTTCGGCGTCGAGGTCGAAGGCGAGTGGGTGGTTGCCCAGCCCATGCGGGCGACTGCGGCCTGGCTCGCGCGCTTCGATGCAGAGTTCCGCGATTTATTGCTCCAAGAGGATCCACTAACGCTACTCCGGATAGATGGGGCATCCCTGCCCGACAAGGATCGCAAGGACATTGTCGATGCCCTGCTGGCCGCGACCGATAGCATCCGGGTGCTTGATCCGGCGATTCACCACGCGCATCTGCCCTCTCTCAAACACAGCGGCCTGGCGGAGCAACTCGGGCTCTGGCTGAAACGCTCTGATGTCACCGACGCGACCAAGGAACTCGCTATCGAACTGGCTGGGAAAACGAATCTTTATGAGATCAGCGATGTGCTCTGGGAGATCTATGCCGAGGCAGGTAGCCGGCTTCGCACTGAAATTGGCGGAGCATTGTTCCGGCTTGCTAGGGAAGGACACGATGACAAATGGCGCGCGGTTTTGGCGGGTGACATTCCATCCGACGATCACGGGAATCTGCTAGGAGCCGCTCTCGAAATCATGGTGATCGAATCCCGCAAAGTGCCGTTCCGAGAGGTGCTACAACAAGTTTTGCCTGAGCGGCGATTCAGGGTTTATGGGCTTTATGCGAGTGTGGTGCGACGTCTGCATCTGTTTCTCACCATTGCGGATTTACCCATGGTTTTCAATCGGCTCGCCGAACGCCCCGAAACAATTCGAGATTCTTTGTCCCGAGCGAGAGACCTGAGTGATCAATCCGTTCGCCTCGCCTTGTCGGAGCTTGATAGGCCAGAAATTTTACAATCCTTGGTTGAATATTGGCACGCATGTCTCCGCCGTCATGTGACTCCAAACCACGAATCTGCCGAGTTTTCGCAAATGAATGAAAGCAAGCGACATGACTTCGTAAAAGGTCTTGTCAGGCATCCGGAATTTGAACGCCACCGCGATCGTAGCTGGGTCGATGCCGAAAAATATCTGATACAGGAAGGGGATTTCGAGTGGTGTCTGGAACAGATGCAATCGGCAACGTCCGAGAACGAATGGCGATTTGGCATGTTAGCGTGCGCGATCATCTGGCGTGCGGATCTCGCTGGTCCTCTGGCGCAAAGACTTGATGCAGCATGGGAAAAGTCCGCTGCTTTGCGGGGAATGTTGCCAACTCCAGAGAGTGAAGAATCAATTTCAAGTGCGCTCATTCGCATTGCTACTGAGAATCAGGCAAAGCGCGAGGCGAAGGGTAATCATGAAAATAAACGGTTCGAACAGCGTCAGGAAGCGCAGCGGAAGCGGATGGCACTCGAAACAGTGGAATGCCACAAAGCCCATGATCGCGGCGAGTCGGTGTGGCCCGGCGTATTCGGTATCCTGATGTTCCGGGAAACGCTATCGACTTCAGGCATAGTTAGTTTCAGCCAACTATCCGGTATCGGGACAGACGATGATTGGATGCGTGCGTCTGCGGCCCGGTTCCTTGTAGCATCTCCCCAGAAATCAGATTTTGGCTCGGACTACGCCCTTCACGGTCTTCTCGCGTTAGCCGTTTGCCCTGAAGAACTGGATCGTGATGAAGCCGTGCGAAAAAGCATTGAAGCGCACTGGCTGGAACATTTCATCCCGCGTCTTTGCAACCATGGTATGGGAGATCCCCCCGCAGGGATTGGCAACGAGCGATTTGCCGCTCTTTTCCCCGAAGCGTTTGCCCGTGCGTTCGATGGATTCTGCCGGAGCAGTTACCGGAACAACAGCTCTCTATCCGAACTTCATCAACTCGTTAAAATCCACCACCGCGGACTGGTGCCGGGATTGAAGTCGATATTGGTTGAGGAGGAGCTGGCTCCTGCCGGATTTTTCACGGCGTTGTGGTGCTTGTCCCGCGCGGATGAAGCGGCAGCCATCGCGGTGGCTCTGCATTGGCTGCCCAAACTCGCAGGAGGACTGCCGCGCGAGGTTGCGGCTGTTCTGCTAGGTTCCGCCGCGGTTCTGGTCAATGGACGGCTCACTGGTGAAATCGCGATTTATTTGGAAGACTCATCGCTCGTGTTTGATGCGATCCGGGCAGCGGCTTCGAAACTTGCATGGCATGAACGTGAGATGGACTTTTCGAGTTGGACGGATCACGCACTCAAAATCTTGGGTGACGCGATTTGGAAGGCTTATCCAGATCCAGATCGGCTTCGAAACAGCAGAGGGAATTCCGGATTTCATGGAGTGACCGATGAGGACCACGCGATGGAGTTCCGGGATCGTCTATCAGCCGCGGCATGGAGCCGGGGGATCGATCTTGAGATTCCAGAAGTTTGTGAGGGCGAGAATGAAGAGAATGCGGCGCAAAGGCGCCACATGATCGACTGGCATCTTCACGTCAACCGGCAAGCCCGGGCGGGAACCGCATGGAAGGCCATGCGCCCGCTGGAGTTCCTCAGACTTGCGGATCATCCGCACGCGAGGCTCGCGCGGGATTCCGGCGAGTTGATGGCTGCGGCGATGGAGTGTCTCGAAAGATGGGAGAGATCGCTGGAAAACGACGGAACCTGGGACAACCTATGGAACCTTCAGAAGCCGAAGTTAGAGACACGAATCGCCGTTGAAATGCGGGATTGGCTTCGAGGCGAACTCAAGGTTCCGGTCGAATGCGAAATCACGCTGGCGTCTGGAGATCGCTCGGACATTCTCCTCTCCACGATTCCTTCCGACGGAAAGTCACCTCCTCTCCATCTTGTGATCGAGCTCAAGATCTGGCGTTCGGACAATGCCAAAGAGAGGCGGACTGCGATGTCATCCCAGCTAGTCGATCAATACCTCCGGCCGCGTGCTCACGAAGGCTGGACCCACGGCCTTTATGTAGTCGCATGGACCCCGACGCCCGGCTCGAAAGCGGATTCCGAAGAAGCGATGCAGCGCGAGTGCAAGATGCTGGAGCGACAAGCGAACGAATTGAGCGTTCCGCCATTCCTCGTGAAGTCGATGGTGATCGACGCCAGATACCGGGGCAAACTGGCGACGGGAAAATCCTCTCCAGTTAGGAAAGGTCCTAACCCTTGACCTGGCCGTTCCCCCTGACGCGATATTGATAGCTTGTCAGCTCACGCAATCCCATCGGGCCGCGGGCGTGGAGCTTGTCGGTGGAGATGCCGATCTCCGCGCCGAAGCCGAACTCGCCACCATCGGCGAAGCGGGTGGAGACGTTGTGGAAGACGCAGGCGGAATCGACGGAGTGGAGGAAACGTTCCGCTGCGGCCTCGTCGCGGGTGACGATGACGTCGGTGTGGTGTGAGCCGTGTTCGTTGATGTGGGAAACGGCGTCCTCCAGCGAATCGACGACCTTGATCGCGAGGATGAGATCGAGGTATTCGGTGCCCCAATCCTCCGGGGTCGCGGTGGTGATGTCGGTGAGGATCTCGCGGGTCCGCTCGCAGCCTCGAAGTTCGACGTTTTTCTCCCGCAGGGCGGTGGCAACTTTGGGTAGAAATCCGGCGGCGATGTCGCGATGGACGAGAAGGATTTCAAGCGCGTTGCAGACGCCGGGCTTGTGGGTCTTGGAATTAACCGTTAGTGCGACGGCCATTTCGAGGTCCGCCTCCTTGTCGGCGTAGAGGTGGCAGATGCCGTCGTAGTGCTTGATGACGGGCATGCGGGCGAGCGAGACGACGGTTTCTATCAGCCCTTTCCCGCCGCGCGGAATGATGAGGTCCAGCCACTTGTCCATGCCGGCGAGAACCGCGACGCTCTCGCGATCGGTGAACGGGATGAGCTGGATCGCATGCTCGGGTGCACCGGCTTCGGCCAGGGCCGCGGCGATGGCGACATTCGAATGGATCGCCTCGCTGCCACCCCGGAGGATGGTGGCATTGCCGGTCTTGAAACAAAGCACGGCGGCGTCGGCGGTGACGTTGGGCCGGCTTTCGTAGATGATGCCGATGGTGCCGATGGGAACGCGGGTCTGTGAAATCCGGATGCCGTTCGGGCGTTCCCAGGCATCCATGATTTGGCCCACGGGGTCGGGTAGAGTGGCGACTTGGTCGATGCCGGCAGCCATCGCCTCGACGCGCTTTTCATTGAGCATGAGGCGGTCGAGCATCGCGGAAGACAGGCCCTTTTTCTCGCCTGCGGCGAGGTCCTTGGCATTCTCCGCGAGGATTTGCGGGGTGTGCCGGCGGACAGCGGTGGCCATCGAACGGAGAATCGCGTTCTTCTCGTCGCTGGTCAGTTGGGCAAGCCGATACGCTGCCTCACGGGCCTGGCGGCCCATCTGATGGATGGTTTCCTGGATGACGGGCATTATTTATTTCTCAATCGGTTGAGCCGCGAAGGATCACGAGATTCGTGAAAGACGGACTGGATGTAAATGGTGTGATCATCGTGCTCGAAATAAACCGAGTATGGGAACTTCGCGACGGTGATCCTGCGGATAGCATCAAGTCGCAGCGGATAGAACTCCGGTTGCGCCGCTGCTGCTAGAATGGATCGCTTCAAAGCCAGAAGAAAGCGATCACCCAATCCGGGTTCCTTTCCTTCATACCTAGAGTAAGCGTCGCTGACTTCCTCGTCCGCTTCGGCAGCAATGGTGATCTGCCTAACCACGTCGTGACAGGATACGGGCTTCCACTTCTTCCCAGGTAAAACCGGAAGATGGATTTGCCTTTAGATTTGCGGACCTCCTCCTTAATTCCTCAATCAATTCCGGCGATTCGCTGAAGTCAGCCTCTTCCTCACGGATCGACCTTGTCAGCTCCTCGACGATTTGCATCCGCTCTTCGATGGGCAGCTTCTTCAATTCATCCAGCACGATCATGCAGGGATTCTACTCCGAAGGAAATCGGACTCAAGGCGCAATTGCCGGCTGAAACCGCGTGGAAATCCCCTTCCCCGCGACAATATCGGCAAGGCGCTCGGGATGGCGACCGTGGGCGATGTGGGTCTCGATGCCGGCTTCGACCGCGAATTTCACGGCGGAGAGTTTCGAGGCCATGCCGCCCATCGAGAAGCGGCCCTTGTCCTCGCGGACGTGGCGGAAGACGTTGTCGATGTCGTCCACTTCCGGGATGAGCTGGTTGGTTTCAGGATCTAGCAGACCATCGACGCTGGTGAGAAGGATGACGCGTTTTGCCCCGGCGAGTTTCGCGACGCGGACGGATAGCATGTCGTTGTCACCAAATTTCAATTCCTCCACGGCGACCGAGTCATTCTCATTGATGATGGGCAGGATGTGCGGCTCCATCAGCAGACGGCGGAAGGTATCGCTCACGTAGCCCGCGCGCTCGGGTGTGCCAAGGTCGGCGGCGGTCAGCAGGACTTGGGCGATGGTGATGTCGAAATTGGAAAAAAGGCTGCTGTAGGTCTGCATCAGCCGCGCTTGGCCGATGGCGGCGCAGGCCTGGCGGGTGGCGGTTTCCTTCGGGTATTCCGTGAGGCCGAGCGCGGAAACGCCGGATCCCACCGCGCCGGAGGAAACGAACAGGCAGCGGTGGCCGGAGTTCATGAGTCCCGCAATGGCGGCGACGAGATGGACGAGCGCCGCCCGGTCGAGCGTGCCATCGCTGGATTTCGTCAGCACGCCGGTGCCGGCCTTGATGAGTGTGAGTTCCGGAATCATGAAGATTTTGCCATGCGACCGGACCGGCATAATGGGAAACCCGAGGTCACGCCACCCCAATTTCAGCCGGGGCATTCAGTGTCAGCTCTTGAAATGACGTTAGAGCCTTGCCAAGAGTTGCCGCAAATCCATGAACCCAGCCTGCGAGCGCTGGCACCCCTGCCGTTCACGAATCGCCATGATCGGAAATCTCCCCTCGACGCCTGCGCGGACGGCTAGTTGATCCAGAAAGCGTATGCGGGAGATGAAACCATCATGGCAATTGCCTGCTTGGCATGAGCTGGAATCCGGGTGATGGATGGCGCGTCACCATGCATTATCAAGAGTCGCTCGATTGGCTGTATTCCACCCAGATGTTCGGGATCAAGCTCGGACTGGATGGACCGCGTCATCTGCTCAAGGAATTTCTCGCCTACCCGGCACACGGGGTCACGGTGATCCATGTCGCCGGGACGAATGGCAAGGGCAGCACCTGTGCGATGATTGACAGCATCGCCCGTGCCTGTGGCCAACGATGCGGACTTTTCACCTCGCCCCATCTCATCGATTTCCGGGAGCGGATCAAGGTGACCAGCGTGGAAATTCCCGAGGAGGAATGCGCCGCGATGCTAACGGAACTGCGGGCCTTGTGCGAACGGATGGAAACGCATCCGACGTTCTTCGAGATCACGCTGGCTCTCGCGATGCGCTGGTTCCGGTTGCGCGAGTGCGAGATGATCGTCCTTGAAACCGGCATGGGCGGACGGCTGGACGCGACCACGGCCGTGCCGGCGGACGTCTGCGTGATCACCCCGATCGGGCTCGACCACATGCAGTGGCTCGGTAATTCGCTGGACGAGATCGCCGCGGAAAAAGCCGGGATTTTCGTGGAAGGGAAACATGCGGTTTCCGCGCCCCAGGAACCCGCGGTCAGGCATGTGTTGGAGAAGGAGGCGAACGAGCGGAGATCGCCACTGGAATTTGTGGAAGGCCCGTTGTTAGGGTATCCGATGGCCCTGGCCGGAGAGCATCAGAAGTGGAACGCGGCGCTGGCCGTGACCGCATTGCATCGCGCCGGATTGGCATTGAATGCGGACAGCGTGAGCCACGGTCTCCGCAATGTGAGTTGGCCTGGCCGTTTCGAGATCATCCGCCCTGGCGTGGTGTTGGACGGAGCGCACAATCCACACGCCGCCGAAGTGCTGGCGGCCACCTGGCGGGAGCGGTTTCCCGGGAAGAAGGCAGCGCTTGTTTTCAGCGCGGTGACAGGCAAGGACATCGGGGGGATTCTTGAAATCCTGGCCCCGCTGGCATCCGGGATTTTCCTCTGTCCGGTTGATACGCCGCGTGCGGTCCCGGCAGATGAGCTGGCTGGCTTTTTGCCAGCGCATGCGCCACCCCACAAGGCGTTCGAGAACTTCGAGGAAGCGTTTTCGGCAGCGGGAAAGCTAACGGATCCGATCCTTGTCGCGGGTTCGCTGTTTCTCGTCGGGGAAGCGAGGGCGTTTCTAACTGCATCGGATTTCCAGAGCAGCGCCCAATAACACTACCGCGCGGAAGACTCGATCAGGCTGCGGAGGCGTTGATTGAAGCCGTCGGCTTTTGCAAGGTCGCTGATATCAAGGTGCATCCGGTATCTCCAATAGTATGGCATGATCGCGGGGACGTTGATTCGCTCCGCTTCCGGATCCGGGTGGCGCAGCTTCTCGTCCATCGCGAGCAAATCCTGAAGCGGGAAGATGGCCCACATCGCCGGCGAATGGAGATGTTGCAGGAGGATTCTCGATGCGATTTCAGCCGATAGTTCGGCATCAGGAAACGGGATCCCGAACATCTGCCACAGGAATCTGGCTGTCGTATGGGAATTCTCCTTCCACCAGGACCGCAAGGTTGACATATCGTGAGTCGAGGGGCTAACGACACTCATGTAGGGCGCGTTATGCGGATTGTAGAACTCGATCTCATGGGTCTTGGGCATGCGCTGGATCTCGAGCGAAAGGATTCCAAGTTCCTTCAAGACTCCGGGCACGCAGGCGGGGACCATTCCCAGGTCCTCACCGCAGAGCAGCATGGAACTCGCGCGGCGCATGGCCGGCAATGTCTCGTAACCCCTTGCCTGCCAGAAATCCTCCTGCCGGACATAGAAATAGTCGTTGTAGAGATCCAGGAGTTTCCAGCGCGTTGTCTCATCCAGATCCTGATAGGAATGCGTCGCTTGCATGGACATCCGTGGATGGAACAGCTTGCCGTCTGAACCGGGGACCTCGAAAAACAAAACCTCGCTCGCGCAGTCCAGCAGCCCTTGGCGGATGAACGCGTCATGGGGATGTTCCATGAAATACTCGTCGATCCGCCGCTGCGTGAGCACTCCCTCGCGAAGCTGGAAGTAACCGTTTCCGCAATCATGCATGAAGTTGTTCTTCACATACTCCGCCGCGTCGCCAAAGCGCTCTTCCAAGGCATTCCAGCGGATGTAGGGACGGCAATAACGATTGTAGTCGAAGTTGATTCCGCGATTGCGGATCTCGTGGATGTGGATGGGGATCGCGGGATCGAAATGACCCATGATGCCTTCAATGTGGTCGCAAGGCACCTGCCAGATACGGAAGAAACCAAGGATGTGATCGATCCGGTAAGCATCGAAATAGTGACTCAGTTGTGAAAACCTCGCCTGCCACCAGGCGAAGCCGTCTTCCTGCATGACCTCCCAGTTATAGGTAGGAAATCCCCAGTTCTGGCCCTTCACGGCAAAGTCATCCGGCGGTGCGCCTGCTTGTGCATCCATCTTGAACAGATGCGGAGCCGACCAGGCTTCCACAGATTGGCGGTCGATGCCAATTGGCAGATCTCCCTTGAGCGCGAGGCCTTTTTCATGGAGGTGGGCGACGGCGTCCGTGAGTTGCTTGTCGAGCTCGCATTGCAGCCAGATGTGATAGGCGATCTCAGGCCACTTGGCGCCCGACGGGCTGGCGAGTTCATCAACACGCTTCTTGTCGTAGATTGCCCAGTCTTCCCATTTTGAGAAATCGGCGGTGCCGTATTGGTCGCGCAACACACAAAAGACAGCGTAGGGAATCACCCATTCGCGACTCGCTGATAGAAAATTCCGGAAGGCCTTGCTGGCGAGGATGGAGGCGCGGTGACTTTGGAAGATCTGGCGTGTCAGTTTTCCCTTCATCTTCATCACCGCCGGGTGATCCACCTGCTCCATGGGATTGAGCAGATTTTTTGCCTCCATCAATTCCTGGTCGAATGACATTGGCATATCATATCCCAGGTCCGCGATCCGTAGATAGATGGGATGCAACGCGAAGACGCTGATGGCGGAATAAGGATAGGAGTCTGTCCAGTCATGAGACGAGGTCGTGTCATTGATCGGCAGGATCTGAATCAGTTTCAGACCCGCGCCGGCGGCCCAATCGCCAAACGGCTTGAGGTCCGCGAATTCGCCGATGCCGAGGCTTTGCCCGCTGCGCAGTGAGAAGACAGGTATCGCGACTCCGGCCGCCCGAAAGAGTCCGTCCGAGTCCCTGCGGTAGAGTTCGTCGTGAATGGTGGTCCATTGGCGGGTGGCGTAGCATCTAGCCGATAGTCGGCGGTTTTCGCCAAGCTCCATGCTGACGACGCACTTGAGTTCGGTGTCGAACAGGCCGTATTTGTAGTCGATCTCCCAATCTTTGGGGAGATGGAGGTGGGTCTGCCAGACATTCGGCGCGACTTCCGTGAGAGGGATCGCCGAATGCCATCCCCAGTTACCAAGTTCACTGACGCTGCCGGATAAACAAGGCACCTTGCCGGCCGGCACGGATGCCATCCTGAGCTGGAAAGTGTGATCCGCGTTTTCCGGGATCACTGGAGATTGGTAGGTCTTGCCACTGGAATGGGTGGCGATGAACGCCTTGGTCTCGAACGCATGGTCCGGCGTCCCTGCCGAGCACCAGGAGTCGAGGAGCACCACCGCATCTTGGGAATTGAGGTCGATCTCCACAACTTTCGCCGGTTCCCACTCATCGAGTTCCACCCCGTTGGAGGCCTGCCGGAGCTGATAGTTGTATTCGATCCGGAAGCGACCGGCACCGCGGACCTTGACCGTCGCTTCCCATTGTTGGTGGTTGAGCCAATGAAGTGGGACGACCTGGTCAAAGCGGACGCCCTTCTCGTCCAACACGGTCGAGTATTTCAGCCACAGCGATTGGCCGGGAACGGTGTGATAATTCAGACGGAATACAATCTTCATGGGCTTAAGGGCGATCTTGTGGAATTAGGGGCGGATGGCCATTCGAAAATATCCTTGCGACCGCTTGACGCGTCCGATTCGCATTGCGAGAATTTCTCATGCTCCACTTAGTGACACTCATCATCGTGATCTGCGCGCTGGTGGCTGGATTGGCACTCGCCCGCCTCATCACCAACTGGTTCGCGGACCGGTGATCAGGCGCGGGACGCTTTTTGGAGGAGTCGCAGTTTTTCCAAGGCGGCACCGGATGAGATCATTTCGCTTGAAATTTCAATCCCGTCGCCCATGTCGTCGGCGAGTCCGGCGCAAGCGAGCGCGGCACCGGAATTCATGAGGACCATGTCGCGCTTGGGGCCGGTTTCCTTGCCCGACAGGATGGCCTCGAGGATGATGGCATTGACCTTGGCGTCTCCGCCCTGCAGGTCCTCGACCTCGGCATGCTTGAGTCCGAAGACCCGCGGGCGGACCTCCTCGTCCACGAAATCCTGCATCGAGCCTGCCTTGCAGATGCGGGTCGAACCCATCAGGCTGACCTCGTCCACCGAGCGCCCGTCGCCGGTGGTGCCGTGGACGACCCATGCGCTCTCGCGGCCGAGGCGCTGCAGGATCTCCGCGAAGGCCGGACAAAGGTCGCGCGAGAAGACCCCGACGAGCTGGCACTCGGGACGGGCCGGGTTGAGCAGCGGGCCTATCAGGTTAAAGATGGTCCGCACGCCTTTGACACCCAGGGACTTTCTAACGGTGGCGACCGCCTTGAACGCGGGGTGATACATCGGGGCGAACATGAAACCGACTCCGGCCTTTTCGATGCAAGTGCGGAAATCATCGGCCGGCATGTCGATGCGGATGCCGAGTGCCTCGAGCACATCCGCGCCGCCGCTTTTCGAGGTGATGCCCCGGTTTCCGTGCTTCACGACGATGGCCCCGGCGGCGGCGGCGATGAACATCGCGGTGGTGGAGACGTTGAAGAGATCGAGCTGGTCACCGCCGGTGCCGCAGACATCAAGGGTGGGGCCCTCGAGTTCCAGTAGGCCGAGATGAGGATCAACCGCATGTTCGAGGAAGGCCTCGACGAATCCGGCGATCTCGGCCGCGGTCTCGCCCTTCAATGAAAGGGCTTCAAGCAGGTGCTCCTTTTTGGCATCCCCCACAGCGGGATCTAGCAGGAGCGCCGCAGCCACTTGAATTTCGCGAGACGAAAGCTCCTGCTTGTTTTCGAGATGATGAATCAAGGCGTCCATGGCCGCAGCCTAGGCCGGGGGGCGGGGCAGGGCCAGAACGAACGAGGAAAAATCCCGCAGCAGTTCTTCAATCGAATGTGTCCCGACTGTCTCAGTCGGGGGGGGGAATCCGGCTGAGACAGCCGGAACACATTGGCGCGGACATATGCCTGGACTCGGATTCGGTTGTCTCGCGCCAGATGGCTTACCTCAGCAGCGCCCAGATCGGTTGCGGGATGAATCCGAGGACCAGCACCGCGATGGTTAGAGCACCGATGCAATATTTGCTGATGGGCGGGAGGACGATGGCTTTTCCGTCGGAAGGAGCTGCCCACCACATGGCGCGGACGACATTGAGATAGTAGTAGAACCCGGCGGCAGCGGCGATGAATCCGATGCCGACTCCCCACCAGAGCCCGCTTTCGACGGCGAGGGAGAAGACGAGGAATTTCCCGATGAAGCCAGCGGTCAGCGGCACACCGGCAAGAGCGGCGAGCAAGACCGTTAGGGCGAGCGCGAGCTGCGGGTTGGTTTTTCCGAGGCCGTTGAAATCGCTGATGTTTTCGCCATTGCGCTGGATGCGGACCTGCGCGAGGACGAAGAAGACGCCGAGAGTCATCAGCAGATAGGTGGCAAGATAGAAGGATATCACCTCGGCGGAGCTTTGAGACGTAGCCGATCCTTTCGACCATGCGGCGAGCGCGAGGATCAGGAATCCGGCGTGGGCGATGGATGAGTAGGCGAGCAAACGCTTGAAGTTGGTCTGCGGGATGGCTGCCAGGTTTCCGAAGAGCAACGTGGCGCAGGAAATGATCAGCAACAAGGTGACGACCGGGCCGCGGGTCAGCTCGCTTTCGAGAAATGGCGTCAGGAAGCGGATGGTGAGGATGAAGCCGGCAGCTTTTGATCCGACGGAAAGAAAAGCGGTGGTGGGTGTGGGAGCGCCCTGATAGACATCGGGGATCCAGACCTGCATCGGCACGGCACCGATCTTGAATCCGAGGCCGACCATCACAAGGGCGACGCCGAAAAGAAGGGGAGTGAGCTGGATATTAGCGGAGCGTCCGTCCTGGAGCATGCCCCCGATGTCGTCGAGATTCATGGTGCCGGTGGAGCCATAGATCCAGGCAATGCCATAAACCAGGAACCCGGTGCTGAGCGCGCCGAGGATGAGGTATTTCACACCGGCTTCGAGGGATCCGACATTCCGGCGCATGTAGGCGACGAGGATGTAGAAGGTGACGGTGACGAGCTCGAGCGCGACAAACGCTCCGGCGAGGTCCTTGGCGGAGGCGAGCCACATCATTCCGGCGCAGGCGAAGACGGGGAGGGCGTAGTATTCGCCGGTGCCGTTTTCTGAATCCGGATGTTCGGTGAAGCGGGAGAGGATGGACCGGTAATCGATGGCCAGCAAAAGTACGAGAATCGTGGTGACTAGGGCGAAGATCTTGTAGAATCTCGCGAGACCGTCAAACTGATAGAAATTCCAAATGGGCCAATTCATCCATCCAACATCCGAATCCGGATCCGGCCCGACCGCGACGAAGACCAGCCCGAGAATCAGCAGCAAGCCGAAGACCGCCGCGGTCCCGACCCAGGACTTGGACCTGGACGGAGTGAACGCTTCGGCCATCAGCAGGACGATGCCGAGGATGACAGTGAGGGCTTCGAGAGAGTAGGCGGGCATGGTGGGAAAATGAGGTTATTTGTTATGGGTTATGAGTTATCCAGATCTACACCAATAACTTCTAACCAATAACGTTTAACTTATCGCAGAAGATTGAGCAGAAGGTTCGGGTAGAGGCCGACGGCGAAAAGGGCGATGATCAAAAGCACTGCCGGGATGCGGTCGGCGAGCGTGAGATCCTTGGCGGACTCGGTGGATTTCACGGCAGGGCCCTGGAAGATGTCCCGATAGGCGCGGAGCATGTAAACGGCGCTGATGACAACTCCCCAGATGGAAAGGATGCAGGCGATCTGGACCGGGCCGAGGCCGGAGACGCCGTTGTAGTTCTGGAAAGCGGCGAGGAATACGAGGATTTCACCGGAGAAATTGGCGAGGCCGGGGAGGCCGATTGAGGCCATGGCGGCGATGCCGAAGATGAAGGCGAGCTTCGGCGCGGACTTGGCAAGGCCGCCAAGGTCTTGCAGGTCGAGCGAGCCGGTGTTGCGCTCGATGCGGTCGGCAAGGCCGAATAGCAACGCGATGGAAATGCCGTGGGCAAACATCAGGACGATGGCGGCGGAACGGGCCAGCGGGTTTTCCGGGAACGCGATGAGCGCCGCAATGGCGAGGAAGATGTAGCCCATGTGCATCACCGAGGAGTTGCCTAACATGAGGTCGAGGCGTTTCTGGGAGATCGTCACCCAGCCGACCCAGAGGATGTTGCCGAGCAGCAGGACGAGCAGCGGAGTGAGCCAGAATTGCAGACCCTCGGGAACCAGCGGGATGGCGAGGCGAAGCAAGCCATAGAGACCGAACTTCTTCAGGACACCCGCATGCAGCATGGCGACGGGGGCTGGTGCACTGGCATACGCAGGAGCCGCCCAAGAGTGGAATGGAAAGAGCGAGACAAGTGTGCCGAAACCGACGATGAGCAGGGCGGCGATTCCCTTTTGGGCGACGGGATCGATGGTGCCGGCCGCCTTGACCATTTCCACCATGTCGTAGGTGCCGGTTAGGTTGGCGAGCCAGACGAGACCGGCGAGAAGGATGATGGATCCAAGTCCGAGATAAATGGTGATCTTCCAGGCGGCATCGCGACGGTCGCCACGGCCTAACATGCCGATCATCAGGAAGGTCGGGATGAGGGCGAGCTCGTGGAAGGCATAGAAGAAGAACAGATCGGTCGCAGCGAAGGCACCCAGGGCACCACCGGAAATGAGGAGGGACGAGCCGAAATAAAGTTTCTCACGACCTTCCGGAGATTTGCCGGAAAGAACGGCGGCGAGGGTGACGATCACGGAGAGCAGGACCATGATGACGCTCATGCCGTCGGTGAAGCCGAAGGCGAGGTTGAGCGCGGGCTTCTCAAGGACCGATGCCGAACACGACCAGAGGTCGGTGTTCTGCCAAGTGAATGCGGCGATGATGCCAAGCAGCAGGTTGATTGCCGAAGCGCCGATGGCAGTCAGTCGGGCGGGCGCACCGAAGAGGATCGCGATGAAGGCGATGATCGGAAGGAAGACGAGGAGGGCGAGCATG
>Ga0163144_10012213_pt1 | contig 18070 bp, 21 predicted proteins | sample OliLak19BULKMAT1_FD_123175 | JGI IMG/M metagenome (GOLD analysis project Ga0163144, IMG submission 123175) | Freshwater microbial mat bacterial communities from Lake Vanda, McMurdo Dry Valleys, Antarctica - Oligotrophic Lake LV.19.BULKMAT1 | ecosystem: Environmental > Aquatic > Freshwater >... | reverse complement strand
GGTGGAAAGAGCCTCAGACGGGTTCAAAGCGTTTCTGATTATGCTTCTCGATTACCGTTTTTCGAATACTTGTTCGTCCGATGCCCGCAATGGGTGCAGCGCAATGCTGAGGAAAAGGTTGGCTGATGATTGAGGATGCGCGTTTGCGGTTGATTGATTACCGTGAGGTTGATGGTCGGCGGCGGTTGTTTATTGATGGTGTCATGCAGCTTGAATCTGATGGGCGTGCCTGATGACTAGTGGTGGTGCTCGTTCGCGTTCTGGTCCTGCGCCTGATCCGAACTCGTATAGGTCTTTGGAGAAGGATTGGACGGTTCTGCCGGCTGATGGGTTTGCCGGTGTTGTGCCTGCTTTTCCGTTGTCGGATGCGTTGCGGCTCGAGGTGGAGTTGTGGACTGAGCTGTGGTCGAAGCCGCAGGCGGCGGCGTGGTCGGCGTTGGGGTTGAAGTTTCAGGTTGCGGCGTATGTGCGCACGTTTCTTGAGGCGACGGAGGCTGGGGCATCTGCGGGGTTGAAGACTGCTGTTCTTCGTATGGAGGATGAGTTGGGTTTGTCGATTTCTGGGATGCGTAAAAACTTTTGGCAGATTGCGGAGTCGTCTGCGGTGCCTGTTGTTGTGGCTGCTCGGCGTACTACGTCGGGTGATTGGTTGAAGGCTGTTTCTGTTGAAGGGGCCTGACTACAAGATTCCGCCGCGTACTCGTTCGCTTGGGTATTTGGGCATGTGGTGGATTGAGCAGCATTGTGTTGTCCCTGATGGGGATACGGCTGGTGATCCGTTTGTGCCGACTGTGGATCATCGCGTGTATTTGGCGAATTGGTATGAGGTTCGTGCGGGGGCGAAGCGCGGCGAGCTGAATCAGGCGTTCCGGTATCGGACGGGCATGTGGATGGCGGCGCAGAAGGTTGGGAAGTCTCCGGGGGTTGCGGCTGAGGCGTGCCTGGAGTTTGTTGGCCCTGCCTTGTTTGATGGGTTTGCGGTCGAGGGTGACTTTTATGCGTGTGCTGACCAGCCGGTGCCGTGCCCGTGTGGTGGTGTCTACTTTTATGAGGTGGGCGAGCCGATGGGTCGTCCGTGGCCGACACCGCGTATTCAGTTGGCGGCTGTGGTTGAGGATCAGGTGGAGAACACTTGGGGTGCCCTCGTCCCGATGATTGACGATGGCCCTTTGGCTAATGTGATCCCGAAGACTGGTGAGGCGTTCATTCGGCATCCGAACCGGAACCGTGATTGTCGTGTGGAGATTGTTACGTCGAAGGCGGACGGCAAACTGGGTGCGAGGATTGCGCGCGGGTTTTGTGATGAGACTGGGTTGTGGACTGATTCGAACTCGATGAAGAAGTTCATCCGTACGTTGCAGCGTGGAGCTGCGGGTATGGGTGGGCGGGTGTCGCAGTCTACGAACCCGTTCGATCCGTCTGAGAACTCGGTTGCGCAGGACACGTACGAGTCGAAACGTCCTGATGTGTTGAAGCATTACTTTCCTCCGCCGGCGCATCTGGATTTTGCGTTGAAGAAGGATCGGGAGCAGATTTTCCGTTGGAATTATGCGTCGTCGCCGTGGGTTGATATTCGGTCGATTGAGGCTGAGGCCATTGCGTTGGCTGAGTCGAACCCGGCTGAGGCTGAACGGTTTTTCGGGGATCGGATTGTTGCCGGTTTGGGTTCGTGGATGGACATGCCGAAGTGGGCGGCAACGACTGCGGATGGTAAAGAGGGCAGGCATGAGCCGATCCTTGTTTCTGCCCGCACGAAGGTGTGTCTCGGGTTTGACGGGTCGGATAATAACGACCACACGGGGATTCGGTTGGAGACGTTGGACTTCTACCAGTTCACCCCCACCTATGGGGACACTGGGCGTAAAACGTATTGGCGACCACAAGATTTTGGTGGGAAGATTCCGCACTCTGAGGTGAACGCTGCCGTGTCGGAGTTGGCGCGCGAGTTTGACATTGTTCGTGCGTACTGTGATCCGATGTTTTGGGAAACGGATATTGATAACTGGGCGGCTGAGTTTGGCGAGAAGGTTTTCGTCAAGTGGCAGACGAACCGGATCTCGGCTATGCACTCAAGTTTGGAACGGTTCCGAACGGATGTGTACAACACTGATTCCGGGTTTCACCATGACGCGGATTCTGACGTGGATACGCATATGCGTAATGCGATTATTCGTGCCCGCAATGTGGACAAGTTGACTGGGCTGCGTCAATACATTTTGGGGAAGCCTGCCGATCACCAAAAGTTTGACCTCACTATGTCTTCGGTTCTTGCGCATGAGGCAACGTCGGATGCGATTAGTGCGGGTGCGAAGACTGAGAAACCACAGAACTTGATTTACTACTAACCATTTGGAGGCCCCGTTTTGGATGCAACCGAGGCCTTAAAACTGGTTACACGTATTTACACACGGTTGAATGCTCGCCGCCCGGAGATTGATGTTCGGGAGGCGTATAAGCGTGGTGAGCAGCCGTTGTCGTTTGCGACGGCGGAGTGGCGGAAGGCGAACGCGGAACGGTATGTGGGGTTTTCGGATAACTGGTGTGCACCGGTTGTTGATGCTGAGGCGGAGCGTATCCGGTATACGGGTATGAAGATTCTTGGTGCTGATGGTAAGCCGTCGAGTGCGGGCAAGTTTCTGCATGAGCAGTGGTTGTTGAATGAGATGGAGATGCAGTCGTCGCAAGGGTTTGTGACGACGTTGACGGCGGCGCGGTCGTTCGTGATTGTGTGGGGTGACCGTCGAACTGATGAGCCTGTGGTGACGTGGGAGCATCCGTCGAATGTGGAGATTGAGTATGACTGGGCGAACCCGCTGATTCGTAAGGCTGCGTTGAAGACGTGGGTTGACGAAACGATGGAGTACGGCACGCTGTACACGCCTGAATATATTTGGAAGTTTGAGCGTAAACGTATTCCTCACACGACGGAGCGGGATTCTCAGGCGCAGCAGTCGCGTACTGGGATTGCTGAGGATGGTGGTTGGGTTGCGCGTGTCCCCGTTGAGGATTTGACGTGGCCGTTGAACAACCCGATGGGTGTTGTGCCGGTGGTGGAGGTTCCTAACCGTCCGACGTTGAAGGGTGACCCGGTTTCGGAGATTCAGGGTGTCATCCCTATGCAGGATTTCATCAACCTCATGTGGGCTTATTTGATGCTCGCGGCTGACTACGCATCGATGGATGCTCGAATTATCCTGAACGCTTCCCCCCCGCTGGTCCCCATTCTTGATAATGCGGGTAAGAAGATTGGCGACAAGCCTCTCGACATAAAAGAGTTGCGCGAAAAGCGGCTGCTGTTTGTCGCGGGGGAGCACGCCTCGATTGACTCGTGGAAGTCTGCGGCGCTGGATGTGTTCACGGACACGATCGATGTTGCGGTGGGTCACATTGCTTCACAAACACGCACCCCCCCGACATACCTTGTGTCAAAAGTGGGCATGTCGAACGTGAACGGTGAAGGGCTGAAAGCTTCCGAGATTGGGTTGAACAAGAAGGTTCTCGAGTTCCAATCGTTCGCCGCACCAGCGTTGCGTGAAGTGAACCGGCTGATCGCTTTGGCGATGGGCGATGAGGCTTTGGCGCGTGAGGTTCGGCTCGGTCAGGTGACGTGGATGAACCCGGAGATTCGTTCCGAGGCTCAACTTGCGGACATGCTTGTGAAGAAGAAGTCGATTGGGTATCCGCTCGAGTATCTGATGGAACTTGATGGTGTGGAGGCGTTGGACATTCCGCGCATTCTGGCGATGAAGGAAGCTGAGGATGCGGCCCTTCTGGGTTTGGGTGTTCAGGAGGCTGTGCAGGATGATATGAACGGCATCCCTGCCGATGCCACCGTTTGAGATCGCTGCTGCTCACCAGTTGAGGCGTGACCGTATCGCCCGGTTGGCGACGGTGCGTGGGCTGCGGGTGTGGCGGCGTATTGATCCGCAGGAGTTGGATTTGGGGTGGGCTGTTCATGGGCGCGAGCTGACGACGGTAGTTGCGGCTGCTCAGGTGACGGCGGCACGGCAGGCGGTTCCGTATGTGAATGCGGTCGGTCGTGAGTACGGGGTGAACCCGCCAGTGAGGATTGTGCCGGAAATGTTCGGCGGGGTTATGGCTGATGGGCGTGAGCTTGGCCCGGCTTTGTTCTCGGCTGTGACAACAACGAAAACGTTCACGGGCCGTGGTTTGTCTGGGGCTCGCGCGTTCGAGGCGGGTGCCGGGTTTCTAGCTACGCTGATCGGTTCGGCTGTGCATGATCTTGGTCGTCAAGCGGATTCGGTTGCGGCTGCGGGGAAACGGTGGACCCGGTATGTGCGGGTGTTGAATCCTGGGGCATGTTCGCGGTGTGCTGTGTTGGCTGGGAAGAACTCGAACTCGACCCCGTTCCTGCGGCACCCGCGTTGTCGGTGTACTGCGTTTCCGTTGCCTGATGAGGGTGAACCGCCGGCAGGGTTTTTCGCTGGCCCGGATGACTATTTTGAGTCGTTGTCGCGGTCGGAGCAGAACCGCATTTTTACGAATGCGGGTGCTGAGGCGATCCGTAATGGTGCGAACGCGCAGGCGGTTGTGAACGCTCGGCGGGGTGCGTCGGGTATTGGGTATTCGGGTGGCCGGAATGTGCCGGTGTTGCCGGGTGCGGGTAACCGGTTGCAGCGGGTGACGATTGGCGTGAAGGCTGATGGTTCACCGTTGCAGGTGTTCGCTACAACGGAGGGGACGACGGCGCGGGGTGCGTTTGCTCGTGCTGAGGGTCGCGCTACGTTGTCGGCTGCGAGGGGTGGGCGTTACCGGCGGACGACCTCGATCCGTTTGATGCCCGAACAAATTGCAGTGATGGCCGGTAATGATCCGGTGCGTTACCGGGAACTGTTGGTCCGGTACGGATATATCGGCTAGAACACGGTTTCGACACTTGCCTGTTTGGGTGCCCGCAAATAGCGGGTGGTGAACTTGTCCCATATCGGGGGTAACCCCTCTTAGAATCGATCCTCGCGCCATTCACCGGCGTTTCTGAGGTCGCGTCCGCGTGTTTTAGTACACGCCTTCTAATCTTCCCCGCTCCTATGGCGGAGGAACCCGCAGCGCAATGCTGCACACCACAAAGGAGCAATTCCCTTATGTCGGATGACAACACCACCGAAACCGCAACGGTAACGGACGAAACACAAGTTGATGAGTCTGCCGAAACGCAGGCTGAGGATGGCACCGCCGATCTTGGTGATGCCGGCAAGAAAGCCCTCGACGCGATGAAAGCCGAACGGAATGCCGCAAGGGCAGACGCTCGCGCGAAAGCTACCGAACTTGAACAGTTCCGGTCGGCTGCTGCGTTGAAGGACAAACCTGCTGAGGAACAAGCGCTCGAGGCCGCAAGGGCTGAGGCGCGAACTGAGGCGACAACGAAAGCCAACGAACGTATTCTGCGGGCCGATCTGCGAGCTGCCGCTACCGGCAAACTTGCTGACCCTGCGGATGCCTCCCTGTATATCAACTTGTCCGAGTTCACCGTAACTGATGACGGTGACACCGATTCCGACGCACTCACTGATGCGATCACCGATCTTCTGGCACGTAAACCTCACCTTGCCGTTGTGAAGCAGAACCGTTTCGACGGGGACGCCGATCAAGGGGCGAAGGGGAAGTCCGACACCGTTTCGCAATGGACGGAAGCCGACCTTGACCGTGCAACAGATGACGAAACGGTGGCAGCAAAAGCCGCCGGGAAGCTCAATCGACTTCTCGGTATCAAAACCTAACCAATGAAGGAGAGCCATCATGGCGCTTACCAATTCTCAGGTTACGGTCTTCGCCCGCGAACTTCAGTCTTCTCTCAAGAAGGCTCTTGTGTTCGCTGGACCGACTGCCGTGAACCGCAACTACGAGGGCGAGATTCGACAGACTGGTGACAGTGTTCGTATCCGTTCCATTTCCCGTCCGACGATCGCGGCGTACACGAAGAACGTCACCGCGATTGTTCCCGAGACCCTGACGGACGCTGAGCGCACGCTGCTCATCAACCAGGCCAACTATTTCGCGTTTGAGATTGATGATGTGGATATGGCGCAGGTTCAGAACGGTGGCGGTCTGATGACCGAGGCTGCTCTCGAGTCGGCGTATGGTCTTGCTGATGTTGCTGACCTGTATGTTGCGGCCCTGTACACGGGTGCGGATGCGGCGAACAAGATCACCACCACGGCAATCACCTCGGCTGCGCTTGCCGTCACGGGGCTTGTGAACCTCAAGGTGAAACTTGACAATGCGAACGTCCCTAACCAGGGGCGTTACGTTATTGTCACCCCGTGGTATCACGGCCTGCTGCTCCAGTCGAACAACTTCATTTCGGTTTCCGACTCGGGTACGTCTGAGGCGCTGCGCAATGGTCAGGTTGGCCGTGCGTTCGGGTTTGACATTTTTGTGTCGAACAACGTCACTCTCGTTACCGGTGACGACTACCTGATTTCTGCCGGTTACACGGGCGCTATCACGTTCGCTTCGCAGATCAACAAGGTTGAGCCGTTCCGCCCGGAGTCGTCTTTCTCGGAAGCAATCAAGGGACTCAACCTGTTTGGTGCGAAGCTTGTGCGCCCGTCAGGTATTGCCACACTGGTCGCTTCGATCACTTGATCCACGGGTAGGCCGGGGCAGCAAGTCCCGGCCTACCATCCGATTATTCAACAAGATTTAGAAGGAGAAATATCATGGCTGATACCGCCATTCCGATTACGAGCCTGGCGCTGAATACGCCGCTCACGAATCCTGCCGGTACGGCGATTGTTGCCGCCGACACTCACGTCATCACTCCGACGAAGGCAACTTCGAAGCTGGTGATCCGTTTCACGAACACGTTCGCTGGTGCGAAGGTGTTTACCATTCAGGCGGGTGCCAATCCTCCTGCTGACGCGGCAGGGCAGGGTGCGCTCACCCAGTCTTTGGCGCAGGACGAAATCTGGTGGGTTGTTATCGAGTCGGCACGGTTTGTGAAGGCCAACGGAACCATTGTGGTTACCGTTGCCGCTTCAACGACCGGCGCTATTGCCGCGTTCCAACTTCCGTAGGGGGTCATGGTGGTCGCATTCGCTTTATACACGGATCTTGAGCTGGTCCTGAACCGTACTTTTGCGGTCGGGGAACGCACGTGGATCACAGAGTTGCTTGAGAATGCGTCCACCTACCTTCGTGATGATGTGCTGGGTTTGCAGGTGTACCCGCAAGCCACAGCCACGTTCACGGCTTGGCCGGATGGGGGGCGCGTTGATATACCGAACCCGCCTCTCATCTCGGTTGGCACGATCACACGTAACGCAGTCACCTTGGTTGAGGACTCAGATTTTACGCGGCGGGACAACATCCTGTCGTTCAGCTCGGACGAGAAGGTAACGATCACGTTCACGTATGGGTATGCGGTCGCACCGGAGTCGTTGAAACGGTGGACGTGCGTGCTCGTCTCGCAAGTGTTGGTTCCGCTCGAGCAGGGTCTCGGCCTCACTGTTGGTGGGCTCAGTTCGGTGGCGATTGATGATTTCAAAGCGGCGTTTGCGGACGCGGGCGAGATGACTGGTATTACGTTGTCGGATCGGAACATTGCGTTGTTGCGTGAACAGTTCGGTGCCCGCAGTTCGCATGTGGTGACGACACGATGAGTCTTGCTGTTGGGGACAAGGTTGGGGCGGCATCAGGCCGACCTGCTTATTGCTGCGTCGGGGACGTTGGGTGTTATCCGCCGGCAGACGGGTGCGAGCGTCACAGATCCGATCACGTTGCAGGAAACCCCTGTTCTGGTCACTATCTACACGGGTCCGGGGAAAGTGCGGCAGGGGGAGGCTTCCCCGCAGGTGTCGTCTGTTCCGGGCGCGCAGATCATCGACCAGCGGGCGATCTTGTCTCTGCCGTTGGGTGCGGTGGGTTCTGGGGATGTGCGGGCGGATGATGTGTGGGAGTTCACCGCTAACCCGTTGGATGTGTCGAGGGTTGGCCGGAAGTTGCGGATTGCTGGGGTGGTTGCGGGAACCTATGTGACTGCGCGCCGGTTCCCGGTGGTGGAGGTTTCCTAATGGCTGACAGTGTGAGCTTCGACTTCTCCGACATCAACAAACTGGTGGCCGACCTTGCCACCGTCCCGAACACTGCCGGGCCGCTGATCCGCAAAGCCGTAGAGATCACGTCGCTCAAAATAAAGCGGGACTGGCAGGAACCACTCAAGGGTTCCGCGACGCTCCCGGCGCTGCCCTTCGCGCTCGGGTTTGATGTGAAGTCTGACGGGCGCACAATCGATTCAGAGATCGGTTTTGATCTTGCACGAAACCAAGGACCGCTTGGTGGCATCTCCGAGTACGGTTCACCAACTATCACAGGTCGTGGGTACGGGCTTGCGTCGTTGCAGAAAAATCAGGGCGACTTCGTGAAAGGTCTCGAGATTGCGCTCGAGCAGGCACAGAAGATGGTGAGGCTGTAAATGTTGTCTCACACGAACGCGGTTGTGGCTCGTATTCAAACGATCCCGGCGCTCGCAGCTAAGACGTTCAAGCTGGTGGCCCCTAGGGACGCGGCTGGTGCTGTGACCGCGATCGCCCCGTACGTTGTTGTGCAGCCGGCAGACGGCACAGACAGCCGCCCCCGGTTCATGGGACCGCTAACCCAATTCGCGCCCCGCATTGTGTTGCACATTGTTGGCACCTCATACGACAACGCACAGACTGTGGCCGAGCTGGTGAAGCTCAAGTTCGTTTCTGCCCTTGGTGTGCCGATTCAGGTTGATGTGACCGGGCAGAAGGGTTCCCATCTGATGTGGGATTCACCGATGCCGACACAGGTTGACAACGATGTGACCCCGCCGCTGATCTATAACACGGTCGAACTGACGTGGGTTTCCACCCTCGCCTGACCCCCTAATCTTCCGTCACGTTGTGGCGGAACCCCTGAGCCAATACAGGCGCAGGAAACCCCCTATTAGTCCGGTGGAATCGCCTGTTAAGGAGCAATAATCATGGCCGTTGAACCAACTCCGGGGTCTCTACAGACCACCGACAACCTCCGCATTGCGGTTGTACCTGTCGCATCAAACGCACTATCCGCAGCTATCGCAAACGGTGGCACCGCGCGACTGCTGACTTACTCGCTGACCCCTGATGGTTGGTCGTTCCCAATCGTTGAGGCTGAGGTTCCTGACAAGCGTCTGACGCTCGGTCAGGAAGGGTCAGTGGCGGGCACAACCAAGTTCGGGCCGATCGTTATCAAGTTTGTGTACGGCAGCGGTTCTGATGTGGCCCGCCCGTTCATGGTTCAGGGTACGAGCTTCAAGCTGCTCATCCGTGACTCGTTGGCGAACTCGACCGACTTCGCCTCGGGGCAGACGGCGGATCAGGTGACGATCGTTTGTGGTCGTCAGCGTAAGGATGCTGCGACTGCGGATGGGTTCCAGACGATCTCGCAAACCTTGTTTGTGGTGCCGGGTTCGTATCTGGCATCGCAGACGCTGATCTCGTAACGAGTTCGTTGCGGGTGTTCCCCACCGGGCACCCGCAACGGCATCTTATTCCGGTGGGGTAACGGTGGAGATATGACTTCTTTGAATGATTTGCTCGAGGCCGCAAAAGCAGCCCCAGCACCAACCAGTGACCCGATCGATGTTGTTATCGGCGGGGAGCTGGTGACTTTACAGTTTTCGCGTGCTGACGGGAAACGGTGGGCCGCTGTGTGTGCCCGAAACCCGATGCGCATTGACACCCCTATTGACCGCAGTTACGGGTACAACTTTCATGCGGCGGCGATCGAAATATCGGCAGAGACGGGTGTCCGTCTTGTTGATGGGGGACCGGAGAAGTTGACGGCTGAGCAGTGGCGGGCAATCTTTGCCGACAATGTTCTGTCCGGGCATGACTTCGAACGGATTGTCGATGCGGTGTGGGCACTCAATGAGTGGGCACCGCAGCAGAAGGTCGCTGCACTAAAAAAAGCATCACTGGTCGTCTCAGAACCGAACTCCGTTTAGCGCGAGAGTTGGGGGTTTCCCCTCGCCGGCTAGGTGGGTGGGAACCGTCGAAGACGATCACGTATCTGTTCGCTCGGTCGTGGTGGAAGCCGTGGTCGTGGGTGCCTGTGGGTGCTCGGGTTGTGTCTGACCCGGAGTGGTCGCTGACTGATGTTGATTGGTTGATTGCGTCCCGCGACTATGAGGCGGGCATCGGGTCGCACGGTCACCCGCTGGATGAGGCCACCTCGGCTGATGCGAACCCGGCAAACCCTGACGCAAAGTATTCCTATGCGGCAGGTCCGGCCCCGGATGTTGATTGGGCTGAACGTGCCCGTTTGAATGCGCAGCAAGTGCATCGGGCGACGTTGCGTGATGACGAGTCGGCGAATGGGATGTACTTCCCGGTTCGCAAAGTTTGGCGCACCTAACCCGTTCGACTAAGAAACTGATTGGCGGTCTGCGGGATGGTCACTAGGAACACAAGGGTAACTCTTACTGCTGAGGTTACGAACTACATCGCAGGGATGGAGCGGGCGGCAAACTCGACCCGTCTTGTCGGTACTGAGGCGGAAAGGCTTGCACAGAAACGTGCCGCCTTCGAAGGTCTAGGGCGTTCCGCTATCGTCTTCGGCGCGGTTGTGGCCGCAGGCATCCTCATTGCGGTGAACAAGTTTGCGGAGTTCGATCAGGCAATGTCGAACGTGCAAGCGGCAACCCAATCGACCACAGCAGACATGGTGTTGCTTCGTCAGGCGGCACTTGAGGCGGGCGGGGCGACAGTCTTCACTGCCACCGAGGCTGCGATGGCGATTGAGCAACTTGGTAAAGCCTGGTTGACGACATCGCAAATTCTTGGTGGTGGCCTTGACGGTGCGTTGTCGTTGGCGGCGGCAGGTCAGTTGGATGTGGGCCGTGCAGCCGAGATTGCCGCTGTCGCTGTCAAGCAGTTCAACCTTGCAGGTTCGGATGTTCCGAAGGTTGCGGATTTGTTGGCCGCTGGTGCCGGTAAAGCGGTCGGTGATGTTGAGGATCTGGCGCAAGCGTTGGCGCAGTCCGGTTTGGTGGCGAACGCTACAGGTTTGAGCATTGAAGAAACCACTGGCACGTTGGCGGCGTTCGCTGATGCTGGCCTGTTGGGTTCGGATGCTGGTACTTCGTTCAAGTCCGCCCTTCAACGTCTGACTCCTGTTTCTGGTGAAGCTGAGAAGGAGATGAAGCGGCTGGGCATTAGTGCGTTTGATGCTCAGGGCGAGTTCATCGGTATCGCCAACTTTGCGGGCAACCTACAGGACGCGCTGAAAGATTTGACCCCGGAGCAGCGGAGCGCTTCGCAGGCGATCATCTTCGGTACGGACGCGGTGCGTGCCTCAAACCGCCTGTACGAGTTGGGTGCTGAGGGTATCCAGAAGTACATTGACCAAACCAATGATTCGGGGTTTGCGGCGAAGGTTGCCGCTGATCGTCTCGATAATTTGCGGGGCGATCTTGAGAAGTTGGGTGGTGCGTTCGACACTGCCCTGATCCAGTCGGGCAGCGGTGCGAACGGTTCGCTGCGAACGCTCACACAATCGGTGACGTTCCTTGTTGATGTGTTGGGTGGGTTGCCGCAGCCGGTGTTGGATGCTGGGCTTGCTGTGGGTGTGGTGGCTGCGTCGGTGGCTCTTGCGGGTGGGGCGGCGTTGATTGCTGTACCAAAGTTTGCGGCGATGAAGGTTGCCCTTACAGCGATGGACATTAGTGCGGGTGCGGCTGCTCGCGGAATTGTTGGGGTGGGTACGGCGGTCGGTGCCGCAACACTCATTATTGGGTTTTTCATTCAGCGTGCAGCGCAGGCTGCTGCGAACACGGACGAGTTCAAACAGTCCCTCGACGCGACCACGGGTGCGCTGACGAATTACACGCGCGAGATTGTGGCGAAAAAACTTGCCGAGTCGGGTGCCTTCGAGGCGGCGAAACTGGCCGGGTTCAGCCAACGCGAACTCACTGATGCTGTTATTGAGGGTGGCGATGCGCTTCAGGAGATTCAGGACAAGCTGACCGACCGTAACAACATTGTGGACTTCTTCAATGGGTCGGGTGTTGCTGCGTCGAATGCGAACACGCAGATCCGGGATCTGAACGGTCAGATTGTGCAGTCCCAGAAGGACTTCAAAGATCAGGAAGCGGCGGTCGGGAAGAGCACCGATTCGGTTGATGAGAATGCGGATGCCCTTGCAATCCTTGAGGGCCAGTCGGTGGCGACGGGTGATGAGATCAGTGGGTTGGCTGACATTATTCGTGGGTTCGGTTCTGCAACGTTGGATGTGCGGGATGCGCAACGACAGTTCCAGGCGGCGATTGATGATGCTTCCCAGTCTGTGATTGATAACGGGGCGATCCTTGATGTGAGCACGGAGGCTGGGCGTGCGAACGAATCGAGTCTTGACGATCTCGCGTCGGCCGCATTGGAGGCGTCGGCGGCGATCCTTGAGAAGACGGGTAGCGAGACGGATGCGACGGCAGCGGTTCAGGCTGGCCGGGATGCGTTGATTGCACAGCTCGCACAGTACGGGATCACTGGTGAGGCGGCGAATGCTTACGCGGATCAGCTTGGTTTGATCCCCGCGAATGTGAATACTGCTGTGACGATCGAAACGGATGAGGCGCAACGCCGTATCAACGCGATTCGGGACACGTTGAATGAGATCAGTTCTCGCGGGCTTGTGCTTGGCGCGCCCAGCACTAGAGGTAACGAAAACGGCGGGTTTTACGAGGGCGGGGTGAAGGCTTTCGCCAACGGTGGCATGTCGTTCCCGTCAGGTATTTTTGCGGGCGGGCAGAACATTCACAAGTTCGCTGAAACCGGTCTGCCGTGGGAAACGTATATCAGCCCGAAGCCGGGCATGGAGCGGGAGAACATTGGCTACGCCCTCGAGTCGTTGGCACGGTTGGGGTTCAACGGTTTCTCATCCTCAGCCTCGACAACGAACAGCACGGAGATCAACATGAACGTGGTTGCTGAGGATTCGGCTGTTGCGGCTGAGCGTGTGTACCAACGGTTGCAGGCTGTGATGGCAACACGATGACCGCGATCGTGGCAAGCATCGGGGGGTTGTCGTTCGCTATTGATGACACGTCTGCTAACACGTTGGCAACAATGCGGGGGTGGTATTCTGGGCCTCCGAAACGTGATGACACGGACGATAACCCGACCTCGGATGGAGCCTCCCCCGTGAGCGTCATTTACAAGTCGGCACGCACCATCACCGTCAACGGGCTGCTCAGTTCGGTGTCTGCTGATGCGGCGATCACTGGTGTGTGGTCAACGTTTGCGGCTTTGCAGTCGGATGGGAAGCCGTCACCGTTTACGGTCACCGATGAGCAGGGCACCTTGTCTTGTTTGGTGTCGGTGCGCACAAACGATATTGAGCCGATCGCTGATGGGCTTGCCGAGTATGTGCTACAAATGACCGCGCGTGACCCTGTGAAGTATGGGCTCCCCAGAACGTTGAGCACAGGTCCACCGACTGCTGGGGGTGGGTTGGAGTTCAACCTGTTCGATGGTGGTGCGGGCGGGTTGCTCCATTTCGGGGTGAACGGCAACCTCGGGCGGGTCACTCTCACCAATGCGGGCAAGGCGCGTGTGTGGCCGTCGCTGCTGGTCACCGGTGGGTTGACCACCGGGTTCTTTGTGCAACGTTTGGATACGGGGCAGGTGGTCAGGTATGACCGTGTTGTCCCTGACGGGTCGACCGTCTCAGTGAACTTCCGCACAGGGGAAACTCTGATTGATGGGCTGTCGGATGGGTCCGGGTTTCTGACCCGGTACGAGTTCTTCTCGGTGGGGCCGGGCGAGTCCGTCGAGGTGCAGTTCAACCCGATCAGTGGTGTGTCCGGTTCACCCACAGCAGCGTTCACTATTGCGGACGGGTTCTGGTAATGCCCGACTTCTTCATAGGCGACTTGTTGACGGGTAAGCGGATTGTGCAGTTGCCGCCGTTGGCTGGTTCGTGGTCGGCTGGGGTGAATGATGCCGGGTCGATGTCCTGTACGGTGTCGTTGCGGAACCCTGCTGTGGCACGTCTTGGCTTGTTCAATGCGGCGGCGGTCGGTAAAGCGTTCCTAGCAGTCGCGGATGGTGACACCATCCTGCAGGCCGGGCCGATCTGGGATCACGATTGGAACCGCGACAGCGGGAAGCTAACCCTGCGTGGTGCTGGCCTGTTGTCCTACTTCGACCACCGCGCCGTCCTGCCGGTGTTGTCTGGTCGGTTGCCGACAGATGCGACAACGAACACCCAGTATTGGGCGGTCGATGATGGTGTTGTATCTGGGGTTGTGAATGCGACGGACACGCGGCGGTCGTTGCAGGGCATCATCGTGGGTCTGCTCACACAGGCTTTGTCGTGGCCGTCCGGGAATGTGCCCCTCACTTTGCCGTCGATCATTGCGGGGACTTCGCAGCGCGCCTACCGGGGGTCCGATGTGGCGTCGGTGCTCGAGCGGGTCCGTGAGTTGACACAGGTTGTGGGTGGGCCTGAGATCCGTTTGACCCCTCAGTGGTTGAGCGACAAAACGGGTATTTCGTGGGTGGCGGAGATTGGTACACCAACCGTGCCGCTGATTTCTTCTCTCCAGCGGGCGGTCTTCTATGTGGGGAACGATAAGTCTTCGGTAACGAACCTGACCGTGAGTGTCAATGGGCTGAAGATGGGTTCGCAGGCGTTCGCGTCTGGTGGGCGTTCCACCGATAAGGCGTTGGTGTCTGTGTCCACCGATCCGATGTTGACGGCGGCAGGGTATCCGCTCCTAGATTTGGTGGACTCGTCCCGCTCGACTGTGCAGATTCTTGCGACGTTGCAAACGTATTCGGATGAGTTGGTAGGGCGCGGGAAACTGCCAACTCAGGTGTGGAAGTTCACCCATAACCTTTCGGTGCAACCGTTCCTGTCAGCGTTTCGGGCGGGCGACTTTGCGGAGGTGCGTGTCATTAGTGACCTGTATCTGCCGTCGAAAACGGAACCGTACATTATGCGAATTACCGGCAGGTCCGGGGATGCGGAAGGTAAGACTGTGAATCTGACGTTCGAGCCGATCAACTGATGCCCGGTTACAATTCGCCCCCCGGTGACGGGTTGGATCAACTGATCGAGCTGATCCGTGAGTGTGTGCGACGGCTGAACGAGTTGGAGCGTCCGTCAGGTTCGCAGGTTGCGGAAAGTCTCAAGAAGATCAACGACATTCTTGCGGGACTGTTGAACCCTTCCTCGATCACGACGACTGGCAGTATCACCGCTGGCACAACGATGGCCGCGAGCGGGAACATCAGCACCTCGGGTTACTTCCTAACCCCCGCTGGTTACGGGTTCGACATCACCTACACGCGCCGGGGCGCATGGTTGGGTAACGATGGGTTGCTTGGGTGGGCGTCATCGTCGGCAACGAAGAAGGCAAAGATTCGGGACGCAAACATTGACCCGCTCGCCGTGTTGTCGATCGCACCACGCCTGTTCAACTATCGGGCCGAGGTGCAGAAGAAGAAGGACGACCCTGATTACCACGTTGCCACCGAGTTTGGGGCCATCGCGGAAGAGCTGCACGAATTGGGGCTGTGGCAGGTTGTCATGTACGAGTGGGATGTTCGGCAAGCCCTCGAACCGGTGCTCGATGGTGAGGGTTTACCTGTTGTCGATCCCGTGTCGGGCGAACCTGTAACGGTGTTGGTGGGTCAGCCGGAACGGATTGGTGAACCCCGCCCGGTCGGTATCCACTACGAGCTTCTAGGGTTGCTTGCCATCGAAGCAGCGAAACACTTACAGCAACGTCTGGACGGGCTCGAGTCCCGACTTGATGCGGCAGGTTTTTAGGGTTTGTAGTAGGCGGTGCAGTTGTTGTTGTCGTCGTAAGCGACACACGGTTGATCGTCTTGCCCTTGGGCGCAGTTGCTTTCGTTCCCCGCACCATCAACAGAGTTCGGGAACCACCCGTCAGGGCACAGTGTTGGCCCTGCTGGTGCTTCGACTGGGGCGGGTTCGATAACGGGTGCTTCAACAATCGGCACAGGTGTAATGGTCGGCTCTGGTGTTGGGGTGGTCAACCCTCCCGGCTCGACAGTCCCAACAGTGACCGTGCTCACAGCGGGCTCTGGGGTTGGTGCGGTGAAGGCGAACGCGCCCACCGCCATCCCACCGACCAGCAGAGCAACAACGCCCACTTGTGCTGCTATCACAGATTTTCTCATAACCACACGATAGACCAATCCGTCCACTTTTAGAAGAGGGAAGATCATTATGCCTGCTTACGTTGGAACCGGAATTTATGGCAACGCTGTAGGGGTGACGACTCCGCTTGCGTTCAAACTGAGTCTGGCGGCAGGTCTGACCAAAACAACAACCCCTCTTGTGATCCGTCCCGGTCTGTTCTATGCGGGCAACGCAAACATTATTGGTGGCACCGGCGGTATGGCCTATTCGGTGATCGCCTTCGAGGGTGCCACACAACGGTCGGCGTCGGCTGGTGCGGTCCTTGGTGGTAATGATGGGACGATCGCCTCGCTGGCGACAACGGCTGCACCGGGCTCGAACTCGCGTATTGACATTGTGTATTGGTGGAACCGTGAGTTCACTCTTGATGGGGTTGATTCGGTTCCGGTGATTGGTGTTGTTCAGGGGACGGCGGCAGCGGTGCCGGTTGCACCATCGTTGGCGGCGTTTCCGGGGGCGATTGAGATTGGTCGGGCGACGGTTGCGGCGGGTGCTGTGGCAACGAATGGTGCGGGTGTGACGATCACACAGACCTCACCATTTACGAGTTCGGACTCGGGGAAGGTTCCGTTCCGCAACACAACTGAAATGAACTTGTGGACGACGGCCCTCACCGATCAGCTTGCTTTGGATTTGTCTTCGCAGATCACATTGCGTTGGAATGGGTCTGCGTGGGCGGCGGTTGTGGGCGGCGGGACTGTCCCGATCACAGCCACGACTCTGTTGGGTGCGGGTGGGACGCGGGCGATTGATGCTGACGGGGCGATCTCGTTCTCGGGTGCGGTCACATCGGTTGGGGCAACGTTGGGGACGGTGGCGGCGCTTGCTGTGTTCAAGAAGATTGTTGCGGTGATCGAATATCAGGGTTCGACGGCAGGTTCTCACACATGGCAACTGGCGTTGGCGGGCACCCCCAATGCGACCGCCAGCTCGTACCTGACGAAAGCGTTTACCGACTCGGGCACCCAAACTCTCGCAACAGGCACATCGTTCACTCACGGCTACACAGGGTCGCGGCGCAACCGAACCCGCACAATCGAACTGTTCAGGTTGGCGAACGCCGAAAAAACTAGGTTCGTTGATGGTGGGGTTGACGATGATGATGGTGCATCAATTGTTCAGATGATCCAGTCGGTTGGGAACCACACCCAAACGGTTGCCTACGATGGTGTGTTGTTCACTTTGACGGGGTTGGCAACGTTGTCGGGTGGGCGTATCCGTTTCTACGGGCACATCTAGTCATGGCCCTGCAACTTGTTCGGCCGTCAGATGGTCGTGTCACTAACCCGTTCGGTGCACCCCCTGCGTTGCCGGGTTCGCCCTCCCATCGGGGGGTCGATTTTGGGTCGGGTAGTGGGTTGAACATTTACGCGGCAGGCGGGGCACCCATTCTGTATGCGGGCGCTTCCGGTGTCAGTGTCAGCCCTGCCGGGTGGATAGACCCTGGCTACGGAAACATTATTGTGCAGGGGTACGGCGACGGCTGGGCCGGAATCTACGCCCACCTTTCCCAGTACATCGTCGGCTCGGGCACCCCCCGCATGGGGCAGGTTATCGCCATCATGGGCAACACCGGACGGTCGACCGGAACACACCTACATTTCGAGCTTCGCAAGGATGGTGTGCCTGTCGATCCGGTCCCCTACTTCACGGCCACCAACCCTGCCGGTTCCGGCGGCACCCCATTTGACAACACACCGAAGGGTAAGAAAATGCAGCTCATGCTTGTTTCAGGAGAAAACTTTTACACCTGCGTGACCGACACGGACTGGTTTGATTTGCCCGGTCCGATCCCGAAGGATATGCAGTCGGGGTTCCTCAACGTGTTCGGGCCGAACAAACTGTGGACTGTTGCGGAGCGGGCGGCGGTGAGAAG
>Ga0163144_10012210_pt1 | contig 18073 bp, 11 predicted proteins | sample OliLak19BULKMAT1_FD_123175 | JGI IMG/M metagenome (GOLD analysis project Ga0163144, IMG submission 123175) | Freshwater microbial mat bacterial communities from Lake Vanda, McMurdo Dry Valleys, Antarctica - Oligotrophic Lake LV.19.BULKMAT1 | ecosystem: Environmental > Aquatic > Freshwater >... | reverse complement strand
TCTACTCGCCAGCGACCCTACACGGTGTGCTCGGATCAAGTCTACAGATTCAACCGTTTTGGCTATCCGGGCTAAGTGCAAAACCCCAAGCGGTTTTGCTTTTAGCCCGCATAGGACGCACGCACACGCAAGCTCACCGCCTGTCCGCCGACAAACGCCGGAAAAAGGACGCAGAAAGCATGAAATAGGCGGGCTAGCGGATTTCCACCCGGCGTCGCCCGGCCACCGGCTACTCGGCGCGCACAATATAACCGCGCAGGTATTCGCTCTCGGACATCGTGACCAGCACCGGATGATCCGCCGGTTGGTGTGACCACTCGACCACCCGGAGCTTCCGACGCGCATCGGCGGCCACCTCAGCCAGCACCTGGCGCAGCTCCGCATCCTGCATGTGATGCGAACAGGCATACGTCGCCAGCACGCCGCCGGGCACCAGGCGTTTCACGGCGCGCAGATTGATTTCCTTGTAGCCGCGCAGCGCACCCTCGAGCGCGCTCTTTGATTTTGCGAAGGGCGGCGGGTCGAGGATGATCACGTCCCACAACGGATCGACATTGCGCTCGGGCGCGTTGAACCAGTCGAAGACGTTGGCCGCGACAAACTCGACCGTGCTGCCCACGCCGTTGCGCTCCGCGTTCCGGCGGGCCGCGGCCACCGCGTCCTCGGCGCTGTCGAGTCCGAGCACTTCCGTCGCCCCGGCCCGCGCCGCGTGCAGCGCAAAGGATCCCTGGTTGCAGAACGCGTCGAGCACGCGGCCGCCCCGGCAATACTTCGCCACCGCCGCGTGCTGGAAACGCTGGTCCAGGTAAAACCCAGTCTTCTGTCCGCCCTCGAGATCGAGCCAGTAGTCGAAGCCCTCGATCCGAACCCAGCGCGGTTCCCACCGTTTCCCCGAACGCGTGTGCACTTCGAGCGGCAGGCCTTCGAGACGGCGGATCGGGCCGTCGTTGCGGAAGATGATCTCCGCCGGCTGCACGATCTCCGCGAGGACGTCGCCCAGGAGCGCGGCGCGTTTTTCCATCGCGAGGGTCTGCACCTGCACGACGAGTGTGTCGCCATACTGATCCACGACGACGCCCGGAAGGTCGTCCGACTCGCTCCAGATAATCCGCCGCGCCGACTCCGGCGCGCGGCGCGCCACGGCCCGCTCAACCGCACCACGCAGATAAGCCGCATCCAGCACCACGCGATCGCGGCTCAACCGCCGCCAGACGATCTGCGACCGCGAGTTGTAGATGCCCGTGCCGATCAGACGGCCGGTGCGGTCGCGACACTCGACGACTTCACCGTCGTGCTCCGGCGGAATCAGCGCCTCGACTTCGTTGGCGAACACCCAGGGGTGTCCATTCAGCGCGCGAGCGCGGGCGTTGGCTCGCAGTTTGAGAGAAGGAAGGGCTGCCACGCCGCCCACGTTTGCGTGATTGCGGCATGCGGCCAGTCAAATGCGCGCCTACTGATCGTCCTCGTTGGGGTCTTGCTCGAGGATCTCGCGCGGCGCGATCGCCGCGAGCACGAACCCCAGCACGAGCACCAGGCCGACGTAGACGCCGATGGACAGGAGAACCTTCACCATGGGAGTATCGGCACAGTGTCGGCAAAACTTGAGCGCGGTGCCGAGCGGAGACTCCTCCCCGACCGTAACTTGACCGCTTTCTTACCGCTTCCGCGCCTGCTTGACGGCTCGTGGTTGACCGCCGTGCCAACCCGCCGGCCCGAACTCCCTGTTGCCAAATTTCGTTTTGGCTTTTCTTAACTAGAGGTGCCCGGGCCACTCGCCCGTATTTCCCATGCTCCCGTTACCCTTTCCCCGCCGATTTCTGGTCGCCGCGATGCTACTGCCCGCGCCGGGTTTCGTGCCGCTGGCCGCCGCCGCATCAACCCTTCCGCCGGTTTCCTTCAACCGCGACATCCGGCCGATCATGTCGGACACCTGCTTCCACTGCCACGGCTTCGACGCCAAGTCGCGCAAGGCCGGCATGCGACTCGACCTTCGCGAAGAGGCCCTCAAGCCCACCAAGAACGGGTTCGTCCCCATCGTCCCCGGCCAGCCCGACGAAAGCGAAATCATCCTGCGCATAAACGACAAGGACGAGCCGATGCCGCCCCCCGAGGCGCATAAGACGCTGACGCCCGCGCAAAAGGATCTCTTCCGCCGTTGGGTCGCCGAGGGCGCCGTCTACGAGCCGCATTGGGCCTACGCCACGCTCGAAAAACCCACGCCACCGCCTTCCCCGCCTTCCCCGTCTCCCCGGTCTTCCGCGTCTTCCTCAACTTCTCCCATCGACGCCTTCATCCGCGCCAAGCTTGCCGAAAAGCGAATCTCCCCCGCCGCCGAAGCGCCCAAGGCCCGCCTGCTCCGCCGCCTCTCGCTCGATCTCACCGGTCTCCCGGCGACGCCCGAGGAGGTCGCGGCGTTTCTCGCGGACCACTCGCCGCGCGCCTACGAGCAGCAGGTCGACCGGCTCCTCGCCTCGCCCCACCACGGCGAGCGTCTCGCAGTCTGGTGGCTCGATCTGGCGCGCTTCAGCGACACGGTCGGTTTTCACGGCGACCAGAATCAGCGCATCTTCCCCTACCGCGATTACGTGATCGGTGCCTTCAACGCCAACAAGCGCTTCGATCAATTCACCCGCGAGCAGCTCGCCGGCGATCTGCTGCCTGCGCCCACGACCGAGCAAATCGTCGCCACCGGCTACAACCGGCTCAACATGATGACCCGCGAAGGCGGCGCGCAGCCGAAGGAATACCTCGCCAAATACGGCGCCGAACGCGTGCGCTCCGTCGCCGCCGCCTGGTTTGGCAGCACGTTCGGCTGCGCGGAGTGTCATGACCACAAGTTCGACCCGATTAAAACCCGCGACTTCTACGAGCTGCAGTCCTTCTTCGCCGACGTGAAGCAATGGGGAGTGTATAGCGATTACAACTACACGCCGAATCCCGATCTGGTCGGCTTCACCAACGACCACCCTTTTCCGCCCGAGCTCGATGTGACGAGCCCCTACCTGCTCGCGCGCAAGCAACGCCTTGAAGCCGAGCTGGCCGCCCAAGGAGCCGCCGTTGCCGCGAGCGTGAAAAACTCCGCGTTCACCCCTGCTTTCGAAGCGTGGCTTGCCGAAGCCCGCGCGTTTCTGGAGCGGAATCCCTCCGGCTGGCAGCAGCCGGGACCCACCGTCACCCTCGTCCGCGGCAACAAGCCCGTGCCCGATGGACAGGTTTCCGTCGCCAGCGATGGCGTGGTCTGTTTTCCGTCGAACCTCAAACGGGGCGAATCCCTGCAGATTTCGGTGCAACCCGGCGCCGGCTCGCTCGCCGCGCTCCGAATCGAGATTACCGAACCGCCCGCCCCGGATTCGGCGAAGAAAGACAGCTCCACGCGCAACGTAATCCGACTCACCGCCAGCGTGCGGGGCATCGATGGCACGGAACGAAAACTCGAACTCGATTTCGCCGACGCCACCGCCAAGGAACATCGCTACGAGCACGGCGCCGAGGTCTTTGGCATTCGCACCGGCTGGAAACTTCCGACCGGCGTCACCACTCCGCTTACCGGCATCTGGCTGCTCGCCAGGCCGCAAACCCTCGCCGCAGGGGACACGCTCGTGCTCACGCTCACCGGCGAGGCCATCCCCGGACTGCGGATACTCACGAGCCCATTCGCTGCCACCGATCCGCTGGCCGTCGCTTCCGCCCCATTACGTGCCACCCTCTCTGCCCCACCCCACACGAAACTCACGCCCGAGCGGTTCGAATCACTTGCGACCACCTGGCTCCTCTCCACCGCCGCCGATCGTCCCGCTTTCGACCGACATCATCAACTCGCCGCAAAGATCCGCGAGACCCGCGGTGGCCTCGCCGCCACGCTCATCACGCAGCCGATGGCACCGTTCGCGGTGCGCGTCCTCGCGCGCGGCAACTGGCAGGACGAAAGCGGCCCGGTCGTTCTCCCCGCGACGCCCAGTTTTCTGCCCGCCCGCCGCGAGAGCTCTCCCGAGAAACGCCTCACACGGCTCGATCTCGCCGACTGGATCGTCTCCGACGAAAACCCCATCACCGCGCGCGTGGTCATGAATCGGCTCTGGGCGATGTTCTTTGGCACCGGACTCAGCGCCATGGTCGACGATCTCGGCTCCCAGGGCGAGCTGCCGTCGCATCCCGAATTGCTCGACTGGCTCGCCAGCGAATTTCGCGGCCGCGGCTGGGATCTGCGGCACATGATCCGGCTCATCGTCACGAGCGCGACTTACCGCCAGAGCAGCAGCCTGCGTCCCGAGCTGCGCGACCTCGATCCGGCGAACCGCCTGCTCGCCTCGCAGAACCCGCGCCGGCTCGAAGCCGAGTTTGTGCGCGACGCGGCTCTCTTTGCCGCCGGACTCCTCAACCTCCGCGACATCGGCGGCCCCAGCGTGAAGCCGTATCAGCCGCCCGGCTACTACGCCGCGCTGCAGTTCCCCGACCGCGACTACCTCGCCAGCGACGACGACGAGCAGTGGCGCCGCGGCGTCTACCTGCATTGGCAGCGCACCTTCCTCCATCCGATGCTGGCCAACTTCGACGCTCCCGCGCGCGACGAATGCGCCGCCGCCCGCACCGTGAGCAACACCCCGCAGCAGGCGCTCACGTTGCTCAACGACCCCACCTTCGTCGAAGCCGCCCGCACGCTGGCGGTCCGTGCCGCCACGGCCGCCGGCACCGACGAGGCCCGGCTGGCGCGACTCTTCCAATTCACGCTCGGCCGCGACCCCAAGCCGGCCGAAGTCGCTCCGCTGAAGTCGCTGCTCGCCGCGCAGCGTGACCACTACCGCGCCACGCCGGACGACGCGGCCAAAGTGCTCCGCATCGGCCTCTCGCCGCCGCCCGCCGGCGACGCGCCCGATCTCGCCGCGTGGACGCAAGTCGCGCGCGTGCTGCTCAACGCCCAGGAATTCATCACCCGCTACTGACCATGACGCGCTTCGACCCCACGAGCCACGCGCTCAGCATCAACCGCCGCGCTTTCCTCCGCCAAAGCGCCTACGGTCTCGGCGGCCTGGCGTTCGCCTTGTTGCAGCAAAAGCTGAACGCCGCTTCCGCCACCGCGGCCCCCAAGCTCCCGCCCGGGTGGAACGGCGCGCTGCGCGAGGCGCACCACCCGATCAAGGCCAAGCGACTGATCTATCTGTGCATGGCCGGCGGCCCCTCGCAGTTCGAGACCTTCGACTGGAAACCGAAGCTCAAGGAACTGCACGAGCAGCCGTTTCCCGAATCCTTCACCAAGGGCCAGCAGCTCGCCCAGCTTCAGAACATGGTGCTCAAGGCTCGCGGCCCTTTCACGAACTTCGCCAAGCACGGCCAGTCCGGCATCGAGATCAGCGAGCTCTTCCCGCATCTCGCGAGCGTCGCCGACGAACTCTGCGTCATCCGCTCGATGCAAACCGAGCAGATCAATCATGACACGGCGCACGCGTTCATGAACACCGGCTCGATCATCAAGGGCCGCCCGAGCATGGGCTCGTGGCTGCTCTATGGTCTTGGCGCCGAGACGCAGGATCTCCCCGGCTTCATCGTGCTCAACTCCGCGGGCAAGCTCGGCCTCCAGCCGATCTCCGCCCGCCAGTGGTCGAGCGGCGTGCTCCCGAGTCGGTTTCAAGGGATCGCGTTTCAATCGCGCGGCGACGCCGTGCACTATGTCGGCAATCCCGAAGGCGTCTGCCAGAGCACGCAGCGCCAGGTCGTCGAGGAAATCAAACGCCTGAACGGCCTCCTCGCCGAGGAGCAGTTCGATCCGGAAATCGCCACGCGCATCGCACAATACGAGTTGGCGTTCAAGATGCAGACCAGCGTCCCCGACCTCACCGATTTCAGCAAGGAGTCGCAGGAGTCGCTCGACCTCTACGGCATCAAGACCCCCGGTGACGGCAGCTACGCCTCCAATTGCCTGCTCGCCCGCCGGCTCGCCGAACGCGGCACGCGCGTGATCCAGTTGTATCACCGCGCCTGGGACCACCACGGGCAGCTCGAGGAGGGTATGAAGTCCGGCGCCCGCGACGTCGATCAGGCCACCGCGGCTTTGATCAAGGATCTCAAGCAACGTGGCCTGCTCGACGACACCCTGATCCTCTGGGGCGGCGAGTTCGGCCGCACGCCCATGGGCCAGGGCACGGGCCGCGATCACCACATTCTCGGCTTCAGTGTGTTTCTCGCCGGCGGCGGCGTGAAACGCGGCTTCACCTACGGCGCGACCGACGAGCTCGGCTATCGCGCCACGGAAAACGTCGTCAACGTCCACGACCTCCACGCCACGATGCTCGCGCTGATGGGCGTCGACCATCTTCGCCTGAACACGAAGTTCCAGGGCCTCGATGTCCGTCTGACCGGCATCGCCGGCGAGGTAGTCAACGAATTGATCGCGTAACCACTTCAGACCTACGCTCCGCTGGCGGGGCCCGCCTTCCGGGCGGGCCGGGGCTCCAAGGCGGCTCTGAAACTGAGCGCAAGACTCCCGCGAAATCCCCGGGCCGCGCGGAGAGCGGGGGCCGCCTTCCGGGCCGCGACCGCGTCACCGCGCAATCACCGCGCGCCCGCCGCTGCCGCCGGCATCGTCTTCAAGAACGCCCAGATCGCCTTCAATTCGACGTCATCCATCGCGCCGAAGGCCGCCGGCATCACCGGCTTCACGTTGACCACGTATTTCCGCTGCAGTTTCGCGCTGCTCCCGAAGTAGATCGCCGCCACCGCGGTCGCCACCGCCGCCACCAATCCTGCCGCGAGCAGCCCCAGCACCTACAGGGATTTTCGCATGGCCCCCGGTTCTACGAATCGATCGCTCCTCGTCAGCCCCGTTTTTCCTCTTCCCTCGCCCCGTCTCGCCCGGTTTGCTGTCCGGCTTAGCTCGTCACTCGCCACTCGTCACTCGCCACTCAGATGTCTCCCGCACAAGAAATCGCCCGCCGTCGCACCTTCGCGATCATCTCCCACCCGGACGCGGGCAAGACGACGTTGACCGAGAAATTCCTGCTTTATGGCAACGCCATCCACCTCGCCGGCGCCGTCACCGCCCGCAAGAACCAGCGCGCCACCGCCTCCGACTGGATGGAGCTCGAGAAACAGCGCGGCATCTCGATCAGCTCCACCGTTCTCCAATTCGACTACCAAGGCTACGCCGTCAACCTCCTCGACACCCCCGGCCACAAGGATTTCTCCGAGGACACCTACCGCGTCCTCACCGCCGTCGATGCCGCGCTGATGGTGATCGACGCCGCCAAGGGCGTGGAAACGCAGACCCGCAAACTCTTCGAGGTTTGCCGCCGACGCGGCGTGCCGATCTTCACGTTCATGAACAAGTGCGACCGGCCGACGCGCAATGCGCTCGAGCTGCTCGATGAGCTCGAGACCGTGCTCGGGCTGCAATCGTCGCCCGTCGTCTGGCCGCTCGGCAACGGCCCCACTTTCAAGGGCGTCATCGATCGCCGCACGCAGGAGGTGCACCTCTTTGAGCGCGTCGCCGGCGGCAAATACCAGGCGCCCGTCAATGTCACCTCGCTCGAAGACCCGCTCGTCCGTGAGAAACTCGACGACTACACCTACGCGCAGGTGAAGGAGCAGCTCGAGATGCTCGATGGCGCCGGCCATCCCTTCGACCTCGCGGCTGTGCGTGCCGGCAAGCAGACGCCCGTCTACTTCGGCAGCGCTGTGAACAATTTCGGCATCCAGCTCCTGCTCGACGGTTTTCTCAAGGACTCGGTCCCGCCCGCCCCGCGCCAATCGGTCATCACCGTCGCGAGCACCGCGAAACCCGACTCTGACGCCGCGCCCGTCGCTGCCGACGCCCCGAAGCGCGAGATTCCCGTCACGCACGACAAGCTCTCCGGCTTCGTCTTCAAGATTCAGGCCAACATGGACCCGAAGCATCGCGACCGCATCGCGTTCGTGCGGATCTGCTCCGGCAAGTTCGAGCGCGACATGATGGTCACGCACCAGCGCAGCGGGAAAAACATCCGGCTCTCCTCCTCGCAGAAACTTTTCGGCCAGGAGCGCGAAACGGTGAACGAGGCCTGGCCGGGTGATGTCGTGGGCTTCGTCGGCCACGACGCCCTCGGCATCGGTGACACGCTCTCCGAGGACAAGTCGATCGTCTACGACGAGATCCCCCGCTTCCCGCCCGAGGTCTTCACCTACATTTCGAATCCAAATGCTGGAGACGCCAAGCGTTACCGCGCCGGCCTCGAGCAGCTCCTGCAGGAAGGCGTGGTGCAGGCCTTCACCGCCCGCAACGCCCCGCCCGGCGCCACGCTCCTCGCCGCGGTCGGCCCGCTGCAGTTCGAGGTCGTGCAGTGGCGGCTGCAGGCCGAATACGGCGCCGAGTCCCGCCTGACGCCCACGCCGTGGACGCTCCTCAAGTGGCTCGAACCGCATCCACTCCTCAAGGACGTCTCCCGCCTCATCGTCGCGAGCGGTGTGAGCTTCGGCAGCGACAAGTTCGACCAGCCCATCGCGCTCTTCCCGAACGACTGGACGCTGCGGTATTTCGTCGAGAAGAATCCGGAGTTGAAGCTGCACGAACTCCCGCTGGAGCAGACGCGCTGAGTGCAATGAAGTCAGTGCCCCCGGCCATCGCCGCACCGTCCGGCCGCGACGGTTTGTCACTCATTAAGTGACAATCGAGCCCGTCGCCGCTGGGACAGAACGATAGGTTTGTCACGTATTACGTGACAAACATGTGGGGTGGGTCGGCCGGACCGACGTGGCCTTGGTTGGGCAAGTAACTTCACTTTCATTTGCACCCAGACGCGATAGAGCGGGGGATTGAACTTTGACAGAGTGGCCAGGCGCGCGCAACATGCCGGCATGTCCGCGCCGCAAGTCGAGTTGTTCACCGCCGCCGATTACCGATCGATGCCGGAGGACGGGAAGCGCTACCAGCTCGTCGAAGGAGAGATCATCATGGCACCTGCTCCGAGCACGTATCGCCAGATTGTGCAGGGCAACCTGCACTTTCTCCTCAAAGGTTACCTCCTCAAGCATCCCCTCGGCACCGTCCTTTGCGCGCCGTGCGACGTCTATCTCGACGACCAGAACGTCTACCAGCCGGACCTCTTGTTCGTTGCCCGCGAGCGGGCCGAGCCCATTCGCGACGACGGCATCCACGGTGCCCCCGATCTTGTCATCGAAATTCTCTCGGCTTCCACGGCGGCCATCGACCGCCGCAAACGCGGCCATTTTGCCGCGGCGGGAACGATCGAGTTCTGGCAGGTCGATCCGGCGCTGCGGCAGATTCAGCGTTTTGTATTCGCGGAAAACACGGTAAAGCCCGTCGCGTTGATCGACGAGCCGGAGACGTTTTCGTCGCCGCTGTTTCCGGACTTGGTGATCGACACGAAAGACATCTTCCGGCGCTGACCGCGCCGGGCGGTGCGGGAGGATGCAGGAACGGCGCCGAACCGGCGGGCCGTCCAAACTATCTCACGCCCGCTTCCAACCCTATTGCGCGCACCGGCATCTCAGGTTCCGAACCCCGCAAACTCGAAACCAATCCGGAGGAATCAAGCATGCTCTCATCCATCCGCCTCGCCCTCGTCGCGCTCGTCTGCGCTCCACGCCGGCACGCCGCTCATCTGTCACCCTTACGCCATCGGCTCCGCGCAGTCGCTGCCCGGCAGCCCCGGCGACTGGCAGGGCGTCAACCCGAGCTACGATCGCAAGAACCTGCAGCGCGACACGCTCGCCCTGCTCACACCCGACACACCTGTCATCGTGCGGATGGAGACGCTTCGCCGCGCCGCCATCTACGCCACCGCGGGCATGCGCGGCTGGAGCACACAACAGGGCAGCGCCGAGGATCGCGCGAACACCTCCGGCCTCCTCGATCAACTGCGCGCGCGCACCAAGGACGCCAAGGGCGCGGCGCTGGCCCTCGCGTTGTTCGATGTCGGCTTTTTTGCGGAGACGCTCCGTCACGCCGGCGTGGATCGCTCGATCGACGGCTATGCGCTGCTGGTGCAGGCGCGGGAACTCCTCGGACCCGATGCCGACGTCGCGTTCGCGCTTGCGCTCGCCAGTTCCTGGCCGAACCGCCGCGCCGAGCACGCCGCGCATCTTTCGCGCGCCCGCGCCCGCGCCGGCGCCAAGACCGGTTCGTTGCTCGCCACGAATCTCGCGTCACACTTCAGCGGCTCGTGAGTTTACCGAAGTGCCGACTCGTAGCGGAGCCGCTTCCGGCTCCGTGCTGTGAAAAGCCCGCGCCTTCCCGCGCGGGCTTTTAACTTTTACGACTGGCAACCAAACGATCGGCCAGCCGTCCTAGCCCGCATATTTCATGCTTTCTGCGTCCTTTTTCCGGCGTTGGTCGGCGGCCAGGCGGTGAGCTTGCGTGAGCGTGCGTCCTATGCGGGCTAAAAGCAAAACCGCTTGGGATTTTGCACTTAGCCCGGATCGCCAAAACGGTTGAATCGGTAGACTTGATCCGAGCACACCGCGTAGGGTCGCTGGCGAGTAGAGCATGAAATATCCGGGCTAGCACGCAGCCACGACTGCCATGCCTCCGATTCGCGCCGGCCTCCCGGCGCCACCCGGCGGCGAATCCGTTTTCATCCCCGGAATGATCGAGTTCGCAAATCCCGTGAGCCAGTTCAAGCGCAGCGATCCGAAGAACGAGTTCCACGTGGATCAGGCGGCGAGCAACGTCTACTACGTCGTCGCCTCCGCTTATGATTACCAATCCATCGCAGCCAAGCGCCGCGTGTTGCTCTGGCGCACGCGGATGACCGTGGCGGCCGACGGCGTGTCGCAGGAGCAGACGCTGCCCACGCTCGTCGCCAGCGCCGCGCCGTTCTTTGGCCGGGACATGCCGGAAGCGGAGATTCTGTCCAAACGCGCCCTCCGCGAAGGCACGGTCGAGGTTGGCACGCCGACCGTCGTCGAGTCGCCGGCGGTCCCGCGGTCCGGGAAGAAATAGTTTCGGCGCGCGTTTTTTCTCCGAAGTAGACCGACTTGACCTCGAGTCGCGCTGGCCGCGGAAGCCGCGAGACTTTCACCGTTTCACAAAACACCCCCGGGCTCCGTTTCGCGCCAAAGCAGCGGCTCGGAGTCAATCCGTTCCACCCCGCCCTCAATCCGCGCGGGAAATACGGCAATTCCTGCGCGGCAAACACAATTGCGAGTTGAGCAACCCGACTTCATGTTGGTCCGATTTGTGCGTTTGCCGTCCTCATCCTCCGACATGGCCCAGTCCTCCTCCCTCACCGCCTCCCTCCCGGCCTACACCGGCGAGACCGACCCGCAGCTCATCGCCTATCTCAACCTGAAGTTGCGTGAGATCGGCCAGCCCGGCGTGGCACCCGCCCCTGGCACCGCCGCCGACAGCCTGGCGCCGCTGGTGGATCACTTTCTCGCCCTCAGCCGAGAAAAGGACCGCGCCCTCTCCCGCCATCTCTGCCCCGTCGATCAACGCCTGCAGAACTTTCTCTACGACCAGCTCGAGAACGACACCACCCCGCACGAGCACGTCCCGCGGCTGCCCGCCACCACGCTCGTCCTCGATCGGCCCGGCCTGGCCCGCGTGCTCTCGCTCCCGCCCGACGCCGATATTCATCGCAGCGACATCCTCTCGTCCCATCGCGTGCGCCAGGGCGTGCTGCACAATCCGCGCAGCGATCGGCGGACCACGCAGGGCATTTTCCACCTTGCCGATTTCGGGCTGCCCGTGCCCGACGACAAGAAGGCCGTCCCCGCCGGCGTCTTCGCCCGGCTGCTCCGCCACGCCCTCAATCCGCCCGCCGCCCTCCTCGAGCTTCCCTTCACTGCCACCGCGCCGCAACCCGCCGCCTGCTTCGTCTCGCTGCACCTGCGCCCCGTGGTCTGCCCCGAGGTCCCCGGCTTCACCCCGCGGCGCGCGATGGAGACGCGTTTCTTCGTGCCGGGCGCGCTCGTCGCCAACCTCGATTTCATCGAGCGCATCTTCGGCAACGCCGGCGATCCCAACCTCCCGGAAAACGACGCCGCGCTCGATCCCGCGCATTGGACCGGCCACAGCGGCGCCGTCATCCTCGCCACGCATCTCAACCAGTTCACCAAACGCGAGCTCGGCCTCCCGGCGTGGGACGATGCCACGCCACGGCAGCGGCGCGACGGCATGTGCTGGAAAAAGCCGGGCGAGCTCTACAACGACGGCGTCGCCTTCAAGCTCACCGCGCGCGACACCAGCGGCGTCATCGTCACGCTGATCTCCGACAACTATTTCGGCTACTGCAAAAAGGACGTGAAGGCGCAGATCAGCTTCGCCGCGAATCTCCTCGGCCAATGCGAGGAGGAGCACGCCGGCGGCGCCCTGGTGTTTCCCAGCTACGATCTCGGCGAGGACTTCCAGCTCAGCCGGCACCTCGCCATCGTCGACCACACCTTCGCGGAGGCGCTCGCCCAGCTCGGCGAACGCGCCGAACCGCAGCCCGGCGGCTGGGCCCGCGACCGCCAATATCCGGATATCTGTTACGTGCCGCAGGACGCCTTCTTCGCCCTGCGCGCCCAGTCCATCACCTGGACCGACGCCGCGGGCGGCAAGCGGTCCATCAAGCTCGTCCCGCGCCACACCTATGTGCTGCCGTCCGGCTACAAGGTCGAGATGGTCAAGCCCGAGGACGGCCGCCGCTGGCGCCTCCGCGGCACGACGGCCGAGGGCGTGCTCTGCCACAAGCCGTGCACCGTTTCCGGTGGCGGCAAATCCGAAATCTCCAAGTCGATCGCGGACGCGATCTTCACTGCGCCCAATTTCGTCAGCGACCTCGCCGCGGATTTCGAGGCCATCGATGCCATCCTGAAGCGCGAGTTCGGCCAGCGCTTCCGCGATCCCGCCCGCAACAAGCCCAAGGGCCGCACCCTCCTCAGCTCCGAGCGCTCGCTCGGCTCCGTCGTGAAGTTGCTCAGCCGCAGCTCCGACTACACCGACGAGTATAACACGTGGCTCGGCAGCATCCCGCGTTACATCCTCGACCTCGTCCTGTTGATCAAGCGCGTCTACAAATCCGAGTGGGGCGACAACTGGCGGAAACACTTCACCGTCGACACGATCAACGGCCGTCCCGGCAACGAGCTGAAATTCCTCGGCGAAAAAGCCATGACGCACTTCCTGCGCGTCGGCTTCACGCCCGACTCCGGCTGGCGCACGTTCAGCCTGCGGAAGGACTTTCACCCCGCCGTGAAGATCCAGGCCGAGGACGACATCACCGCCTCGATCGTGGTTCCTTCGCATGGTCTGGCCGGGCTCTCCCACGCCGCCGCGACCAGCGGCGCCTCGCAGAAATTCGTGCACAATTGCGAGACCGCGCTCTTCCAGCGGCCGGATGAAGCGATCCACCGCGGCTACGACAAGCGCACCGAACGCGACTTTTCGCGGCCCGGAAATTTCTTTTCAAACTACGAGCCGCTCACGCACGAGAACGCCCGCGCGATCGTCGAGGACGCCATCGGCTTCGACGCGTTCACCGAGCCGGTCTGCACCCTCTTCCGCGGCTTCTGCGCCGCGGATCGCCCGTCGTTTCTCGCTTCGCCCGCGCACCCGCGCATCGTCGACGGCAAGCCGTCGAAGAATCCCCGCTACCTGCAGCCCCGCCCCGATCTGGAGGATCCGCGCACCACCTATCTCGCCCAGGTGGGCGCGCAGCTTTACCGCCGCGTGCCCCCCGGCTCGCCCGCGCTGTTTCCGGTCGGCGCCGTGCTCGCCGGCCGCCGCCTGAACCCGCCCGAGCCCGGCGTGAAACCGATGTGCGTGTTCGGGCCCGTGCACTACCAGGAGTTGCCCGAGGCGTTCATGGACTTCATCGCGAGCCTCACCGGCAAGTCGCCCTCGACCACGGGCGCCGGCTCTGAAGGCGCCCTGACCAAAGGGCCGTTCAACGCGCTCCCGCCCATCCACGATCTCAACGCCGCGTTTGTCTCGTATGCGTTGACGGAGCTGCCCGTCTTCTCGTCGGCGGCGGGCTGGGTCGGCCCGCGTTGCCGCGTGGATCACGACATCAGCCTGCTCGTCCCCGAAATCTGGGCACGCATGTCGCCCGAGGAGCGCACCCCGCGCTACTTGATCGACAACGGCTACCTCGAGCGCTGCGTCGACTGGGAACACGCCGGACAACCCGTGCTCGCGAGCCGGCTCGGCTGGCGCGTGACGTCGCGCTTTGTGCAGACGTTCTGCGGCCGCGTGCTCGGCAATCCCAGCACGCTGTTCGACGAGGAGTTGCTGCGGCCCGAGTTGCAGGATCGCGCCGTGTTTGCCGAAGGCCTGGCCAACATCGTCCAGGCGATGCGCACCGCCGCCGAATCGTATTTCGCCGACGGCTCGATCGAACAGGCCGTGCCGCCGCTCTACGCCCTGCTGCACATCATGCGCGATGGCACTTGGGAGGGTATCACGCTCGACGACCCCGAGTTTCGCGCGCTCTTCACGCAACCGGACGTGCTGGCAAGCGAGTGGTATGCCGCCCGGCTCGCCGCCCAGCAACGCCGCGATGTCGCGCACTGGACGAAGCAGGTCGATTACCTGAAGCGCTTCCTCTCCCGCCAGACCTACGCGGATGTCGCCGCCCGGTTCAACATCCCCGCGCGCCTCGCCGCCGCTGAAGCCACCCTCGCCACCGCCAAGGCCTCCGACTATCCGCAGAAACTCGCCGGCACGATCGGCGTGGACCCGGCGCTGGTGAATTGAGTTTCGCCGTAGCGGAAGCCGCAAGGATTTCGCCGCGAACCACTCCCGCGTTCCGCTACAACCACTCCCGCGTTCCAGCACGCCGGTGCGCCACCACGTCGCCAAGCCCAGCGAGAAGCCCCCGCTTCTCTTCGACCCGGACTCACACTGTAACCTAATAGGTTACAATGTGGCCGCGTTTACCTCTGACGATGCACTTCAGAGTGTAACCTATTAGGTTACACTCTTCGTGGCAGGGTGGGGCTTCGGCCGGCGGGCGGGCGGGGCGGCCTGGCGACCGCCGCGGCGGCCCGCTGCGCGGCATGACACGGAAGTTTGCCGCGCCACCGCTGCTTCCCGCAACCGGCCTTGCCACGCGCTGGCGCGGCCTCTTTTCTGCCCGGCGATGTTCTCCCACCCCCGCCACCTGCGGCGCATCGCGTCCTCCGTCGCCGCCCTCATCCTCGCCTCGGTCGTCGGCGCCCAGCCCGCTCAACCCACCCCGCCCGCCAAGCAGGCATCGAAAGCCGCCCCGGCCCAGATGTATGACCCGGCGGCACCGTTCATCCCGACCGACATGTTCGCGCTGCCACCCGACATGGAGGTCACGCTCTGGGCCAAGTCGCCCGACTTCCGGAATCCGTCCAACATGGACATCGATTCCGCGGGCCGCATCTGGGTGACCGAGGCCTACAACTACCGCCGCCACATGGGCAAAGATCCCGCCGGCGATCGCGTGATGGTCCTCCAGGATACCGATGGCGACGGCAAGGCCGACAAGAGCCACGTGTTCGTGCAGGACAAGGAACTGCTCGCCCCGCTCGGCATCGCCGTCATCGACAACAAGATTATCGTCTCCTGCGCGCCGGACATCATCGTCTACACCGACGTCAACCGCGACCTGAAGTTCGATCCCGCCGTCGACAAGCGCGAGGTGCTGCTCACCGGTTTCGACGGGCGCAACCATGACCATTCGCTGCACGCGATCACCTTCGGGCCCGACGGCAAATACTACTTCAACCACGGCAACGCCGGCGCCCTCTTCACCGACAAATCCGGGCGCACCTTCCGCAACGGCAGCTTCTACGATCCCGCGAAGAGCGGCGGCGGCATCGGCACCAACGAGCGGCGCCCGCCGGATTATGCCGGCGAGAAAAGCGACGACGGCCACGTCTACGTCGGCGGCACGGCCTTCCGCATGAATCCCGACGGCACCAACGTCGAGCCGATCGGTTTCAATTTCCGCAATTCCTACGAGCAGACCGTCACCTCGTTCGGCGACGTGTTTCACAACGACAACGACGATCCGCCGGCCGCGCGCACCTCCTTCCTCCAGGAATACGGCAACCTCGGCTTCAACTCGAAGGACGGCAAACGCACCTGGAACGCCGACAAGCGCCCGGGCCAGACCACGCAAATCGCCGAGTGGCGGCAGGATGATCCCGGCATCGTCCCGGCGGGCGATGTCTACGGCAACGGGGCGCCGACCGGCATCGTGTTCTACGAGGGTGACGCCTTCGGCGAGAAATGGCGCGGCCTCCTCCTGAGCTGCGAGACCTCGCGCAACGTCGTCTTCGGCTACCTGCCCAAACCCGACGGCGCCGGCTACAAGCTGGATCGTATGCAGTTTTTCACGACGAACAAGAGCCAGGACCTCGCCGGCATCGACGGCATGCGCGGCAAGCTCCGCGCCGAGGATTTCAAGACCTGGTTCCGCCCGTCGGACGTCGCCGTCGGTCCCGATGGCGCCATCTACGTCGCCGACTGGTTCGACCCGCGCACCGGCGGCCACGCCGCGCTCGACAGCACCTTCGCCGGCGCCATCTACCGCATCACCCCAAAGGGCAAAAAGCTCACGACACCGAAAATCGATGTGAGCACGACCGCCGGCCAGATCGCCGCGCTCAAGAGCCCCGCCGTGAACGTGCGCGCGCTCGGCTACCTGAAGCTCAAGGAGGCGGGCGGCGCCTCGGTCGCGCCGGTCGCCGCGTTGCTCAAGGACAGCAACCCCTACGTCCGCGGCCGCGCCGTGTTTCTCCTTTCGCAACTCGGCAAGGATGGCCTCGCGAAGACCGAGGAGCAGCTCAAGAATTCGGATCCGATGATCCGCATCGCCGCCTTCCGCGCGCTGCGCCGCGTGAATCACCGCGTGCTCGAGCATGCCCGCGTGCTGGCCAACGACTCCTCGCCCGCCGTCCGCCGCGAAGTGGCGATTGCGCTCCGCGATGCCTCGCTCGACGGCGCGCGCGACATCCTGCTCACGCTCGCGAAAGGCTACGATGGCAAGGACCGCGCCTACCTCGAAGCCTGGGGCACCGGCTGCACCGGCAAGGAAGCGGAGATGTATCGCGCGCTCGCCGCGCAGGCGCCCGACAAGGACGCCGCCAAATGGCCCGCGAGCTACGCCAATCTCATCTGGCGCCTCACGCCCGCCGGCGCCGAAAGTGCCTTCGCCGCCCGCGCCGCCGCGCCCGCCCTCCCCGAGCGCGACCGCGTCGCCGCCGTGACCGCCCTCGGCTTCATCCCCACGAAGGCTTCGGCCAACGCGCTCCTCGACCTCGCCCAGAAGTCGACGAGCAACGGCGTGAAAACCCACGCGCTGTGGTGGCTTCTCAACTACAAGGATCTTCGCTGGCAGGATTCCGGCATCAATGCCGCGCTCAAGGAACGCGGCCTCTACGACCCCGAGACCGTCTCCATTTCCCCGAGCATCGTGCCCGAGCCGGAAGCGGCGAAGTTCACCGTCGCGCAGGTCGCGGCTCTGACCGGTGACGCCAAGCGCGGCGCGGGCAAGGCCCAGGCGTGCCTCCTCTGCCACAACCTCGGCGGCGCGGGCAATGACTACGGCCCCGCGCTCAATGGCTTCGCCAAGGCGCAGACCGCCGAGGTCGTCATCAACGCGATCGTGAATCCTTCCGCCGAGATTTCCCACGGTTTCGACGGCGTGCAAATCGGCCTGCGCGACGGCGGCCAAATCCACGGCCTGCTCCTCAGCTCCGGCGATCCGTTGATCGTGCAATCGATCGGCGGACTGACCCAGATGATCCCCGCCAGCAAGACCCGCGGCGGCCGCCAGTCGCTCGGTCGCTCGCTCATGCTCAGCGCCGACCAGCTCGGTCTGTCTGCGCAGGACGTTGCCGACATCGTGGCCTACATGAAGACGCAGTAAGCGGCGCGAAGCGGTGAAACGACGAAGGGCGAGTCACGTGACTCGCCCTTTTTGTTTTTGAAGCGGGAAGCCAGGGAATCAGGAACCAATCCAAGCCAGCGGAGAATTCAAAAGCCAGAAAACCAAGTATCGGTATTTCTGGTTTTCTGGTTTCTGAATTAGACCAAAGGCTCGTGATCTTCGGACTTTGGCGCGCAGCGCCGGCAGGGCCCGCTCTCCGAGCGGGCCGCGGACCGCCACGGAGGTCGGTCCCTACC
>Ga0163144_10012208_pt1 | contig 18077 bp, 15 predicted proteins | sample OliLak19BULKMAT1_FD_123175 | JGI IMG/M metagenome (GOLD analysis project Ga0163144, IMG submission 123175) | Freshwater microbial mat bacterial communities from Lake Vanda, McMurdo Dry Valleys, Antarctica - Oligotrophic Lake LV.19.BULKMAT1 | ecosystem: Environmental > Aquatic > Freshwater >... | reverse complement strand
TGCTGGCCGAGCAGGGCTGGTGACTGCGTCGATTGACGGGAACGGCCACCGCACTGAGTTCCAGTACGATGCGATGAACCGATTACTCCGCACAGTCCAGCCGGACCCTGACGGCGCTGCCAATCCGCTGCTGTCTCCCACTACGACGTACGCATATGACTCGCACGGCAACCTCGTCGGAACGATTGACGCCCAGGGGGCTCGGACGCAGTACCAATACGATGCGGTCGACCGTCGGGTCCGCACGATTAACGCCGACCCGGACGGCTCTGGTCCGCTTGCATCACCAGTGATTATCTTCTCTTACGACGCGGTCGGTAACCTTTCAGCCATGTCCGATCCGCTTGGCCACGCTACAGAGTATCGTTATGACGCCCGCAATCGACGCTCAGAAACAATTGACCCAGATGGCGGTGTCACCAAATTCCGCTATGACTTCGATGACAATCTCTCGATGCTTACTGACCCGGTGGGAAACACGACGCGGTTCTTCTACGACGCCCGTAACCGATTGACCGAGGAGATTGATCCGCTAGGGTCGGCGATCAAGTACGCTTATGACGGCGCTGACAATCTCCGCCGTAAGACCGACCGAAACGGCCGCGTTACACGGTACGGCTATGATCAGCTCGACCGTCTCACGACCGAAACGTGGGTTGGCGCTGGCGTTACACCAGCCAACGTCCTTACTTATAAATACGACAAAGCAAGCAATCTGTTGTCAGTATTTGATGCGTTCAGTAGTTTGGTCTTCACTTACGATAGCCGGAATCGCGTGCAGACGGTCGACAATCGGGGCAGCATGGCGACCGAGGGCACGCCGCGTGCGCCCCGCGTCGTTCTCAATTATGCGTATGACGACGTAGGGAATGTGCTGTCGGTGATCGATACAATCAACAGCACCGACGGCGCGACGACCGGGTATCAGTACGATGCGCTCAATCGACTGACGCGACTCACGCAAGCGGGAGCGGCGCTCTCTGACAAGCGGGTCGATTTCACGTACAACGCGTTGGGACAATATCAATCGATTAATCGCTACCACGACCTTGGCGGGACGAAACTCGTCATCGGCTCTAGCTACAGCTACGACGCGCTGAATCGGCTCGACGTGATGCGTCACGCCAATCGCGCCGGGGAGACGATCGCATTCTATGATCTTGACTTCGAGACGGCCAGTCGCATCTCGCGGATTACGGACGTCGATGGCACGGTCAACTATCGATACGACGATCGCGACCAGCTAGTCGACGTGAACTACGACGCGACCCGTGAAGCGGCCGGCAATGTGGATGAGACGTACCAATACGACGCTAACGGCAATCGTCTTCAGTCGCACCTGCACGGCACCGGATACGTCACCGGGCCCGGCAATCGACTGCTGTCCGACGGCACGTACAACTACGAATACGATGCTGAGGGGAACACGACGAAGCGTACGCGCATCAGCGGCGCCGAGGCCAATGGAAGCACCATACGCGAGTTTAATTGGGATCACCGCAATCGGCTCGTCGCGGTGACCGACAAGCTTACGAACGGGACGCCGACTCAAATCGTCGAGTTCAGTTATGACGCGCTCGACCGCCGCATCTCGAAGGCAGTCGACAAAGCGCCGGCCGACGCGGTCGATGCGGCGATTCTCTATTTTGCGTATGACCGCGAGGACGTCATTCTCGACTTCGTGAAGCCCGACGGCACAAGCGCCGCGCCAGATATGCTCGACCAGCGATATTTGCACGGCGCAGCATTCGATGAAGTGTTCGCCCAAGACAACGCAGCGGACGCCGTCCATTGGTATCTGACCGACCATCTAGGAACGGCGAAGGACGTCGTCGAAAACAGCGGAGCGGTTGCAGATCATCTAGCCTACGACTCCTTCGGGACCATAGAATCGCAAAGCGGCGTTGTCCCGATGCGATATGCCTTTACGGGGCGCGAAAGCGACGTCGACGTCGGCTTGGTCTACTATCGCAACCGATACTTCGCTACTGATGGTGGACGGTTCCTTTCAAAGGATCCGATTGGTTTTCTTGCTGGCGACGCAAATCTATATCGCTACGTTTTCAATCAATCAACAACCGGCATCGACCCATCTGGTCTGGACTTTGTCGCTGTGTGCTTCTATCCGGGCGGAGTCGGGCACGTTGGAGTCGGCGTGAATACAACGGCGACTAAAGGCTTCAGACCACAGAATGGGTATGGATTTCATGAAGATCCATTCTCTGGCATCAAACAGGCGTTCGGCTTTGATGTGCCAGGTCAGTTATCGCCTGACGCGGGGCCAAAACAGTGCGTTACTATATCTGCAACCTCTGAGCAAGCGGACAAAGTGCAGAAGTTCTTGGACCAACGTCAATTATCACCCGGCGACTATAATTTGTATTCGAGACAATGTACTGGCTTAGTTAACGACGCATTGGAGTCTGGAGGTCTACCGTCTGCAGATGGATTTCTCCGCACGATTCCGAATCAAACCTTACAAGGTTTGCAGGGCCCAGGACTTCCAATGATCAATGGCCTACCAGTACTTCCACCGGGAATATCGCTTGACGACTTTTCGTAAATAATTGACTACCCAGACATATAAGAGTCCGTTTGTGTGCAACACCGCGATCGTGACACAGGCCATTCGGAACACACCATTACCGAAAATTGCTTTTGGAATGATGATTTGAACAACAAGTCCGGGACACAAGAGCATTGCTGGACCAGGCAGCAGTGGACAGGCGCTAAATCTGCAATAGCAAAGCACTGCGTCTCCCAAGCCAATCACAACAGGCAATCCGACTCCAATCATGTAACTGTTGCGAGTTGATTTCGAATATTTGAATAGACAAAGCGTCCTAAGACCATTTGGTTTCGACATGATAAATGTGATGCACCATAGCAATATGTCGATTCTACAAAAGCGCCCGCCGTCGAGAGGCTTTAGCCCTCGCCTCGGCCTTGCGAATACTCCCCCGTGTCGATTTCGTGCTGAGTAGGCGGCAATTCCACTGCCGGTGTCTCCACATCGAGCCGCCGACATAGATTGAACGTCGCCGAATACAGCGCTAGTCACATCGCCCAAGCCAACAAGTTGAGGAGATTGCCTCTTCTAACCGCAGTCAAATGGCAGGAAGACGTCGTTTCCAGTCTGGACGCTTAAGCTGCGAATCTAAGGACTCCTGATTAATTGATCGCTATCGACTTCGCTGCGAATTGCTTTCTGACGACATGTGACAGACCTTCCGGAATTTGGCGTTCGATTGCTTTTTGTGCGGCAGTGGTGTCTTCACGGCAATCATCCGCTGACGCGAAGTCTTTCAAGGCAAGTCCGCGCAGTTCAACCCACTCGCATTGGGTTCGTCCCGAGTCTTGCCTTCACGATCGGGACGATGTCGTCTTTTACCCTGATGGCATGGATCGGCCGGGCATCATCTATGCTGCCAACTTCCCGGAGAACGAGTACAACCACGACGCTAGGATCCACTGGACAGACTGTCTCCTCTGGCAGCGGACACTAGGTGCGACCCAAAATCTCGCCGCCGCTGGCAACAGTCATCGAGTCGTCAATGGCGCCGATCTCGGCGTTTGGCGAAGCAACTTTGGCAGCTGAAAGGGCGCGTTCAGTCCGTGCCCGAGCCCAGCACCGCGCCGCATTGTTTCCTCATAGCCGTGACGCCGTTTTCGAGCAAATTCACTCACCCATTGGTTTTTAGATGAAATTATCCCGTCGCCTCCTAGCTACGACTGTGATTGTCAACCTATGTTCAACCGCCCTCGCCGGCGATGCGATCCTCGATTGGAACGCCACGCTCCGCCAAGTAATTCAGGCCGACGTGCGAACCGCCGATCCTGGTTGGTCCACGCGATCGATGGCCATGGCGAACGGCGCGATGTACGACGTCATGATGGCCTTCGATCGCACGCATCAGCCCTTTGCTTTCACGCAAATCGCCCCCTCCGGAGCGTCGTGCGACGCGGCCATCGCTCAGGCGGCATACGCCGTCATGATCGACTGTTACGACGCCCAGAGCGGCATCTTAGACGCGGCATTGTCCAACAGCTTGGCTGCGATTCCGGATGGGCCAGCCAAGACCTCCGGAGTCAACTTCGGCAACGCGGCGGCGGCGGCGTACAAGACGCTGCGAACCGGCGACAACGCGAACGCGACATTTCCCTACGAGCCAAGTTTTACGCCCGGCCACTGGCAACCAGATCCCTTGCACCCTTTGCAGAATGCTTGGGGTCCTGCCTGGGGAACAGTTCGCCCGTTCGCGCTCACCAGCAGCACGCAGTTTGCCGTGCCGGGCGTTCCCGACATGACCAGTCAAGCCTATACGGACGCCTTCAACCAGGTGAAGGAACTGGGGGCATACGCATCGTCGACGCGCTCTGCGGATCAAACGGCCATGGGATTGTTCTGGGCCTACGACCGCGCAACGATGGGTCCGCCACCGGTTCTTTACTTGCGTAATCTCGCCGAAATCGGTGCTCAAATGGGCAATACCACCGAAGAAAATGCTCGACTCTTTGCCATGGCGTCGGTCGCGATGGCCGACGCAGCGATCGCTTCCTGGGACGTGAAGTTCGTCCATGATTTTTGGCGACCAATCACCGCCATCCGACAGGCAGATAGCGACGGTAATCCTGCCACGCTTGCCGACGCAGCCTGGATTCCCTTGGGGGCGCCAGGCGGTATTTCATCCGCCTTTACGGACGATTTCACGCCGCCCTTTCCGGCATATGTCTCCGGGCACGCCACGATGGGGGCGGCGATGTTTGAAGTGCTGAGGGGATTTTATGGAACAGATATTCAGAACTATCACCTCTCCTCGCAGGAAATGCCCAACGGCGAGAATGTGCGGTCGTTCACCAGCTTCAGTCAAGCCGAGTGGGAAAACGCCATCAGCCGCATCTACCTTGGCATCCACTGGATCTTCGATGCGACTGACGGCATCACGCTGGGCAATGAAATCGCGGACTGGGTCGGGGCGAACCATTTCCAAGCCGTGCTGAGCTCCGGCGACTACGACGCAGATGGCGACGTCGACGGCGCCGACTTCCTCGTCTGGCAGCGCGAGCTTGGTTCAACCGCAAGCCTTGCCGCCGACGGCAGCGGCAACGGCGTCGTCGACGCCGCCGATCTGGCTCTTTGGCGGCTTAGTTTCGGCGCGGGGATGATCAACGCACCCGCTTCCGCGACGCCTGAACCGAGTTCTTTGGTTGTGTTGATTGTTGGGGCGATGTCAATTGCAGTCGTGGCGCGCCGACAAGCGAGTGTGACGTCCTCTCGCCTCGACAACCGTGCGTGCGTTAGCGAGAAAGCTTTGACGTGAATTGGCTGTTGCGGACGTCGTCGCCCTTGCGTGGATGGAGGTGATTCTGCAACGCCGAGGCGAGTCGGACCAGATTTTTCTTTGGCTTCGGCGCTTAATCAGAGAGGTCCTTCGGGGTCCGATTTTCATGCTGGGTCTATATTCTCATGGAGACCACAACCGTTGGCATTGCAAGCGCTGAAGAATACGTTTCATCCAGCGCCTGATAGCACGGAACCGAAGACGACTGAGATTGAAATTGAAAATTAACAATCTCAGTTTGAATCGCTAGCCGCTTCCAGATTCCAGTTCGGGATGCCAGAAGTGTAAAATCTTCGCCAACAGCGCACCCTTCTTCCCTTGGATTCCAAGACGCTTTCGCGCGCTATCCATATGGGATTCCCACGTCCGGTGACTGATGCCTAGTCGTTTGCCGCCCTGTTTAGCACCAATCCCAATGGCCGACAGTTGAACGACGTCACGCTGCGCTGGCGTTAAATGTGCAAGGAACCCGAGATACCAGTTATCGTGCAGGGCAAGAAATAGTTGAGCGAATTGGTTCAATAGTTCGAGATCGTCATCCGAAAAGTTGGCCTCGGATTCCAATCGTCGCAAGCAGACTATCCACAGTTCGCTTGGCGAACAACGAATCCAAAGGTATGCCATATGAGCGACATCCGCTTTTCTTGCCAGTGGGTACAGGGGCGATGACAGCCACTCTTCTTCTGTGAAGAGATCAGAGAGTCTGGCGACGCCGATTTGGTCATTAACGCGGGCGGCGAAGATCCGCTGCTCGATCGCTGAATTAGCAGTGGCGATATGCCGTTCCCAGAGAAGTAGCAGCTCGTCATCCTCGGGCCGGTTGCAATGCGAAATCCCCAGGCAATCGCCGCCCTCTGAGAAGAACCGGTCGAGCTGCAGTACTGAGCACGGGCCGGCCGTAGGTATCAATTCGACAAGTCCCTCTAGAAGTTGAGCCCGCAGTACGTCGGGGTAGAGACGCACCGTAAGAAGTCGCGAGATTAATTGACCAAGACTACGCATGCTCACCGCTGATCTCATATGACGATTCGCTATGGCAATCCGTATTTCTACTGATAGGTGCGCGCTGCAAAAACAGATTAGAATGCAGAGAGGAAGAGAATGCAAAAAAGTTAGCCATTGTTATTACAGACGGTCTGGTTGAACAGTGGCTTGCCGATGTTTCTTAGATGTTCTTTTGGCCGAATTGTTGCGAGCCCAAAGAAGGGAGCCCTAAAGAAGGCAGGTAGAGAAATTGGTACTGTAGTAACAAATCTCCCAGATGCGATCGAATTGGCGGACCAGCAACAAGTTTGACAACCTGAATACTGGCCCAAGCGGTAATCACGACCGCTAAAGCAAGCCAAAAGTCATGGGCCGAATCAGTCGCCGTCGAAATAGCGGCTGAGTCGCTAGTTACCACTCGAATAACCTGAATTCGAAACGACAGAAAGCTGGAGGCAAGGGCTCAAAAAGAGGCCACATGCGCCATAAGTCCTGCCGGGATAACTGGTCGCTCGATAGCGACGCCGAAAACCTCCTCGACAGTACACCTTGTCGATGCGTGCCGAAAACCGGTCGACTAGTTGTGCGGGTCCGCCGTCTCCAAGATTGGCATATCTATGCCGCAATCGTCAATCAAAACCAAAGCTGGCGACTAATCCAAAAGGAAGGAGCAGTATGCTTCCAAATAGCATGGAACAATAAAAAACCCGGTCTTCGGAATACTCCAAAGGCCGGGTCAGCGCGGTCGGTTAGGACCACTGTTACAAACTCATCCTAACCCCGTCTGACTCGGTTGCAACGCTAAAAATGCGAGAATTCTTGCCCTTGGCAAGACTCGTCACGGCGAATCTTTGGATCCGCCCGGAGCCGCTTCGGCTCTTTCTGATGACCGGTGCGCAAGTGGTCGAATAGTCCCGACTTGCGTCGTCTATTGAATTCCAGGAGTACCGCATCTCCTGTGTACCATCCCGAAGGAGGGTGCTGTAGTCGGTAACCCGTAGTTTCCGGCGCTGCTCAATCCCTGCTGGGATCGCCAAAACTTACTCATCGAACAATGCGACTTGTTCGATGAGAGCTGTTTCGAGCGCCGGCTCAGTCGCCGGGCAGCGTCGAGCGTATCGACGGATGAGATAAAGGAGTAGCGGGCCGTGAAAAGTAAGCCGAAGCATTCTGGCTGGAAGATGATTCGAGTCACGGCGGACACTCACCGTCGTTTTTCGTTGCTTCATGCGCGCCGAGAAGCAGGACGGATGAAGGGACAAGTGAGGTCTGTTAACGATCGTGTGACTCAAGAGGAGGTCGTGCGCTATCTGCTACTGCATGAAGAGGGAACGCAACGGCGCCGCCGTCGGGCGCAACGCCGTCGTAAGCGACCGCGACATAGCGACGCGACTCCAACTTCGCTTCCCCTGCTTCCAAGCGATTCTGGCGCGACCTTGTATACAACGCCGGATCACGACCATTCTCCCCACTCCGTAAAGGGCGAATAACATGTCTGCCATGCCGCTCACGCTAGCGCCGAACTCCCCAAATGATCGGCGATCGCTGCTCTACATTTCCGGCGATATGGGGCCCGGAGGTTTTGAAGCGATTCTCCGCGAGCAGCACTGTGAAATCTCTCCTAAAAACTTCGAGTATCTTCTAGAAATCGTCGCCGCATGGTACGAGCGAGACGATCACTGGCTCTTCAATCAGCACTCCTATTCATGCGGACGCAATGATGATTGTGCGATTGTAAATGGCTTGGCGATGGATCTCATGGCTCATAATCGCGTCCGCCATCTTCGCAAACTCTTCGACACTGACGTCGAAACCGGGCACAAGGCCTATCGGCTTCACTCTTCGCTTAGTCGCCCGATCGTCTCAAAGGGCGTTCTGTCAATTCCATATCTCAATGTAGATGTCGTCAAACGATTGCGACTTGCATTGGAATGCCACAGACTCGACACATTCTAAACATAGAACGTGCAGAGTTTTCAGCGAGAATAAGAATGTGGTTGCGGGCGATGGTTCGCAAGCTTCTTTGTGGCATGAATTCATTGAAGTACTGACATGGCTAAACAACTTGCCCATCCTGGCCGTCCGAATTATGCCGCCCCCGCCGCGCCGCATCAGCTGAGCGTCTTTAGCTCAAAGCTACTTGACGGCGGCGAGATCGAGGTGGGCGGGCAAATCTACGGCGCGACGGACGGCCTGGTGGGCGTTGAAAGCATGCCAGGGGTCTTGATCTACAATGCGCCTGGTCTTGAAACGGATGCGTTGTTCGTCGAAGCGTCGACCGGTCGGGTGACTGCCTTTCGGTACAAAGCCAAAGGCTCGCAGTGGTTCCACGCCACCGCAAACTTTCTCAAATCTCTGGAGGCTCCAACTGCCGTTCCAGCACCGGCCGGTCGGCGTCGACGACTGGCGCACAATCTCTTTTCGCGTCTTGCAGACCGCATTCGTTGGATTGACGCCGAGTATCATCCTTATCAGCGACTTTTTGCTCTGGCTGACGACGGCACGGTGACGTTGGCGACTGGAGGGCAACTCGCGCCGGGGAACGCTCCGGTAACGCTTTCTACCGGCCAAATGCTGGCGATCAACGGCCTCGATGCGACGCTTCATGCCGAAAACGGCGACGTGGTGGAACGATTTCGTCGGCCCGCTGGAAAGCACCGGTGGCGACGACTGGTGACAGTTCGCCCCGAGCGACCTGACGTCTTGGGATTCCCATGCCGGCTTTCCGATCGCGGCGATCTGGTGGTGTTGCCAGAGGGCTTGCCGCCATATGCAATCGCCGCGGGAAAACAGTTCTCGCTCCATCTCAGCGACGGGCGAAGCCTCACCCGCCCTGCCGGCGGCGGACAACTCTTCGCAGTCGATCAGACTGGCGCAGTGCAAGAATTCTTGATTGGTCCAAGAGGACGTTTGGAGAGACTGACGGGGGCCAGGGACGAGTGGGTTTACACGATGCTTGGCTGCCCGGGAGAGGGCGAGCATCCTCGCCGGTTTGTGGAGATCATGCTCGGCGCCATCACGCTGCACGATTGCGGTACGGTCGTGATTTTGGGCCGGGCCTACCTCGTCGCCGAGGAGGTCTCGGTTCGCACCGCAGCTTTGCGCGTCGAGCGCGCCGCCGGAGTAGTTCAGCTGCTTTACGTTCGCACGCCCGCGTCCGTTATCGGATATGTCTTCGGCCTCGACGGCCAGTGGTGGCTGGGTACGCCGCGGACCCCCGACCGATGCTACTTTTCCGTCCGCCGTTTCGGCGAGGCCGAGAATTTGGTCACGTTCGCGTTTCAAGGGATTGAAGTCTTCGTCTCCAAGTCGCCGGGGATGGCTCGCATCGATCAGTTGCTGGCGGCGGTGGGCCGGACCGCCGAAGGCTTTGCCGCGCAGCCCTTGCTGCTCCCCTTCGGATTCCTCGTCGCGATCGTGTTGACGATGGGACTCTTGGCCGGGTTCTTGGCGTCGCGGGTCCTGGGGTTGATCTGGGGTGCGTTGTGGCGGGCTTATCGCCACGTCCGTCGGGCGTGGGAGTTATCAACCTAACACGAGAGGAAAAAAAGTTTGGCGTTTGCTAATGCGGATGTCGTTGTTCTGTCTCCGCCGTGCAAAGTCGATTCCGGTCGATTTTGCAGGGGAATAAACGACTGTCCCTTCCCCTCCTGTCGCATTGTGCGTCAGTGGTCAGGGCCAGTGATTAAGGAGCATGTTATGAAACATAACTACAGAGCAACGCGGCGTAGCGAGCGAGACAACGAGCCGTCGGCGGAACGACACATCGTCGGGACCGACTGGGTGCTGCAGGTGTTTGAAGGGTACGACCAAAAGACCCGTCAAACCTACTACCACTATCGGTTTCTACGAACGAACGCCGATGGTTCTCGGACTTACTCGACCGCTAGGCCAGCCCATCTCGTGCAGCAGGTCGCGGCCTTGATGGTGGCCTGTCGCGGGTTTTCGCAGTTGTCCGCGATCGACTCGTCGATTCGCGAACAACTGGCGATCCTGGCGGACCACCTGGCCAAGATTCCGTTGCCGCAGCTGAGCGACGGCCAGCCGGCGTCCGGGCAACCGTACGTCAACGGCGTTGTCAACGCGATTGACAACGCCTTCGGCATCGCCGGTTAGCAATGCCAAACAAACGGCTCGTCCCCCGCTGGGGGACGAGCCACCTTACAAGCGGGCGGCGTCGGATCGGGTGGAAGTGCGGGAGGTGTGAGCGATGTGGAAGGGATCGACAGTCAGTGGCCGTTTGACCGGCATCAGCGGCGTCGTCGGGAAAACGTGTGGCGAAGGGACGTTTGGCCGAGTGAACAAGGTGCGACTGGCCGTCGGGAGGATTGCGGCGGTGAAACTATTGAAACTCGAACACGACCCGAAGAAAGGAGAGCAGCTTGCTGAACTGTGCCGCATGTGGCGTCCGCATTGCTGCTTTGTCGGGTGGCCCTGGGACTATGGGCAAACGGCTGACGGTCATTGGTTTTTTTTCATGGACTTGGCGCCCGATGGGACAAGACCAATGAACGACTACCTGGCGGGCAAGATGGCTCTCACGCTGCGGGCGCTGATTCGGGCGTGCTTTCAGTTGGCGGACGCCTTCGCGGCGCTTCACCTCATTGGAATGGTGTTTCATGACGTCTCTAGCAATCAGATCCTCCTGACTCCTCACGGCGACGTGGCGATCGTTGACTGCGATACGGTCGCCTTCGAAGGCTCGCCGTCCGCAAACGGCGGTACGCGCGGGTATCTCACCGTCAAGCGAGCGAAGGGATTGGAGCCGGCGTCGATGATGACTGACGCCTTCGCCCTCGGTGTTCTCATTTTTCAGCTCATGACCGGCGGACACCCTCAGTCGGGAATGAAAGAATCAACGCTCGACTACGTCGACGACGCGATGCGAAACGCTTGGTATCGGGATCAGCCGCTGTTTGTGTTTTCGGACGCTGATCGGTCGAATTGGCCCGACCCAACGACGGCTGAGGGAACCATGACCGATCGTTGGAATCTTTTGACGGCGGAGGTCCGCTCCGCCTTCCAGCAACACTTTACCGCCGGGACTTTTGATTCGAGTCGCAGCGTCCTCGAAACCGAGTGGCGTGATCTGTTCGGCCGACTCCAAGATGCGGTTTTTGCGTGTCACGTTTGCGGGAGTCCTGCGCTCAACGACCCGGTCGCGATCTCGCCCGTCTGTCGAGACTGCGATCATCCCCTCGCCCGGCCGCAATTGCTCGAAATTCGCCGGCCGAGTCGTTCGCGGTCGGCGGCCGATTTTGTCGTCGCCATCGCCAATGACATGCGGCTCTATTCGCACCACGTAAAGGAGATCCGCGGATTCGACTTCACGGTCGCCAGTCGCTTGGTGCGAGGTTCCAAAACCAATCCAAAGTTTGTCGGGCTAAAAAACCTCTCCGATTGCGAATGGCAGGCGACTGGGGGCGACGGTTCCTGGCAGTGGATCGCCCCGCAGAAGGTTGTGCCGCTGACGCTAGGAACCGCGATTCATTTTCCCGGAGCGGTGGCCGTCCTAACGTAAGGACGCTTCAGCTTCGGCTTTCAAGGAGTACGAACGTGAAAACTGAATTTTCCAAGGGGAACGGACGAGCGCGACAGGTGACTTTCACGGTGCCTGTGGCCGGTAATCGGAAGTTATTTGTGATTCTGGTGACCGATTTAAGCGCCTCGATGAGTCAGTTTGGAAAGATTGAGTCGGTCAATTACGCGATGGCTGCCAGCCTTCGCCAGATCGAAAAAATCGCTAAGGGGAAGGAAGGGATTGACGTCGAGGTGATGGTGATCGGATTTGGCGCCACAGCCGACGTCGTCCAAGGACCGGAGTCGATCGAAACCATCGCATGGAAAAAACTCGTCGCCGACCAGCCCGACACGCTGGCGGGTCCGGGCGTCGATCTGCTCAACGAGAAACTCGACGCGTTGATGAATGGGAAGCGCGGGTTGCCTCCGGTACTGGTTTTGGTGTCGGACGGACTGGCGCGGGACGAAATTCAGTGGCGCCCGGCCACGGCGCGATTAGCGGCTAGCAAGTGGGGGAAACCGGCGATTCGCGTCGGCGTGGGGATTTCCGGCGTCGGCGGCGACTGCGATCTCTCGCTCTTGATCGCCTTTATCAACGATCCCGAGCGGCCGCCGCTGGTGGCGGGCGACGCCGCTCAACTGGGGGACTTTATTAAGTGGTCGATCAATTCGTCGTTCAACCAATCGATCGGGAACAACGATGGGGCGAAACCGCAATACCCGAACCTTCCGTCGCTGCCGTTCGACGACGACGAGGACGAGGATGAGGACCAAGAAGAGGACTGAACGCAAAGGCCGCTGTCACCGGGCTTCGAGCCCTGTGGCGGCGGTCCGTTCGCAGGCCGCGTCACACGGCGCAGTCTGCGAACGGACCGCCTACGGAGAAAAAGCCATGAACATCCGGTGCTACACCCTCCCCTCAGTGGAAGGGGGCAAGTTGATTGGCGCGCGCCGCCCGAGCTCCAATCGGCCTAACCAGCCGCCCTCCTGGGATGCGTTGTCAGTGAGCGTTCGGGGGGCAAGACATGTCCAGGAAGATATTCCGAATCAGGACGCCGCCTGCACGGTCTTTCCCGTCGTGCCCGCCGGCGGCGTCGTGATCGCCGTCGCCGACGGTCATGGCAGTTCCGAATACGTTCGATCTGATCGCGGCTCGCAATTTGCCTGCCAAGCGGCCACGGACTGGGGCGTCAAGTTTCTGACCGCCGTGACTAGGTCGCCCGAGACGCCGATTCGCGTACTGCAAGGGCAAATGCTGAGCCGGCGGATTCACGACGACTGGCTGGCAGCGGTACGCCAAGACCTTGCCCAATGTCCCTTGGCGGCGGGCGAGTGGGAGAAGATTCCCGAGAACCAGTTGCGCCGATTCGTTGACCGTCCTGAGACGGCCTATGGTTCGACGCTCCTGATGGCCGTCGCCTGGAATTCAGGGCTGCTGGTCTTGCAACTTGGCGACGGCGACGTCGTCGGTTTCAGCGGCGGGAGCGTCCGCCATCTTGTCGAGCCGCTGGGGGGCCCCGGCCCCGGGACCGACAGCCTGTGCGACCAAAGTGCGGTCGACAAGTTTCGGATCTACGTCGACTCGTTTGCCGACGGAGCTCCAGAGTGCGTCATGGTCCGGACTGACGGCTGGATGAATTCGTTTGAAAAAGACGCCGACCGCGAGCGGACCGACTTGGAATTATTCCGGTGGTTGCAGTCCGCCAGCAAGGAGGCGGTCGAGGCAGACCTTGAGAGCTTGCTCGCCGAGACCTCGGCGTCTGGGTGGTCGCAGGGCGATGACGTGTCCTGTGCGATGTTGTTTCTGAAGGGAGGAGGTTCGCATGTCAGCTAAGCCTCTCCAAGCCGATTCGCGAATCGTTCAAACGTTACGCGAGGGATTGCAGTGGGTAGGCGCAAGCGATGCGGCGGCTGTGCCGACAACTGAATGTCCGGCCAACTCAGAAAGTGGAACAAAGAAAATGCACAAACATCGGCAAATAATCATTTGTGGAATCGCTATCGCGATTGCGGCCGCGATCGGAATCTACACCTATCGAGATCTGGTCGTCGAGATCGTCGGCCGTATCTTGGCCGGGATCATGATGATCCCCGTCCTGTCGGTGCTGAAGGAAGCATGGGAAGTCTTTATCGCCTCCTGGCCGATTCGCAAGCTGCGGGAGGGCGTTTGTCAAATCGCTCGCATGTTCGATCGCATCCCAGGCGCTGTTTATGTGATCGTACTCGCGCTGGGAATCTGCGATTCCTTAGAGTGGCTCCCCTACGGCCTGCGCGACGCAGCGGCTTGGCTTCCAGAACGACAGCGCCGTGTGGATACGCCAGCGGATCCCAATAAGGCCAAGCCAAATATCAAGAATGAAAACATTGTTCAGTCGACTCCACCGCCGACATCGACGCCCGCGCCGCCGCCAAGCAAAGTTCGCATCGCTCCAACGTCGCCAGTCCCCACAATCTCGCCGTTGCCGACAAAGCCTCAGACGGCAAGCGACAAGAAACGTAGCGTGCAGCGAATCGTTCCAAGCAGCGCCCCGACGGTGCGACGGCCTGCGCCGCACGTCGACGTGGATAGCGAAACGCCAGTTCCCCCTCCCGACTCGGCTCCCCGCCAGCGAGCCTCTGCGGCCAGCGGCTTCATCAGCGACCTTCGTTCCTCGGAGACGCACGTTCTGGAATTTCATGTGCCAGCGCATGGCAACGATCCGTTGCACGTCACGGTTCACGCCGATGTCCAGGCCGGCGCCATCGTCGCCGCGACGCTCCATGGCCGGCCGATTTTACTTCAAGTCCGACGACCTCTCACTAATTCCCCGGGCAGCGGAGGCGTCCCCAGGTGGCTTGCCGTCCCCATTGACCAGGGAGGGGCGATGGTCGTCGCGACGCCATGAAAAGCAGTTTCAACTCAACGATTGGATTTACCGTCCTGCTGGAATTCGCACTGCGAATCTAGAGGGCGTTTTAGAGACGCTTTGCGATCGGGACTACTGATCGCTGCGTCAGTGTTTGAATGGAGGGACCCATGAAACGAAAAGGAATTCGCCACAGCAGAAGAACGGAACATGTGCTCGCTCGCATCATCTGGCGACAAATCGAGGCGATGCAGGATTTACAGCGACAGCCAAAGGCATATCGCTGGGAATCGTTGCTCAAAGCCGCGATTTACATCGCTAGCGGAATCGTGATCGGCGTCGCACTGGCCCGTCTGCTCTGGCTGCAATCCGCGTGATTGCAGGCCGTTTTCCCTCTGGGGAAACGGCCATTACAAATACCGGTCGCGGCGGCAGTGGCGATCGTCGTTATAGGCGTCAAGAACATGAGCTTTGCTTTTACCAAGAACATGCGTTTGTCACTTGTTCCAAGTTCCCCAGACGCTCGCTCGCCAAACGCAATCGCGCTGGGCGAGCGAAGCAACTGTCGCCGCCCCGCTCGCTTTTACGGGCGTCGACTTTGGGAGGAATGGAAAATGGAAGATGAGAAAAAGACTGACGGCGGTTGGGAATTGATCGATAGCTATTCGAGACGGCAGGCCATCGACGATGGCCTGCTCGTCGATGTGTCGGAAATCGCGCAAGAGGCTGGGATTCGATACCCAGTAGCGATCTCTCGTCACGTCTACGAAAGCTATGTGGCCGTTCCGGCGGGAGTCGCAGGTCAAGACGAGGCCGGGCGTCTGTGGGACGCGGTGTGGATGCTTTCCTGCGCTCTTCGGCGAAAGCCGAGAGGACAAGAGTTCCGGTTGGCGTTATTCGTGAACAACGACCGCCAAGCCGCCCGCCGCGTCGAGCTGAAGGCCGTCTGCGGTCCAGGCGACGACCTCTCGCCCTGCATCACTGTGATGCAACCGTGGGAGGACTAACCCTTTCAGTCGTATGCGTCTTCAGAAGTGAAAACGCCGGTCTTTGCCCACTGGGCGAAGACCGTTTTACCCATCCGCGACGCTCAACCTCGGGCGTCGTAGCTATAGGCGTTGCTCAACATCCGCACTGAAAACACCAAGGAGGACGAAGCCGAATTCATTCCATTCTCCGACGATACCCCTCCCCGAACGTTCACCGCGTTGGGGGAGCGGAACATTAACTCGTCCGAGGCCTCGCTCGGTTTATGACAGGCGTCGGCGTTTGATAGGAGAATGAAATGAGTACGTTAGCAAGTGGAGTGAGAAGCGAGCTTCGCGATCGGCTAGATCGCAAGTTTAAGACCGCCATCGAAGCGCTTGACGAGCGTGAAGACCCCGGCTTTAGCGAGCGGTTGGAGAAGCAAGCGAATGAAGACGCGCAAACTGCGCTCGGCGTTCGCAAGCTACTGGAACGCGACAAGCAGATTCTGACGGAGCAGACGGGGCTGGAGGAAGAGTCAGCCGAACTGCGACGCCAAATTGTAGCCGTCGTGACCAACGCGCCGCTGGAGTCGCTGCGCTCGAAGAATTGTTCCCGGTGGGACTGGGAGCGAGTTCTCGACAAGCGGGCTGCCGTGGAACGACAGCGATTGATGGAAGCCTCCCCGCTGGGGAGGAAAATGCTGGCACTGCAAAAAGAGCAGGATGAGCTCGTCGACACGATCTTTCTCGCCACCTCAGCCAAGGAAGTCAAGCTTCTTTGGCAACGGGTGACGGAGTTGTTGTCGGCGAAGGACACCCCGCTGCAGGAAGCGGCTCTCACATCTGACGTGACGGAGGCTTAGTCGTCCCGGTCTGCCTGTCATCCCTGCTGGGGATGGCGGCAGGCCGTTTTTTTACTCGCTATTGACCGCTACGGCGGGAGACGAGGTGCAACAGGCAGATCGAAACCATTGCCGCGGCGAACGCACCGTTGACGAGAACGTCGCCGGCGGAAAACGCCTCGGCAAGAAATCCGAAATAGATCCCGACGGCGACCAGCGCCAGCACATACCAGATCGGATCGCCATCCGTCTCGGAGCCCCAGAGGTTTTTAGGATCGTTTGGCTGGTTCCTGTTTGTGATCTTGTCGTCGTGCATTGTCGTTACCTCTCCAAAATAGCCTTGAACATCGAGTATGAGCGCGCATGAACGTCAAAGTCAAACTCTTCGTTGAAACGGAGAATGGCCGTTCGAGGGCGCAAGTCAGGGCGATTGGGTCGTGACATGAGTGAATGAAGTTCATGCAAGATTAAGCGTCGCTCCATCTCATCCCCTTTCAATGGAAATCAAGTCATGAGAAACCGAATCCGGAATCAACGTCAGTCTGCCGACGCGCACGCGTCCGCAGCGGAGCCCGCGACAAAGGATCAACAGGCGGACCGAATGTTAAACGCGACGCCTCTCTTGCTGCGCGTCGACGAAGTCGCGCAGCGACTTGGCGTCTCCGCGAGAACGGTGTGGCGCATGCAAAGCGCTGGCCGACTTCCGGCAAGCGTCCGCTTGGCAAGAAGCGTTCGTTGGCGCCGCGCCGAAATTGAGGCTTGGGTCGACGCCGGTTGTCCGGCGATCAATAATCCACGGTGAAGCGACCTTTCAACGCTGCGTTCCTATTTTGCTCAGGATGATCTGCGATGGCTTCCATCTTCAAACGTGGTCGAGACAAAGGCAAACGAAACTCACCCTATTGGATCGAATACTTCGACCACCAGGACAAACGTCGGCGCAAAAAAGGCTTCTCGGAAAAGGGCCTGACGGAGCAATTGGCGGCAAGGCTAGAAAACGAAGCGCTCCTCCGTCGGTCGGGAATGGTCGATCCGCTCGCGGAAAAGCTCGCCGCCGAGCGACGCACGCCGATTGACGAGCATTTGGCGGCGTACAAGAAAAACCTCAACGAGCGCGGTACGACTCAAAAGCACGTCAAGCTGACGATGAGCCGTATTCGCGCCCTCGTCACGCAATGCAACACGTCGCAGCTGGCGGAACTCACGGTCGAGCGGGTGCAGACAGGACTTGTCGCGCTTCAGACGAAAGAGAAGTTTGGACCGCGAACATACAACCATTACGCCCAGGCGGTGGACGGCTTCTGTCACTGGCTTGTGCAAACAATGCGTCTTGCCGCCCATCCGCTCTTGTCGCTCAAGCGGCTGAACGTCGAAGTTGACGTACGGCACAAGCGGCGGGCCTTGGATGACGCAGAGCTCTTGTCGCTCCTCAGCTCCGCCCGGCAGAGCGGCAAGCGGATTCAGGGCTATGACGGCGAACAGCGAGCGAGAATCTACTTGCTCTCTTGCCTGACAGGCCTGCGGCGAAGCGAAATCGCGAGCCTCTCGCCGCAAAGCTTTCGACTCAATGGATCT
>Ga0163144_10012207_pt1 | contig 18078 bp, 7 predicted proteins | sample OliLak19BULKMAT1_FD_123175 | JGI IMG/M metagenome (GOLD analysis project Ga0163144, IMG submission 123175) | Freshwater microbial mat bacterial communities from Lake Vanda, McMurdo Dry Valleys, Antarctica - Oligotrophic Lake LV.19.BULKMAT1 | ecosystem: Environmental > Aquatic > Freshwater > Lake... | reverse complement strand
TATAGCATGACTCAGATTAGCTACATCCGTAGAAGTGATGGCATCAAAGTCAGCTTGGGTGCTGATGTTAGGTTCTAATTTAAAAGTACTTGTAGTTGCATTACTCCCTAGACCTGCATCATCAAAGCCTCTGGCGACTCTTATACTTGGTGAAATCAATGCTGCAATCGTGGCTTCTGCACCTGAGGCTGCGTTACCTTCTGTATTAGTAACACCTGTGGTAACATTGATAAGTCTTTTTTGATCTGTAGATAAAGATGAAACCTCTGATGGATTATAAGCACCTGAGATATTTCCGATAGTAGTAGCTAGATAATGGGCTGTATTTGTGCCTTGTCCACCAAGTGTAATATCAAAAGAAGGGTGTAAATAAGGAAACATACCTCCACTTGCTCCTTGCCCTTGTGCTACGACTTGATAAGATTGACTAGCTATCTGGGTAGAAGATTGACTACCGACCACTATTCTTACTCTGACTGATTGTCCTGAGGTTTCTCTGATGAGTAAATCTGCTATAAAACTAAAAGAAGTAATACCAGAATTGAGAGTAGGTATATTACCACTTATAAGCGTCAGGTCTCCTAAAGAAACAGCAGTAAAGTTTCCTCCTAAGATGCTTTTTTCAAAAGAAAAATTTAAAAGCCCTTCTGGAACATTGCCAATGCCTACTAGTCTTATTTTTTCACCTTTTTCAAAATCTTGACTCGTATATCCTACAGAGTTATCTTGCTCTAAGGTAACCACAAAAGTATCACTAGGGTCTATTCCCTGATCTAAACAAGCATTAAAAAGTAAGAGGCAAGAGAAGAGAAGGAGGTATTTTGAAGCTTTTAACATTATCAAAATCAGACTAATTTAGGAAATATTTTATAAAAATCATTCGTTCAATGACGCACTATCATAACGCTGGGTTGCCTTAGAATATGTCTAGTTTGTTTGAAGTAAACTTACATGGATATATTGAAATAGAATGTGTTTTTGATAAAAAACCTTATAATCAAAAATCCTTTTTCCTTAAAACAAGGAAAAAGGATTTGAGATATGATAAGGAAGTACAAGAAATCCTCATAACCTACTCTTTACTTCATCATCTCATCCAATGTATTGACTGCCACAAAGTGATAATTAGGGCGAGCTTTAGCATAAATGACTTTAGCTTTTTCTTTTCCTCCTTTGGCTTCTAGCAGTGCCTTATAGATAGGTACTAAGAACTTTCTTCTCCCTACTTTAATCAAAAACTTCTCAATGGCAGCATCAGCTGGAGCATATCCATTCTGAATGGCAGGAATAAACCAAGCAGCTAAAATCTCTGAGTTACCCGAGTTAGTAAATCCAAAGGCATCATCTAGTTCTTTTAGTTTTTCTTGTGAAAGCTCCTTAGGAAGTTTACGTATGAAATACAACCACTCGTGGCTTGACCAATCTTTAGTGTTTAACTCCGAAGCAGCTTTGCCTCCTTGCCATGCAGTCAAGACTTTATCTACTTCTATAAAACGCTTAGACTCTATTTTAGGGCAATTGGCTGGCAGACCTGGCTCATAAATCCATTCTTTCAGATTGAGTTTTTCTGTTTCTGGGAGGGCTTCTTTAAGGTGCACCAAAAAACGCTCTGTGTTCATACTTGTAAAAGCATATTTTTGGAAGTAATTTCTTAAAAAAGTATCCATTTTGGCTCTGCCTACTTCATCCTCTATCATTCTTAAGAAGAAATAACCCTTTTCGTAAGCAATACTTGTAACGCCATCATCAGGGTTACGCCCTTTGAGTGAGATTTTAAGCCGCGTATCCTCATTGTCTTTGCCCATAGACTCTAGCTCTCCTTCCAAATCTTGATAGCCTAAGTAAGCCAACATATCAGCATATTCTTTCCCTTCAATGGCTTCCATAATTCTACGCTCAAAATAGACCGTAAAACCTTCATTGAGCCAGAAATCATCCCAAGTAGCATTGGTTACTAAGTTGCCAGACCAAGAGTGAGCCAGCTCATGTGCTACAAGAGAAGTTAATGAACGGTCGCCTGCGATGATGGTCGGTGTCGCAAAAGTAATGCGTGGGTTTTCCATTCCTCCAAAAGGGAAACTAGGCGGAAGTACTATCAGGTCATACCGTCCCCACTCATAAGGGCCATAAAGCTCTTCGGCGGCCTTGAGCATTTTAGGTACATCTGCAAATTCTTTCTGAGCAGCTACTAGTTCTGAAGGCTCGGCATAGACACCGACTCTATCACCTACTTTGGCAAATTCAAAATCACCTACAGCCAAGGCAAGTAAATACGCAGGAATAGGCTGAGGCATTTTAAACTGATAAATACCTGTGTCATTCTTTTTAGTAGGATTTTCGGCACTCATCACCGCCATAAGTTGCTTAGGGACTTGCACTTTGGCAGAGTAAGTAAATCGAATCCCAGGACTATCTTGGCAAGGCACCCAACTGCGAGCCAGAATTGCTTGTGATTGTGTAAATAAGTAAGGCTCTTTTTTGCCAGCAGTCTGTTGAGGAGTAAGCCACTGCAAAGCTTCTGCCTTAGGGCTAGTTTCATAATAGATATTGACTAGTTTGGTCTCAGGTTTTATATTAATCTTGACTTGCTCACCCATAGACTCAAAAGAGGGAGCTACTTTAAATTCGGTAGGAGTTTCATCTTTATCAAGTGTAACCTTCTCGATTTTAAGTTCTTTGCTATCCAAGAAAAGTTCAGAAGTTCCTGTTTTATTGTCAATGGTAAGGATAGCTTTTCCTTTAATTTTCTTGTTTTCAAAATCAACAGCAATGTCTAAATCTAAGTTAGTCATCACGGCTTCTTGCGGTTTTGCAAAAGTATGTACATCTAGCATGACTTCGGTATTTTGGGTTTTAGTTTTGGTGGAATCACTTTCAGTGTTACTATCAGTAGTTTTTTTGGAGCCACAACTCAACAAAAAAACACTAATCAGACCTAAGTAAGGGATAATAATAGATTTGAATGACATATATAATTAGGTGTATTTTATGAAGTGAGTATTTTGTTTTTGATTCAGCGTGTAATTTGGTAAATATTCATCAAATCTTCAAATAAGCAAGTTCTTTTATCAAAAAGAATTGTCAATCAATTATATATTTTGCAAAGCTATTAAGTAAGTTTTTCGTATAATCTCTATTTTTTATTGATAGACTAGGCATTGAATTTGTCTATCAAAGGCTTATATACGATATACACTATCCATGAATAGCAATTACTTCTTAAGAAATATTATTTTTCAGTTTTATCTATTTTCATTTATTTTTTTATGGGGTCTTTTCTCTGTGATAGAGGTAAATGCACAAACAGGCGAGTTATTTTTACAAAATTATACACCTACAATAGCCAATGTAGAACCCGCCAACAAAGCAGTGATACAAGGCAAAGATGGACTGATGTACTTTGCCAATCAAAAAGGAGTCTTGTATTATGATGGAGTTCGTTGGGATATTATAGACACACAAAACACACCTTACAGCCTTGCCTTAGACAGTGTTATTTCTCAAAAAATATATGTAGGTGGTACTAAAAGCTTTGGCTATCTTACCGAAGATGCTTGGGGAAGGAAATTATATACCCCTATCTCAGATGCCAATCAACGCTTCGGAGCTATCACGAAGATAGTTTTGAATGATGGCTATGCCTTCTTTTATTCTGATAGAGTAGTTTATAGAGTTTCTTTACGTACTCAGAAAGTAGAGAAAGTCTGGATAGCACGCCCTAATCAACCCTTTGCGGGGATTATTAATCATAAGGATAGAATATTTTTACAGGTATTTGGAGAGGGCTTGCATAGAATAGCAGGAGATGAATTGGTTTCTATCACCAAAGCCGAAAAACAAAAAAACGTCTATTTCAATACTTCCATAGATTATGATGAACGTCATACACTGATAGGCACGACCAGTAACCAGCTTTATCTTTTTGATGGACAAAGTTTAAATGAATTTCCATTTTCATTAAAAGATTATTTACAAGAAAATCTACTGACAGGAGGCATAAATCTTTCCAAAGAAAACTTTGCTCTTACTACACTTTCAGGTGGCTGTTTGCTCGTTAATAAAAATACGGGCATAGTCAATCATGTCATCAACTATCAGACGGGCTTATTAGATGATGAGGTGTTGGCACTTGGACAAGATAATTATGGTGGTCTCTGGCTTTGTACCGAATATGGTATTAGTAGGGTAGATATGAATCTGCCTTTGCAAAACTTTGCAGAATATCCAGGCATTGAAGGGAAGATTACGGCTGTATTTCGACAAGACGATATATTATATGTAGGGACTACTGTGGGTTTATTTTATCTGGAAAAAATAGAGCGGTTTGAGCAACTCATCACCATCATCAAAGAAGAAAAAGAGAAGCTCACAGAAATACAGACTACCATAGACCGCACTACACGCATCACCAAGTTTGAAGACAATGACCGCACGGGGAGATTTCTCCAAACCATCTTTGGCAACAAAGACAAAGAAGAAAAAGCTGAAAGAGCCCGAGAGCGTGAAGTGAAACGGCAAGAAAGACTCAACAAACGCAATCAACGCCGCACCAGTAAAGGCAAAGACTCTCTCCAGATTAGAGGGTCTAACTCAGAAGATGACGATGAACAGATAGCACTTTCTTCTGATATTTATAAAGAAGAAAAACCCACTATCATCAAAGAAAATAGAACTTACTCTTATACACCCAATCAGATGCAACGCAATTACGCTTTGCAGTCGATTCCTTTTGTCTATAAAAAAGTAGCAGGAGTCAGTGGTAAAGTTCGCCAAATCATAGGAACAGGCAAAGGCAAAGTATTGGTGGCAAGTAATCTAGGCTTATATGCTATTGATGGCCAGCTTGCTCGCAATATTATCAAAGAAAAAGACATCCTCTTTATCTATTCTTCTCCCAAATCTGCTAGTCAGTTTTACATCGGTACACAAGAGGGCTTCCAGCTTATTCAGCTTCGCCAAGATACTTGGGAAGTGTTTAGTGGCTCATCAGATGTCAATGAAGCTATTTTTTCTATGGCCTTAATAAATGATGTGCTATGGCTCGGCAGTGAAAATGAAACTTTTAAAATCACTCTCAATTCAGAGGGAAAACTCATTCGCTCTCAGAGATATAAGATTCCACATCATTTTCAAGAGCAAGTAGTCATTCGTTTGATTCAAAATGAGCCAGTGTTTTTTCTCTCATCAGGTATTTATGAGTTTGATGAACAAAAGAATACTTTTGTGAAAAGCAGTAAATTTGGTTCTTACTTTAATCCTCGCTCGCCCATATTCTTTAAACAAGAAGGCTATACTTGGCTACGCCCTACAGCACTCTGGAAAAACATACAAGCCACAGACAGCACTGACCAACTCAAAAGTAATTTTTTAAGTCTTTTTAGTGATATAGAAGATATTTATGCAGACGAAGATACTAATCTCTGGATTATTACACACAAAGGACTTTATCGCTTAAAGGCTAAAGCAAATCCTTATCAAGGTGAAAAATTTAGGCTATTTGTTCGCTCAGTCAAAGACATCCAAGGTAATCCATTGCCTATCCAAAATCTAACATTAGAATATCAAAAGACGGCACTTAGAATAGAATTAGCAGCTCCTTTTTATCTCAATGAAGCCTCTTTAGAATATCAGTATTATATAGAAAAAGTATCTCCTGAATGGTCTGCTTGGCATCAAGAGTCTGTCATTTCTTTTCCTGTATTGCCAAGTGGGACTTATAAAATTCATTTTCGGGCACGCAATGTATTTGGGCAAAATAGCGAAGAACTGATTTATAGCTTTCAGGTAAAGCCTCCTTACTGGGAGCGTTGGTGGTTTTACTTAGGTGGGTTTATCGCTTTATTACTCGGTGTGATTTTATTGCTTAAAATCCGTACACAAGCTCTCAAAGCAGCCAATCGCCGTCTTGCCCAAAAAGTAGATGACAAAACCCGTGAAATAGCCAAGCAAAAAGAACAATTAGAAATTGCTTTTCAAGAGATTCAGAAAAAAAATAAAGACATCACCAGCAGTATTAGGTATGCCCAAAGAATCCAAGAAGCTACCTTACCTTATGAAAATCAGCTCACAAAATCTTTCGCAGATCATTTTATTTTTTATCAGCCCAAAGATGTAGTAAGTGGTGATTTCTATTGGTTTGAAGAGAAAGATGGTAAGTTTATAGTAGCAGTAGCCGACTGCACAGGGCACGGCGTACCAGGGGCATTTATGTCTATGATTGGAGACTCATTGCTTAACCAGATAGTGATAGAAAAAGGAGTCACAGACCCAGCTTCTATTTTACATAATCTACATCTAGGCATCGTGAAGGCTCTCAAGCAAGACAATCCCAAAAACCAACGCACTGACGGAATGGATATCGTGATATGTCAGATAGACTATCAAAAAGATACACTCACTTTTGCAGGAGCAAATAACCCGCTCTTTATCGTCAAAAACAATGAAATCCAGATGATTAGAGGAAATAGATTAGGGATAGGTGGGCTACAAAGAGGCAATAAAGTATTCGAACAACATGTCTTACCTATAGACCCAGATGCCTTTTATTATCTTGCATCTGATGGATATACAGATCAGTTTGGAGGTCCAGAAGGTAAGAAATTTATGCGTAAACGTTTATTAAACTTAATGGCAAGAACTGGCTCAGAATCGGGTGATATTCAAAAAGAAATATTTATGACAAGTCTTAAAGAATGGAAAGGGAACAGAAGGCAAATAGATGATATTCTGGTTTTGGGTTTTAAGCTAAGCAGAGTAGTTAAAAAAGAATAAACGGCTTTTTAAAGTTTATTTATAAAAGGTCTAATCTTAGATTTTACTTTATCAAAGTATTTTAATTTTTTTATATAAGTAAGTCGCTTATTATCAGTGTTTTAAAGACTCGTAATTAATAACTTATAACCAATAGCATCCTTAGGCATTGAATTTGTAAAATATCATGAGATTTTATTCTAACAAAAAAACTATCATATATACATCATTTGTAAGTTTTATATATAAAGTAGAAGGTTTCTGAAATTACTTACATCATAAATATTCATTTATTTCACAGGTATGTAAAAAAACGAAAGTAATTTACACACAAAGTTTTACTAAATTATCCGTATGAGGTCTTTTGTAGTAACCTTATTTTTTGTACTTTTTAGCTTTGCTCTATATGGGCAATCGGGTAATTTTTATCTAAAAAACTATAAAAATCCTCTTGCAACCACAGACCAACTCAATACTTCTGCCTTGCAGGGGCAAAATGGAAAAATGTATTTTGCCAATACACGAGGAATCATCACTTATGATGGAGCAGTGTGGGATTTGGTACAGACACAAAGCACTCCTCATAAGCTTGCACAATCTGAGGATGGAACTATCTTTGTAGCGTGTCGCCAGCATTTTGGTTATTTGCGTAAAGATGAATTAGGCATCACACATTATGAGATTATAGCAAGTACTTACCCCGATGAAGCCACTACCCAAAAAATAATCTTTCAAGGTAATTTTGTATATTTCTTTTCTGAGAAGGCATTGTATCAAGTCTCATTAAAAGATTACCAAATCAGACAAGTCTGGAAATCTAAGCCCTCAGCTCTTTTCTCTGCTTGTTTTGAGCATCAAGGTCAGATTTTTATACATCAGCTAGGTGAAGGATTGCTTAGGCTTCAAAATAGGCAACTTATTCTGCATCAAAAAAATAGTATTCTCAAGAATATTACTCTGCTATTTTATATTCAATATAACCCAAAACAAATTCTTTTAGGCTTAGACGATAACTCTCTTTGGCTCTTTGATGGCAAAGAGTTTGAACCTTTTGAGATAGAACAAGAGGAGTATTTAGAAAAACATATTCTGACAGATGGAATTTATTTTTCAGAAAAACATCTTGGACTAGGTACTCTCACAGGTGGCTGCTTGGTAATAGATAAAATAACAGGTGAAATCCAGCAAATCATTAATTACCAGACAGGTTTACCTGATAATGAAGTATTGGCACTTGGCAAAGATGGACACGGCGGACTTTGGATTTGCCACGAAAGAGGAATCAGTAGAGCTGATTTGACTTTACCCATTCTCACATTTTCCGATTACCTAGGCTTAAGAGGAAGCCCTAACTCTATCCTCAAGACAGACAGTGCCTTGTATGTTGCTACCAATGAAGGACTTTTTTATCTTACCAAAGTAAGTAAAATGGAGCAACTTGTAAGGCTTATCAAGGAAGAAAGAAAAGAAGTAAAGGTAATAGAACGTAACATTCATACGACTATCCAGATTCAAGAAAACCCTTTTGTGAGTGAACTCATGACTCCACTCACTGACCCAGAAGAGAATGCTGACCGAGCAACTCGCCGACAAAACCGCAAGAACCAACGAATTGCAAAAAGAGAAGCAAGAAATGCAAGTGAAAACCAAGAAGAAGATAGCCCTCAAATCACCCAAACAGATACTATTCAGGTAAAAAAAGTAGTCAGTGAAAGCCCTCAAACAGTAAAGTATAGCTCCAAAGTAAGTAAGAGACCCCTCAATAATGAACTCAGACAAGGGGATGAAATCAATCTCCAATCCATTCCTTTTATATATAGCTCCATAGTAGGGATAGATGTAAAATGTCGCCAAGTAATTTCGTTTAAAGATAGAATCTTAGTGGCTACAAGTAAGGGGCTTTTTGAAATCACAAATCTCTACAATGCTAGACTTATCTATCCAGATGTGTATATCAATTATATCCATTTATCTCAAAATAAAACCAATCAAGTCTATCTAGCTACTCAAGAAGGTCTAACCATTCTTTCATTAGAAAATAATCAATGGCAAATAGAACTGGAAGAAAAGCAGTTTAATGAAGCCATCTATTCGCTCGATGAGCATCAAGGAAGTCTATGGCTTGGAGGGGCACATTATATCCATAAGATTCAGCTTGAATCTCAGAATCAGGTTTCAGAAAGCGAAACATATTCCCTGCCCAATAGCTATGCCGAGATGCCTGTAGTGAAGATAGTCAATGGAAAGCCCATTTTTGTGATTTCTACGGGTATCTATACATTGGATGAGAAAGGTAAAAAAATAATTTTAGAACCTACTTTGCAAAAGTACTTTAACCCTAGAACCAATACTATTTACAATCAAAGAGGCTATACTTGGCTTCTGCCACCCAAAGAAGATTGGCTAACACTAGAAGGAAACTTAGGAGATTTTTCTGAAATCACTCCATTCTTAGGCTTTTTTGAAAATATAAGTGATATCTATATTGATTCGCAAAATAATTTCTGGATAATAGCCAATAACCAAATCCATAAAATTAAGTCAGATGCATATCTCCAAAAGCAAACTATCTTTAAAGCTTTTATCAGAAAAGCATTTTACCGCAAAGAACCTCTTTCTCTAAATAATCTAAACCTAAACTCTAGTCAAAATAATCTCAGATTTGAGTTGTCATCTTCTTATTTTTTGGAAGAAAATCGCATAGAGTATCAATACAAATTAGAAGGCTTAGAGAATGATTGGTCTGAGTGGAATTCATCACCAGAGATTAACTTCCCGATACTGCCAAGTGGAAACTATGTGTTGAGAGTTCGTGCTAAAAATGTATTTGGGCAAGAAAGCCAAGAAGATAAAGTTGAATTTGTAATCCATAAAAAAATATGGGAATACCCTGCTTTCTACCTCCTTGCATTGGTTGTTTTGATTGGTATAGGGTATTTAATACTCAAAATAAGACTCCGTTCTGTAGATATTTCTAAGAAAAAATTAGAAAATAAAGTGCGAGAAAAAACCCAAGAAATCCATAAAAAACAAATTTCTTTGGAAGAAGCCTTAGAAGAAATATCTACTCAAAAAGAACAAATACAGCAAAAAAATGAAGAACTTCATCGAGTCAATAGCCAACTAGAGTCCACCGTAGAAGAGCGAACTACCAAACTTAAATCTACCTTACTCCAGCTCTTACAAACCAACAAAGAACTAGATACTTTTATCTACCGTGCATCGCATGACCTCAAAGGCCCCATCTCACGACTGATAGGTTTGGTAAACCTAATCAGGATTGACCCTAAACAAGAAGAGATAGCCAAGCATCTTAATTATGTAGAGTTTACGGCTCAAAAAATGGATAGTATGCTGGATAAACTGATGAATATTCACTCTATCCATAGTGAACAAATAGAAATTGAGAAAATCTACGTAGGAGATTTACTTCAAGATATTAAAAGAAAATTTCAGGCACAGATAGGGCATCAAAAGGTATTCTTGATGACTAAAATACAAGCACCTGAATACATCTATAGTGATACCGTGCTTCTTAACATCATTATTCGGAATTTACTAGAAAATACCGTTCAATTTGCTAATCAGAGCACTGAGGTTTTTTCAGTCTCTAAATTTGAGTTAAATGTGGATGAAGAATTTATCCATATCAAAGTAACAGACAATGGACTAGGCATTTTATCCAATATACAAGACCGTATTTTTGATATGTTTTTTAGAGGGCACGAAAGCTCGCAAGGCAATGGACTAGGGCTTTATCTGGTCAAAAAAGCAACTGAAAAACTAAATGGTCAAATTCACTTCAAAAGTGAACCCAAGAATTTCACTTCTTTTAGTGTCATCTTACCCAATCCAGAAAAAAAAACGACACCAAACCCAGAAGTGAGTCTTAAAGAGTAAGAGTTAAAATATACTTTTGATTGAGGTATCTTGACACCGCCAAATTTTTGAATTATCTAATCTTTGAAGTTCACTCACTGGTTTTAGTGCTTTGCTAACGCCAAACTTTACAGATAATTTAAATTTAGTAAAATGTTAAAAATAAACTAATCTTTATAAGCCATTAAAACACTCATTATCAAGTTGTTATAAATTTATAACTTATCTCTTATCTCTCACTTACGGACAATTGTTGCAGCTTGGCGATGCGGCGGAAATCGAAGCATAAATTTTCAATTTAGTACAAATGTTTATTAGAATTCCAAATGTTCAATTTAGCACTGAACCCGGCATATTGCCAAACCGATGTTACAAGCTGGCCTTTTTCAGTCTTTGGTTGTTCGTTAATTGTTCAACATATAAATTTGTCGTCAATGTTCGGATATTTGTAGATGTCGAAACATTGTTAAAGACACCTGTTTCAATAATTGCTTTTGCCAATATTTCTATGACAGGAACTGAAACACTATTACCTACTAATTTCATCCATCTTGCTCTGTTTTCTGGTAAAATGTAGTCTTTAGGAAAACCTTGGATTAAACAAGCCTCTTCTTTTGTAATTCTTCTATAATTTTCTTTTTTATAAACTTTATTTATGAAAGAATTTCTGTGTTCTTTTTCGTTTTTAGAATTAATAACTTTTGTCGTTACATAATCGTTTGTATCGCTCGCAACAAGAGTAGGGAAGATGTTTGATGTTGGAAGAAAAATTCTGTTCACTCCATAAAGTCCTGTACTGATTTTAGTGTTTTTAAAATCATATCTTGTTTCAGTTGGAAAAAGTATTTCTTTTTCAATTAACATTAGTAAAGTTTTAGAAATAGAGATTTTTTTTACTTTAAGTTCTCTGTTCATTTTCAACTTGTCAACTACCAATAAGTCACTATCACAATTATTAATAATGATGTTTTCTTCTTCCGATAAGTCTGCAACCTTATTTCTATTTATTGTAAATGAGTAGTTCTCCTTTTTTAATATTTTCAATTCAACTAATTCATCCAATTCGTTTTCATTAATTGAATTGTCAAGGTCTTGAAAATGCTTTAAAGACAAAGGGTTTCCGTCCAAATTACCATAAGCACTTTTTCTTCTGTTTTTTAATAACAAATAACAAATTTTCTTTTGTCTTTCTGTTGTATCTAGAATGTCCCAAGAATGAATTGTTGAGTGTCCGTTTCGTAAATCATTAAATAAAAAATAGTCGTTTAATCCATTACTGGTTGATAAACTCATACTTCTTTGCGTAATGATTTCTCCAAATAAATCTCTTGGTGCTTCATTTTCTGTTTCAATCATTTTTTCATTGAAGTCGGATAAAATATCTGCCAATTTTATTTTCTTGTCGATTGGTTTCGGTAATCTAAATTTATCTGCAAATTCTTTATCACGAAAACCGATGATGTAAATTCTAATTCTGTTTTGTGGAACACCATAATCGAAAGAATTTAAAACATAATAATTTGCAGTATAACCTGCCTCTGCTATTCTTTCTAAAATGTAATTTAAAGCTTTTTTATTTCGTGGATCAACTAAACCTTTTACATTTTCAAAAATAAAGGCTTCTGGTCGAGATTGATTTAGTAAAAATATAGTATCATTCCATAATTGCCCACGGTCATCATCAAAACCTAAATTTCGTCCTGCAATTGACCAACTTTGGCAAGGAACACCTGCTGTCAAAAAATTATGTTTTGGCAACTCTTTTATTTTTGTAATGTCTCCTAAATTTTTTTCAATTGGTTCGTTTGAATTTTTGCAATAAGTATCAATTGCATCTTTGCTTATTTCGCTAAAGTGCAAACATTCTCCACCATTGTTTTCAAGTGCCATTCTGAAACCACCAATGCCTGAAAATAAATCTATGAAAGTAAATTTTTTTGTTTCCATAGTTTCTATTTTAGTAAATTTTGGTCAAAGTTTTGAGGTGGCTCAATTTCTAAAAACTCACGATAAATCCTTTCTTTGTATTCTTTTCCAAGTTTATTTACCTCGGTTATGAAAGTTTTGTAAGTTCCTTCTCCACCAATTAAATCCCAAAATTCGTTTCCAATCAATACAGATGCATCTTCATGCATATTGAACCAACGCATTGGGAAAGTCCATTTGTAATCTGATTTTTTGCCGTAAGGATTATAGACAAGGGCATAAAATGCAAAATCAACTTGCTTCGGTTCCATCGCCAATAATTTCAACATTTTTTCTTTGCTTACTTTTGTTTGGTCGCTATTTGGAAGTGGTGCTTTTAACTCAAAAGCGTATTTTGTACCTGTTTCTTTGTTGTGTATAAAAATATCACAAGTTATACTTACAGGAATTGGTTCGCCTCCACCTTGTTTGATATATTCAAGTTCTGTTGTCCAATCTGGTTTTATTTTTGTCTCGCCTTTTTGATTGTGTTCAAGGTTATTTAGAACTTCTTGAATTCTACGCAAACTTTCGCTTCCGACATTTCCATTAACACTATGACCCATTGAGCAATGTCCGTGGTTTTCAGTTGCGACAACTTGCGCTAATTTTTCCCAAACACCACCGAAAGGTGTTACAAATCGTCTTTCAAAATGAGAGCCTTTAAATATCTCGTCAGGAACTAATGCAGCGTAAAGTGGTTTTGCAGAGTGATGTTTTTCTTTTATAAACGGGTCGTTTACGAGAACTTTATTCATAACTCTATCCATCATAGTCGAAACTACATTTTTTATTCCTTCGCCAACTCGTTTCTTTTTACTCATAATTCAATTAGAATATCGGTCTGCAAATTTATAATATTTATGTCTTTGTTTTTCGTTTTGATGTCGAAAGTTCTGGTCGTGTAGGCTTATAGGTAATGTTTTGCAAATTTGTGCAGAAATGGCATTACTTGCAGAACCATTGTCGCCTCCCCCTACCGCAAGTTTTAGCGAAGCGGACTTGTGGTATTCCTTACATCCAGTCTTCAGACTAGACTGAAACCAAGCTAAACAAACACTATTCTTTGCTCTTTTGCTACGCCCAGTCTGAAGATTGGACAGAAAGATTGCTCCAAGTGCGGCTGTCGCCTAACACTTGAAACATTTTTTTATTTTTTTATAGACTGGCGATAGATGGGGGGACTTCGGAGACGAAAACTGTCTGCCACCACAAAACCTGATACGAAGCACAAAGCTTCATTTAACCACTGAACCGCCAATTTCTTGTAGGTGCTGTTGGCAGAGGTTATTTTAGTTTGTATTGTTCTTTCAATTTCTCCCACTGCTCTGATAGATAAGGATTGAATTTCGAGTATAATGATTCACTTATCAATAAATTAATTAAATCACTCGTTATCAGATTATTACAAACTCATAATTTATAACTCATCTCTCACTTAGGTTTTTTAGTCTTCTTTAACGATTTTTCTTAAAATAGGTGTATTCCCAGTGTCAGTATCTATTTGGAGGTGATAAATACCTGCTGGATAATTTTTAAGCGAAATTTCTGCCTCCTCATAGACCTCTTGGGCATTTCCTATTTTACGCCCCCACCTATCTAGGATGCTTACTGTAAAGGATTGTTTCGGAAATATAATTTTGACCAAGTGAGTACTAGGGTTGGGATAAATCTTTAAAGAGTCTATTTGTTCATCTCCCAAAGCCGTAGGAGCTTCCATCTCAAACTCATAAGGTGGGTTATTTTGTGCTTGTGGAGTTCCTAGGTTAGCTTTTTGCGTTTTATAAAGCAGATAACCTTTCAAGTTTTTGTAAGCTACAGACTGTCGAATATCACCTGCTGTATTGACGGTTTGCGTTGCAAATGCTCCTTTTGTCCCTTCATTATGCAGAAGAATACTACTATATTGCCCGAAAGAAGACAAAGTATTCTCTCCTTCTAACTGCTCAAATACCAAATAGCTTCCTGAGTTGAGATAAAGACCAAAGGCAAGCTTTTGAGCCATCATCGAATACAAAACTGAAGCGGTATTATTCTCATAAAATTGGTTCTGATTGGGATTAAAAGCATTGGGAACAATGACCGTAGTAGCCAACAAACTTAAGCCAGGTCTAAACTCTAACTCACCATAATAGGCATGAAAAGGATCACCAAAATTATTGACTACCCAAGTTTTACCAGCCATCTTGGCATCATCTCCCAAAAAAGCCGTAATCATTCCATCTCGTTTCAGATGCGTTGCTAATAGTTGTCCTGTTTGCCCGTTTTGCAAAAAATCTGATAATACACTCAAATCATTTTGAAAAAATACTGCCTTTTTGGCTCTTCTGATACGATTACGCAAAGTACTCTGGAAGGCTTGGTTGTTTTCAGCATTGGGGATTAACTCAATCAGACTATCAGCAGGCACACCTTCTGCGATGAGTGCCTCTTTCAAGCTACTTAGCAAACTAGTATTTTTAGAAATCAGCACCACTGCATCATCATTTTGTCCTGTATCTTCTATGAGATAGTCTAATAATTGACTATTAGAAGATAGCAATGTGCCTCCTCCAAGCAATACTGTATAGTTTCCTTGCTCTTTTAGGAGAGTAGGAGTGATGTCTTGAACAGGAGTATTGACCCAAGTTTGGTTGGTTAAGTTATAACTAAACCCATGCAAAAGCTGGATAAGTTGTAGATTAGCGGCTTGAGGTTTATCATTTTCAAAAGTAAAATCTTGTCCCGCTTTATAGAGAGATACTGAGCCAGTGCCATAGCAAGTAGCAATCTTATTGGCATCAATGCAGAGAGCAGTAGCATCATCTACGCCGATTCCTTGCAATGTCTCACCTTCTAGTTGTTGCCATTTTGCCATAAGTGCAAATAAACGACCCATACGCCCTCGCTCCGTAAAGTGTGTGTCAAAAATAACATCAGTCTGAAGACCAGTCAGAAAATCATTTGCCAAAGCAAAATAAGTAGAGTTTATGCTCTCAAGCCCGTCGGGCGGATAAATACTTCCATTTTGGGCAGTAAACATCACTTCTGATAAAATAGCCATCCCAGCAGATGTGCCAGCAATGACTCCTCCTTGATTGTATTTATCTTCTATGGCTGTCTGTACGGAGCTATTTTTAAAAAAATCATAATATTTAAACTGATCACCTCCTTTAAAAAAAAACACATCATAAGCCATCAAAGTGGCATACATATTAGATGAATTGGCTGCAAGTGCATTGGGGATGGTGATATTGGTCGCTTCTATAGCTCCGAGTGATACAAAATAATTAGGGATAAAATTAGTCTCACTGACCGTACTGATGATAGCTACTTTTTTATTGCCAGACTGATTGACAGCCCACTGATAAGGAGCATTGCTCCAGCCTCCTATTTGTTCACTTCCTCCACCTATAAGCAGCAGTTTGCCTTGGGCCATGTGAGTAGATATATTTAGGAAACACAGAATGAAAGTAAGGATTGTAGTACGCATATTGGTAGTGTTATAAATGTAATGTTATATAGCTTTGTAAAAATAAGAATAATTTTATGAAATGTCTTGGTTGTCATCAAGAGAAAGTTCGCAAGAATGCCTCCTTTTTTTCAGATTATTGGCAAGCATATATAAAAGCCTTTGCAGAAGAAGAACATTTTGGAGTAGGAAAAGGTAGTGGATTGACCGCATATATTGAGCGTTTTAACTGTACTCTTAGACAAAGAGCTTCTAGATTGGTCAGAAAATCGTTGGGCTTTTCGAAGTCAATTGAAAATCATATTAATACCATCAAACATTTTATCTGTGACTATAATCTAAACATAAAAACATTACAAATATAACACTACCAATTAATCAAATAAACTAGACAAAGATATTTCTAATTTTTAAATTAAGGGTGCGGAATGTGGGTTAGAAGGTTATAAAAAAAATGACCCAATGACTTATAATACAATATCCAAATAACCTAACATTCAAATAACTTAATTTCCCAACTTTTTCCATTCTTTATCAAGAATTATAGTGATTCTGGTTAATAAATTTCCATGTTAGGGTGAGATTCTCTAATTTTACTATTATAAAAAGGAATAATCACTAATCATGAAAAAAATATTATTACTTATACTAATTCTAAGTACTACAGTGATAGCATCTGCACAAACTCACTCAGATAAACAGCTTGCTATTACAGGGCAAATCCTTCCCTCTAAAAAAGATTTTCTAAAATTTATCCCCAATCAAAAGCAATGGGATGCGTCTGTAAAATATAGGGCAGAGATACCAGGGGGGCATCTATATTTACAAGACAATGCATTTAAATATGTGTTTTATGATTACAGTATAATGAGAAAAATACATGCACAGTCTCATCAACCCGAAGACATTCCAGATAAAATCAAGGGGCATAGCTTTTCTGTTAATTTTGTAAATGCACGCCCACAATCACAGATAAGAGCTTCACAAGTCAGTAAAGCAAAGTACAATTATTTCATAGGAAATGACCCAAGTAAATGGGCTAGTAATTTATCTTCTTACTCTAATATAGAATATCTGGGGATTTATGCAGGGGTTAATTTACATTTGCTTCAGAGCAATCAATCTCTTAAATATGAGTTTGAAGTTTTGCCTTATGGTAATCCTAATCAAATCTTGATGCAATATGAAGGAATGGATAAAATCTATCTTCAAGAGGGAAGCCTACACTTAGAGACAAGCTTAGGAAAAATTACTGAAAAGAAACCATACTGCTATCAAATCAAAAAAGGAGAAAAAGTAACCGTACCTTCTCGATTTGTGTTAGTAGGTAATCAAGTTAAATTTGAGTTTCCAGAAGGATACGACGAAAGCTTTGCTTTAATTATAGATCCAGAGTTACTTTTTTCGACTTACTCAGGTTCTACGGCAGATAACTGGGGCAGCACAGCTACATTTGATAGTGAAGGAAATTTATATTCGGGTGGAGTTGTATTTGGAGCTGGTTTTCCGACTACTACAGGAGCTTTTGATATTAGTTTTGGCGGTGGAGTAGATATAGGTATTCTTAAATATAATCCTGATGGTACAGACTTGTTGTATGCCACTTATCTGGGAGGTAGCGATGGTGAGTTCCCACATAGTCTGATAGTAGATAATAGTAATAATTTACTGGTATTAGGCACGACTAGTTCTGTTAATTATCCGACTACCGGCACTGCTTTTCAAAGAACTTTTGCAGGTGGCACTAGTACAATCCCAGAGAGTGGCATCAGTTATAACTTTGGAAGTGATATATTCATCACAAAATTAAACCCTACAGGAAGTCAACTAGTAGCTTCCACCTACATAGGTGGCTCAGGCAATGATGGAATCAATCAATCAAGAACAGGAGGACTTTTTAACTATGGAGATTCTTTTAGAGGAGAAATCATAGTTGATACAGATAATACTATTTATGTAGCTTCTACCACTCTTTCTAATAATTTTCCAGTACCGAATGGTATTCAGACAAGTCTTAGGGGGACGCAAGATGG